>SDBT01020510.1_pt1 | contig 10335 bp, 5 predicted proteins | sample 2277101 | NCBI WGS metagenome assembly SDBT01 (sample SAMN10404973, study PRJNA504765) | marine sediment metagenome | isolation source: marine sediment core GS10_PC15, 103 cmbsf | place: Arctic Ocean: Southern Knipovich Ridge | collected 2010
GGATTCCTCCGATGCTGAAGACTCTCCAACGCCAGGAGGTGGCTTCTTCCTCCTTTCCTCGCTGAGACTCTTCGTATTGTTGCTCGGCGATTGCGGTGATGCCCTGCGCTCCGACGTGGGCCATCGGAAACGGAAGCTTCTCGATATCGCTGGCGAGGCGGAAAAACCCATAGCTCAGGATAGCGGTGTTGAGGCGGCCCATGAACAGGTGGAAGATCACCAGCGCGATCGCCGGATACCACGCCGGATTCAAAAAGCTGCGTTCGACGAGCACGTCGGGGTCGGTGGGGGCGAACCAGTGGGGGATGTACTCGGCGATGCCCATTCCGGCGGCGGCCTGGGACTGGACGAAGAACTGGTTGTAGAGCAACCCGCTGAACGGTTGCGCCATCGCCGCCGACGCCATGTAAAACAAGACGAATATCTCCGCTCGCCGCAGGTGCTTATGCGCCCTGCGGGCGACCTCGATGAACAGAATGACCGTCACCCATTGCGCCGCCGGTCCGACCCCGTATCCGGCGAGCAGCCGCATGTACATCGCCCCTGGCACCATCAGGACCGCCACGAAAATCGCCCCGGCAAGCGAGCTCCATGAGAACCCGTCCTCGAACGTGGAGGGGACCTCCATCAGGCTGCGATACTGCTCCAGTTCCTTATCTACTTTCGCTTCGCTCACGCCTGGGCTCCGATGCTCTCTGTGTCGACCTCTTCAACCGGTAACTCGTCCCAAGATTCCAGTGTCTTCTGGCGGTAGCGGTCCATGATGTCCTGCGGAAGCGTCCGCCAGATCAGCAATTGCTTGCGGAGTTCGTTGATGAACACGCGATTGGACCGCTGCCAATCCCCATGCGCCCCACTCAGGCGGTAGATCATCACGCGGACCTCGTCGATCCCCTCTATATCGCTGGGCTTGGAGAGCATTGCGAAATTCTGCGTCACCCCCAGATCGAACGGGGCCAGCGCCACCGACGCCCGAAACCCCAGCATGTCGTTTTCCTTCTGCCTGAATATCCCGCAGTCCATGTTCGCAAAGACCCCCAGCGAGGTGTCGCTGTAGTTGTCGAAGTGTTCCTTGAAGAAGCTCACCACCCCGATTATGTCGTAAGTTGAGACGGTAAACGGGAAGATCAGATCGTAGAGATTTCCCTCGGGTTTGGGGATCCTCCACGATCGCTGGATACCGGGGTTCGCCGATCGCGACGCCTTCATCGCGGGGTAGACCGTCGAGATCAGCACCGTCCCCATCACTATCAGGACCGTGACGATCGCATTGGTTGAACTGTAGTTCATCGAGGGAACGGAGACCCACCCGAGGGTGGCGAGATATCCAAGGATCCGCGTGACGACCTGACCGAGGAGGTACCCGCCCATCCCCCCGACAACCGCATAAACGGATGCCTCCGCGAAGAACAGGCTCGCCACGTGCGGGGGGGCCAATCCGAGCGAGGAGAACGTATAGATTTCCCGCTCGCGGTCGCTGACGCTACCGAGCATCGTCGCAAAGATTATCAGCCCGCCCAACAGCACTGGAATGAACAGATCCCTCACTCCCCTCGCCTTGGTGAGCGAGGTGAAGATCATCCTGGTCACCCCTTCCCTGTCTCCGACGTAACTGGGCAGCTCGGAAATCTTCGCGGCCCGCTCGGAGATAGTGCGGGTTTCGGCCGGATTGTTCGCGTAGATGGTTATCTGCCTGATCTTCCCCTTCATGGTCTTCGCCACCTCCGGACCAATTATCACCACCCTGTCCAGGTTGTAGTGGACGAACTGGGCGCTCTCGACGTCGGGCATCTCGCTGAGGGTTTCGGTCTTGGACTCCTGCGTGAAGGATCCCTGCTCGGAACCTCCGGACGCCTGGTAGTCCACCGGGAGCATGCTCGATCCTTCCACCAGCGTGAAGCTCGCCAACCTGTCGCTGACAATTCCCGCATACGTCAGTTCGCGCCCGGCGAGCAGGACTTTGGCGTCACCGATGTCCCGATCGGTCAGCCCCAGTGCGTCGCTCAGTGCCTCCGTGAGTATGATTCCATCGCCTTCGAGCATATCCCACTGGGCGATGAGTTTCTTCTGTTCCGCCTCGCCGCTTTCATCCATGAACATATCTTTCAGATGCGGCTGCATTCGAATGTCTCGCACGTCGAGCCCAACGGCGGCGGCGACGGGCGTGATCTTCTCCTGATCGCCGGTCGCCAGGAGCAGTTCCGTCTCGATTTGATTCTCGGCTTGTTTGGCGGTGGAGGAAATCCAATAGCGACCGACCACGGTTGCTTCATCCGTGAAGTGTCCTCGCAGGGTCTCAAAGATACCATCCCCGATCGGTCCCCACAGCTGATGCCGCACGAGTACTCTCTCCGGGGACCCGACCATCGAACCTTCGTATTTCGTTCGGATGTCCCAACTGCTTCCGAACGAGGCGAAGGTCAGGATGGTAAAGGTCAGCAGGACCACGGTGACGGCGGTGAGGGTCGTCCGGACGGGGCGACGCCGCATCGTGGAAATGCCCATGTTGACAGCGGCCATCATCGTACTCAATCGCGAGACGTCCGCGCTGTGAACGGTGGTCGCCAACCCCTGCATCTTCTTGATCTCCGTCTGGAGCTTGCGGACCATGATGAAGATCACGAGGGTGGACAGGAGGATGATCGAGAACGCCAGGAAGATGATGATGGGGGTGGCCGCGATCTTGAATGCGGGATTGACGACGTAGAGCACGGCGAAGGTGATGGCGAAGAACAGCGAGAACCACCCGATCTGCCGATAAATGTGCGGTGTCCCAATCAGCAACCGCTCGAGTGAGTAGGCGAAGGGGATGGTGAGCAGCAATAGGAACACGACCGCGGTGACCAGGTCGTTCATTACCCCGACGAGGGGGATGTAGGCGCGGCGGGAGAGGGCGGCGGAGGCCTCCTGATCGGCAATGTGCTTGTCCAGCGAACTCGTCAGTTCCTCCTCAGCCGTGGGGTCGGTGGACAATTGTCCCTCCGCGTCCATCTCCAGATCGTGCGCCTTTCCGTTCAGAATCTCCAGCGATTCCTGTTTGATCCGGGAGTCTCTAAGGACCTCCAGACGATAGCTGTTCAGCGCCCGCAGGTCGTGGGCGGCGAGGCGGGAGGTCACCCGGTGTTCGAACTCATCGGCGAGCGAAATGCCCATTCCCTGGTGTTCACGCTTTGTCGGTGCGTTGTTGAGCACCACTAACCCGGCCTTGTTAAAAAGCTTGAGGCCCTTGGCGTCGTACGGGGCGAAGAGCGCCAGGGTGTTGTCAATCTCGCAGACGAGGTGACGGTCCGCGTAGAACTTCGCCGTGGAACCCGACCTCATTGCGATGGTCTTGAGAGCCCCTCGCGTGAAACCGTGCCCGACGAACGTTTTTGTCCTTGTTTTAAAGAGATTGACTGCCGCCTTCGTCAGGTTCGCGTCCACCTTCGTCTGGAAGGTTCTTTCATTCGTCACTGAGGAGATGATCCCTCGTGTGCGATAGGATTCGGCGATCTCATCCGTCCCGACCGGTGTGCGATCGAAGGTGGCGGCGAATATGACCGGGCGGTAATAGTAGTCCTGCTGCGCTATGCAGTACGGTCCGATCTCGAAGATACCGTTCGTGTCGGTCTTGGTGAGTATGGGGAAGACGAATCCCGGTGGGACTTTATCGAACGTCCCTCCGTTCCACGGTCCGGCGCCGACCTTTCGGACGATGGCGACGATCGCATCGCGCACGGGTCGGTCGGCCATGGCGCTGCCCGCCCCGGCCTGCTTGACCGACGGGCCGATGCTCTTATCCCCCGACCACGCAGATTCGTCGAACCTTACATTCACGCGAATCTTGGACGCAACGTCGAGCCCTTTGTCATCGGCGAGATCCTTCAGGTACGGAACCAACGTGCGCAGTTGCTTGTAGACTACTGCGGAGTTGAGCGCGGAGAGCGTATCGGCGGGCTGGCCTTGCAGGGGCAGACGATCCATCGAGGTCATCGCGGCGAGGTTGTAGATGGCGAATAGTCGCGCGATCGCCCCGCTGTCGACGAACATTCCAGGTGCGAACAGGCGGGTCTTGGTCTCATAGATCCCGGATATCGCGCGATCGTCAAAATTCGTGAGCCTATCTCCCCAGGACCGCCGGACCTCGTGCATGGTCAGGAAAATCGCCTTGTAGTTCCCCGATTTGTCCTGCGTGTTCTTGGTGAACGGGACCGTATCGTCCCCGTGCACGAAGGTCCATTTATTCCTCGCATCCGATAGGTTAAAGCTCACGTGCAGGACAATGTTGTTTCTTACCTCACCCAACGCGTCTCTGATGGCGATGGACTGCTTCGTTAGGGTGATCGACTGATCGAGCTCACCCTGGCGGCGTGCGAGAACCTTCCCGGCCTCCTCGATCAATCGCGCGAAGCGCCCACGGGATTCTTCGGTGATCGTCTCCTGGAAAATATCGCGAATGACCCCGTTCCATCCGAGGTCCCGCTTCTCCAGGACCTTTATCTGCGAATCCAACTTGGCGATCTGCTCCTGAATGTCCCGGATGGTCTCGTCTACCCCCACGGTGGGCGCCCTGTCTTTCAGGAGTTTGGTTTCCTGAGCGTCCTCCAGTTGGTCTTTCAGTTTCCTCATGTCAACCCGCATCGGGCTGAGCTCCTCCAATACCTCACTGTCGAACACAGCCGCCTCGTCTCGCAGGAAACGGGCGCTCCGGTCGTGGCGGGGCATCTCGCGCATGCTCGCACTGAAGAAGTCGCGCTCGATCATCTTGGGGGCGGACATCTTCTCTTTGCAGGGGATCATCTGTGCTTCGAGCTTGGCGATCTGCTCGGAGAGGGCTTGGATTTCGAGTTCGGTTTCCGCGATCTGGCGAGCGAGTTCAGTCAGTCGATCGGCGTGTCCGGGTCCTGTCTCCTGCAGTTTCTTGACCTCCGCGTCTAACTGCTCCCGGTGGCCACGGAGCCGGGTTTGCTTGTCCTGCAGTTCGTCCTTCTGCTCGTTGAGTTGCCCCCACGATTTCCAGAGGTCGGTCAGGGGCGCAATTTCGCTGAGGATGTTGGCCAATTGGAGCAGATAGTGGCGCTCTTTCTCGAACCGCGTAAGACGTGTTTCCAGGGTTCCCAGTGGTGCGAGCTGTCGAGCGCCCATGAACCTGTACAGCGCCCCGTAGAACGCGCGGGCGCCCATGTGGTTTTGACATTGTGCATCGAAAAAGCACAGGATCACGTCTCGCCTGGGTGGGTGCTTCCTGAAGTATTCCCCCGCCTGGAGCAGTCCCGCGCAATTCGCCGCATCGCGAGCACCAGGAGAGAGAACGGGGACTTCCGATAGAGAATCCAGCGGGGCCGCCAGGACGATAGCCTGATCCGGGTTGTCCTTATTCCTGTTCTTCTTCCCGAACTCAGGTTGCGTACCGCGAATGACCGCAATGACGTTTCGACCCCGCAGTTCGCGCCATTCACACGCGGCGAGCAGCTTAATCGTTTGCGGACGTTCCCTCAAACGGAGCTCTTGCGCAATGGCTTCGGGAACACAGAATCGCGGGAGGTTTGCGGGGAGGTTGATGTGATGGAAGGCGTTGGCGGCGGGTTTATCGACTCCTACGAACAGGACCGCCCGGGCCCCGAACGCGAAGGCCTTGCTCCAGTTGTTCTCGCTGTCGAACTCCATCACGACGATCTTGTTCTCAGCGGTCCGCTTTCCGTACTCGGAAAGCTCCCCCGTTCCCACGTACATCGTCGTTCCGGTGATTCCTTCTTCGGGTGTGACGGGCGCCTGGAGGATGTTGGGACGCATCGCGTGGATCGGGTAGCTCTTTCCGTCCAGGATCAGCTCGCATTGGGTGGTGATAGGCTGGATTACAGGGAATCGTTGAATGTAAATCTCTTCGATTCCGATTTCGCGCAGCCGCTTTTCCACGTATTTACCGGCGGCGAGGCTTCCTTCTTCCATACCCCCCAGGCGATGCGGATTCACCGTCAGCGCCTCCAGATCTTTCTGGAACGTTGCTTCGTCCCATCCTCCCCGGGCGATGCTCGCGGAGTAGGCGAACAGTCCTGCACATAACAGGACAGCGATTTTGACTGGGCGGTGATTATTCATTTTCCTCGCCTCCAATCGCCCCGGTTTGGACCGTGACGTCGCTGCGGTCGGCGAGCCGCTCGATCATTCCGTCGCGGATCCACATGATCCTGTCCGCCATCGAGATCAGGCGGTGATCGTGTGTGGCGCAGATGATGGTTACCCCGCGTTCGTCGTTCAGGCGCTTGAGGATGTTGTGTATATCAGCCCCCGTCTTGAGGTCTAAGTTTCCGGTCGGTTCGTCGCAGAGGAGCATCGTGGGGTTGTTGGCCATGGAGCGGGCGATGGCGGTCCGCTGCTGCTGACCTCCGGACATCTCGATGGGCTTGTGGAACCAGCGATCGGCCAGACCCACCAGTTCGAGCAGGTTCATCCCGCGGTCGCGGGCCTCGTCCCCGTCTACCCCCGCGAACACCATCGGGACCGTAACGTTCTCCAGGGCGGTCATGTACTTCACGAGGTTGTAGGTCTGGAAGATGTAACCGATCTTCCGGCAGCGAAGGAACGCCAGCTCGATCGCGTTTAACTGGGCGACGTCCACCTCATCGATGAAGACCCTCCCGGAAGTCGGGGAGTCCAACCCGCCCACCATGTTGAAGAACGTGCTCTTACCGGAACCGCTCGGGCCCATCACGCAGATAAACTCACCGCGAAACAGCTCTATGTCTATACCGCGCAGCGCTTCGGTTACTACCTCGCCCATCTGATAGTGTTTTTTGAGATTTCGGGTCCGGATGATGATTGGGCGCTCGGTTTTTTCGGGTCCCGCGGAGGGCGGGCCCTTGCGCTTCTTCGCTTTCGTGCGTTTGGACTTACTCATGACATCTACCTGATCATCACACCTGAACTGGTTGTTACTCTATTCGCATCGCCTCCATTGGGGCGAGTCTGGCCGCTATCGACGCTGGATACACCGCCGCCAACGCTGAGAGAATCACTCCCGCCACGATCGAGAGAACCGCCATCGCAAAGATCTCGCTCACCGGGAGGTTCTCCATGGCGAGCCACCCGTACCCTACCCACGACCGCAGCGATCCGAGCACGAATCCCAGGAATGCACCAATGATTCCACCGGCCGTGCCCTGCAAACACGATTCCAGAATGAAGTTGGTCATGATGTATCCGTCGGTGGCGCCCAGGCATTTCATCGTGGCGATCTCGCGGAACCGGTCGGTGACGCTCATGAGCATGGCGTTGGCGATCCCCACCACGCAGACCAGGAAGCTCACGAAGATCAGCCACATCGTCCGGGAGGAATATCCTAAGAATCCCTCGCCCGTTCCGATTACCTCCGAGACGGAGGTCACGATTTCGCCCAGGCGGCGCTGCTCGAGCTTGTTGCTGGCGACTTCGCGGATGCGCTCGAGTGACATCTTCAGCGGTTTCAGACCCTGTGTGCGCAACTGCTCCTGAAAGTTCGGGTCGTCATTGAGTTCCATGAGCCACCGGGCTCCGCCGGTGGAACGGATTTCCGAGAAGAACATCTCTACGTCGACGTCGGAAAGCTTGACGTTTCTACGGTTTTTCAATCTGCCTCTGAGCAGCTTCGTGGTCACCAGAGGCGCCAGTTGCTCCGCGTCCACCGTCAAGGATGCTTGAACGCGGACGGTCTGCATCTGGTGCTCGGTCAATTCAAAGCCTTTGCTCCTCAGCATCCTCAGGAGCGCCTGGTCGGCGTTGGCGAGCGCGGTTTTGGGGTCCTCCCCGGCGAGGTCCTTTTTCAATTCCATCAAGGCCTTCCTGTGCCCATCGAGTATCGCCTTCCGGGGCTTGTCGGTTTGGGCCCAATCGGCGAGGAAGGTCTTGAACTCGTCCAAGTCGGTATGCATCTGCCTACCCAGCATCCGGAACTCGCGTTCGAACTTGGCGAAGGGCCCGCCGTCCTGAAGCAGGGCGAAGATATCGGAACCTCGCGTGCGGCCGACCATCGGACGGCGCTCCCCTTCCTCGAGCTCGACCTCGAAGAAGATCAGATACCTCAACTGTCGTCTCGCGACGCCTGCAAGTCTGACGAGTTGCTCGTCCGTAACGCCCCCCCATGTTTTGAACTCTTTCCAGCGCGGGCTGCCCTGCGTGGCGGTGGCGAGTTCCGAAGTGAGGTCCTTTTGAGTCAGCGGAGAGGAGATGCGGGAGTACCAAAACGCGAAGAGCCTCCGCGGCGCCATTCGAACGTCGAGTTCGTCGGCGACTTTCCGGACGGTGAGGCTTTCCGTGACCATCGTCATCAGGAACGCCACCGCCAGACAGATGATTGTGACGGTAATGAACGCGCGAAAGAGGCGGTACCTTATCCCGCTGAGCACCAGCTCGACGCACTTTCTAAAGGAAAGCCTGACCTGATCTTTGACGTCGATCACCTTCATGATTCGCCGGTTTCCTTATCCATTCCCACAACCGCTACCACCCCTCTCTCCGTCAACTGCTGGAGGAACTGGGTGACTGGCAGTTGGGCTTCACGAAACGACAGCTTATGCGTGGCGGCGAATTTTTCAATTATTGTTTCGACGGTATTGATCCCGTCGCACATATCGAGCACGGTGGCGCCGAGGGCGTCGAGGTCCACGCGCCTCTCCGACGAGAACGGGAGAACCCAACTGATCGGGGGGACCAACCAGCGAGGGCGGTCCAGGGGGACCCCCACCAGAACCGAACCGTCTCCGGATCGGGTGAGGTCCATCGCCTTGTTGGTGTAAGGGACGGCGGAGAGAAAGTCCGCCGAACTCACCTTGCGTTTTCGCGTCGTCATTGTACTGGAATTCTTCATCCGACAGCTCGGGATTCACTTACTTGTGGCCGCTGGTGACAGCAGCGAACGTTCCAACCTTGGGGAAGGGCGATCTCCTCTTCGTCCCTGCTCTGTTCGCTGTAGCGCACGCTGTAGATTCGCTGCTCGATTTCGCACCGCCACGCCAGATCCAGATGCAGCATCCGCCGCTTTTGGAGCAGACCCGTGATGGGCCCCTTGGAGATGCTGATGAACTGCTCCGCGCGGTGTTGGTTCTGTGGAACTGTTGTGTGACGCAGTTCGCGGGACCCGCGGGGCAGCTCCCGGCGGGCCCAATCTCGCAGGGGTCCGCTCTTGAGGACGTACTCGGGCATGGCGATACGCTGGATGGACAACTGAGGACCGCGTTTGGAGGCGGTGGTGAAATCCCAGCGGATTCGCCCGACCTTCAGGTCGGCGTCTCGCAGGTCAAAGATGGGAGGACAGGTAACGCTCATCCCCATCGCCTGCCACAACTGCCCCCCAGCTTCGCAATCGAGGGGACAAATCGAACCGAGGATGCGGGCTTCGAGCACCAGGTCGCGTCGGTCAGGCCACACCAGCGTAACTTCCGCTATCAGGCGCACGGGCTTGAAGAATCGCACCGCGTGGATGATCGTAGTCTCGGAGACCTTGTGCACGACGCCTTTCCAGGGGGCGGGGGCTGTCTTGAGCTGCGATACCTTCGCGGTGTCCCGGTCGCTGCGCTGCTTGTGCTTGGTGAGCAGAAGCTCCAGCTTCGGGGCATACTTAAGTTTCCGCCATTGAAGGTCAACTCGATGGTGGAGCCGATCGGTGAGAATCAATCGCGCTGGTTCTTCCGGTCCGCTGGCGAGAGCGACCTCCCATTGCGGAGGGTGATCCACTTGAACGCCCCTCCAGCATGTCCGTTCCAATTCCGCACCCATGCGTTCTTACAGATCCTTCTGCGATCTCGCCCCATTCGCCTTTTCAGTCACCACCGAAAGTCTATAACGAATTGTCCCTTATAATCCAACAGGGCTTCGCGAGCAAGCACTTTGAGAGTTTCCTGGGCTCCTGCGATGGGTTTGCAGTGGTTCGGAGCAGCCAGGGCGTTGGGAATAATCTCTCAGACGTACTCAACGGTGGCGGGGGGTTGGGCTATTATCTCGGTTGCGCGCAGAGTGCGCAAGCCATTGGGGCTGCAGTAGTGTACGAGAGACGCTCCGGCGCGCTCGGTTGGTGAAAAGCTTCGGTCCGTTCGCTCAACGGGGGTTATTCTTCATATGCGATATCGTCAATAGCGGTGTCGGACCGATGCGAGAAGCTCAGCGTGATCGTCGAGGCTGGCGTCGTCCACCCCGTGGTCACCACCTGCGGGGTGGCGGGGGCTGACCCGAGAATGTCCGCGTTGACACCGTCCATAATCTTGTAACTCCCGCCGGTGGTCCCACTGACTGTGATGCTCTTCAATATCGCACCGGATGGGAGGGAGAAGGTTGAAAGTGTCGTGAACGTCGCGAATCGCCCGCAGCGGGTCAACCCCGCGAAGC
>SDBT01020511.1_pt1 | contig 10335 bp, 7 predicted proteins | sample 2277101 | NCBI WGS metagenome assembly SDBT01 (sample SAMN10404973, study PRJNA504765) | marine sediment metagenome | isolation source: marine sediment core GS10_PC15, 103 cmbsf | place: Arctic Ocean: Southern Knipovich Ridge | collected 2010
ATTTAAGAGGAGGTAATTCGACTTGTTGTTGTTTTGAGCATAATGTATCGCCGGTTTTGGTATTCTTCATTTTTACAAATGCACCTATATCACCAGCAGAAACAGAAACAACTTCGCCTCTATCCTTACCCACCAGTGTGTGAATTAACGTTGGTTTTTCTACAGCCGAATGGGTTACGTTATACAATTCGTCTCCCGCTTTATAAGACCCTGAAACAATACGGAATAATGAAAGCTCACCAACATGCTGTTCAACAATGGTTTTAAAAACCAGCATTGCTAAGGTTGAATCAGAAGACATTAAGTCAACTTCAGAACCTGATTTTTTTGCTTTAATACTTTGCATTTCCGCCGGAGAAGGAGCACTTTCTACAATGAGTCTCATAAGAAGATCAACACCGATATTAGTATATGCATCTGTAAAAAGGATAGGTATAAGTGATCTGTTCAGAATAGCCTTCTTTATACCCTGGTTGATCTCATCAGGTGTAAGACCGGAATCGAAATATTTCTCCATAAGAGAATCATCACTTTCAGCAGCAGCCTCGATAAGTTTTTCATGTAGCTCATCAGCAGAAGAAGCAAAATCTCCGGATATGTCTGATACAGTCCCCTTACCGTTACCATCAATTTTGTAAGCGTACTCTTTCATGGAAATAATATCTATGATTTTGTTGAATCCAACACCGTGATTAACGGGTATTTGTACAGGAAGAGCTTTAATGCCAAAACGAGTCTGAACTGATTTCATTATCTCAGAAGCATCAGAGTGTTCCTTACCAGAACGGTTAACTACAATTATCCTGGGTTTATCATATTTATCACATAATTCCCATGATGTCTCGGTACCAACTTCAAGACCGGTGATTGCGTCAACACATATCACAGCAGTATCTACTGCTCTAATACCGCAAATCACCTCACCCACAAAATCGGCATACCCAGGGGTATCAACTATATTTATTTTACAGTCTTGCCATTCAGTTTGAATAAGCGAAGTACTTATTGATATTTGACGGGATATTTCATCCTCAAAATAATCGGATTTTGTGTTGCCATCCTCAATTTTACCCATACGGCTTGTGATACCGGTGGTATAAATAATGGCTTCTGATAGGCACGTTTTCCCAGAAGCCCCATGTCCAACTAATGCAATGTTTCGAATTTCTTTTGTGTTGTATACTTTCACCTGTTACCCCCTATACACAATTTTATAATCATTTTTTTCTCTAATTAACATGTTCTTTCATTACATAATGTATGAATTTATAACTAAAAAAATAATATAAAGCACAGGTTAAACAATATTTTTAATATAAAAAAAAAGATAACATCATTAATTATTTCAATTTACTTGAAGTATGATTCTGAAAAAATTACTGCTCTATTACCTATTTATCTTTCTTTATTTTAAACTTGCTATGAATATAATCCATCTCCGGCATTGGCAAGAATATTGAAGATGCAATATTGGAAAGATGAAGTGCAATGCGTTTCAAATAACGTGCACCCAAAGTCAAAACAACCGTTTGAGCCGCAGAATAGTCCGATTCTACAAGTTCTGCAATAATATTCTCACATCGTTTTGAGATATCACGAGCTTTTGCAGCAGATTCAAGGGCTAATTCTGTATCAGAGTTTTTGAAGGCTGTATTAACTGTTTTGAAAAGCTCAATAACCTCATTCCCAATAACTTCGAAAAGACTTTTAAACAGTTTTTGAACATCTTCAAAATCTTTAGTCAATTTATTTAGTTCAAAAAGATTCTTCACATAATCGCCAAGCCGCTCAGCATCCTTTGTAATACTTATAAGGGCAAGACATGCGGAAAGATTACCTCCCGGGCTTGTTGTCAAATGGATGAGAATACGTTTTCTAATCTCCTGTTCAGTAATATTAATTTTCTGATCATTAAAGTAGATTTGTTTTTCAAATTTACTGCCTTTCCTTTTATCCGTTAATACATGTAGAGCATATGAAAGCATTTCCTCAGAACTGTCGAGCATGAAAGAAAATTCTTCAACAATTCGCGAGGTAAAAGCCTTCTCAGCCCAGATTCTTTTCAATTCCCTGAACATAATATTACCTTTCAATAAAACTTAGCAAACACAATAGGAACTATATGTAATAATATATAAATAATAATAAATATAAGAAAATGTTTTTTAGATTTTGAAACATAAAAAGCTATTTTTTTAGTAGTCCAAATTGGAATAATCCTTAAGGGATAAAACAGTAAAATTCCAAAAGCATTGAAAACAAGGTGGCAAATGGCAATTGTCATAGCGGCTTCTTTACCCATACTCAACGCCGCAAGCAAAGCAGTGATCGTGGTGCCGATATTAGCTCCCAGTGTATATGGAAAAATTTGTTCAATAGTAAGAAGTCCTGCTCCCACAAGTGGGATAATGATTGATGTAGTAATTGAACTTGATTGAACAAGCGCGGTAAAAAATGTTCCAAACAAGATACTGATTATGGCATTTCTGAACAGATACTGGTTAAGTAACCGTTCAATTTTTTCCATAACAATACCTTTCATATTACTTACAATTTGTGTTATTGAAAAGAATAACAAGACAAAAGCAAAGACAAGAAGCACATAATTATTATTGATAAATTCAACAATCGGCGATGAAACCGGATTAATTATTATTTTAAGAGGGCTTGTAAACTTAAAACCACCCATGTTTTCAAATATTTTTACCAGGAACAACGCCGATTTATAAATAACGCCTGTGTATAATTCTATCGGGAAAAAGACGAGAGTGGCATAGATATTAAACATATCATGCACGATCGATGCGCCGAAAGAACGTTCAAACTCTACTTTTCTCGATACATAACCAAATGAGACAATCGTGTTGGTAACTGTAGTACCGATATTGGCTCCCATTATCATTGGTATTGCGCTTTTTAAAGGTAAAGTACCTGCCCCAACTAATGCTACAATAATTGAAGTGGTAGTTGATGAGCTCTGTATAACACTTGTAACGACAATACCAATAACAAGACCGATAAAGGGATTTGAAGTCGTTTTCATTAACGTATCCGTAAACCCTTTACCGGAAAACTTGAAAGCCGTCCCCATAAGGTCAATACTTACAAGGAATATATAAACAAAAAATAGAACTTTTACGAACTCGAATAATGTAACAATTAATCTTTCATCATTGTTTGATTTTACCATTCTTTCACCTAATTAGCAAATGTACTGGTTATTCTCTGAAAAAAATAACACCGTACAAAAATCTTATAACTGAGCATTACAAAAATTTCTGTTATGATTGAACGAGGTTCAGAATACATAATAATATTATGTCTTTTTATGATATGAAAATGATGAGTTTTAGAAATGAACCAGATGAATAATGGTGCCGAAGGGGGGATTTGAACCCCCACAGGCTTACGCCCGCCGGTCCCTGAAACCGGTGCGTCTACCAATTTCACCACTTCGGCTTACAGTTTTAGAGTCGCAATATAATACCCAACAATACAACAATCAATATAAAAAACTGATATTAGTGACATACCATTAAATCAATTAAAATGCTTCTACTAACATTATATAAAATAATAATATGCGATTAAAATAGCTATAAAAAGAAGCACCATATAAACAAGTATAATTATGACATTTACATTTAATCCATGTACATTCGTTCTACGCGGTAGAGATGATTCGAATTATAGCTAAAGAGCAAAATCATGAGCTATGCAGATTGATTTCAAAAAAACATCAGTTGGAAATAAGTTAATATTATCCTTGAAAATAAATTTGAATTTAATTATAATTAGAAACTTAATAATTTCAGGAGGATAATTTATTGATAAATGCACTAAAATATAAAATATTCAACAATTTATATCTTATATATTTCTTTTTGTTTTTCTTTTTACCCGCCAAAGAATGCGTAAGTCAGATACAATCCACTTTCATTCAATCTCATATAAATCTCGATGGTCTCTTGAACGAGTCCGCATGGGAAAACGCGGAACCGGTTACCGATTTCACACAGAGAGAACTGATAGAAGGTGCTCCTGCTACTGAAAAAACAGCGGTGAGAGTTGTTTATGATGAAGAGAATCTCTATATAGGGGTTATATGCTTTGACAGCGAACCGGATAAAATCATCCACAAAGAATTGAAATTGGATGGAGGTATAAAAAGCGACGACAGGATTGATATTGCCATTGACACCTACCATGATAAGCGTATGGGGTATTTCTTTGTTGTAAATCCGAACGGAGCACGTCTTGATGCCACATTTCTAAGCAGTAGCCGCGTGGGAAATGGTGAAAACCCGATAAATATAGAATGGGACGGCATCTGGGATGCGAAGGCCCGGATCATGGATTACGGGTGGTCATGTGAGATTGTTATACCATTCAAAACATTGAGATTCCCAGCTACCGACACTCAAATCTGGGGTATCAATTTCATGAGAGCAATTCGTAGAAAAAACGAAGAAGTGCTCTGGCGCGGATGGGAAAGAAACGACGGTATCTTTAAACTATCAAAGGCCGGAACGCTTCTCATCAGTAAACCTCTGGAAAGCAGCCGCCAACTGGATGTTAAACCCTATATCCTTTCAGGAGCGGAAAAAAACCTCAACAGGAATTTGGATGATACATTCAAATATGGGCTTGATCTCAAATTCGGCATAACATCCAATACAACGCTTGCTCTGACCACAAAAACAGACTTTGCCCAGATCGAGTCTGACAAGGAAATAATCAATTTAACCCGTTTCGATATCAGCTATCCCGAAAAACGGGATTTTTTCCTTGAAGGTGCGGATTTATTCGAGTTCAAGCAGGGTATGATGAATATTTTTTATACACGTCGTATCGGTCTTACACCCGAACGAAAAGGCCTGCCTATACTCGGTGGAGCTAAACTCGTCCAGAAAACAGGCTCCTACAGGATGGGCGTAATGACAATCCAGACAGAAGAAGGCCATGATTATCCATCTGCGAACTATACTGTCGCAAGAGTGAAGAAGGATGTTTTCGAGCAATCATATATCGGCTTTATGGGCACCAGTATCCTTGACGCCGACGGGCATGATAATCAGGTCTATGGGACTGATTTCATTCTCAGAACGGACACGTTTCTCGGTAATAAAAATTTTGAGATTCAGGGATACCTTACGGGTTCTGTAACGGATGGTAAAGCGCATGAAAGCATGGCCGGGAGATTATTTTTTAATTATCCGAATGATTTAATCAGTACTTTTATTCTTTACCATGCTTTTGGAAATAAATTTAATCCGGAAATGGGATTTATATCCAGAGATCCCGGTATCCAGCAATATATGTTTATTTTTAATTATACCCCGAGACCTTCGATACCATTTGTAAAAAAACTCAATTTTCAACCGATTTACTTTAATTACTACGCTAATACAAAAAATAAACTCATATCAAGAACAGTCAGCACTCAACCATTTGGATTGATTTCCGATACTGATGATGAATTGGGATTCACTATTCAGAATGAATATGATTATATTGAGGAAATTTTCCCCATTTTCGATGATGTTATCATCCCTCGTGGCGGTTACGAATGGTGGAACTATGAAATAAATTTTGAATCCAGTAAAAGCAGAACTGTTTCATTCGAAATTGATACCCAATGGGGGGATTTTTATAACGGCAAAAGAGACGGTCTCAATGTTGAATGCACATTTAAAACGAGCAGATATTACGCTTTATCAGCTGATGTGAGATACAATAATATTTCAATTGGCAACAGGCATTTCGATACTAAAGAATACGGGAGTAGACTCGCAGTGGATCTTTCGACACACCTTTCATCGAGCACGTTCGTTCAATGGAACAACCAAACCAAAGAATTAAACGTAAATTTCCGTATCCGCTACATACCGAAAATCGGCAGCGATGTTTATATTGTGTATAATCACCTGATGGATGAAGATGATGAATTCAGAACATTACAGAATGCCGGTATGTTCAAGGTGGATTACACATACAGGTTCTGATTTCCTGAGATAAAAGACAACGTCATAATTTTTTTTAAATATTAAATTCTACCGCTACTTAACACCTCATTTTCCCCGAAGGATTTGAGTTTTTTAGTGAAAATACCTTTTGTGCTTATATAAAAGCTGCTGTTCAGTCCATGTGAAACATTTCTTTTAACGGAACAGCGACGGGTGAATTATCCGGATTAACCTCCATAATATCAGCCATATAATCCCACCATTTTTTTACAATCGGCTTTTCTGCCATTTCTGCAGCCGTATTGTCTTCGGAGAGTTTTAGAACAGCAAAAAGCGTCCCCGTGTCTTCGTCCAAAAAGATTGAATAATCCGAAATCCCCATCTTTTTTATTTCCTGCGAAAGTTCCGGCCATATCTCATCGTGCCGTTTCTTGTACTCGACCTCAAATCCCATCTTCAGTTTCATAGTAAATGCATTTCTTATCATGTCCCTTGTCCCTTTCCTGATTAACAACACTGCATTTTGAAAGAATAGGCTTTTATAATTAATTTAAACGTTTCACTCTCTTTTCTTCGATCTTCTCCTGATATCCGCTTTCTTTATATGCAATATGAGGTACAGGATGCAGCCCCTGTCTAATATAAGCTTCCATAACAATTGGTGTGGTATCGGCATGAAGAAGAGATTTTTCATATTCAATATTGGAATTGATCATATCCAATGTCTTTTGTGATCCTTCCAGTTCCTGTGGGTTTATCAGGGCTGCTTTTGCTATTGACCTTTTCAGCGCATCAACCGATTTTAGTATTGAGGGAATACGCTGCTCGGATCTTGCCATCTGATCAAGTGCATATACCCAGTTTTTTGAGGGGTTTTCGTTGAAGATCACATCACCCTTGAGCAGTTCAAGAAACAATCTCGCCATTTCATAATCCGCCTGTACCGAATGATCATCATCGGCTGCATACCGTGTGTTGAAGTGGAATCCTCCTCGAACACCAAATGCAATCAGATTTGCAACAATCTGTTCAATATTCGTACCATGATGATGGTGTCCCATGTCAACAAGAACACCGCCCTTTTCTCCTACTATTTTCGACAGTAAAAGAGCAGTCCCCCAGTCCGGCACTGTGGTACTATATGTTCCCGGCTCAAATACCTTGTACTCAAACAACACTCTATCCAACCTGTCTTTTTGATTCCGAGGCACCTCATCCCAGAATGCATGTACACATTCACTCATCAGTCCTATTTTATCCTGCAGTTCTCTTTGTCCCGGATAATTGGTGCCATCGGGAAACCAAAGTGTTAATAGACCGTTTCCGAGTTCTGCGGCAATGCGTGCGCCCAGAACCGTTTGTTCAATATATCTTTTCCTTATTTTGGGATCCTGTGATGAAAAACTGCCGTCTTCAGACCCTCCAAGAAAATAAGTGGGGCTTATTGAGCCCATGTCCAGCCCGTTTGCCTCAAGTTCTTTTTTTACCTGTAGGGCTTTCTCATAATTACCGGCAATGCCATCATCTGAGAAATACCATAGAATGTGCTGACCGATCGTTGGTGTAGAATTGGTCAACCGGTGAATCAATCCGGCATCCTCGGCTATCTCTACCGTAGTACGTGCCACGCCACCGGTTCCACCGCCTTCAAACCTTCCTCCCCCGCCAAATCCCTCCCAGAGCTGCCATGCGGGAATCTCAACCATAAATCGTGCCGTACAATCAATAGCAAGTTCCACACTCTCTTTGCCAAAAGAAGCCTCAAGAAAGTCCAATCCTTTATTCTTGATGTTGTCAAATTTATGTATCATCGCTTACCCCGTTTATATTTGTTGATATACATACAATAACTTCATGAAACACTTTTTGCAAAAATTATTACAATATTTAAGTAATTGTATTTTTATCAATTACCTCCATAAAGCATTTACGGTAATAATTGAGCTTTCGTTTTATTTCATCTGTAAACGGCTGCAATTTCCTGTATGAGACACCCAGACCGCTCACATCAACCCTGTAAGGATGTATATTCAAACTTGCCGCTTTACCTGTAATCGCCGCTCCCAGTGTCGTTGTTTCGGTTATCGCCTGACCATCGCTGTTAAACATGGCATAGACGCTTTTTCCGGTAAGGGTTGAAAGCAATCTTCCAAAGTAGGGATCTCTGGAGCCGCCTGCGGTAATCACAATATCAATATCTCTGTCCCCGGCAATGGCGTCTATCTGAAAGGCTGTGACAATTGCGGTGGTCAGATTGGTTATAATATATGCCTTTTCAGGATTTTGGAAAAATGCCCGCTCATTAATTATTTTCCCCCGTATTAAAGGAAACGGTCCGGTAAGGTAATTCATCGGATTAATGTTGGGAAGCACAAAGCAATCAGCAGTTTCTATAGTTTTTTTCAGTAAACGTTCATCAATTCCACCACCGAAATGATAGCCTCGCTCTTCTATAAGTCCCTTTCTATGCTTAAAATCGTTGCCACCACCGTAACGGGCAGTTACCACTGGATAACCATCTACAGTACCCTGGACAACTATGTCTCGCTTGTAACCGTCAGAGGGCAGTTCAACCTCGCCGCCGATCTGTGCTATCATTGTCCAGCTTCCTGCTTCTACATGGATAACAGGCATGTCGGTTTTATCCTCGAAAGCCTGATAAAATGTTGACATTATAGGAATATGAGAAAGGCATGTATCATGTCCACCAGGAACTACAAGAAGGTCTCCGAAAATACCAAGAGACTCCGCCTGCTCACGTGGCATATGACCTAACGGTTTGTAAGCCTGATAAAGCTGCAGGGGAACCATATTGCCGAACGATTTGATTTTTTTACTGTAAGAACTTGGTGTACCCGGTTTTTCGTTGATATTCCGTGCACCGGAATGGCACATCCAGTAACTGTGCTCATTTCCGGCGACCCTAACAGCTCCAAGATAATCATCTCCAATGAAATGGCCGGAAAGCAAAGCGCCATAGATACAGAAATATTCCGCCCGGTTGAGAAGTTCGGGACGCTCCATTTCCTCAAAGAGAAACCTTTTTAACAGTGTTATACTGCCAGGAAAATCCCTAATAGAACCTGTCTCAAGGAAAAAGTCACGTTCACTCCCGACTAACTCATGAAAAGCACTTTCAACTGTACTGGAAAATTCCTGTGTATAGGATAATGTCAATCCTTTACCGGGGACTTCTGTCAATGTGTTATCCGGACCGATCAACCCTCCAGAGGCACCACGTGCAACAGGAGAGATAACTTTGACAGATTTCATGTCTTCGGGCAATTCCCGAATAATACTATCAAACCACAAACATTCATCGGCGGTGCAGTTATACTTTAATCCATCCACTTCTGTTACAGGAGTTTCCGTAACTCGTGAAAAAACAGTGGTAAAAGTATTGAAATCAAGCACCTCAAGCTTTATGTTCGAAGCACCGTCAACCGGAACAATAATAGTTTTCATTCCCTGCCACTTCCTGCTCATTCAGTGTGATAATATGCCCGCAAAATAGTGTGTACCTGAACCACCATTAAAATTCTGAGTTAAGTGTTCGATGGTTCAATTTCGGGTTCTTTTTCTTTACCCATCCAGAGCGGTGCAAAAACAAACCAGAGTATCATACCTATAAACATCAACTGTGTATGAACCCGCCATGCCAAACTGCCGTAAAACACAAAAAACGACGGCACAACAGTTAAACACAATCCCAATAATGATAAAATGATTGCAGCTTTTCGCATTTTTAAACCTCCGATACAGCCATATTTTTAAGTCTTATTTTCTGTTCAATCATGCTTAATACTACATAAAGGACAATGGCGATAAACCATCCGGGAAAACCCTTGAAGAAAATTTCAATTGGAAGCCAGAGAGAAACCGCAAGTGTAACCGCCCAGGCAATTCCAGCGGACCAGTTAAACATAGAACCACTCAACTCGGCAAAATTTCTTTTTAGCCCGAACTTCGGCAACAGCCAGAAATCGGCAAAAATTACTGCTCCCATCGGCATAAGAATCAACCCGTATAAAGCAACGAATTCAAGTAATTTCATGACCAGTGCCGGAAAGCATGCGGCAATGGTAGTAATCAAACCCGCAGCTAATGTAACCTTCCACCGCTTCCAGTCAGGTGTGGCAACCTGGAGAGCAAGACCGGCACGGTAAAGGGTCGGATTAGCTGTCGTCCATCCCGCGACGACAACACACACAGCACCCGCAACTCCGGCGCCCATATAGGCAATCGGTCCGGGTTCAACAGAACCAAATGCGGCAGCGCAGAGAATACCTGAACATACCCACGCAACATAATGTCCGAGAAACATACCGAATGCGCTTGCATAACCGTAGTACCATTTCCGTGCATAACG
>SDBT01020512.1_pt1 | contig 10335 bp, 10 predicted proteins | sample 2277101 | NCBI WGS metagenome assembly SDBT01 (sample SAMN10404973, study PRJNA504765) | marine sediment metagenome | isolation source: marine sediment core GS10_PC15, 103 cmbsf | place: Arctic Ocean: Southern Knipovich Ridge | collected 2010
GTTTTGGATAGTTTTCTTTTGTATATGGAGCTTGTTCAAAATCACGAGGATCCTTAGGTTCACCAAAAATTTTAGAACTATTGAAATTTTTTGCTTCAGGACCTTTCTTATCATCTGGAATATCGTCCTTATTCGGTTTATCGTTATTTTTAGTATTTGTTTTTGCGTCTGGATCTTTTTCAACATTTTGAGTAACTGGAGGATATAAATCATCAAGATACTCTTTCTCTTTTCTTCTTCTATCAAGTTCAACATCAAAATCAATATTTAAAATTTCAGCATAAGTTCTTTTTGAAATAACTCCTCTATCATAACCTGCTCTTAATTGTCCCATTAATCTTGAGTCAATTCTATCAGTTATTAAAGGAGTTTGGATTTTAATATTATTCCTAAAATATTTTCTATGTATTGATTTATTTTTATCAGCAATAGTAGCTATTATATCAATCAATAAAGATTTAAATTCAGTTATCCCGGTTTCCACTTCAGCAAAGAAGGGTTTTGGATTTAATATAGATTCTCTTCTTGTACTAGAAAGTCCTTCAACTATATCAACTAATCCTAATCCAGCAAGTATTCTTCTTTCAATAGGAGTATACAATTCTTGTTTTAAAGCTTTCTCATACTCCGGTATTAAATGTTCAATTTCAGTATCAAAATTTGTTGTATAAATAGAAGTACCAGCAACTGATTTTCTATTACTTAAAAAAGTTTTAAAATCTTTACTAATTTTAGTCAAATCATCATGACTATAAATAAAATCTGGATTATTAGAAAGTGTCATTTGTTCACTACCTTTCTTCAAAATAGCTAGATATTCCAATGCTTTTCCAACAACCATTTCTCCTTTCTTTTCTAATAATTCTAAGAATTTTAAATTTTTATAAATTCCTCTTTGAATTAAAAAAGGAGTAGTATATTCTAATCCCCAAGGAGTATAGGGTCTTTGAATAAAAATTATTTCATCTTCTTTTGTACCTAAAGGTATTGTTTTATCTTTACTAATTCTTAATGAATATTTTTTATCATTTAAAGTTCTATTTTTACTTTTATTTTCTACAACTATATCCTCACCATCAATAAAATATAATACCGTTGGTAAATAGAACCCATCTTTTTTTTCCCAAAAAGTTCTTAACAATAAAAAAGAAGACCCTTTCCATCTTTCTCTAAAATATTCTTTAGCTAAAGCTTTAACACCGACAGGAACTTCACCTCTCAATCCATCATTAAGAGACTGCAACCAATCATTTAAAGTATTAGTAAGATTTTTATTTTTAGCTTCTACTTGGTAATCTACTAATGCATCATTAATAGCAAAATCTAATATACTATTAACAAATCCAGAAGTATCGTTACTCAAAACATTTTTAACAGCAAGAACTTGATTTCTATATCCCTTAGGAATTTTAATTTCATCACTCACTGTTAATTTAATCATATCAGACAACCAAGACAATAAAGGATTCATTTTCATCCTATCTATTATCTTACTACTTGTCGGTTTATTATAATTTGTCATATATTAGACTCCTGTCTTTGCAAACTTTTTCTTTATAATTGGTTTTAATAAGTTAAATTCGTTCATCCATTGTGCTATACTAAAAACACGAAAAGCAGATAATAAATGGTCTTCCTCACTAACAGTTCTAAAAACTGTTCTATTCCCTGATTGTAATGAAATAACCGAATTTAATTGTGTATCTAATTTATAATCTAAAGGAAGATATAATCTTTCATTATATAATAAATCTTCTTTTAAATGTTGTATAGACCATTCAGGTATAAATTCTTCTCTATGTACTGGTTTACCGTCTTTATAAACAATATTATTATTATCATCTTTTTCGAAATCTATAGCAATTTTTTCATTGAATGCAACCCAAACCAAATGTTCTCTATCAAAATTATCCTCTAAACTTCTAAAAATAGCTCTACCGGTTCCTTCAGTTGTATCTAAACCTATAAAATTTGCATTTATCAATTCTGCTAAATACCTAAAAATTTGATATTGTTCTTTATCTGTTAAATTATGTAAAGTTATATTATACAAGTATCTATAAATCTTATTTACTTGTGAAATTACAATAATTTCTGTTGGAGCAGATTCGCCAATATCTGCACAAATATATATTACTTCTGCATTTTTTGGTCTTTCTACTATTAAAATATTTTTAAATGAATGAAACTGTTCTTTAGTTAATTCAATATGTTTTATACTTTTCTTTTCATCATAACACCTTCTAACTCTTTCCATATCAAAAACTGAAATACCTTCCTCAACAACATCACCTTTAACAAAAACTCTAAATCCAATACTACTCTCTCCACCGTATCTCTTTATAGCTTTAATTTTTTCCTCAGGACCCCAAGTAGGGTTAATATATTGTGGAAAATTACAAACCCAAGGTTTTCTTTTTATATCATAATAGATTTTACCCGCAGGAGAATATTTAGTAAAATCTGTCATTCCTGAAAATCTTTCAATACAACCTAATTCAGAAACAGCATCAATTCTTTTTTCTTCAACTTTCTCTGTTTCTTTAGAACCTTCTTCCATCCAATGCTTTTTAACGTGATGTCCAAAAAATTGACTTCCTGGATTTTTAGATGCCACGTTCATGTTAACACTTTCCATAACAAAACCATTATTAAATCTTATATAATAGGTGGGACTTCTTTTAACTTGAGGTTTAAATAACTTTAAGAAAGGATGGTTTTCTGCAATAGGTATAAATAATTCCAATACTTTTCTAATATGTACAGCATCATAAGAACTAAAAATTGTTTTCCATCCGCCAAGATGAACAATTGATGTTAACATATCAATAAGTAATGTTACTAATGTTTTACCGTACTTTCTAGCACCGAAATTATATATACTACCTGCTCCAATAAGAATCTGAAAATTTTCTTTATCATTTAATTTCGGATTTTTATCAGTCATATATTCATATGACATCATAGATAATTGTCCACTTCTAACATGACCAAAATTTTCATCAATAACTTGAAGATTATCAAAATCAGAAAACATACACTCTGCAAAAGCTACAGGGTTATAAAAATCTTCAATAAAATCAAGCTCTTCATCCGTGATTCTTTCCAGAATAAGACATCAACTCATTTTACAAATATTATAATGTTTAGTAATCCTCTCAAGCAACTGAATCAGCTCCTTGTTCTTTAATTTCAATCTTTTCTATATACCAGTCAACATAATCAGTAGAAACATCTAATATTAAAGAAACATCTTTTTTACTAATCACATCATTTTTATATAGTTTAAGTAGGTGTTTATTAGTTATAAACCTTCCTTTAAAGAAAGGATGTTTATTAACATCATATTTATCCATTCTTAACCTTAAAATTAATGTTTCACCACAATGTCCGCAAATACAACTTCTTTCAGCTACGTTTTCATCAGCCCAGTTTTTAAACTTTTTCTTAATAGCTTCAATATGTTGATAAGCATTGGATTTATTAGCTTTTTCATGTGTAATACCGAGAGTTTGCTTTAAAGCAATGATTTGATTTGAATTTTTATGAAGGGAATCGAGATATTTGAGGGGAACAGCTTTATGCTCATTATGAGCATCATTTGTAACTTTTTGAAGCCTATATTGAATAACTTCAAAGTAAATTAGCTGTTTTAAAGTATTTTTATCAGCTATTGTTTCTATAGTGTAATCATCTAAATACTTTTTAAGCAGTATTTTGGCAAGTCTCTTCTCTTTGTCATCTGAGAACATTATGCCAGCATCTAAATCTTTATCTGATAACTTAACTCGTTTTTTAGCGGCTTTTAGTAATTTTTCTGGATTTCCTTGGAAATTAGGCAAATTACCAATTTGTTTTTTTGCTGATTCTATGTCCATAATTTTTATAATTCATTGGTAACGAAGGGGTTATGAAAGAATAATAAAAATAGACAAAGGAATAGCCCTACACCTATATTATATGCCGAGAATGCGTTTTGTAAAGTTTTATTTTGGTTATTTTTTGTAAGTGGTTTTGGTAGTGAATGTTAGAATCGAACTAACTCTATAGGATTCAAAGTCCTATGTGCAACCAATACACCAATTCACATGGCAGGGGAACATGGAATTGAACCACATCTGCTTGTTTTGGAGACAAGCCTGCTACCGTAACATTTCTCCCCCTGGTGGAAGCAGGCGGATTCGAACCGCCATCCTCTGGGTGCAAACCAAAGATTCTCCCATTGAACTATGCCCCCTGGCTCCCACAGATGGATTCGAACCACCATTAACTGGTTAACAGCCAGCTTTCCTACCGTTGAAAGATATGGGATGGTGCAGAATATAGGAATTGAACCTATAATTACAGTATGTAACACTGTCGTGTTGCCACTACACTAATCCTGCTGGTACAGGTGGAGGGATTTGAACCTTCACTGTATAGTTTCTAAGACTATCGCCTCTGCCGTTGGGCTACACCTGCTGGTACTGGAAGTGGGATTCGAACCCACACTGAAACGGGTTTAAGCCGCTTCCCTCTGCCGTTGGGGTACTCCAGCTGGTATCTCAGATAGGATTCGAACCTATACTAGCACAAGGTTTGAGCTTGTGTCCTCTGCCAATTGGGATACTGAGACTGGCACCCTCGGCAAGACTCGAACTTGCTTCTTAGGGGTAGAAACCCTAGGCACATCCTATATACCACGAGGGGTGGAACTCTCGACTGGACTCGAACCAGTTTCTCAAGATTCGTAATCTTGGGCACATCCTATATACCACGAGAGTTGGCATTATCCCATATAAACATTCTGTATTGTCTTCTTTTCTAGTTTACGAGATAGAGCCTTCTTTGCTCTTCCGGTAGCAATGGCTGTACCTAAAGTGTCATTCTTAGAGTCGTACTTTGAACGCTTTGAGATACCAACAGCCTTCTTTCCACTTTCGTCTTGTACTTCAACGATAGTGAATACACCGAATTTTTCTGTTCTTGTTATTTCCATTTTTTATCACCTCCTTTTAAAGTATTTTTGGTCTATCAGGGAGGATTCGAACCTCCGACCTCTTGGCCCCAAACCAAGCGACTTACCAACTAGCCTACTGATAGTGGTTGCTAGGAATGGAATCGAACCATTTCAGCGTGGGGTTTCAGTCCACCGCTCTACCATTGAGAGCTACCTAGCAGATTACCAATGCTTCTTTCTATGACAATTAGCACATAGAACTTCACATTTTTCAATTTCTTCTAAAATTCTTTTAACACTATATCCTTCATTTGGCATACGACCTACATGATGTTCTTTATCATCACCAATATGATGAAATTCAAGACATGAAGGATGATTTTCTGGACATTTCTCACATTTTAAAGTAGTTTTATATTCTTTAAACCAATCTTTCAATTTCTTTTTTCTTTTCGCATGTTTATCCATTTATTTCTCCTATTGGTGTGAAAGATGGGAATCGAACCCATTCTAAGTAGGTCACAGCTACTTGTGCTAACCTTTACACTACAATCACCTGGTAGGGATACTGGGAATCTAACCCAGGCTTCCAGCTTGAAAAACTGATGTACTAACATTGCACTATACCCCCTGGTTGCGTAGGTGGGAGTCGAACCCACTATTAGAAGGGTATGAACCTTCTGTGATTTATTTGTCCGTTTCACTCCTCCGCTGGAAGCGAGTAAGGGAATCGAACCCTCATGACCGGCTCATGAAACCGGTTTATGCTCCTGCCACCCGCATGGCGATGCATGGGAGAATTGAACTCCCGACACCTGATAGACAGTCAAGTATGTTGCCTCTACACTAATGCACCTGGTAGATTGCACTGGAATCGAACCAGTTCGAAAAGATTAAAAGTCTTTCATGCCGCCTTTACATCAGCAATCCTGGAGAGAACTGGGTTATTCAGACCCTTCCTTGACGAGGCACGTCCTCAATGCCATGGTAGGTTCAGATGGAATCGAACCATCATCAAAAGATTAAGAGTCTCTTATTCTTCCGTTGAACTATGAACCCTGGTACTCGCAGTAGGAGTCGAACCCACAGTCTTCCGCTAATCAGGCGGATGCATTATCCAGTTTTGCTATACGAGCTGGTACCAAAGGAAGGATTCGAACCTTCATCACTCGCCAATCTAGCGATTACGGTGTATAAGACCGCTGCACTACCATTGTGCTACTCTGGCTGGAGTTGAAAGGAATTGCACCTTCATCTCGCTTTGGGGAATTCGGAAATTCCTTACTGCGTGTAATACTATTATACTACAACTGGGGCCCATAGAGATGAATCGAACACTCGTCTTCGGTTTACAAGACCGTTGCTCTACCACTGAGCTATACGGGCGAAGTTTAAAGTTTTAATAAATATTTATCATTTAATGTCAATGTTGACTGTTCCAAACATTTTTTAATTAAATATTCTTTACCTTCAGATTGATAAATATATAACCAATCATAATCACCAACTTTATTTTTCTTAATATAGTATTTTTTAGGATTCGAATATATTCTTCTTAAATCAACACTATTTTTACTTGTATATTTAATTTGTACTTTATACAGTTTATTCTTAAAATCCACAATCAAATCATAAGTTGCGGATTCTGTTAAAGGTAATGATACATCTAAACCTAATTTAGTAAATGTAGCTATTGCTTGTGCAACTCCAATATCTCCCTTTCTCTGTGTTTCTCTCATATATTCCTCCTTAATTAATTTTGGAGCATCCTGCGAGAGTCGAACTCGCCCCCCCTGCTTGGAAGGCAGGGATGCCGCCTAAAACACTTAGGACGCTGGTGGCCGTTTTTGAGGTAAAAACGGACAAAAATACCCTATCAGTTTTTTGAGGTAGCTCACTAATACAAAACTATTGGCAGAGAGAGCAGGACTCGAACCTACATGTCATCTTTGCAGATGACTACTGGTTTTCAAGACCAGGCCCCGCCCCACTGGGGTCAATCTCTCCTGGAACCCCCGCACTCCGAGTGCTTTCTCAGCCGGAGTCGAACCAGCACCTAGGGTTGTGGTTATTAAACTCTACCCCTTACATTAGGATAGAGTTCTAATACATTATCACTTTGCCAATACTCTTCAGTATCAACATTCATTATAGTAAGTTTTCCTGACCATCCTGCTCCTTGGTCTAGATTCCATACGTTACAGTATAATTTAGGATAATCATGTACACTCTCAGTTGCTGTATGTCCCAAGAATACTTTATTATATCCACCCCATTTATAATCTGGTTTTTGCCAATGCTTTAATCTAGCATCTCTAAATAAACTTCTATCCCACATTAAATCTTCAGGGTCTTGTTTTCTCAAGTCTTTATTTATTAATCTAGTTGGTATTCCACCATGAACAAATAATCTGTTCTCATCATCTTCATAAGCTAAAGTTCCTCTATCAAAGAAATTTCTATGTTTTACTAATAAATCACCTTTAGCTATATAAGCATCCTTAGTTGCTTGTCCACCTTGTAGTTCCCACTCTGGTCCAGACCAACCATTCTTAAACCAAGCATTAGTCCACCAATCATGATTACCTAATATATAAACTAGATTTCCTCTTATTTTTAATAGTTCTTCTATACACTCTGGAACTTCATGCCATCCATCACAAACATCTCCAAGTACTATTAGTGTGTCTTCATCATAATTGAAGCCAGAACGCTTTATACATTGTTTTAAAGCTTTGTATGCTCCGTGGATATCACCAACGCAAAAAATGCTCATAAATTCTCCTTAATTTTTTTCCATTTTAAAAGTGCAGATTTTCTTTTTTTTATTTTCGTACTTAAAGAATCTTTACTTCCTGTTAAAGTTTTTGATATTTTTATCTTTTGTTCTTCTGAACACTTTTTTCCTTTATTTTTTCCTAACATTGATTTTGACCTTTTTCTTAATATCTCTTGTTTTCTCTCTGGAGATTGAAAAGAAAATACATCTCCCCCTGTTCCACCTTCAGTCAAATTATATCCTTTTTTAATACTCTTAAAATAACTTATATAATATTGTTCTCTTTCACTTAAATCAATTTGATTTTTACAAACTTTCAAAACTTCTACTTTAAAATTATTAATTCCGTATTTTTTTATTGCTAAATGAAATCTATTTTTAGGATTCTTTGATAAACGAATATGTGTAGAAATCCTCTTTTTTAAATTTTGAGTTTTCCCTATATAAATCTTATTATTTATTTTATTAGTAAATTTATATATTACAAATGTTTTCATAATAACTCTTTTTTCAATATTTTTAATTTTTCTGGTAAATATTTATTTTCCTGAATAAATTCATATAACTCTTTATCTCCACTAAGAATTCTACGAGCTAATTCCTTTATCCTTTTACTTATATAGGTATCTTGAGAATTTACTAAAATTCTATTTAAAGCCAATATAGTTCTATGAACTAAAGCCTGATTAGAAGCCATTAAATTATCATGTTCTTTAATACTTTTACACCAGCTAACTTCAGAATTAGTAATTTTTGATATTTCTTCTATTAAAGGTATATTTTCATATAATAGAGTTTCTTTATTAAATATCAATAACGTTTTTCTATCTTCATAATTACTAGTTGCAGAAGGTCTAAATAACATGTGCATAGGAACCAAACGTAATTTACTTAACCTCTTATCATTATATATCCATTCTTTCAAAGAAGCTTGTTCAATAATTATTTTGTTCTTCAAATTTTTCTTATATTTAATCAACCATTTAACCGTATCTTTAATAGGCACACATAAAAATATATAATCAGATTTCTTTATTCTTTTAAGCTTTTCTTTCTCAGAATCATTTATATCGAAACACCATATATTAGAAGCTTTAGGCATTGTTTTCAATAAACCATTTAATATAAACGAACCTATCTCACCTTTGTAACCAACTACTAATGGACTTTTAAATAACATAGTTACTCCTTTTGTTTGGCGGAAGAAGCAGGAATCGAACCTACATGGCTTTTACACCGACTCTTTAGCAAAGAGCTACCTTACCGTTCAGTACATTCTTCCTGGAGACACCGGTCAGATTCGAACTGACGTAATAGTGCTTTGCAGGCACTCACCTAGCCACTCGGTTACGGCGTCTGGTGGGATGTGATGGAGTCGAACCACCCGAGTACAAGTACAGTTGGTTTACAGCCAACACCGCTACCCCTACGGGATAACACCCCTATAGACCAAAAAAAAGACGAGCCTTTTGAGCCCGTCTTTCTTGGTAAGTGTCTTTCTCTGTTTCCCTTACTGGATAAAGACACCTCGAACGGGCTGGTTATCTTGATAGGTATTAATAAATCCTATACAAGGTAACACTTTCCCTAGCGAACTAGGTTCCATGCCAACGGCCCATAATGTATGTCTTTGTTTCATTCTTAGTTTATTCCTTTTCTTTTTCTATTAATTTCACCGGTTCAAAACCTGTTACAATTAAATCCTTACTTCTTTCAGTAAGAATTAAAACTACATCGGCAAGTATTAAATTCTTATCATCTTGCATTTTCTTCCTCTTTATATTTCATTGGACCGTCCAATAGAAAGGTACTTTATTAAAAAATATAAGTATTCTAACCTTAGAGGACGGTGGTGAAGGTTTTTAGAGTGGTTTGCCTTCTGCCACTAATGGATTATATATAAAAACAGAATTTGAGGAAGGACTTTTGCATACCTTCATCCACCCAGTTGACTGCAAACAATAGTATTTACTTATTGTTTTAGATAGCCTGGATAAAATCTCCGAAAGAACCCCTTATTTGTTTTTGAGTTCTCCTTTTTCATGGTCTCTCAGTCTGCCTCAACATTTGTCATCGGCTTTGAATACTCGTCCCGAAGGATAAGTATTACTGACTTACACCCCACGTCAGAATGGATTTAACCCGTCAGATTGGTTATATTCACCCACTCAAATTCTTGGATTAGTAATTTTAATGGTTTTAGGTATGTTACTAATGTACTCATTATACTACTAATGTACCTCCGACCACTAAAAAACTACTACATATATATTATATGCCGAGATGTTGTTTTGTAAAGTTTTATTTTCATTATTTTTCATTAACCACTATATATGGGCATAATCTTTAAAAAACGTCTATATGCCGTAATATATACTTATTATAGCAATATAAAAATATATGTACTATAACATACATTATAACACATATAAGAGCTAAAAGCAAGCGTTATGTGTTATTAGACACTATGCAGGTATACTAAGACATTGAGAGTTACAATCACCTCGAGGGCTGCATACTGGCACGGCCGAGAATTGGGTACAATGGAGTAAATTCATCATGTCTGTAACCATATGCTAAATCTGACCCGTCCATACATTCATATATAAGTCTATAC
>SDBT01020513.1_pt1 | contig 10335 bp, 11 predicted proteins | sample 2277101 | NCBI WGS metagenome assembly SDBT01 (sample SAMN10404973, study PRJNA504765) | marine sediment metagenome | isolation source: marine sediment core GS10_PC15, 103 cmbsf | place: Arctic Ocean: Southern Knipovich Ridge | collected 2010
GATTCATGTCATGGGCGATCACTTTATTTTTTTGGGCGTTGTCAGCAATGCTACAACCAAACAAACACATTAAAGAGATAAGTACCGGAAGTAATAGCTTTGTTCTCATTTTTATTTTCTCCTAATATATTAATTCAGATTTCCCATTTACACGTTTTAAAAACATAATTTCCCCGTACGACCTCAATAATTTTACAAAAATCACCTTGAACTGTCAAAATGTTTAAGCCATAGTCGCCGTCCGCCGTCGCACGAGGCTATGGCGGGACTAAAGGCTTCCATCTTCGCTAAAGCTACGACAGACAAGATAGCGGACCAAGGAGGGCACAGAGGAGTAGAAGAACGCCGAACATTCCTTCGGCAGGCTCCCTTCGACAGGCTCCCTTCGACAGGCTCAGGGCAGGCAGGGCAGGCCATTCGACTCCGCTCATGGTAAACAGGGCAGGCAGGGCAGGCAGGGCAGAGGCATATCAAAGATCAAAATACAAAATGCAAAATTGTGGAATCGCTTCGCGATGCTGTTTTTTATCTGGATTCCGGGTTCCTTCAACCTTGTTCAGGGCAGGTCCTTCGACTTTACTCCATTCGACTCCGCTCATGATAAACAGGGCAGGGGGGGGGATTTGGTATTGACAATCGGGTGGGATGGGGCCAAGATGGGTCAAAAAGGGGGCCAAAAAAGGAAAGTAGCTGTTGAAAATGTCCGATATAAGTGTATTAAACGGGTTTTGACTGTTTAATTTGCTATAAGTATGTAAAGTATGTAAAAATGTCGTTGACGGGACATGGCAGGTGCGTTTAATTTGACAGCTAACAATGTGGAATTGATAAGGGAAGGTTAATGTTTTTCAGATTTTCGCAAGACAAGATTACGCCGAATATGCAGCAGCGCATACAGGGCCAGTCGTACCAGCGAACTCGCGAGATGACGCTCGTTGATCTGCTGTTAGAAAACCGGATTGTGTTCATGGTGGGCGAGATAAACTATCCGATGGCGACGGAAGTCATTATGAAGCTTCTGCACCTGGATAATAACAAGCCCGGCAGGGAGATCAGCCTTTATATCAATTCGCCGGGCGGCAGTGTCGATGATACGATGGCGATTTACGACACGATGCGTTTTATCGGGTCTCCGATTGCGACGTTTTGTATCGGCAGGGCTCAATCGGGTGCTGCGGTGATATTGGCGGCAGGGACGAAGGGCAAGCGTCACGCGCTTCCTCACGCCAAGGTAATGCTGCATCAGCCGTGGGGCGGGATTACCGGTCAGGCTTCGGATATCAAGATTCAGGTCGATGAAATCGGAAAAGCCAAGAAGATGATAAACGAAATCATCGCCAAGCACACGGGCATGAGCGCCGAAAAGATCGCCGAAGAAACGGAAAGAGACAAATACATGACGGCTGAGGAGGCCCTTAAGTATGGGCTGATCGACGAGGTCCTGCACGAGTCTGAAGACAAGGGCAAGGGCAAAAAAGGTAAGGACGGCAAAAAGCAGAACAAAGACAAAAAGTAGTCTGAATTGAAGAGCCGTCCCGCAGCGGCGGTGATTCATTGATAAGGAGAGTTTTTGGAAATGGCAGTGAATCAGAACCTGGTACCGATAGTAATAGAGAAAACCGGTCGAGGTGAGCGCGCCTATGACATTTATTCGAGGCTGCTGAGGGACAGGATTATTTTCTTGGGTGGAGAGGTGGATGATGCAAGCTCGAATCTGATTATCGCTCAGATGCTTTTTTTGAGCAATGATGACAGCAAAAGCGATATTCATTTTTATATCAATTCCCCCGGCGGTACGATCACGGCAGGTCTTGCTGTTTACGATACTATGCGTTTTCTGCGGTGTAACGTTGCGACTTACTGCGTCGGGCAGGCGGCCAGTATGGGGGCGGTGCTGTTCGCAGCAGGCCAGCCCCAGAAACGTTTTATGCTGTCCAACAGCAGGGTCCTGCTGCATCAACCGATGGTGGCGGGCGTGTTGACGGGAGTAGCCACGGACCTGGAGATCGAAGCGAAGGAAATCCTGCGTCTTCGAGCGAGGCTGTACAATATATTGGCTGAACACACCGGCAAAGATACCGAGCAGATAGAAAAAGACTGTGACCGCAATCTGTGGCTTGAGGCCGAAGAAGCCATCAGCTACGGACTCGCCGACAGGATTTTGCAAAAGGCGCCGGAAATTGCAGGCGCCGACAAATAAAAACCGTCTCTGTTTTTAGACACGGATTAACACGGATTAACACTGTTTATAAGTTCCTGGATCCCCGCTTTCGCGGGAATGACAGGACGAAAGAGACCAGTTAATGAGATTGCAAATAACCATCCTTGCCGCTATTTCGGCGGTGTTTTTTCTTACCAGTGGTTGCGATAACGGCGCCCGTCCGTCTTTGCGTAACGATTTCGAGGAGTTGAGCCGGGAAAGGACGGAGCTGAAAAGGCGGGTCGAGCAACTGGAGAGCGAAAATAAAGAGTTGACCGGGCGGGTAACGCAATTAGCCGCGATAAGTCCCGAGGCGAAGCTGGAGGCCTTACCCGACCTTGTGAGAATCGAATTGGGCAGGCGGACGGGAGTTCTTGACAGCGATAAGGACGGGCGAAAAGATAAGCTCGTTGTTTACATTCGTCCCTTTGATAACACTGCGGATACTATTAAGGCCCCGGGCATCGTCAGGGTGCAGCTTTGGGACCTTAACGCTGATACCGACGGTGCGCAGCTTGGGCAGTGGGACATCGGTGGGGCCCAGCTTAAGCAGTACTGGGCGGGTACGTTTTTGACAAACTATTACAGGCTGACCTTTGACTTGGGGGAATTGTTAGTCGGCCATGAGGGTGAGTTGACACTCAATGTTACATTCACCGATTATATCACCGGCAAGGTCCTGACCGCCCAAAAAGTTTTAAAACCCTGACCGAACCAGGTATTCCTGGACATGTTGACAGGTCGGTACAGGTTTCAAACAAATCCTTGACCCCAGAGGGCTTGGGGTTTAAGATGAGCAGCAAGGAGATTTGAAGATGGGCAGTAACGTGGTTATACCGAAAGATAAAATCGCAGACCTTTGCCGGCGGAATCATATCCATCGGCTCGCTCTTTTTGGGTCGGTTCTGCGCGATGACTTCGGCCCGGATAGCGATATTGACATACTCGTAGAGTTCGAGAAAGGCTCTGAGCCGGGGTTCAGTTTCTTTGACATGCAGGACGAACTTTCCGAACTGATTGGCCGAAAAGTCGAGCTGCACACGCCGAATTTTCTGAGCCGGTATTTCCGGGATGAAGTTCTTAAAACAGCACAGGTGCAATATGCCCGAGACTGAAGATATTGTTCGTTTGCGCCATATGCTTGATTCTGCGCGTAGAGCGACACAATTTACTGAAACGTGCCGGCGTACCGACCTTGACAAAGATGATAAACTTGCTTTGGCGCTGGTTCGGCTGTTGGAGATTCTCGGCGAGGCAGCCAAAAACGTTTCGGATGAGTGCAGGCAGGAAAATCCGGCGATTCCATGGCGACAGATTGCGGGCACCAGAGACCGTCTGATTCACGGTTACTTTGACGTTGATCTTGATATAGTCTGGAAGATAATTTCGATGGACCTTCCGGCCCTGATACAACAGTTGGAAAAGGCTCTGGGCGAGGGCAATTCAGGTTAGCCAAAACCGGCTTGCAAAGCACGCTCATCTTTGTATCATGTCGTTATGCAAAAGCTCATCAACAAGATTGTATGCGGGGATTGTATAGAGTTGCTTAGCCAAGTTAAGAAAAGTCGTATCATGAATTGTTTTTTGCCGTACGGTCCGGATGAGCCGCCAAGCTTTAGCTCGGTCGGTTTGGTCTGGTTGTTAGTCGTTGGTCGACGGTGCCGTCCCGGATGAGATATATATCACGCCTCCATACATCTGTTCCAAAGCAGTCTGTTGGAAGCAGCGTTCTACCGATTCCCACGGACGACGCTTGATGTAATCAAAGGTCAGCCCGAACGGTCGCCCTATACACACGAACAGTTTGAGTAGCCATGATGGCCAGTGCTCCGGATGCTTACCATCCATAATTACCAGACGGCCGCCTGGAGCTAAGGCATGTGAGACCGTTTCAATCACACGGTCGTAATCGGCGACGAAGCCGAAAACACCGGTCGACAGCACTTTGTTGATGCCATCCGGAAGGTCATATTCAACTATATCTGACTGGATTAACTCTACGTTTTTCCAGCCGGAGCGCTCGATCCTCTCCTGGGCGCACACAAGCATTTCAGGAGTTAAGTCAACTCCTATCAATCGGCCTTGCGGTCCTATTTGCTCAATAATCCGGGGAAAGTTCAACCCGGTCCCACAACCGAGCTCAACAACACGATCTCCCTTTTGAAGGTCTAAAAGTTTGATCGCGCGCGAACGGTATGCTTCAATGCGAAAGCCTAAGAGGCGATAGAGCCACATATATAAATCGTAATACCTGGCTCCCGATCCGTACTTGGCCTGAACCTTCTCTTTTGCTAACGTCATTTACTCATCTGCGGTTTAACAAAGATTATCTTGTTCCGTTACATATTTGACCTTAATGTCGCCTGGTTTTTTTTAAAACGAATTTATGTGCCGCATCGTTCCCTTATTTTTAAATAATATCCCGGATTCGCGCATTTTGCAATATTAAGAGGCCAGCCCCCGTTCGCGGGCGAGATTCACTTAGCCAAAACCGGCTTGCAAAGCACGCTCATCTTTGTATCATGTCGTTATGCAAAAGCTCATCGATAAGATTGTTTGCGGGGATTGCATAGAGACATTGAGCAAGGTCCGTAAGCCTTTTGCCGACCTTATTTTCGCCGACCCGCCTTTCAATATCGGTTACCAATACGACAAGTACTACGACAAAGTCAAAAGCAAGAACTATATTGCCTGGACCAAAGAGTGGATGACGGTCTGCAAGAAAGTTTTGAGGCCGCACGGCTCGTTTTATATTGCTATCGGCGACGATTATTCCGCACATGTTAGAATCATCGGGGAGGAATTGGGGCTTTTCCTGCGTAACTGGATAATCTGGCATTATACATTCGGGCAGCAGACTAAGAAGAAATTCGCCCGGGCGCACACGCACATATTTTATTTTGTTGCTGACAAGAAGAATTTCACCTTTAACGATTACGCAGTGCGGATTCCTTCCGACAGGCAGTTAATTTATAACGACAAAAGAGCCAACTTAAGCGGCAAGATGCCTGATGATGTCTGGAATCAATATTCGCGCGTGTGTGGCACCTTCAAGGAACGGGCTGGCTGGCATCCATGCCAGATGCCCGAGAGCCTGCTTGCCAGGATTATCGCAGCAAGCTCCAATCCCGGCGACCTTGTTTTGGACCCGTTCAACGGTTCCGGGACTACAATCGCTGTTGCCTGTCAATTGGGCAGAGGGTACACTGGTATTGACATCTCCAAAAATTATGTGGCGAATGCAAGGAAACGCCTTGCAGAATTGAAACGCGCCGAAAAAAGCTCGAAGAACTTATTTGGCGATTTTGGTGCAGGAGAGTTGTTAGAGCTTAAACGGCTGTATGTGGATATTGGCATTGACTCGGGGCGGATTCTAAGCAGCAGGAAGCTGTTAGGTGTCTTTGCCCGCCAGTTCGCCGTTCGGATGAATAACGGCAACAGCTACAGCGAAGAAGGGATTGCGGCGGCTTTAATGGATTTGGCCAATTGAAAAAGGATGAGCCCAAACCTGTCTTATGGATGTTTGGCGCCTTTGGCGCAAGTGCGGTTTTGCTTACTGCCATCGGCGTGCCGTTTGAGGCGGGTTTTTTGGCGTGGGTGGCATTGGTGCCGTTTATTCTTGTTTGCTCACCCGATGTGCGGCCGTGGCGATTAGTCTGGATTTCATACCTGGTTTCGCTCATCTATTGGTTGGCCAATCTGTACTGGATCGCGATTGTAACCGTGCCGGCGTATATCCTGTTTTGCATGTATCTGGGCCTGTATTGGCCGCTCTTAGCTTTATGCGTTCGGTATTGTCGAAAAAAGCTACCTGGCGGTCTGTTTGTAACAATGCCGCTGCTTTTTGTCGGGGCCGAGGCCTGGCAGGGGATTTTGATTACAGGTTTTAACTGGCGGCTGTTGGCCCACAGCCAATATGCAAATCTGAGCCTTATCCAGATAGCCGACATATTCGGCGCACCGGGCGTATCGTTTATCATCGCGATGGTCAACGGATTAGCCGCCCAACTTATAATTGACGCTTTGAGGCCGAAAGTCCTTCGCAGGCCGAACATAATCAAGACAGCTTTCGTATTTTTAGTATTGTTGGGGACGATAATCTACGGCAGGTGGCGAATCGGCCAAATTAGTGAATTTACGCACCCCGGCCCTTTGGTGGGCTCGGTTCAGCCGAACGTCCCTTCGCATATTAAGGAACTGTCGGAGGCCGGAGATGAGATTCTTGCCGACCTTATAGAACGCAGCAATGCCTGTATCGAGGCGGGCGCAAAATTAGTTGCCTGGCCCGAGACGATTGTCCTTGCTACGCTTAACAAAAGTTATTTAGAGCTTTGTTCGCCCGAAAGCAGGCCGAGAATATTTGACAGGGTGATTTCTGAACACACCAAGGAAAGGGCATACGTATTGTTAGGGGCCCACGCAGTTAACGTTGGACTACAGCAGGATGAATATGTTGTTACGGATAGATTCAATTCAGCTTTTCTGTACCGCCCGGATGGCGAGCAGGACCCGAAGCGCTACGATAAGATTCATCTTGTTCCGTTTGGCGAGTACATACCATTGAGAGAAAGCATTCCGTTCATTGCCGACCTTGTTGTGAAGCTTAGCCCGTACGATTACGATTATCATTTGACGCATGGGGCCGAATATACGATTTTCGAGATGGCGGACGGTCAAGATACGTACGGATTCGGCGTGCTGATATGTTACGAGGACACGGACCCGGTAGTAACTCGCAAAATGGTTGTCGGCGCCGACGGCGCTAAAAGGGCCGATTGGCTTGTCAATATCAGCAACGATGGGTGGTATGTCAGATATACGGATGGCAAAGTTCTGCCGAGCACCGAGTTGGGCCAGCGCACAGCCATAAGCGTCTTTCGGGCTGTTGAAAACCGGATTAGTATCCTTCGAAGCGTAAATACCGGCGTTAGCTGTATTATTGATTCGGTCGGCCGAATTAAGGATGACTACATCGCCGGTGATTTGCCCAAAACAGCTATGGCGCGCCAGGGCGTGGCAGGTTGGTTCGTGGACCAAATAGCGACCGATGAGCGCGTAACTTTTTTCAGCCAAGGACACCGGTGGCTGGATTTTTCCTGTGCAATTGGCTGGCCTGTTGTCATAATGTTTACTTTAGGTCGCATTGTTAAAGAACGTAAGTCGGGAGGCCCGGAATAAATGAGAAACCTGTTATTTGTTATATTGCCCGCCGTTGTGGTCCTTGTCGGCGCTTGTACCGAAAGCCGGACTCAACTGCGCATCTCTGATGAGACCGGGAGAATCGACCTGGAGCGCCTGGGGATGCGGGCAGTTGACATTGTTCGTGAGGGATTGGTTGACGAAAATAATTTCGTAAAAGATCGTGCGATAAAGGTGGTATCTGTAACCGGCAGAAAAGAGCTTATGCCGATAGTCATTCAAATACTAAAGGAGGATGCCGTTGCAATCAAATTCGCCGCTATAGAGGCGATTGGTGACATGCGGTATTTGGCTGCGCAATACAGTCTGAGGCGTCTGCTCAATGACACGAACGAGAACATAAAGATTGTGGCCGCTTATGCGCTGACCAGATTAGGCAAAGGTGACTTCAGCGATATTATTCGCCGTTCCACAAAGAGCAAAGACCAGACCGCTCGCGCCAACGCCGTGATGCTGTTAGGCAAACTCGGCAGCAAGAGGAATATGCAGTTGTTGTATCAAACTCTTCGTGCTTTGGATTCCGACGACAAGGTCAAAATCCGAGTTGTCGAGGCGCTTGCGACTTTGGGGGATGAAAAAATTTATCAGAGTAAGTGCTGGCCCCTGTTGATAAGTAAGTACGCCGACGACAGGATTATGGGCATAAAGGCGATGGCCCAACTTGGGACCGCCGAGGCAAAGAACGCAATCAAGACGATGCTTTACGATGACATTGTGGAGGTCAGGCTTTACGCGGCCGGTCAGCTTGGGTTGCTTGGCGACACCGCCGGCCAGGATGAGGTTGCAGTCTATCTGAGGCGAAATTTGCAGAATAAAAACGAATGGTCTGTGGCCGGTGACACGGCGGTAGCGGCAATCGGACAAATCGGCACGGATGCTTTGGCAAAATCGTTGCCCGTATTTATCGACAGCCGCAACAAGCTGATTCGGCTAAGTGCGGCCCAATCGGTCCTTTTACTTACGCAGTAGATACCGGCCAAATCCGAAAAATGGACATTTTGGCCCCTGTTTTGCTATGTCAGATGCCGCCTGAGGCCGTTGTCGGGCGTAACCATTTATAGTATAATATTTTATAGCCGGACCTAAAAATAACTTGACCTTGGGACGCTTTTTGCGTAGAATTCCGATTGGAACCTTATTTTGTGAGGTTTCAAGGGTGTGAAAACAGTGTAAGAAGAGTTTAGGTCAGGTTCTACAGGGTTTTTGTGGACGACTTGATGATGAGAAAGGAGCGTGGTTTTTGAGTTTCTTCACGAAGATACTAATTGTATTATTGTCATTATTTTCCCTATGGCTGTGTGCATCGGTGGCGACATACGTGGGCACTGTGAACAACTACAGGGTTGTGTATGAGGAGCAGAAAAGCCTTAGTAATTCTCTCGTATCTGAGAATACGAGCCTGCAGCGGCGGTTTAACGAGAAGATGGCGATGACCAAAGAGCTGGAAGCAAAACTTAACGACAGGATACAATTGCTTGAGGATGAAAAGAGTAAACTGGATGTTGAGTTGAAAAACGCCCGAAGAACAAGCCTTGAATATCAGGGCAGGGTGAACAGTTGGGCGGGTGTGCTCACCAGCTTCGAGAAGACCATAGCCAACATGGAGCAGTCGCTGAACCTGACACAGGAACAATTGAACAATGCACATGCGGATAATATCCAGGACCGCAAAGAGCTTAACGAGATTACCGCGAGCCTTTATGAGAAGATTGTGCAAATGCAGGCCCTTGAGGCCGACAGGAGGCGCCTTCTTGAGGCGAAGCTGAGCCTTGAAGAGCAAATAAATCGGCTTTCGGGTCCTGATGCCGAGGCGGTCTCTTTTGAACCGGTCACGCCGCAGCGCGGTCTGGCCAGGCCCGCCGCCCCGGTTCCAGGCGGAGTTGCCTTACAGGGCCTTATAACCGAAGTCGGCAAATCGTTGGTGTCGATATCGCTTGGCTCTGAAAACGGTGTGAAGAAGAATATGGTTCTTCAGGTCTTCCGCGGTAATGAATTTATTTGCAATTTAGTTGTTACCAATGTCGATACTTCTAAGTCTGCCGGCGTGCTGGAGCTCGTCCAGCAAAATCCGATAGTCGGCGACTATGTAACCACGAGGCTATAAGACTATGAGTCCAAACGGAAGAAGAACTGCTGCGAGTGACCTTTACACGGCGATTTTAGCGATCGCGACGTGTGTCGTTGCCGCCACGGCGATATTCGTAACGGTTAAGTGTTTCATTGATTACGGGACAATATTCAAGGTTGTCGAGGCGGCTCGTTAGTTAATTAAAGATGTTTTTGGCGTTTAGCCGAAACTAACAGTGTGGACAAAAACACTCTGTGTTTTGCGGTCTTTGATATCCTAATTGAAGGGAGTCAAGGTGATATTAGACACGGTTTTGGGCTGGTTTAGTGTGGACATGGGCATCGACCTGGGCACCTGCAATACCCTTGTCTGTGTCAGAAATGAAGGCATTGTTCTTAATGAACCCTCAGTCGTAGCTGTTCGCAAGGGCACCAATGTGGTCCTGAACGACGGTGAAGCGGTCGGTCTGGTTGCGCGCGAGATGTTAGGCAAAACTCCCGGCTCCATCAGTGCGATAAGGCCCTTGAAAGACGGCGTCATCAGCGACTTCGAGATAACCGAGAAAATGTTAAGTTATTTCATTCGCAAGGTCCACGGTCGGGGCAATCTTGTTCGCCCCCGCGTTGTGATTGCCGTGCCGAGTGGAATAACAGCGGTCGAGCGCCGTGCCGTAATTGATAGTGCCGAGCGTGCGGGGGCGAGAAAAGTGTACCTGGTTGATGAGCCGATGGCGGCGGGCATCGGGGCAGGCCTGCCAATCACGGAACCTACCGCGTCAATGATTGTAGATATCGGCGGCGGAACCAGTGAAGTGGCGATAATGAGCCTTGCTGACATCAGTACGTGTGAATCTATCCGCGTCGCGGGT
>SDBT01020514.1_pt1 | contig 10335 bp, 5 predicted proteins | sample 2277101 | NCBI WGS metagenome assembly SDBT01 (sample SAMN10404973, study PRJNA504765) | marine sediment metagenome | isolation source: marine sediment core GS10_PC15, 103 cmbsf | place: Arctic Ocean: Southern Knipovich Ridge | collected 2010
TCTAACTCCCCCTATCCGTCAAAAGCCGGACAAGTTTAGGGGGAGAATCTATCTCCTTTTGCCGCAGGCAGTTCCCTTCCCCTTCGACTTGTCCGGCTTTTGACGGATAGGGGGAAGGGTTAGGGTTGGGGGTCATGGAGAATTAAGAAATATCATTTTCACACACCCTGTGGAGGCTTGGGAACAAGATTATTTTTTTCATGATTGACATTCTCGTTACTAAGCCCCAGCTTGGTAATGCAAATTGAAGGAACAGCATCCTTGATACTAAGCTCCAGCTTAGTAACGTAAAATGAAGGAACGAACAATGGATGAAAAACGAGATGAACAATTAGAAATTCCTGAAAGTATCGGACAATATTTGAAATCAGTGCGAAACCATCAACGAATTTCCCTGCAAAAAATTTACGAAAAAACAAGAATAAAAATAAGCTTTCTCAAAGATATTGAGAATGATATTTTTGAAAATTTGGGTGGAGCTGGTTATGCAAAAGCTATCACTATTCATTATGCCAAAGCGATAGGAGCTGATGAAAAACATGTCATGGATTTATATAATAAAGACCTGAAATCTTCAAAAGAACGATTTGTTCGAACAAGAGCTATCAAACCTAAAAAAATGTTATTTTCAGCCAATTTATTTACCATCATCTTGCTGGTTATCCTGATGATAATTTTAACAGTTATAACAGTAGGTCTTTATAAACAGGGAAGATTGGATTTTCCCATCTTAAAGAAAGTTGCCACTAAATTTGAAACAATGGAACAAATTGAGAAAAAAAAGGAACAAACCAAACAAATCCAGGAAGAAATCGAAATAACAAAGCAGTCGGCAGTTCAGGAAGAAAAAATCAATGTTCAGGCATTGAGAGATACTACGGATTATTTAAAAGAATTTCTGTTCAAAGATAAAGAAAGTCCATTCGATTATCAGGAGTAATTGTAGATTCATCTCATCAAATGACTTTTAAAAAAGTGCAATATCAACACCTTCTGGCTTCAGTTCTCAAACCTTCACGATACATTAATCAAGAGATTAACAGCTTCTGTAAGCAGCCCACCTCAAATACCGTCAATTTTTGTCTTGCTTATCCGGATATTTATGAAGTAGGATTTTCTCATCTTGGTCTCAAAATACTTTATTCCATTTTGAATAATGAACCCGATGCTGTTGCTGACAGGGTTTATGCTCCCTGGCCAGATTTTGCCGGTAAATTAAAAGAGAATAACCTGCCTCTTTTTGGAGTTGAAAGCAAAATCCCTTTAACAGATTTTGATGTTATTGGTTTCACTTTGCAAACAGAGCTTACTTTTACGAATATTCTTTATATGCTGGAGCTTGGGAAAATACCAATTTTTTCGCAAGATAGAAAGGATGATGATCCTATAATTCTAGGTGGAGGACCTTGCTGCACCAATCCTGAACCGTTAGCAGATTTTTTTGATGCCTTTCTGATTGGAGATGGGGAAGAAGCGATTTTGGAAATCAAAGATTCTTTACAAAAAAATAGAGATAAAACCCGGAATGAAAAACTTCGAGATATAAGCAAAATTCATGGAATTTATATTACTGCTTTTTATGAGAAAAATAATTCTTCCAAAACCATCAAAGCTCGCAAATTCATGGATTTTGATAATCCAAAGAAAACACATTTGAATCAATTGGTTCCGTGGATTCAACCGGCTCATGAACGTTATGTTTCAGAAATTATGCGCGGCTGTTCTCGTGGTTGCCGGTTTTGTCATGCAGGTATGTTTTACAGACCTGTAAGAGAAAAAGCTCCTCAAAAAATCATTAAACGATTAGTATCTGAAATATCTGAGTATGGTTGGGATGAAGCTGCCTTAACTTCACTTTCTACTAGCGATTACACCTGCATCAAAACTTTACTTTTCCATTTGCAAAATGAACTTGCTAAAACCAATACAAGTATTTCTCTGCCTTCTCTTCGCGTTGATACGATTGACGAACAAATTACAAAACTCTTAATCCAGATGCGGCAAACCGGACTTACAATCGCTCCTGAAGCAGGAACACAAAGATTGAGAGATATCATTAACAAAAATATAGATGAAGAAGAAATCTTAAGAAGTGTGAAAATCGCTGTAATAAATGGTTGGAAACTTATTAAACTCTATTTTATGATTGGTTTACCTTTTGAAAAAATGGAAGACATTCGAGGAATTATTCAACTTGTAGAAAAAATCATAGATCTATCTCAGAAAAAAATTCAGATCAATATTACGATTTCTCCCTTTATTCCAAAAGCTTTTACACCTTTTCAATGGGCAGAAATGGAGTCCTCAGAATCGCTTTTAAAGAAAGCTTTGTTCATCAAAAATTCTCTCAGAAGATATAAATTTGTGAAAGCCAAATATCATGAAATTTCGTCCTCTATACTGGAATGCGTGATGGGAAGAGGAGATAGAGAAGTTGGAAAACTGATTTATGCTGCTTATAAAAATGGAGCGATTTTCGATGCCTGGCATGAATTTTACGATTTTGATAAGTGGCAAAATGCTGCTGATTCTCTAAATCTCGACCTGCAAAAATATCTTAAATCCATCGATTTGAATTCTACTTTAGTTTGGGACCACATAGATATTGGCATTGAAAAGGAATTTCTTATTTCAGAATGGAAAAAAGCTCAACAAGCAAAAACAACTGAAGATTGCAGAACTGGAAAGTGTACAAATTGCGGAGTCTGTAATTCTGAGATTTTTCCAAAATATGTAGAAAAGGAAAATCAAAAAGAGATAAAAATAGAGTTTGAAAAACCGGAAAAGAAGCAGAGTTTCTATTACCGTGTTTTTTATGAGAAGAAAGGAATTATGCAGTTTGTAGCACATTTGGATTTGCTGAGAATGATCCAGAAAATTTTGCGAGCAAGCGGATTACCAATTTCTTATACGGAAGGTTTCACTATTCATCCCAAGTTGAGTTTGGGTCCACCGCTTTCCATTGGAATACAGGGAGAGAACGAGTATTTTGATTTTGGAATTTCAGAAGAAAAAGATGTTGTTGAGATTGAGAAAAAACTCAATAAAAGAGTTCCTTCTCAAATTAAAGTTAAGAAGATCATTCCTGTTTTCTCCAGGAAATTAAGAGCAATGGATTTTTATCAATTTGAAAGATTAATTTTGATTCCTCCCAAAGAGTTTCGAGAAATTTTCCAAACTTGCACTGTTGATTTTATTAATTGTGAAAGCTGGCGATTTACTCGAACTCGAAAAGGGAAACAGAAAACTTCAGATTTAAAGGATATTGTAAAAAGCATTTATTGGGATGGAGAAAAGCTGGAGATTATTAAAAACATTGTTGGTGCCAGCATTTTTGATATTTTGCGAGAAGTTTATAAATTCAACCGGGAAAACACGAATAGGTTCATAATCATCAGGAAAGAATTACTGATGAATAACCTTGAAAAGGTTTAAAAGATTTTTCTTCCTGCTGAACCTTTTCAACGGTTAAAACTGAGAAGCCATCAAAACCATTGAAAAGGTCTACTTGAAAGAGTTCCTCTGTGTGTAAACCGTTTTCAAGGTTGTATCTGGAGAAATTTTAAAACTTGTTAAGTTTTTGAAACTTAACAAGTTTTCTAAAACCCTTCTTGAAACTGATAAATTTTCTTCGCTGATTTCGGAATCTGACTAATAATTCGATATTTTCTTTAGAAATATTTAGTAACTAAATGCAATACAATCACTTAAGAGGTAAGAAATTTCACTCGCTTTGTAACTTATTATTATGATATAAATTAAGTTAGATTTAGTCCCCTTTACGAGGTTTTTGTCGTCTACTATAATGAGAGCATTGTATTTATGATAGGGTATGAATTATTTTTTTTTAATGTTGATATTCAGGATATGAATTTAATGAAGAACATAGATATCTTTTTTCTGGGAAAGAATAATTTTATTTGACAAAAGTTCTCTTCTATTATGGAAGAGAACTGAAAATTGCTTTACCAGAAAATGTAATGAGGTCACTCGTAATGAAATTTTTTGCTGAGAGAATAAAAAGCTCGCTTCTGATCTCTCAGAAACGAGTCACTCAAACACTGTTGTTTTTCAACAGTAAGGCAAAAATGAAAAATAATCAGTTTTAAGCAATAAAAAAAAGGAGAGAAAAATGAGAAAATATTTTTTTACTATTGTTTTGATGATCACATTAAGCTTGTTATTTGCCTATGATGAAGTATATTTTGTAAAGCTTGATGGAACTGGCGATTTCACAAATATTCAGAATGCAGTAGATGCAGTACAAACCAGTGCTATTATCTATGTTTTTGGATCGGGAACCTATTCAGGAGATAATAACAAAAATATATATTGGAATGCTACAAACAAACAAATATATATTTTGGGAGTTAACAATCCTGTAATTGACTGTGAAGATAACGGAAGAGCCTTTAGGATAAACTATGGAACAGAAGATGACAAAATAGAAGGGTTTACAATTTTAAATGCAAAATCAACTACTTCAGCAGGTGGTGCAATTCGAGTGAAAGATGGTATGATCAAAATCATAAACAATACTTTTATAAACTGTCGTGTTGGAGATTATACAGTTGATTATGAAATGAATTATTATGCTTGGGAGAATTCAAGAGGAGGAGCTTTATTCATAGAACATGAAAATGGTAATATGACATCGGAAATAAGCGGTAATACTTTTGAGCATTGTGTCGCTTTTGATGGAGGGGCTATTTTTGTAGAAGAAGGTAATTTTCTGATAATGAATAACACTTTTACAGATAATCATGCTTGCTGGAATAGCATTGGTCTTGGTAATAATGGTACAGGGGGAGCAGTCTATTTGGCTCAAGCAGATGGTACTATTAAAAACAATTTGTTTACATTAAATTCTTCTCCACATCTTGGAGCTGCTTTATTTGGTGGTTACTATCCGATTTGTGATGTTATTGGCAATACTTTTGATGCAAACTTCAGGGGGAATTCAGGAGCACTTATAGATGTGCCATCAGTGGTGTACGGTGTGGATAATCTGGTTGATAACATTTTTAAAAACCATTATGCGTACGATATGTTTCAGGTACTCGGTGACACCAATGAATGTTGGAATAATACATTTATCGATAATTATGCAGCCTTTTGTCTAGGTATGAATATTTCTATAAATAATTGCATCTTCAAAGATAATCATGACTTCTTCACAAATGAAACTCTAAATTATTGTTGTATATACAACAGCGGTGATCTTTCCAATACAACACTAAATAATTGTTTAATCGATGTGGATCCTCAAATCGACAATAACTTACAACCTATCTGGAATACCACAATTAAATCCCCCTGTATAGACACCGGCGATCCTGCTTCACCACTTGACCCAGACGATACACCTGCTGATATTGGTGCAGTAAGAGCTGTTTCTCATGACTTTAAACTGACAACAGCACAACCTAACCGCTACCGCTACCGCTCCTTCCCGGTAATAGATAGAGATTATATGCAGCAGGGCTTTGAAACTACTTATATCTGTGCACCGGTAGAAGAACAAACTGAGTATTTCAGAATCTTCGATCAATGGAATAATGAAAAAGTATGGGATGGATATAATGAAACATGGTCAGGAGAATTAAACATATTAGATTCTGTTAAAGGTTATAAACTCAGTACAACCAGTGATGTAGAGATTCCAACATCAGGTCGAACATTGCCGGAAAATACACAAGTAGATCTTGTTGCAGAATATAACTGGGTTGGCTATTTCGTAAAAGAATCTATGGGCATTCAAGATGCATTCCAGGATATCTGGGATCATATCTTATCCGTATCCGGCGAAGATTGGGCATGGGCAAGCCCAGGTATACCAATTGAACGCTGTGTTCTAATTTATGGTAAGATGTATATTGTTAAAGTAGATGAAGCCTGTAGTTTCGTATATGGAGATGGAACACCTGTTCCTCCCAAAGAACGAGAAATGACAGAAGGATTCTATTATGTAGAAACCCCTGAATATTCTCCTATTAATATCGAAAGCCTGGATGATTCGACTGTTGTGGAAGTTGGTGTTTTCATGGATGATGAATGTATTGGTGCAACCAAGGTTGAAGACTTCCCACTTCAAATTCTTGCATTTCTACCGGAAGGCAGTCGCGGTTCAGGAGAGGTCACCTTTGAATTCTACTGCGGAGGAAGAAGTTACAAATCTGCACAAGATTACAAAGTTCTGAATAAAGAAACAGGTCAATATGTTAGTTCAAAGATAAAACTTCGTCCTTATGAATTCACCACGATCTGCTTTGGCAATCCTCCAACTCCTGCAAAGTTTACACTTTCGGGAAACTACCCCAATCCATTCAATCCGTCAGGTGCCGGACGCAGTCCTACTACTACTATCAGTTATTCGATTCCATCGTATGGAAATGTCGAGCTTATTGTGTATAACATCAGAGGGCAGAAAGTTAAGACACTTATAAGCGGAACGCAACCACCAGGTGTTTACAGTATAACCTGGAATGGAAAAGATGAAAATGACAGATCAGTATCGAGCGGTGTGTATTTCTATAAACTAAATTCATCAGGAAAGACAGCCGTTAAGAAGATGTTGCTTTTGAAATAGGGTACACTTTGCAGGCGACAATGGCCATTATCGCCTGCATTTTCTCGTTATTGTTCTTTAAGAATTGTCATTCCCAACTCCGATTGGGAATCTTTTCCGTTCCCAAGAAGAACTTGGGAACGAGGAGTAATTTGAGGAAATTATGAAATTTAAAGTTTTTCTTTTTTGTTCGTTTTGTTTGTTTTGTTCGTTGCTAAATAGTACAACCTGGATAATCGACCAATTCGGAGGCGGCAACTTCACCACCATCCAGGAAGGAATAATTGCCGCAACCGATGCAGATACTGTTCTAGTTTATCCCGGAACATACTATGAAAATATTGATTTTATCGGAAAAGACATTACTGTTGCCAGCCTTCTTCTTACCACCGGAAATGAAAATTACATAAATAGCACCATCATAGATGGCAACCAGCAGGGAAGTGTTGTTACATTTGAAAATGATGAAACAAACGAGGCAATCCTTATGGGTTTTACAATTAAAAATGGATCAGGTTATGATACTTCACCTTATGGAAGTTGTGGAGGTGGAATATTTATAAACTTTTCATCTCCTTCTTTAAAATATCTGTTAATCAAAAATAACACCGCAAGTGCTGGAGGAGGAATTCACTTTTCATCAACAAATGCCATTTTGGAAGCTTTAACATTAAGAGATAATCATGCATTTTTTTCTGGTGGAGGGATCAAAATCGGACGTTTACCCCCAGATCCTATGAATTCAAATATTACTTTTAACTATTCAAATAAATGTAACATTTTCAATAATTCTGCAGGTAATTATTCAGATATTTTTGTTTCTGAAAACCATACACCTATTACTAATGTTATTGTTGACACATTAACCATACTGGAACCGGATTTGAATTTTGTTTCACAGTTTTCTAATATTAATTTGAGTATTGAACATGCGTGGCTTGAACAGGTGGAACACGACCTTTATGTTAGCCCGGATGGAGATGACAACAATAGTGGTCTTACAGCAAATGAACCGCTAAAAACCATTCAATGGGCTTTAACAAAAATAAAAGCAGACAGTCTTAATCCAAGGAATATTTATCTTGCAGAAGGAATATATTCACCCAACGAAAATGATCAATTATTTCCTTTAAATTTGCGATCCTATGTAAGCATTATTGGAACAGGTATAGATGAAACAATCTTGGAAGAACCTGTTGGTAAAGCTATTTTTGTACGAGCTTTTTATGATAATAATATTTCAATTTCATATTGCTCATTTAGAAATAGAACAGGTGAAAATCTAATTAATACAGCTTTATCTTTTCTTAATAATTCATATATAAAATTATTTGATATAAAAATTGAAAACTGTGAAAGCAACAGCCGATCTTCCATTTCCAGTGCTGATATGAATATAGAATTAAACAATGTTCAAATAATCAATAATCGCGGGTTTTCTTCAGTTGGAATTTACACAGATAATCCGGAAAATTATGCAATAATAAATAATTGTATATTTATTGGAAACGATCAATATGAACCTACTTGCGGTGGTGGCGCTCTTCATATTGTTCGTATGAAAAATGTAAATATAACCAATTGCTTATTTGCAAAAAACCATGCTTATGATAATATGTGGCCACAAGCTAATATATACCTGCTTGAAAACGATACTGTGGATTTTTTTAATAATATCGTATATAATAATTCCAGTAATGGTGGAGCAATCTCTCTTGGACAAGGAGGAACGATTAATATAAAAAACAGCATAATATCCGGTAATAGTTCTCCCTATTTATTTCTAACAAGTCGAGGAGATGAACCTACTTATGTAAATATTTCGCACAGTCTTATCCAGGGTGGAACAGATCCTTCGATATTACATTTTGCAGGTCCTGAGCCTTATGGCGTGGAATTTATCTGGGGAGAAGGAATCATAGATGATATTCCACAATTCCTGGGTGGAGATGAATACGATCCGCTATATTACCAGCTAACGGAACTTTCTCCCTGCGTAGATAGCGGCACACCGGATACAACAGGTTTATTCCTACCACCATGGGATCTTCTGCATAACTATCGAGTCTGGGATGGAGACGGGAATGGAGTGTCAATAATCGATATGGGCTGTTATGAATTCGGTGCGGAACAATATGTCGAAGCAGAAAATATTCAATCTTCAATTTTCAATATTCAATTATCAAATTATCCGAACCCATTCAACCCGGAGACGAAAATAGTATTCAATCTTCCGGTAGAGGGAAATGTAAAACTTGAGATCTATAATATCAAAGGACAAAAGGTAAAAACCCTGATGGATTGCTATACTTCACCCGGAGATTTTGAACTCATCTGGAACGGGAGAGATGATAATAATCTTAAAGTGGGAAGCGGAATTTATTTTTATCAATTAAAGGTTAATGGGAATTCTGAAGCTGTAAAAAAATGTCTGCTTTTGAAATGATTTGCAACTTCCCGAGACTTTTTCATTCTCATATCGAAGTCGTTTCTCTCCTTTCAAGTCGAGTCTGAAAGATTACTGCATTTGATCATATCTTAATTTAAAATTTTTGATAACTTCATAGATTGAATTAGCTAATTTATTTTGGTATGAGGAGTTGGTCAGTTTTCTCTCTTCAGCTTTGTTGGTTATAAAACCTAATTCAAGAAGAACAGATGGCATAAAAGCACCGCGCAAAACATAGAAATTTGCTTGTTTCACACCTCTATCAACTGCACCGGTTGAATTGATAAAATCAGCTTGAAATTTGGTAGCGATTTTATAACTTTCTTCAAGATGTTCAGCTTGAGCCATATCTGCTAAAATGAATGCCAGGTCATCATATTTTTTAACTGCTTCGATACCACCTTCATAATCGAAAACAACCTGGTTTTCCAATTGTTCAACTGCTCGTGCGTCATCTGTTTTGGCAGTAGAAAGATAAAAGACTTCAATGCCGTTAACTTTCTTTTTCCGGTGTGCATTGCAATGAATTGAAATAAAAATATCAGCATTATGTTCATTGGCAAATTTCGTGCGTTCCTGCAAAGAAACGAATTTATCTTTTTTGCGTGTAAGTAGAACTTCCACATCCAGATTTTTTTCTAATAATTTTTTCACTTTTTTGGTAATTGTTAAGACCAGGTCTTTTTCGAATACTTTTTTGGAATAACCGATTGCTCCCGGGTCTTTTCCACCGTGTCCCGGATCAAGAACAATAGTCTGGATTGTGTTGTTTATGGGTGGTTGAGCAATTAGTTTATTTGATTTTTTAGTAATTTTATCCGCAAAGATAATTGGGAGAATTTTCCAAAGGAAATCTGCAGGAATAAGAAATTTCCCATCTTTGTTTATGATTGGGAATTCAAAATTATAAATTTTACCCTGAAAGGTTAAATATGAAGACTCCAACAGAAAAATGATCTGCTCATCATACATATTCACTTTTAATCTCTGGTCGAGCAAATCTTCGATAATTTTTGCTTTGAATACTTTATTCAATTCAAAAACATTGAAATATTCATTTCCCGAAATCTTTTCGGTTTTAATTATTTCAGGGTCTAATTTGCTTTTGTATTCAATTCGAACCGATGCTTGCAGATTAAAAAAGAAGATTAAAATTAATATTAAAAAAACTCCGGATTTTCTCATTTCATTCTCCCGATTCAATATTTTTACTTGTTACGAAAGTCCTCTTTCGTAACGCATTGTAAAGGGATAGATTATGTTTTCTGCTAATATTCATTTTCTTCTCTTTTCGACCTCATCCCCCGTTGAAATATTC
>SDBT01020515.1_pt1 | contig 10334 bp, 9 predicted proteins | sample 2277101 | NCBI WGS metagenome assembly SDBT01 (sample SAMN10404973, study PRJNA504765) | marine sediment metagenome | isolation source: marine sediment core GS10_PC15, 103 cmbsf | place: Arctic Ocean: Southern Knipovich Ridge | collected 2010
TTCCCTGATTCGCAATCTGATCCCGTTCCGGGTGCGGATCATCGTCGAGATGGTGGTGATTGCCAGTCTGGTAATCCTGGTGGACATGGTGCTGAAGGCCTATGCGTACCAGGTCTCGAAGCAGCTCTCGGTCTTTGTCGGGCTGATTATCACCAACTGCATCGTGCTGGGCCGGCTCGAGGCCTTCGCCCTGGGCAACAAACCCTGGCCATCACTGCTCGATGGGTTGGGCAACGGCATCGGCTACGCCCTCATTCTCGTTCTCATCGGCTTTGTGCGCGAACTGCTCGGCGCCGGCCAGCTCTGGGGCTTTCAGCTTATCCCGAAGGTCCTGTACGACCAGGGCTACTGCGATAACGGGCTGCTGGTGCTGCCGCCTGCGGCCTTTATTCTTCTGGGACTGATTATCTGGGCCCAGCGCACCATCACCGGCCACGTCGAGGAAGGATAAGGGAGAAAAGAGATTACGATTATGATTACGATTACGATTACGACCGGGAGGGACCGGCATGGCTGACCATCTCAATATGGCGCTGAACTCGATCTTCGTCGAGAATATTCTGCTGGCCTACTTCCTGGGCATGTGTTCATACCTGGTCTGCTCGAAGAAGGTGAATACCGCCGTCGGCCTGGGCTTTGCGGTCATTTTCGTGCTGACCATCACCGCGCCGGTCAACTGGCTTATCTACCACTACTTTCTGCGCGCCGGGGCCTTGGCTTGGACCGGCGTCCCAAAGCTGGCCACGTTGGACCTGAGCTACCTAAGTTTCATCACCTTTATCGCCGTTATCGCGGCCATGGTGCAACTGGTTGAGATGTTCATCGAAAAGACCTCCGACCGGCTCTACCACGCCCTCGGCATCTTTCTCCCGCTGATTACGGTGAACTGCGCGATCCTGGGCGCCGCGTTCTTCCTGGTCGAGCGCGAGTACAATTTTCTGGAATCGGTAAACTTCGGGTTCAGCTCCGGCGTCGGCTGGTTCCTGGCGATCGTCTCGATGTCGGCCATTCGCTGGAAGCTGCGCTACTCGAACGTGCCGGCCGGCCTCCGCGGGCTGGGCATCACCATGCTGGTCACCGGCCTGATCGCCTTGGCATTCATGGCCTTTGCCGGCATTGACCTGAAGCTGAAATAACGATGAACGGTTAGACAAGGACTTTGCCTGACATGGGTTCTCTGCTACTGGCAAAAATCGAACTCGACCTGTGGTTCGTGGGCAGCAGCACGCTCATCTTCCTCCTGATTACCGTCCTCCTTTCCGCCGCGCTCCTGGTGGCCGCGGCCAAGCTGGTCCCCAGCGGCGAGCTCAACATCGTCATCAACGACGACGAGAGCAAGAGCCTCACCGTCGAGGCCGGCAGCACGCTGTTGAGCACCCTTTCCGCCAGCGGCCTGCTGCTGCCGTCGGCCTGCGGCGGCGCGGGCACCTGCGGGGTCTGCCGCTGCCGCATCATCGAGGGCGGCGGCGACCTGTTGCCGACCGAGGAACCCCATATCTCCCGGCGCGAGGCCAAGGACCTCTGGCGCCTGGCCTGTCAGGTCAAGGTTAAGCAGAATATGCGCATCGAGGTCGCGCCCGAAATCTTCTCCATCACCAAGTGGGAATGCGAGGTGGTCTCGAACCGCAACGTCGCCACCTACATCAAGGAATTCGTCGTCAGACTGCCCGAAGGTGAAACCCTCGACTTCAAGCCCGGCGGCTATATCCAGATCGAGGCGCCGCCATTCACCTGCAGCTTCCGCGACTTCGATATCGAGCCCGAGTTCCGCGAGGAATGGGATACGTTCAAGATGTGGGACCTCAAGACCGTCAGCCGCGAGCTGGTCACCCGCGCCTATTCAATGGCCAACCATCCGGCTGAAGGCAACATCATCATCCTCAACATCCGCATCGCCCCGCCCCCCTACAACCGCCAGAAAAAAGCCTTCGACAAGGTCCCGCCGGGGCTCATGTCCTCCTACATCTTCGACCGCAAACCCGGCGACAAGGTCACCATCTCCGGGCCCTACGGCGAGTTTTTCATTAAGGAAACCGACCGCGAGATGGTCTATGTCGGCGGCGGCGCCGGCATGGCCCCGCTACGCTCGCACATCTTACACCTCTTTAACACGCTCAAGACCGGCCGCCGCGTCTCATTCTGGTACGGCGCCCGGTCCCTGCGCGAAATGTTTTACGAGGAAGAATTTCGCCGGATCGAAAAGGAATTCCCCAATTTCACCTTCCACGTCGCCCTGGACAATCCCCTGCCCGAGGACAAGTGGAAGGGCTACACCGGCTTCATCCATCAATGCCTCTACGACGAATACCTCGGCAAACATCCCGCGCCCGAAGACCTCGAGTACTATCTGTGCGGCCCACCCTTGATGAATCAGGCCGTCCTCAAAATGCTCGACGAGCTCGGCGTTGAAGACGAGATGATCCACTTCGACGACTTCGGCGCCTGACTCACCCCGCCCCAGCCTGAACTTGAAGTCACAAAATGTGACTGCAAGTACAATTCCGGCAGGAACGGGCTGCCGACGGCCCGCGGAAACCGGGGGACGGCATGCGGAACCGTAATCAGGTTTCAGGGCCTTTTCCGGTTGGAAATCCAATCTTGCGCCGTTCTGTCCGCGGCTTTCTCATGAGCTGGCGGATGGCCTCGGCCAGGACATAGATTTTCTCATCATGTTCGCCCAGGCGCTCTTCCAGCCGCGATTCCAATTCGGCAAGTTTACTGCTCAATTCCTTATGGCTGGCGAGCATATCCCTGAGCTTCAGAAAGGCCCGGACGACAAACACGCTTACCTTGACGGCTTGCTCGGTGTTCAGCACCGAGGCGGCCATAATCGCCCCATGTTCAGTAAAGGCATAAGGCAAGGTTGGCGAAAACTTGAGTTTGGCAAGGTGGTTGCAATTTGTGACCACCTCTGCTTTTTCGCCAGCGTTCAGTTGAAACATAAAATCTTCGGGAAAACGCTTCCGGTTGCGTTTCACCTGCTGGTTTAACTGCTTCGTCGCCACCCCATACAAAGCCGCCAGGTCAGCGGCCAAAATGACCTTTTGACCGCGGATTGACAGGATTAGCTGCTCAATCCGCTCGACAGGAATAACTGACTTCTCACTGGCCATACCGGGAACATAGCCTGCAGTCTGTCTTTAGCAAGTATCCGGTGTGCCTTTTTCACCGTCTTCACCAAGGCGCGCGGCACAATTCCGGCAGGAACGGGCTGCCGGCGGCCCGCGACAGCGGGCCATTCAAACGTAGCCCACTGCGCAGCAGCGGCCCGCGCTGCGACTTGAGCAGGCCCGCGACAGCGGGCCATTCAAACGTAGCCCACTGCGCAGCAGCGCCCTGCGCCGCGGAGCGGTGGGTTTTCACGTCCCGAAACGCAATCAGCCCCCGCAGGGGGTGAGTCAAGCCGGCGGTGTGGGAGTGTGGGAGTATGTGGGTATGTGAGTGTGTGAGTGTGGGAATGAGAGAATTCAGAATCCAGAATCCAGAATTCAGAATGGAGGAGTTGGGAATGTGGGAATACTTTTATCGTAATCGTAATCGTAATCGTAATCGTAATCATAATCGCCTTTTTCTCCTCGCCCTCTTTCCCAGTGTGGGAGCGGCAGACGCGCCGAAGGCGCTATGCGAGCCGCCAGGCGAGAGCGAAGCGGCCACCATGCCGCGATTCCTGGTGAGCCGCCGTTTTTTATCCACCCGCTACGCGGGCTGATTATGGGCACATACTGAGTCCCACCGCTCCGCTCACGCTCCGCAGTGGGCTACGTTTATCCGCCCGCGTTGCGGGCGGCATTGCGCTGGTATGGCGCCCGTTCGCACCTTCCGCCTTCCACCTTTCACCTTCCACCACGCCGCCGGGCTCTTTCTGCCTTATTCGCGTCCATTCGCGTCCATTCGCGGTTCATCTTTAACCTTCCACCTCAGGACGCGGCAACATTGCCGCTTCGCTCTCGCCTGGCGGCTCGCATTGCCGCTTCGCTCTCGCCTGCGGCTCGCATTGCCGCTTCGCTCTCGCCTGCGGCTCGCATAGCGCCTGCGGCGCGTCTGTGCCGTGGCTACACCTTTCACCTCCCACCTTTCACTTTTCACCTTTCACCTCAGGACGCGGCAACATTGCCGCTTCGCTCTCGCCTGGCGGCTCGCATTGCCGCTTCGCTCTCGCCTGCGGCTCGCATAGCGCCTGCGGCGCGTCTGTCGCCTGCGGCGCGTCTGTGCCGTGGCTACAACGTTCACCTTCCACCTTTCACTTTTCACCTTTCACCTTTCACTTGGTCGCGGAAAAATTATTTTGTTTAATATCAGGAAATAAGGCTTGACATTTATCGCGCAGACTATAACGTACATAATAGTTGCTGTGTACTGTGCCCTGAATCCAAGCAAGGGGATAAAAAGATGAAAGCGCGCGGAAGATTCACATTGATTGAACTCCTCGTGGTGATTGCGATTATCGCTATTCTGGCATCCATGCTGCTGCCCGTGCTCACCAAGGCCCGCGAAAAGGCCCGAAGCAGCCTCTGCATGGCCAATGAAAAGCAGATCATGCTGGCCATTATCATGGATTCTGACGAACACGACGACACCTGGATTCCCTGTTCCGGAGAGGATTCCGGGCAAGTCAAGCCAAGTTCGGCTCAATTCAAACACTATTTCGGTTCGAATAACGGGGCTGATTTTAAATTCTCCGGGCTGCCGCCCAATCCCTATTTTGATTATACCGCTTCCGGGGCCTCATGCTGGACATGGCATGTGGCCACGTATTTGCTTATCGGTGGCAGTTTTGTGGATGATCAGACCGTCTTCTGCTGTCCCTCAGACAAGCGGATGGGTTGTGACGGCGCGGTAACCCATGTCGAAGGTGGTGGTGAGTGGTGGACCGGCGGGCCAGCGGCAACCAGGGCTTCTTTGGGGGCATACATGTACCGTATTGATCGGCGCTGGCGCAACAGCTATGAGGTTAATGGAAGAATTGGGGATATTGCCGGAAGCGAGGTCCAGGATTCGATGACCGGGCGCGTCCGCGATTCGGCTATCATTAAGCACACTTCCAACGCGCCCGAAATGGTTCCCTATCTCCTGGAAGAACGCAGCGGCATCAACTTGACAGGCGGGCAGCCGGCCGGTTGGTGGTGCGAACCTCATCCGGCCACGGTCCCCCTGGCGACCGCTGGCTGGCCTGGCTTTGATTGGGATTCTTCTCTGCCTGACCGGAGAGGCCTGGACGTGGTGGGGCGCGGCACAAACATCGTCTTCTGGGACGGCCACGCTGAGTTCGTCAAGGATACCAGTTCATTGGTAAACGCTGGGGTCATCCCCAGCACCGCAGACATGCCCTGACTACTATTCGGGTCTACTCCGCCGGGGTGTAGAATGCGGGTGGCGGGTGAAATTGGCTTCAGACGGAAAAAAATAACTTGCGGCCTTGAAATCGGTTGTGGAGTCTATATAGTAGTTCTTAACGTTGCGAAGTATCAAAGTTGCATCATGAACTCAAGCCAAGGGGTGAAACGATGAAGACGCGCGGCCGGTTTACTCTCATTGAACTCCTCGTCGTAATTGCGATTATCGCCATTCTGGCATCCATGCTGCTGCCCGTGCTCACCAAGGCCCGCGAAAAGGCCCGCGGCAGCGTCTGTTTTTCCAATGAAAAACAGCAGATGGTCGCCCTGCAAATGGACGCCGATGAGCACGAGCAACGCTGGGCCCCGAGCCGGAACCAGACAAGCGGCGGCACTCTTGCCTTCTATGGCGACACCCTCGAGCTTGACTCATTGCCAGCCCAGGACCAATTCGATGGCATCGGTCAGGGCTGCGCTGCCCCCTGCGGCAACTTCAGTTACGTCTGGTACCTGCTCAGAGGCGGTTATTTGCCGGACATGGCGGCTTTCCGCTGTCCGTCGGACAATCGCAGCGGCATGGGCGAGATCGCCGAGAGAAATCCGTGGGGTGACATAACGCTCTATTACTTCGTCACAGGCTGGAACCGGACAAGCTATGCCATGAACGGCTTCTTCACAAACGGAAGTGTGCCCGATGGCCGGGTTTCGGAGTCAAAACACGCATGGGTAAAGTCAGATTACTCGGACTTGCCCTTTCTTATCGAGCATCGGGGCTGTTTTATGGATATGACCGGGGCCTGCGGCGGCGCCTGGGCGGAAGCGCATCCGCCGGAAAGCGACATGACCCGCTATGACGGCGCCACCGCCTGGACTGGGGTTGAGTGGTACGTTCTGGCTGGCGGCGTTAAGCCTTGGCAATTCACTGATATTCCGGGCCGGTCATCCCATATTGCCTTCGGCGATGGTCACGTCGAGAGTGTGCCACACACGACTGATTATGGTGACGCCAACACCACGGACCCGGCGGCCGGCTCGTTGCGCCGGGGCGCATATTAAGCCTTGAAATCGGTTGTGGAGACTATATAGTACTTCTTAACGTTGCGAAGTATCAAAGTTGCATCATGAACTCAAGCCAAGGGATGAAACGATGAAGAGGCGCGGCCGGTTTACTCTCATTGAACTGCTTGTCGTAATCGCGATCATCGCCATCCTGGCGGCGATGCTGCTGCCGGTTCTTACCCGGGCCCGTGAATCGGCCAGACGAGTCCTATGCCTTAACAACCTCAAACAGATTCATCTCGCCTACATAATGTATGACTCAGACAACAACGGGTTAATGCCGCCGTCATGGACAGGGCCCAATGTAACAACTCCATCGGCTCCCTATAGTCGCTGGCGAGCGTGGGGTAATGATGACACAACGCCGTTCTACGCGGACATTCTTATCAACGACGATTACATTCCGAAAAGGATTGTTGCTCGCTGATGGCTGGATTGGCCAGAATTGGCCTTATCAGTGGTACGGGTTTCCCTATTCAGGCCGGCACGCAAATGACGTGAATGTTGTTTTCTTCGAGGGACATGCCGCCTCGCTCGCAGCCATAGATTTCCGCTGTCCTCCCTGGACTATGGAAGTAGGGAGAGGAACGTGGCTGGAGAGCGGCGTCGGCTCGGCGGCGGATGTGCCTTACGTTGCCTGGCGTCCGTCGGTATACGCCACCACGCACGCTTGGTAAGACTGTGTTGAGACAAGGCTGAAGGCGTAGTGAGTAAGTAAATACTCTTATCGTAATCGTACCCCTCCTCCATTCCCCCATTCCTCCACTACTCCCCTCCTCCGAGTTCGGCGGCGTGTTCGGCGACCTTGCGGCAGGCGGCGGCGTATTCCTCGATAATCTCGGGCCGGTCGTGTTTGAACCAGGGGATGCCGAAGGTGATTTCAGCGATTGATTCCACCACCGGCAGCGTGCCCGGCCCTTGACGCACGTCCCGCTGGCCGAAAGCGATCATCGTGGGCCGGCCCTGATGGAAGATGTCGGCCTTCTGAAAAACCGGGTGGAGATGCAGCGGGAAGTTGGCCCCGGCATGACATCCCACGCCCTCTTCGCGGACCGCTTCGCAGAACTTCGCGCACGGCAGCCCGTCGAGTTCCCCGGCCCGGTACAGGCCGTGAGCGGCATACCAGCCGCCCATGGTCGAGCCCGAATCTGCCGGGGGCCGGTGGGCCTTGAGGCCGGGCGCGCCCTCGAGCAGGTCCCAGAACCGGTTCATGGCCCGCTGGATTTCGGCGATGCGCTCCGGATAATGCTTCAGTTGCACCCGGCCCATAGCCGAGCAGGTCTGGTTCATGCGGTGTTTGACGCCGCCGAGCGGCACCCCGGCGTACTCGTAGAGTTCCTCGTCCGTTATCTGCCTGTCAGTGGGGTTATAAATGGTGGGTTTGCCGGTGCGTTCGTAATGGCCGAAGGCGATGCACCGCTCGTAGAGCAGCCGGTCGTTGGTGACCACCATGCCCGCCTCGCCGATAGCCAGGCTCTTCCCGCTCATCAGGCTCATGGCGCCGATGTCGCCAAACGTGCCGCACAACCCGCCCTTATAGAGCGTGCCCTGCGCGTGGCTCACGTCCTCGATCACCTTGATTTCGTGTTTCCGGGCAATCGCCATAATCTCATCCATTTCAGCGGGGTAGCCGGCGTAATGCACCACCACGATGGCCCGGGTGCGCGGGCCGATGCGATGCTCGATATCGGCCGGGTCAATACACAGGGTATCGGGGAGAATATCGGCAAAGTTGACCGCTGCGCCCAACTCGAGCGCGGGAACGGCGCTGGCCCAATAGGTCATGCCGGGACAGATGATTTCGTCCCCGGCGCCCACGCCGCAGGCCCACATGGCCGCCACCAGACTCGCGGTGCCATTGCAGCAGCCGAGAGCGTATTTCAACCCCAGCCAGTCGGCGAATTCCTGTTCAAACTGCTTCGTGACGTCCGTACCGCTCATCGCGCCGTTCCGGATAACCTCGAGCACCGCATCCTCGTCCTCGCTGGTGACTATGGGCCACTTGAAGATGTCGCCCGGGTCTTTCGTAACTGCTTTCGGGCCGCCGTTAATCGCCAGTGTGCTGGTGGTCGTCGCATTCATTATTTTGCTCCTTTCGGATTACGATTACGAGGTTAAGGTGAGGGCAGGTCGAAGACGCGCCGGGGATTGTCGCAAAGGATTTTCTGCTTGTCTGCCGGTGAAATTTCGGCGAGGAGGACGCGGCCGAATTGGTGAGCGCCGTTCATGAAATAGGCGTCGCTGCCCCAGAGCAGCTTGTCCGCCAGACCTTCCCGGACGAAGTATTCGATGAGTCCCTTGGGACAGATCGAAAAACAGGTTTCAAGATAGAGTTGAGGGTAATCTGTGGCGAGGCGCACATAGTCCTCGCGCTGAGTGCAGCCCGAGTGGGCGAGGATCCAGATGGCCCGGGGGTAGCGCCCGATAATCTTCTCGAGCGCCTCGAGTTCCCCACCCCAGGTATGGAACAGGACCGGGCAGCCCTTCTCGTTGGCGAACTCGAGCGCGGGCCGGAGGCGGGCATCGTCATAGTTGACCCCTTGGCTGCTGTGCAGTTTCAGCGCCCGGCACCCGGCCTCCCAGCAACGGTCGCATTCTTTCAGCAGCCGGTCCTCGTGATGGCTGTTCACCGTGATATAACCCAGGAAGCGCCCGGGATATGTCTGCACCGCTTCGATAACCAGGTCGTTGCCCCGCGCCCAGCCGCCGAGGGTTCCGGGGATCGAGCTGACCGCGGTCAGATCAATCCCGAGGCGGTCCCGTTCCCGGATAAAGCCTTCGAGTGAAGTATCCAGAATCAGGAAGGCATTGTTCTGGCCCAGGTGGGCGTGGGCGTCCATCACGAAATGATCCGTCAGCGGCCGGCCCGCCAGAGCGGCATCAGCGTAGAGATCAGTCATGGCGCACCTCGCTCAGCAGCCGCAGGATATTGCCGCCCGCGATCAGGGCCATGTCGCTTTCCGATAAGTCGGTATAGCGCAGCCCGGTAATCGCCGCGCCCGGTTCGGAAATGGGGTAGTTCGTGCCCCAGAAGAAGCGTCCGGCGCCGAAGCGGTTCACCAGGTAATCATAGCCGCCGTGCACCGAATGCTGCGGCTCGAAACACGCATAGAGATTGGCGAAGCGCTCGAGCAAGGGATACACAATGCGGTGGTACCCGGTGCGGGGCACTCCCCGCAACAGCACGGGAAGCTGCGGGAAATCACCCAACAAGTCGTGCAGATGCTCCGGCGGCAGGTCCCCGAGGCTCAACATCAGCGGCAACTGCCTCGCCTGCATGGCCTCGAGCATCGCGCCCGCGCACCAACCCGTCAGCACAAAACCACTCTTCTTGGGCAGGGCCAGCCCGGCCGCCGCCCCTTTCTCGATGAAACAGGCGATCATCCCGGCGGGATTGCCCAAGAACGCCTCGCCACCTTCCGGCAGCAACTCAGGCACCGGATACAGGTTGGCGTACGGTTCGACGTCCTCGAAAAGCTGAAGGTTCGCGGGTTCAGGCGCTATGCTGTCAACCCAACTCGACACCACCAGCGCCCGGCTGATATTCAGCCGTTTCATCTCGCCCAGGTAATGCTCCAGGGTCGGGTCGAAATCTTCCTGCGGCTTCGCCGTTTCCCGCGCGCATTTGCAGTGACAGTCAACCCATTCCATCGCAGCTTCGATCCTCATTTCGCGACCACTTACAATCCGCACAATATCACCATCCCCCCGCAAAATGTCAAGCCACCCCCGCGAATCGCCCTTATCCAGAAATTCCGCCGATCCCCTGGAGGGCCACACTCCCGTGTGGCCGCGGTCAAACCGAGTGCGACCCTCCAATCCGAAAGTAGCACAGGCTTTCAGCCTGTAGCTTCCCGGAGCTTATCCACAGATTACGCAGATTACACAGATCCCGAAAGTAGCACAGGCGTCTCGCCTGTGTTCCGAAAGTAGCACAGGCTT
>SDBT01020516.1_pt1 | contig 10334 bp, 25 predicted proteins | sample 2277101 | NCBI WGS metagenome assembly SDBT01 (sample SAMN10404973, study PRJNA504765) | marine sediment metagenome | isolation source: marine sediment core GS10_PC15, 103 cmbsf | place: Arctic Ocean: Southern Knipovich Ridge | collected 2010
ATGTCGAGCAAGCCTTCGCCCGCATCCGATCAGAAATCTATTGAGCGAAAGGCGGAACCCCATGATCGAAGCAGACTTCGCCCACATCATCGGCAACGGCAAAAAATGGAAACTGACGGGCCTTCAGGTGGTCGCTATCTACAAGTTGGTTTGGAGATCCGGAGAGAGCCAAACCGCAATCGGCAGGAAATTTGGGATCGATGGCTCCGTGGTCAACGTCATCAAGCGCAAGGAGACGTAATGAGTAGCCATCCAACAGTGCCGCGCCTTCCCGCGTGGTTGTTACCTGTGCGCGATAAAATGCCGCGATGGATAATCCCACGCTGGATTCGGCGCCGGATTGTAAAAGGCCATTATTTGTATTTCGACGGGGAAGGCCGCCTATCATCAGTTGGTGGAGCTTCAAATTTTAATTATGTGGAATGGCGCGACCTTCCCAAATGGGTAAGGTTCTTTCGCAGGTTCAAGCGCAAGGAGGTGGGATGACCCACGACGAACTAGCGCGCGATTTGGCCATGTTTCTGTCAAATCCCAGCGGAAGAAGTGTGGGGTATCTGACTTGGGAGAATATCGAAATCGGCCCTGACAGACCCAATATCGGGGAAACGGGTAGGCCAGATGTCTACGCGATTGGTGCAACCCTGTCAAAGAAGAACTGGCGTCCGACGACCTACGAGGTCAAAGTATCCGTCGCGGATTTCCAAGCAGATATCAGACAAGGAAAATGGAGGAAATATCGGCCTTATTCGGCCTACATTGTTTTTGCGGTGGAAAGAGGCTTATTGAGTAGTCTCGCGATTCCTGACGAGTGCGGTTTAATTGTACGGGATGAGCAGGGCTGGCATAGAAAGAAGCGCGGGCGGAGAAATGACGATTGGACACTGACCGAAAGGCAGTGGATGAATCTATGCCTCAAAGGCCGAAACCCTTCGCCTTGGGAAAACAAACGCAAGGAGTTTTGAAATGAAGAACGGCAAGAAGAACGGCAAGGTCAAGTGGTTCAACAACGCCAAGGGATTCGGCTTCATCATTCCTGAAGGCGGCGGCGGTGATGTTTTTGTCCACCACAGTAGCATCGACATGCTGGGATACCGGTCATTGACCGAGGGGGAGCCTGTATCGTTCGATCATCATGTGGGCGACAAAGGCCACTTCGCGCTCAACGTGGTTCCGTGCTGAAAGGGAAGTGATGCGAATTTATGTGGCGTCCTCGTGGCGCAATGAAATTCAACTCTTAATCGTGGGTTGGCTGCGGTCGGTAGGCCACACGGTTTACGATTTCCGTAACCCGAACGAGAGTGATAGAGGTTTTTCCTGGGCGGATATTGACCCTGAATGGCAGTCATGGACACCGGCTGAATGCGTCGAGGCGCTGTGCCACCCGATTGCGGTGAAGGGGTTCGTCAACGACAAGAATGCGCTGGATTGGGCGGATTGCGGGGTGTTGGTGATGCCGTGCGGGCGCTCGGCACACCTGGAAGCCGGGTATCTCGCTGGGCAGGGAAAGGTCGTGCACGTTATCCTTTCAGATGCCGAACCGGAACTAATGTACAAACTGTGCGCGGTCATTCACCCGTCCGTGGCAGATTTTACCACAGCTTTCCCTACCGCAGCGGTAGACATTCAACTTTGATCACGCCAAGGATTCCTGATGCCAAGCAAAATCGAATGGACGGGTGAAACATGTCCATGCTATTCTTGGGGATGGCTCAGACAAAACTCGGCGCGCGGAAAATCGCAGCCAAGAAGTTGGGAATCACCCTGAAAGCCTACGTGGCCCACGAAGAGGATGGTGAAAAGTGGTGCGTGAAATGCAAAGTCTGGCACCCGCTGTCATCTTTCGGTGCAGACAAGACGCGCGGCGATGGACTTTCATCAACCTGCCTGGAATCACGACACACAGGCAACCCCATTGGATGGCATGGAAAGCCACCTATAAATCCTAAAACAGGGCGGCCAGGGCCGACTCGGATAAAACGGCGAAGCGGAGACAAATTGCAAGCGCGTTCTCGTATCAATCATGATGTAGTTCTTGGTCTGCGGGCGGCGCCAAACAATCTTCCATGTGTAGATTGCGGGCATATTTGGAAACCGGGAAAACATCGTCATGAATACGATCATTACCGTGGCTATTCAGCAGAAAATCATGTGGCTGTTGAAGCTGTTTGCTCGAAATGTCATCACAAACGGGAGGCTATGCGCCGTGCCAGGAAAAACAAAGATTGAATGGAGTGAAAATGTTTGGAATTGCGTTACGGGATGCGCCAAGGTTTCGGCAGGCTGCAAGAATTGCTATGCCGAACGATTGTGGCCGAAGATTGAAGGGGCGCGATATGCGCGGGAATTGAAAAACCAATGGAAGGTGCATGCACCACGACCATTCACAGAAGTCCGCTGCCACCCTGACCACCTGGAAAAGCCCCTGTACTGGCGCAAGCCCCGGCGAATATTTGTCAATTCCATGAGCGACCTGTTCCACCCGGACGTGCCGGACGATTTCATCGACAAGGTTTTCGCCATCATGGCCCTGTGCCCGCAGCACAAGTTCCAGATATTGACCAAGCGGCCAGAGCGGATGCGGGAATATCTGACTGGTATGAATCAATATTTTTCAGGTGGGCCAAGGCGGGATAGAGATTGGTTTGTGAATGAAGCCGCTATTGGTATTACTCGCGGCAATGCGCCGTTGTTCGATTGGCCGATAAAGAATTGTTGGCTTGGCGTGTCGGTCGAGGATCAAGACACGGCCAACGAGCGGATCCCGCTGCTGCTCGACACCCCGGCGGCGCTGCGCTTTGTTTCGGCTGAACCGCTGCTGGGGCCAATCGAAATAGTGCATTGGATGGGCGGAAATTCGCACCGATGTAAATGCGGGTGGCACGACACACAGCACGACTTGACCTCTTTCGGTGCTGTTGATCCGCTGTGGCTTTGCGGTAAATGCAGCGAATACGTGGACACATTTCCGGCATTGGACTGGGTGATTTCGGGTGGTGAGTCGGGACCCGGTGCGAGGCCAGCGCATCCCGATTGGCTCAGGCAAGTGCGCGACCAGTGCAAGGCCGCGGGGGTGCCATTTTTCATGAAGCAAATGGGCGGGGTAACAAAGAAAGCCATGCCGCCGATTCCCGATGACCTGCGAATTCAGGAGTATCCCAATGCCAACACGTAGAAGGCGCGCACTAAAACTAGGCGTAGCGGTTGAAGATTTACAAGATACCCGCGGAAATCACGGCAATCATGCGCGTGGGTCTGCGCATTACCGTTGGAATGCTGCACGGATCAAGTCGAGCCATGGTTATGTGAAAATCCGCGTAGGCCCGACGCATCCATTGGCCGATCCAAACGGCTATGCCTATGAACATTGGATTGTTTGGTATAGCTCCGGCCGTTCCGCGTTGCCTTTTGGATTTGTTATCCATCACAAAAATGGCGATCAAACCGACAACAGAATTGAGAACCTTGAAATGATGACCGGAGCCGAACACAATCGACTACACAATATAGGCCGCGTTCGGGATACTAAAGGCCGATTTGTCGGCAAGAAAGCTGCGGGCTCGGAACTGGACGGCGAGGAGCACAAGGAGGTGCCCGGGTGAGCATCCCGATAACCTGCACCGAGATTGAGTACACCCACCTCATTTGCGGCCTGACCCCGCCCGAGCACTGCGGGTCATGCCATAGCGAGTGGGGTTATTTCGAGGATTGGGGAGAGGACTGGCGAGTTGATGACTCCTGCTGCACCATCAGTGATTACGCACAAGAATTCGACGCACCTGTTCCCGGTGCCATGGCCCTCCGTGCCGGGTGGTTCTTGCGGGCCCCTGGTTGAGAGTGGCGGCGATCCCCGCAACCGAAATTCCCTGGCCGCGTAGCGTCTGAATGGTAGCGACTACAACTTGTTCCGTAGGATTCTCGATCATCCCCTCCCCGTTCTCCCACCTCCAACCGTAAGGCGCGCGTCCGTTGATGGCCCGGCCGCCTGCCTGAGCTTTCATGGATTGCAAGGCGTTGCGCGTGCGTTGCCCGATCCGCTCCCGCTCCAGGTGCGCGAAAGCCATGGTCATGCGGTCCATGGCCCTCCCCTCGGGCGTGTCGTCGTAGCGTAATTCGACCATGTGCAGGGCCACACCCCACGAACGCAGGTGCGCACGGGTCAACACGGCATCCTCGAAGTCGCGGCTGAATCTGTCGGTATGGGTGACCACGATGGCATCCAGGCGCCCCCCCGCAGCCAGGCGCAGCAGGCGCGAGAACTTCCGCCGGCCAGCCACGGACTTTCCACTCGCACCCTCGCAGATGACGCGGCGCAGCTTGAGGTCGTAGCGTGTGCAATACTCCTCGATCGCCCTGACCTGCGCGGGCAAGGATTTGCCGTGCTGCTCCTGCTCCTCAGTCGAAACTCTTGCGTAGCCGAGACTTATTTTAGATGATCCCATTTTCCTTCCTCAAATTCTTTACGGATTTTGTCAACATCTATTCCAACTAGTTCAGCCGCTCGTATCCAGTGTCTTGATGCTGATAAGAATCTGCTTCCAGTTGTTTCAGCTGTTGAAATAGCCATTGTGAGTTTACCCGACAAACAAGCGGAGCGAGCTTCTTTTGAAAGCTGATCCCAAGGAATAGCATCAAATTCTTCATTGATATGTAACAAGAAATTAATTTGATCCATTTTGCCCACCCTACGCTGAAAGTTGAAGGCGACACTTCGCGCAGATCCACACCACGGCGCCCTTTTTGCGCAGCATGCGCATAGGTGCGCCGTCATCCGGGCATACGTGCGGCTTGTAGTCCACGAACCGGCGCAGCTTGGTCCCAGGTGGTGCGCGCACGGTAACGGCAATGCGGCGCCCCTGGCCCGCCAAGGGGTCGTAAATCACCTCAATGGGTCCGGGCTCGCCTGGTTCAATGCGCAAGCCGGCGCCCGCCTTGAGGGTGCTATGCGTCGTGAAGCGCTCATTTTCGCTCATGGTTTTATTTTTCTCCTAAAATCCTCGGTTACGAAACAATCGGATTGCTTGGCATGCTTGTACGTTGAAAAAACTGCAAGCTGCCCATTCCTGTTTTAGTTCTTCTTCCTGTTTCAGTTCTTCGATGCACTCGGGCGACTGTTGACAGCGTGCGCGATACTCCACCGTTTGCATCGAAAGCACGAAAAACGATGCCACCACAAGGTACAAAATACCTATAAAAATCACCCAAAGAAGCGCATTCGACTCGTTTTTATTCCGGTCGCCCCGATGTCCGATGTCGTCGACCCAGCCAAATCGACTCCGGCACCGAGGTTGTGGAAAAAGCTCCGCACCCTCGCGCGCCACCGTTGCCACGTCGTGGGCGGGCTGGTGCTGTGCGTAATTGAAACGTCGGTAATCTCTACGACGTATAGAGATCTATCCGCCCCGCTCGGAAGGGAGAGGCGGTACATCTTCACAGCGTCACGGTAAAGCCGCGCGTACTCGCTCGGTGGCGCTTGCTGCGCGCGAACGAATGCCGCGATCAGCTTGGCCGCTGGTATCTTTGCCGGGCTGTAATGAATTACGATGCGGTCGCCGACGTTCAGGCCGTGGGTATCTGCCGTAGTAACGGTGAATGTCATAGCGTCTCCTGGTTAGGGTGTGCTCGCACTCGCGCCAGCTATGAGCGCCGCGAATCTCACGGCGCCGAAGTTGGCACGGGCTATTTGGAATCTGCGTACCATTCGAGGTCCAGCGCCAAATAATAAGGCTGCCGGATGACGTGTGTACCCTCAAACCAGATTGGTCTCATGCCGTCCGAAAACACCGGGGCGCCAGTCGTTTTACCGCCGGCAACACCGGAAAACCGCACGTCCCCATTTTTCCGCACAGTAAAAATCCCGTCGATAGCGTGCACGTCACCGTGCTGCCATAGCGCCGCGCCCGTTTTGGCGTCCCAGAGATTTCCGCTACCAGGGTGATATGCGATGTAGCGTGTGCAGCCGCGAAAATCTGAAATTCTTTTTATGCTCATGTCGTAACTCCAATCAGAGATTGAAAACCGCCCGCTATCTCCGGGCTTGGGTAATGCTCGCCAGGTGCCAGCTATAAGCCCCTCGATAGCTCAAGGGGCCGAAGGTGTCACGGGTTAGGCGGCGCTTTTGACGGCCCACAAATTTTTAAGATCCGAAAGCACCAAATGCTGACAGTCAATTGGCAGATCGGTGAATTGAATCTTTTTGCCGAGGTGGCGATAGCTCGGATAATCAATTTGTTGATCGCTTTCGCCATGCTGACCGAATCCTTGTGGATGAAATGGATGCCCACTCATTCCGACATACCAATGTGAACCGCCTGTCAGGTGGCGATAGCGCCCTGTGAATACGACCGTAAAGCGATCAAATGTTTCCCCGCCGTTGTCATAGCACCGCACCCGATATTGTCCCTTGCTGTTTTTCATCTCGTTCTCCCTGTAGGGTTCCTCTTGGGTTGCGCTGGAATTAGTACAGTCCAGCCGCTACCACATGCCGTCGATTATGGATTCATGAGCCTGCTGTTCCTCTTCCAGCGTCGGCGGAACAGCGTCAAAAGTGTAACCGTTACGGCGGAGGCGTGCCGCAGCCGCCAACAATGACGGGTCGTTTCGAAGTTGCTGTTCAATCGGTTCGGCCGAAATTTGATTCATGATCGTGCCCTCTATCGTGGGTTGAATATCTCATTAAGTGCCAATCGCACCACAGAGCCTACCATCGCCGATAGGCTCAAGCTGGGATTGCACGAGGTTATTCAACCGTGCGGCAATAGCCCACGGTGTTACCGTTCGAATCCAGCAGATTCACACTCGCGGGCTGTGTCATTATTTCATGTTGCAAGAGATTGGCTTGTCGTTCCAATATCCTCGCCACTTCGAACCCTCGTCCGTTTTTTTCAAACGACGCGTTGTCCATTTCAATTTCGATTTGTAGTTTCATGATCGTACCCCTATCAGGGTTGATTGAATCCGGCAGGGTCGCCGGTTAGGCGTGAAGCTATTCCCTTTCTAATACCCAACGCAAAGCAGATTCGATTTCGCTGTTAACAAACCAGGATTTTGCTGTACCGGCCATTATTTCAACTTGGTTGCTCATGGAACTATCGGTAATCCTCATGTTCCTGATTCGGGACGCTCCCAACTTAATCGCATTTTGGTTCATTTCTTGCGCTATTTGTAATTCTTCGATTCTTTTTCTGATTTCACTTTCGGTCCGCATGGTCACCTTTTCAAGTTGTCAACTATTGGTTGACTACTGGCAGTGTGTGAATCTGTGGGCTCATCCAGCGTGATACGAGCCTCATAAATTGATGCGCAAATTCCGAATCATGTCCGCCTTTTCCTAGTTTTGCGTGGGCAATTTCATGTAGAAAGAGGGCGGGCATTGGTTTATCCTTTGGCCAATATAGCTTGATGGTTTTGCTATCAAACAGTGTAAGCCCTTCCGAGTGGCAACTTATATGCCATTCTACGGCCCAGTCCCCCATTCCTTCTTTAGCAACAACCTCACTCGCCCAAGGACCCGGTGTAAAATTAGCGTTCATGTTCCACCCTTTTGAGAGGTTCTGTAATCTTGCCAAGCTGGACACCAATCATGAAAGTCGGTTTCCGAAACATTGTAGGTGCGCTTACAACTACCCGCACTATCCATATCGGAGTAGCGTTTGAAAAATGTACAATTGTCACAAATGTCGTCGTAGTCCTTGCGCATTGACTTTCTCTGTAGGTGAACTAACCGGAATTTCCGGTTGATTGACGGTTAGACGGCAAACGGATTAAGGGAATTTGGTTTGCCAATCAGGACACCAGTAATAAGCTTCGGAATCAGTAAAACTCCAGTTTTCATATTTGCAAACGCCTTCAGTGTTAGAAGAAGGGTGATACCACCAACAATTGCAGCAATAATGATTCCTTGATTCTTTAGCCGTTGGATTGCTTCGGATAGTGGGCCTTTCATTCCATGCGTTCGCGGCTTTTTCTTTAGTGTCTCGAATTGGTCCGCGGGCTCCGCAAGAAATACAATAACCTGCGTAGCGCTCTGAAACACCTTCCGGAATTGGAAAATGCGAAATATTGCGGTCTACTGTTTCCCCACAAAACGGGCAAGGGTCAAGCGTAAACATCACACATTCTCCGTTTAATTGATTTTGGTGTGCCAATCCCGAGAAAAGACTTCCACCGTATCATCCAAATGGGCTTGGTGAACCAGGTGCGCCATGTAATATACGGCATATTTTGTCGTGATATCCCGAGCCTTCAAAAAGGTCCCGTCTGGGTGTTCGATATTTTCACCATTCGCATACCAACCGTCGGCTCGTTTCACACGAACCAGTTCTTTCACGGTCATACACTTGCCGTGGTAGCGTAATTCTTTGTTGAGCGCTTTGATAATCTTGCCGCGCTTCATCGGCGGGAACATGTCGGCATAGCCGTCGGTGTCTTCTTGTTCTTGACGTTCCAGCACTTCCTGTTTTTCATATTCCTTGTGTTTCTGTTCTTGATCCAACGCCGATTGATACCAACTCTCGTCCACCTTGATCCATTGCTCCAATTCTTCAGGCGGGATTAAATCGCCACCGCGCCCTGGACCCCTAACTCCCGCAAGGTACCGCGGTCCATCGGGCCGAAGAACTAACTCATGGATGGTTTTCTTGCCGTCCTTGGAATTCCAGAACCTTCCGATATTGTCTTTCATGCTTTCCCCAATCGTGGATCCGATTTAAACGGCAATGCCGCAATTGCCACAACGGCCGTTAGTGTGTAATTCCGTTTCCGTGTCGCCACATTTTGTGCAACCCACGCCAAGGATTTCGCCTGTTTTTTGAATCTGGCCCGGCCTTGTTTCCAAAGGTCTAAGCGCTTCAGCAAGCCATTCACGTTGCCAAATAACAGCACCCGGATGCATGACTGCACTCGTTCAATTTCACAACAAATTTAGCACTCATGATCGTATCCTTATCAGGATTTGAAAGGACCCAGCAATGCCGGGTAATGCTCGCCAGGTGCCAGCTATGAGCCCCTCGAAATTCAAGGGGCCGAAGGTGTCACGGGTTAGGCTGTTTTCAGACGTTTACAGTGTACAACTTGAGTCCATTCCCCATATTGCACACCGTGCCATGTTCTGCCGTGGGCATCGTGAAACCACACGTCATTTCGCGACCCTGCTATATTGTGGCGACCCTTTGAATGTTGCACGAGGCTGAATTTAAGGGTTCCAGGCCAATTGCTAACGTGATGCATGTGCGGCTGGCACAATCCTAGAGCCTTGGGATTAAGGGTTAGGCACAAATTAATTTTCCCGTACTTGTCCATGTACTGTTTGTCGACAACGGCGCAGCATTCAAAGCAAACCTTGTGACCATTGCGCTTGCTGGCGTATCCTGTTGTGGAGTCTGATTTATGAGATTTGTTTTGCTTGCAATGCGAACAATAAAATTTGTGGGTTCCCATTGTTTCCCCTATCGTGGATTCAGGTTAGTACAGGCCAGCCGCTGGGTTATGGGTTGTTGCGCTACAGGAACGGCATAACCCGCGCCGTGTTCCGTGTTCAGCATTTCCAAATGTGCGACGAATGCGCGCTTGCCGCCCCGGAATACGTATTTTGAGGCTTTGCGCGTCATGGTTACATCGTGCGAAGTAATCCGCCGGCCAGTATGGTCAACAAAACTGATGCTGTTCTCAACTTCGCGGGTTGTTTGGTAAATGTGTTTCATGGGGTCGTATCCTAATCAGGATTCAGAGGACCCGGCTGCCGTCGCCGGATGTTGAATCTATAATAGACGCGCCGTGTCATAATGTCAAGAGAAAAATGCGCGGCGGCACCATAATCAAAACAGTGACTTAGGAAATAAGATTGACCTACCACGTGCAATGGTGCGAACATCACGGCATGAAAACTACAGAGCATTTGACAGCACTCGCAAAACGGATACGCCAAGCGCGAACCCGGGGCAGTTTGAAGCACCTAGAACTGGCGCGCATGATCGGCGTTTCCGATTCCATCGCGCGCCGCTGGGAAACAGGCTACGCCAAACCGTCCGTTGATTCCCTCGTGAGATTCGCCCTGGCCACAGATTCGGATCTGCATTGGTTACTCACCGGCCGAGCCTATCAGGCACGGACTGGACTGCCACCACATCCGAATCGTTTCACGTGAAACCATTCGAAAGAATCGAAGCGGTACTGGCGCTGAACCTGCCAACAACGGCCAAGCTGTTACTCCTCATTATCGCGCACCGTTCCAATTCAAAAACAGGGTCGAGTTTCATTTCCCGCGATCGTCTCGCCCGTGAAGCAGGGTCAAGCATTCGGACCGTTTCCAGGGCCATTCACACCCTCGAAAAGGAGGG
>SDBT01020517.1_pt1 | contig 10334 bp, 8 predicted proteins | sample 2277101 | NCBI WGS metagenome assembly SDBT01 (sample SAMN10404973, study PRJNA504765) | marine sediment metagenome | isolation source: marine sediment core GS10_PC15, 103 cmbsf | place: Arctic Ocean: Southern Knipovich Ridge | collected 2010
TGGAGGACAGCTTGCTGATAAAAAGAAAGAGAGAACTCAGCTCCTCGAATGACGGAGAGCAGAGGCTTGCGAAAGTAGCCAAACTCAGAGAGATCCCTCTCATCCAGGGGTTACCCCCTGAGATGCTGGCCTTCGTGCTGGGCTGGATCAGCCTGGAGCAGGGCCGCACCTTCCTACCCCTGCGCTGCGTCTGTAGCCTCTGGAGAGACCTCATTGATGCCTACATGATGCCTCGAAGGCTGTTGACGCTGCCTAGAGATGGTGTGAAGGCCCTAAAGAGGGTGCGCAGCCGCTGGCCTCGCTGGAGGCTCTCTCTTTTCTACAGCTCTCACTCACGTCCTCTGAAGCTCAGCCATTTCAGGAACCTCTATTGCTTAAGGCTGGAGAAGTGCGGCTGGGTGAGGGACGTGAGTGCGCTGGGTGGAGTGCACAGCCTGAATCTGACCCAGTGTTCGAATGTGAGTGACGTGAGTGCTCTGGGAGGGGTGCACACCCTGAACATCAATTGGTGTTCTGGGGTGAGGGACGTGAGCGCACTGGGTGGAGTGCACAGCCTGAATCTGACCCAGTGTTCGAATGTGAGTGACGTGAGTGCTCTGGGCGGGCTGCACAGCCTGAACCTCAATTGGTGTTCTGGGGTGAGGGACGTGAGCGCACTGGGCGGGCTGCATACCTTGTATCTGCACTGCTGCCGCGGGGTGAAGGACGTGAGCAGCCTGGGCGGAGTGCACAGCCTGGACCTGAGCGGCTGCCCTGGAGTGAGCGACGTGAGCAGCCTGGGCGGAGTGCACAGCTTGGATCTAAGCGGCTGTTCCGGGGTGAGGGACGTGAGTGCGCTGGGAGGCCTGCACACTCTGAAGCTGCGCTGCTGCCGTTGGAATGTGAGTGATGTGAGTGCCCTGAGCAGGGTGCACAGCTTGGATCTGAGCCATTGCAGTGGGCTGGAGGACGTGAGTGCCATGAGCAGGGTGCACACCCTGGATCTGAGCCATTGCGGTGGGCTGGAGGACGTGAGTGCGTTGGGTAGGGTGCACACCCTCTCCCTGTGCAACTGTCAGAAAGTGAGTGATGTGAGTGCTCTGAGCAGGGTGCACACCCTGGATCTGAGCTATTGCAGTGGGCTGGAGGACGTGAGTGAGTTGGGTAGGGTGCACACCCTCTCCCTGCGCAACTGTCAGAAAGTGAGTGATGTGAGTGCCCTGAGCAGGGTGCACAGCCTGAACCTGAGAGGCTGTGAGAAGGTGGAGGACGTGAGTGCGCTGGGTAGGGTGCACACCCTCTCCCTGCGCAGCTGTCAGAAAGTGAGTGATGTGAGTGCTCTGGGTGGAGTGCACAGCCTGGATCTGAGCTGCTGTCTGGGGGTGAGGCACGTGAGTGCGCTGTGTAGGGTGCACAGCCTGGACCTGGCAAACTGTCCTGTGAAGGATGTGAGTGCTCTGGGTGGAGTGCACAGCCTGGATCTGAGCGGCTGTCGGGAAGTACATGACGTGAGCAGCCTGGGCGGGGTGCACAGCCTGGACCTGAGCCAGTGTCCTGGAGTGAAGGATGTGAGTGCCCTGAGCGGGGTGCATTGTCTGAGAGCGGATATGATGTTCTAAATATAGACTTTTGTGGGGGAAGTCCTTCCCCCCCTCCATTCATTCATTCATCCCATGGACTTCTTTGAGACAGAGCACTGCCTGCAGGGAGAGCCTGGTAGCAGAGCCTACAGCCTAAGCACACTTCAGCTGAGGCAGAAGCTGCTGCCAGCGGAGCTCTGCCGCACCCACGCGGAGGCCTACCTACGTAGTATAGGCCCTGACAGGCCTGCAGGGGGGAGTCTCTTTCCAGAGCGAGGGGCACAGCAGCTCTGGGAGGCCCTCTTCCAGGGCCTACAGAATCTGCAAGGCTTTGAGTTCTACATGCTGATGAAGCTGCTGCGTCGTCCGCCAAGACTGGATCCTCGGAAGGCCACTGCCGCTCTGCTGCGCCAGCGGCTAGCTGTGCTGGGTCCCAAACCCAAACTGGGCATCATCCGCAACGACCTGGAGCAGTTCAAACTGAGCCTCAAATACCATGGCCTTCGTCTTCCAGAGGACCCCCTTCTCAAACAGGAAGTCCTGAGCTGGATGCTGCAACTCAGCAACGCACACAACTACAGCTGTGCTGGCATCATGAAGATCACAGCCTCTCTGAGGCGGAGCAGCCAGCAAGCTCTGCTGACTGCAGAGGCCTTCCAGAAGCTGCTGAGAGAGAGCCTCAAGGAGGAGCCTCGTTGGCTGAGCAGCATCGGGCTGAGGCCGGATCTGGATCTTGCCAGCCCAGAGCTCCTGTCGCTGGAGATGCTTCGTTGAGGGAGGGAGGGCCCCCCTACCTTCCAAATAAGGCGAATCTGGACCCCCTGGCGCAGCCTGAGAAGAGAAGGGCTAGCAGCAGAAAGTCTGCCCTGACGCATGGCAAGATCCCCATGGAGTCGGGAGCTCTGGGCTGGCAGAAAGAAAAAAAGAGGAGGCATAGACACAGGAGGCATGCGCGGCAGCGGAGGGGTGTGGTCAGTGAAAAGCACAGCAAACAGGAGTCCAGCGGCTTCCCTGTACTCAATGGAATGAAGCTGCCTCCCTGGCTGGAGGAGGAGGAGGAGATCCCCTCACCACTGAAGAACAAAGAGGAGGAGGAGGAGCCACAGCCTCCTGAGATCCTGACCCACCTCGGCCCGCCGCAGGCTGAGTACGGTGAGAACTCGCTGTTTCCTCTACTACTACTAGAGGAGGAGGAGGAGGAGGAAGAGAAAGAGAAGGAGGAGGACAAGGAAGGAGATGACAGGAGCTGCGAGGAGCACGGCTTGGAGGCCGTCGAGGGGCTCCGCATCCTGGAGAGGGTAGAACAGCACGCTGATGTCTTCATTTTCAACAGTGCCAGCATGCTGGGAGGCCAAAGCTCTAAGATGAAGAAGCTGCTGGCAGAGGACAAGGTGCCCCCCCTGCAGCAGCTGCTGGGACTCCACTCCGCAAAGAGGCTGCTGCAGAGGGACATTCTGACCCCACTCCGGAACCCGCAGCTGTACAGGTCGCCCTTCCGCTCGCCCCACATGCTCTGCATCTACGGCCGGGAGGGCAGCGGGAAGCGCAGCCTGGCGCTCAGCTTCTGCAGGACCCACTCCATCAACGCCATTGTGGTCAGTCGCTTCTATGACGGGGAGGGCTGGATCGGGACCTTGATCCAGGCCGCCTGTGCCATCAAGCCCTGCGTCATCCTGTTTGACAGCTGCGACCATCACTTCAGCAGTGGCAACAACAGTGGCACCAGCTGGAGCAGGCAGAGCCTCTACTTCATGGAGCTGCTGCTGCTACGGGAGGAGCTGCAGCAGCAGGTCTGGCTCCTGCTCTGCAGCAGCAGCATCCCCATGCTCATGCATGCCGAGATTAACCGCTGTGTCTCGGACTACAGCGCCTACGCGGAGCCGCCCAGCAGCGAGGAGGACAAGACCCGCATGTTCATGCGCGTCTTTGAGGACGGCTGGGGCAGGGGTCGCTGGCTCGGCGACCTCTACGGCCGCTTCATGGGCAAGGTGCTCACCGACTACAGCGAGGCCGTCAACTTCAAGGATCTCTACGACTTTGCGGAGCGCCTCTATCGGGCGCGGGTGGAGGAGCTGGATGAGGAGACCCTGGCCCAGGTCAGGATGGGCGATGAGCGTCTGATGCCCAGTGAGGAGAGCCTACAGAAGGAGCTGCAGGAGATGACCCGCACCAAACGCATCACCCGCCAGGACGTCGTTGCAGCACATGATCATTACCTGCAACAGGAGGGACGATCAGGATGAGGCAGTTTTTGGGTTGGGGGGGGGGAAAGGATCCCCTCCTCCTCCATTCTCTTGAAAAGGAAAAAGGAAAATAAAAAAAGTTTGGAAAGCATTTATCTTCTCCCCCCACAATGACAAAAAGAAGTCGCATTTTTTTTCCGCCTTCTTGTTCCTGGTGCTCGTAAGTGTAACTTTAGGGTATGCAGCCTGCTCAGGCTGCTCAGGTCCCTCACATTTGGACAGCATCTCAAGTCTAGGCTGTGCAGCCCGCCCAGAGCACTCACGTCTCTCACATTCGAACAGTGTCTCAAGCTTAGACTGTGTAGCCCGCCCAGAGCAGCCACGTCCCTCACCCCTGGACAGTGTCTTAGGTTTAGGCTGTGTACCCCACCCAGAGCACTCACGTCCTGGACTCCCTGACAGTGCCTCAGGCGGAGGCTGTGTACCCCACCCAGAGCACTCACGTCCCTCACTCCACTACAGTAGGCCAGGTCCAGGCTGTGCACCCCACCCAGAGCACTCACATCCTCCACTTTATGACAGCCCTGCAGATCCAGGCTATGTACCTCACTCAGTACAGCCACATTCTGTAGATCATTCCAGCATCTCAAGCTTAGGGTGTGTACCCCCGCCAGCGCGCTCACGTCCGTCACTCCAAAACCACAGTAGCTCAGGTCCAGAGTATACACCCCCCCCAGCGCACTAAAGTCCCTCACTCTCTTACAGTGGCTTAGGTTGAGAGTATGCACCTCGCCCAGGGCACTCACATCAGCCACCTCCTGACAGTAAACTAGAGAGAGGCTGTGCAGGCCGCCCAGAGCACTCACGTCACTCACCCAAGTGAGGTCCAGGAGGAGGCTGTGCAGCCCGCCCAGCGCACTCACATCCCTCACCTCCAGACAGTGACGTAGAGAGAGGCTGTGTAGGCCGCCCAAGGCACTCACGTCCCTCACCCAACAGAAGTCCAGGCGGAGGCTGTGCAGCCCGCCCAGCGCCTGGACGTCCGTCACCCTCACAGAGTTACTCAGATCCAGCCAATGCACCTCACCCAGGCACCCCACATCCCTCAATTCAATACAGGCTCTCAGGCTTAGATGGTAGACCCTGGGCAGAGTACTCACATCTCTCAGCTTGAAGCAGCTGTTCATGTCCAAGCTGCAAAGGGGCTTCACACGGGAGAGCTCCAGGCCGCCGTTTTCACCGGAGCAATTGTGGCGGAAGTGGAGCCTCCAGCTCGGCCAGCGCGCCTGAATGGCTTCCAGGTCGCACACCTCATGGGTGAGCAGCCTCAGCAGTCTGCGGGGCATGACGTAGTCATCAATCAGGTCCCTCCAGCGGCGACAGACGGCGCGCAGAGCCAGAAAGGTGTAGCCCCTCTTCGGACTCACCTCCAGCAGTAGCCTAGCCAACATCTCGTTGGGTAAATCAGAGAGGCGGGGGTGTTTCCTGGCTCTCCAAGACAGGCCTCTCTTCCTTCCTCCCTCCTCCATCTAAGCTAAGCTGGGCTAAGCCAAGCCAAGCCAGACAAAACCCTAATATATTACTAAAAAGGAAAGGGGTCATCATTTTTATTCTCTTTTGCCTGCCTGCACTGGAACTAAACTAGACTCCACCTCTTTATGCCGCCCGTGGGAGCCTGATCCAGATGGTGAAGCCATCTCAGCGCATTGGTGCCCCGCAGCCTAGGACAGCCGCTTACATCCAGGCTGTGTACCCGCTGCAGCCAACTCACGTCCTGCACTCCCACACAGCCGCTCAGGTTGAGGATGTGAACCCATCCCAGAGCACTCACGTCCCGCAGCGCCAAGCAGCCGCTCAGGTTGAGGCTGTGTACCCCAGCCAGGCTGCTCACATCTCTGACCCTCCAGCAGCCGCTTAGGTCCAGCCAGTGCAGACCTCCTAGCATGCTCACATCCTGCACCTGAGGACAGCTGCTCAGGCTGAGGCTCCACAGGCCAGCCAGGGCATCCAGCACTCGTAGGCCCGTGTACCAGCTCAGATCCAGGCTGCGCACCCCAGTTAGATCACTCACATCCCAGACCCCCGCACAGTGGCTCAGGTTTAGGTGGTTCAGATTGCGCAGCGCGCTGACGTCCTCCACCCTGCTGCAGCCGCTGAGGTTCAGACTGTGCAGCCCAGCCAGCGCACTCACATCCTGTACCTTAGGACACCAACTGAGATCCAGGGTGTGCACTCCAGCCAGAGGCCTCACGTCCTCCACCCACCTGCACCAGCTCAGGTCCAGACTGTGGAGAGTCCGCAGCTCCGTCAGCTCCCGCGGGGCTGCCCTGAGGCTGTAGACGAAGTGTAGCTTCCAGAGGGGCCAGCGGCTGCGCACCCTTCCCAGAGTGGCCACGTCATGACAGCCCAGCCTCAACAGCCTGCGGGGCATCAGCTCCTCATCGATGCAGTACCTCCAGAAGCGACAGACGCTGCGAAGGCGCAGCAGGAAGTAGCCATTCTCAGAAGAAGAAGTCACCCAATCGAAGATAGCAAGCCTGACCAGCTTATCCAAGTCCTCAAGGCAGAACTCCTGCTCCATGCCCCCTTCTGCTCTCCCTCCTTGCCCCCCCCCCTCTCTCTTTTATCTCACCAATCTGGAAGAACTTTTTTATTGGGGCCCTGCCCTAAATTGTATGCATCCGCTCCACCCATAGACTGGGGTGCTCCATCATGTAGATGCCCTTCCAGGTTAGACTCACTGCGTACTCCGTGCCTGTCTCTGTTAGGCTCACCTTAACCTCAGGCTCTGCATGCAGGTGTTGGGGAAGTTGGTTCGGCAGCAGCATCACCAGATTCCCAATGGGCAGCATATCCAGAAGCTGCTCACGCATCTCAGCCTGCAGCTTGGTCTGGTTGATGATCAACAGCCTGCAGGGAGGCTGCTTGTAGCGATATAGCTTAAGCAGGGGCCCAACCCTAAACACATGGTTGTCATCCTGAGGCAGGCAGAGCTCCCTTGCGGTCTCCAGGGTCAATAAGTAGACTCTATCGATGGGATTCGCACTGCTGCTGCTGATGCTGTTGTGTATCTCCTCGAGAGAGTTTGTGGAGAGGCGAAGCAGCTTGTTCTCCGCATGGGCTGAGATGGCACGGATGGTATCTACAATAATGTGTTGAATCAGGATTTCGGCACATAGCTCCAAATTGAAGCAGTGATCATGCCCCTTCTGCTGAATCATGCCAAGGTGTCTGCAGGATATCTGGCCTCTGCTTTCAAACAGGTCATGGCAGATCTCCTCCCTTTTGCCGCGCTGCTCGCTGTAGATGACCACCTTGGGATCCAGGCAGTAGGTGTACAGCAGGTAGCTGCTGTATCTGGGCTCCTCAGAGCTGCTGTAGGCCACACAGTGAACCAGGGCTTCCAGATCAAAATCAAACTCCGTCCAGCTTTTTGTGGCCAGCACTAGCTTGTCTCGCAGATTACATGACGTGCTATCCATTTAGTAGTAGTAGTAGAGGAGACAGGTTGACTCCACCTTTTCATCCCCCCACTTCACTATTCTGAAGCCAGGCCTAGTTGCAGGGGGGGGGCCCTCTTTTTTTATTGAGTCTCAATCCATAGACCAGGCTTCTCCATCATGTAGATACCTCTCCAGAGCAGGCTCACTGCGTACTCCGTGCCTGTCTCTGTCTCTCTGACCCGGACCTGGGGCTCTACATGCAGGTGTTTGGGCTGCTGGTTCTCCAGCAGCGCCAGCAGCGTTCCACAGGGTAGCAGCTCCAGTAGCTGATCACGCTTCCTACCCTGCAGTTGATCCTGATCGATGATCAACAGCTTGCAGGGCGGCTCCATCCAGTGGAGGCGATACAGCTTCAGCAGGATCTCCTTGCACACCTCTACACCAGCCTGAGAGAGCTGAAGCCGCTCTGCGCTCTCCATGGTCAGTGTATAGGTTCTATAGCCTGGCTTCTCGCGCCTGCTAACTCTGCTATGCAGCTCTCCGAAGGAAGCCACTGAGAGGCGGAGCCAGTTGCTGTCTCCATCATGCGCCTTCGTAGCCATCAGGGCGTCAACAAAAATATGCTTCACTAGGACCTCTGCACACAGGGCTTGGTTGAAGCAGAAGCCCTCCTTCTCCCTCTGCTGAATCATGCCCAGGTGTCTACAGAAGACTTGCTCGCTCTCTTGAAACAGGCTGCAACAGAGCTCCTTCTCTTTGCTGCGCTTCTCGGAATAGATGACCACATCAGAGTCTAAACTGTAGGTGTGCAGCAGGTAGCCCCTGTATCTAGCATCATGTGGGGAGACGACATACTGTGTGCAAAGGACGAAGGCCTCTAAGTCATAATCAAAATGTACCCAACCTGTTGTGGCTCGGCTTAGCTCATACTGCAGAGTGCGGGCTGTGTCCATCCATTTAACTCAGGGGGTGGAGGCCTCCTGGCTCCTTACCTCTTCGCTTTCATCTTCATGTAACCCCGTTCCTTGGGGGGGGGGCAGCCCCCCCCCCTCTCCGCTCAGCTCAGCTCAGCTCAGCTTAGCTCAATCCATAGACTGGGCGTCTCCATCACATAGATGCCCCTCCAGGTTAGACCCACCGCGTACTCTGTGCCTGTCTTTGTCTCCGTCACCTTGATCTTGGGCTCTGCATGCAGGTGTTTGGGAATCTCGTTCTGCAATAACACCAGCAGCTTCCCACAGGGCAGCAGCTCCAGCAGTTGCCGGCGCTTCTCGCTCTGCAGTAGCTCCTGGTTGATAATCAACAGCCTGAAGCCGGGGCACATCCAGTGGCAGCGATACAGCTTAAGCAGGGGCTTCTCACACACATGTATGTCATCCTGAGAGAGGTAGAGCTCTCCTGCGGTCTCCAGAGTCAATACATAAGTTTTATAGCTTGGATTCTGGCTCTCGCTAACCTTCTTGTGTAGCTCTCCAAAAGTGCTTGCCTCCAGGGGGAGCAGGATGTTGTCTGCATGGGCTGAGATGGTAGTGATGGCATCCACAAGAATGTGTTGAACCAAGATTTCGGCGCATAGGTCCCTATTGAAGCAGTGACCCTCTTCGCATAGGTCCGCCCCTTTCTGTTGAATCATTCCAAGATGCCTACAGAATACCTGACTGCTGCTTTCAAACAGGACGTGGCAGACATCTTCCTTTTTGCTGCAACCCTTCTCCTCCTCCTCCTCCTCCGAGATGACCACCTTAGGATCTAACTTGTAGATGTACATCAAATAACTGGCGTACTTAGGGTCATGAGGAGAATCATACTGGGTACAGAGAACCAGAGCCTCCAGATCGAACTTAAAACAAACCCACGCCCTTGTGTCCAGGACTAATTTATAGCTTAATTTATCCATCAGGGGGGGGGGAGGAGTGATGACTCCCCTGCTGCCCCCCCCTCCGCTTTCATCCTCCTGTAGTACACTTTTGCTTGCTTGCTTCTGCAGAAGGAGCCCTGATCACAAGGGAGCCTCAACAGCCAAGAAATCATGTCTCCTGCTGCCTAGATTTTATTGTCCAGCAAGAATGGCTATTGGCGGCTACCTTCAACATGCAGCTGCGAGACAGGGGAGGTGTGGATCCAGAGGCTAGGCTTAACTGTGTAGATCCCCTTCCAGGTCAAACCAATCATAAGCTCTGCACCTGTTTCAGTCTCTGCAATTTGAATCTTGGGCGGCGCGTGGGTGTGTACAGGCTTATGATTCTCCACTGTCACGGCGATCCAACCGAGGGGGAGTAGCTCTCTCAATTGGTTATGCTTCCTGAGAGGCAGCAGCTTTCCCAGCTGGTTATACTTTCCGCCCTGAAGCTGCTCAGGATCCACAATTAAGAGCCTGCAGGAGGGGCTTGTCCAGCTACAGCGGTGCAGCTGAAGCAGGGCCTCCGGGGCCGCATCGGAATCCACATCGAAATCAGCCTGGATAGCCCCTGCTGCGATCCTGGCCCGTAAAATATCATCTCTGCTCAGCTGGAGCCCTGCTGCAGTCTCTCTGCTCAAAATATAGATGCGCGCGCCTGGCTCCCCCCTCCTGTTCACAGCAGCGTGTACCTCTTGAAATGAGTCTGCGGCAAGGCGAATCAGGACGTTGCCTCTGCAGCTCCACATCGCGGCTAGTGCATCAATCAGAATGTGATACACCAGAATGTTCACACAGACCTCCCAGTTAAAGCAGGCCTCATCCTCCTCCTCCTCGTGCTTCGTACCAATCATGCCGAGGTGTCTGCAGAAGATGCGGCGATTGTCCTCACCCTGTATGCTGCAGATGTCCTCCGCCTTAGCCTGGTGCTCCGAGTAGACCGCTACTTTTGGGTCCAGGTAGTAGGTGTGCACCAGGGCGCTGCCGTACTTTTTCTCCAAGCACAGTCCGTACTGAGTACAGCGTACCAGTACTTCTAGATGGGAGCCGCGCCTCATCCGTAATAACGTATCTACATGCAGCTGGTACTTTAGATCACATAGTGGAGTCGGCATCCCCCCCCCTCAGGGAGGGGGGAAGGGAACTCCTCTTATGTATCTACCTGGAGCCCCTCTGGGAAAGAAGAGGCCTGGATCCAGAGGCTGGGCTCCACAATGTAGATCCCCTTCCAGACGAAGCCCACCAGGTACTC
>SDBT01020518.1_pt1 | contig 10334 bp, 9 predicted proteins | sample 2277101 | NCBI WGS metagenome assembly SDBT01 (sample SAMN10404973, study PRJNA504765) | marine sediment metagenome | isolation source: marine sediment core GS10_PC15, 103 cmbsf | place: Arctic Ocean: Southern Knipovich Ridge | collected 2010
GCCTTTGTTCCGATTGCGGCCAGGATCCCCGGGATCCACAAGTGGCCCCGCGGCGCCGGAAACTCCTGCAGGCCTACATGTTGCGCAGTGACGGGTGTCCGGGCGGGCACAGGCACGAGGGCGGGAAAGGACCGCAGGCGGGGGGGGGGATATTCGTTAGCTGTGATGGAGCAAAGGATTACGGCGACGGCGATGGTGGTGTCCGCAGTGGTCGCGTGTGGGAGGGCTGATGGCGGCGGCGGCGGGTGGGTGCAACCTAACTTTTTTGTTGACAACGGTTTGCTGGCTGTGATAGCCTTTTTGTTGGTTAGCAGGGGGTCCATGTGTGAGAAGCAGGGTTGTGGAACGGCGCATAGTGGTGCTGAGTGAGTTCATCGAGCTCTGGGTGATGTTTAAACAGGGCATCGATAACTGCGCCAGCTGCCCGGAAGTCAGCGAGGATGACGAGCAGCGCTTCCTCCAGCTCAAGAGCATGGTCGCGCGAAAGCAGCAGGCCGTTGTGGAAGTTGGTGTGGGCGGGAAACTTCCGGAGCGCGAGATGGAGGATATACTCTCGCAGTCGGTGTCCCTCAAGCATATCGGAGGTATTTCGGACCTTATGCGGCGGAAGTTCGAGAAGGACTGGCACGAGGCCTATATAATGCTCAACCGGGCGCTTGGGAGCCTGGAGAACGAGCAGGCGGAGCTTGCCCGCAGGAACGCACTCGTGTACTTCCTCGGCAAGTTGTTGAAGAGTCGCCTCTTCTGGATGCTGGCAGTAGTGGTGACCCTGGTGTTGCTTTATTCCAGGGCGATGACGACCGGGGACGGCGACGGACAGGAGGCTGGCGCCCGGCCTGCGGTGAGGCAGAGACGGGGAAGGCAGCAGAAATCCGGCGGGGGAGGCGTAGGTGAGTGGTTCAGGGAGAACTTCTGGGACAGGATATTCGGTGGGGGTGGGAGCCGCCGGGCAAATAACAGCCTTTTCATCGATGAGACGTGTGTCTAGGTGAGAAGAAGGCTCCGGGCGGGCCCCGGGCCGGGTAGGCGAAGCAGTTGGCGGGGGTGGGGAAAGGGACAGAGGAGGTGCAGAGAAGATGACTAAGCGAGACCTGGTCGTCCAGATAGCGGAGCAGGTTGGCCTCACGCAGCTTGCGGTGAAGGAGGTCATCGACAGGACATTGCAGGGGATATCCGACAGCCTCGCGCGGGGCGAGAAAGTCGAATTAAGGAACTTCGGCGTGTTCAAGGTAAAGGCACGCAAGGGGCGAAGGGGCAGGAACCCGCGCACAGGCCAGGAGGTCCCGATCGCACCCAAGAAGGTTGCTTACTTCAAGGTGGGCAAGATCCTCAAAGAGAAAGTGAAGTAGTGCGGCCCTGCGGCCGTGGCTGCTGTAACCAGGACTGATCAAAAGGGACCCCGATGATGGAGGGCGGCTTTGTTCATCGGGGTCTTGTTGCCATTTGCCGTGCGAGCCCGGGTGTTCGGCGGAGGGGCAGGGCATGAAAGTGAAGGCTGTGCGGGGGATGCAGGATATCCTCCCGCGGGACGCGGTGCGGTGGCGCCATGCGGAGGCGGTGGCGCGGAGAGCAGCGCTGCAGTACGGGTACGGGGAGATCCGTACCCCGGTGCTCGAGGAGGCACGGCTGTTCTCTCACTCGGTCGGCGAGTTGACCGACATCGTCCAGAAAGAGATGTACTCCTTCCAGGATGCAAAGGGGCGGACGCTTGCGCTCAGGCCCGAGGGCACGGCTCCGGTCGTGCGCAGCTTCATCGAACACGGGCTGGGGCAGGCAATGCCGGTCTGCAAGCTGTTCTACATAGGGTCGTTCTTCAGGCACGAGCGGCCGCAGGCCGGCCGGAGGCGCCAGTTCGCGCAGTTCGGGGTGGAGGCCCTGGGCTCGCCGGACCCAGCGGTGGACGCAGAGGTCATCAGCCTCGGCAGTGACCTTGCGGGGCGACTGGGGCTGGAAGACCTTGCCATCAAGATGAACTCGGTCGGGTGCAGCGGATGCCAGCCGGCCTACAGGGCGGTGCTGGAGAAATACCTGTCGGAGCGGATCGGGTCCCTGTGCGAGGATTGCGGGCGCCGGGCGGAGAAGAACCCCCTGCGGGTGCTGGACTGCAAGCGGCCGGAGTGCAGAAGAGCGCTGGAAGGAGCGCCTGCCAGCACGGACTCGCTGTGCAGCGGCTGCAGGGAGCACTTCGACACGGTGGGGCGTATGCTGGATAGTTTCGAGATCCCATGGCAGCTTGATCCGAGGCAGGTGCGCGGGCTGGATTACTACACGCGGACTACGTTCGAGGTGACGACCGGTGCCCTGGGAGCACAGGACGCGGTGCTCGCCGGGGGACGGTACGACGGGCTGGTGGCTTCCCTGGGTGGAGACTCGGTCCCGGCAGTGGGTTTTGCAGCAGGTATCGACCGCATGCTGCTGGTGCTGGAGCAGCAGGGCCGGAAACTGCCCGCCGATGTTCCCGCGCTTACATGCATGGTCGGGCTGGGGCAGGGGCATATGCAGGAGCTTGCGGGACTGGCGAACCGGCTGAGGAGACGCGGGCTTGCGGTGGACATCTGCTACGAGGGCGGAGGGCTGAAGAAACAGTTGCGCGGGGCGAACCGGCGCGGGGCGGCGCGGGTGCTGATCCGCGGGGATGACGAGGCCGCACAAGGAGTGGTGGTCCGTAAGGATATGGAGACAGGAGAGCAGGAAGAGGTGCCCTGGGATGGGGCTGAAGCGGTGCTCGTGGAGCGATACTGTGGAGGGGGCGGTGGTGATTGAGTCGATGTCCGGGTTGAGGCGGAGCCACAGGGCGGGCGAACTGCGCGTGGAGGATGCCGGCAGCGAGGTGGTCGTAATGGGGTGGGTCGATACCCGGCGGGACCACGGGGGGCTGGTGTTCCTGAACCTGAGAGACCGTTCGGGCATGGTACAGGTCAAGGTGAGCCCTGAACTCGGGGAGGACATACACAAGCGTGCGGAAAGCGTGCGCAGCGAGTACGTGATCGCGGTGCGCGGGGTGGTCGCGAAGCGGCCGGAGGGGACCGAGAAGAAGGATCTGCCCACCGGGGAGATCGAGGTGGTGCCGGCCGAGCTGCGGGTACTCAATACGTCCAGGGTCCCTCCCTTCGATGTGACCGGGGGGATGGAAGTCTCCGAGGAGGTGCGTCTCAAGAACCGCTACATAGACCTTCGCAGGCCGTCCGTGCAGAAGAACCTCCTGCTGCGCCACGATGTGGCGCAGGCAGTGCGAAAACACCTTTCCGGGCAAGGTCTGGTGGAGGTGGAGACGCCCTGCCTGGGGAAGTCCACGCCAGAGGGCGCCCGCGACTACCTTGTGCCGAGCAGGGTCCAGCCGGGCAAGTTCTACGCTCTGCCCCAATCTCCACAGCTCTTCAAGCAGCTGCTCATGGTCGCGGGGTTCGAGGGATACTTCCAGCTGGTGAAGTGTTTTCGCGACGAGGACCTGCGAGCCGACCGCCAGCCGGAGCATACGCAGATCGATATCGAGATGTCTTTCGTGGAGCCCGACGACATCTACGGACTGGTGGAGGGGCTGATGGCCGACGTATTCCGGCAGGCCCTCGGGGTGGAGCTCGACGTACCGTTCCCGCGGCTGGACTATGACGAGGTGATGGCTCGTTTCGGCTCCGATAAGCCGGACATACGTTTCGCCATGGAGATAGTAGACCTCTCCGCGACGGTGCAGGACACCGGGTTCAAGGTGTTCGCGAAGGTAGTAGCCTCGGGCGGCGCTGTCCTTGCCGTCAACGCCAGGGGCGCGGGAGCAGCCTGGAGCGCGCGGCAGGTGGAGGAACTTGTGTCCTTCTCGCAGGGGCTGGGGGCAAAGGGACTGGCGTGGATGAGGGTGAAGGGAGAAGCCCTGGAGTCCGGAATCGCAAAGTTCTTCTCCGAGGAGGAGCGTGCGGGCATCCGGGAGGGGACCGCGGCTGTGGACGGCGACCTGATACTGATGGTGGCGGACAAGACCAAGACGGCGCGCAGGGTGCTGGGCGAGCTGCGCAAGGAGGTCGCGCGGAGGCTGGACCTGGTACGGAAGGATGATTACCGCTTTCTCTGGGTGACGGGTTTCCCCCTGCTGGAGTACAAGGAGGAAGAAGGACGCTACGATGCGATGCACCACCCGTTCTGCATGCCGGAGGGCGAGTCGGCGGAGGCGCTGGCGGCGGACCCGGCGGGCATACGTGCGAAGACCTATGACCTTGTGCTGAACGGCGAGGAACTCGGGACCGGGTCCATACGTATCCACCTGGCGGACCTGCAGCGCAAGGTGTTCCAGCTGATGAAGCTGTCGGACGAGGACGTAGAGGCGAAGTTCGGCTTCTTTCTCGATGCCCTCGAGTCGGGTGCGCCCCCGCACGGGGGCATAGCGCTGGGGCTCGACAGGATCGTGATGATGATGGCGGGATGCGATTCCATCCGCGATGTCATCGCATTCCCGAAGACGCAGCGGGCCGTGGACCTGATGACAGGCAGCCCCTCGGACGTGGCTCCGGCACAACTGCGGGAACTTCACTTGAGGACCAATGTCAAGGGATGATGCGCGCGGCGGGCGTGCACTGCGGAAGTGGAGCTGGCTTGTCTTGCTCGTGCTGGCCGCGGCGGCCTACGGCGGAGCGCTGTGGAACGGTTTTCTATGGGACGATGACGCGCTCATAGTCCGCAACCCCGATATGGAGCTTCGGGGGACCGGGCTGCTGTCGTTCTTTGGGAAGGACTTCTTCCAGACTGGCTCGGCCAGCGCGAGCTACCGTGCCGGGGGCTACTACCGGCCCCTTGTGCTCCTCAGCTTCGTGGCCGACCGGCGGCTCTGGGGCTTCAGCCCCGCAGGGTTTCACCTGACCAACCTGGTGGTCCACTTCGTCAACGGATTGCTGGTGCTGGTGATCGCAAGGCGCCTTATTGGGGAAGAACGGGCGGCCCTGGCGGCCGCGGCCTTCTTCCTTATCCACCCGGTGCAGGCCAGCGCGGCGGCATATATCTCGGGCCGTACGGACCTGCTGGCGGCGCTGGGTTGCCTTGGTGCGGTCGCCCTGCTGGTGCTCCACTACCCGTCTGCGGCAGCGCGGGGGAACGGGACGGGGCTGAGGAGGCAGGCAGCAGCATCGGCGGGGGCAGCTGTCCTCGCCGCCGCCGCCCTGGCGTCCAAGGAGATGGCGGTCTGCCTCCCGGTCATATTCATCGTGTACGTCACGGTCTTCCCGGGCGGCAGGAAAGGGTGGGGACAACGGGTCCTCGTGTGGTTGGGACCACAGGTGGCGGTGCTCGCAGGCTACTTCGCGGTCCGGGCCAGCGTGCTGGAGTTTATGGGCAGGGACATGTTTCGCTACTCCGAAGGGGCGGGCCTGCGGGTGCTTGCCACTGCAAGGGCGGTGGTCACCTACCTCAGGCTCCTGGTAGTCCCGGTGGGGCTGAAGGTGGAGCGTTTCGTGCCGGTCGCCGGGACGCCGTGGAAGGTGTCCTACCTTGCGGCAGCTGCAGCTATTGTGTGCCTGGTGGTACTGGCGGTGGTAGCGGCCAGGTGGTCGAGGACGGCAGCTTTCGGCGGGCTGTGGTTCTTCGCGGCGTTGCTGCCGGTGGCCAACGTGGTGCCGTAATGTGCGGCCAGGACCGATGTCGTCTTTTCGGCGGAGCAGTTTCTTTACCTGCCGCTCGCGGGTTTCGCGATCGCTGCGGGCGGGGGCGTGGCGCGCGTCTGGGCCAGGGCCCGCGGGGCTGGAACAGCCTGCGGGGCTGGCACAGCCCCGCGCTTTCCCGGGGCCGGTAAGGCGGGCCGCGCCCTCGCGGGAGCGGTGGGAATAGTGTTCTGCGGGCTGAGCGCGGCGAGGACGGCGGACTGGAGGGACGAGATCACCTTCGGTGAGAAGGCTGTTGCCTCCGGGGCGAGGAGCGCCAGGATACTGGTGAACCTGGGACGGGCTTACGCGAGAGAAGGCCGGACGGCGGAGGCGGAGGAGCAGTTCCGGGCGGCGATCGATTCCGAGCCGGCAAGCGCTTCGTCTCACTTCCAGTTGGGTGTGTTCCTGGGGGGCGCCGGCAGGACGGAGGAGGCGATAGCGCAATACAGGAAGGCGCTGGCGATCAATCCGCAGCACCTGGATGCCCGGATAAACATGGGTGTGGACCTTGCGAGAGCGGGGCGGCCCGGGGAGGCGATGGAGGAGCTGAGACGAGCGGTGAAGCTTGACCGGGGGTCGGCGCCGGCGCACTATAACCTGGGAGTCGTGTACGCGGGGTCGGGGATGTATGAAGAGGCCCTTGCGGAGTGGCAGCGTGTCCTGGCGATAGAGCCGGGCCACGAAAGGGCACGCAGGAAGTCAGAGGCGCTGATAAAGGGGTGAAGGCGGGCGCTCGCTGGCGGCCGCGGCGGGTACGGCAGGGGAGGAGCAGGGGGTGGCTTCAAGTACGGTCGAGCTCGAAGGTTCCCACGAGGCGGTGAGCCTCTGCGGCAAGCAGGATGAGAACCTGAAGCTCGTCGAGCAGGAGATGGACATAAAGATCCTGGCTCGCGGGACTAAGCTCGTGCTGACCGGCGGGCCGGTCGCACTCCGGCAGGCAGAGCGGCTGTTTGAGGAACTGCTGGCAATGGTCCGCAAGGGTGAGCCGCTGCGGCGCGAGGAGGTGCGCTACGCCCTGGGAGCGATCAGGGAGGACGAGAAGGTGCCCCTCGCAGAGGCCCTGCTTGACCGCATACAGGTGCCGTCGCGGCGCCGTTACGTGCGGCCTCGTACGCTGGGGCAGAAGCGCTATCTGGAGGCGATCAGGCATCACGATATGGTCTTCGGGATAGGCCCGGCGGGCACGGGCAAGACGTACCTTGCGATGGCGATGGCGGTATCGGCGCTGATGAAGAAGCAGGTGAGCCGGATAATCCTGACGCGTCCGGCGATAGAGGCGGGAGAGAAACTGGGGTTCCTCCCGGGGGACCTGCTGGCAAAAGTGGACCCGTACCTGAGACCGCTCTATGACGCGTTGTATGATATGATGGAAATGGACAGGGTGCAGAGGGCGATAGAGAACGGTGCGATCGAGGTGGCCCCCCTGGGGTACATGCGGGGCCGCACGCTGAACGATTCTTTCATCATACTGGACGAAGCACAGAACTCGACCTCCGACCAGATGAAGATGTTCCTGACGAGGCTGGGGTTTGATTCGAAGACGGTCATCACGGGCGACATCACCCAGGTGGACCTGCCGGAAGGGAGGACTTCCGGGCTCATAGAGGTGCAGGGCCTGCTGGAGGGGATACCGGGTATATCGTTTGTGTATTTTGACGGGCGCGACGTGGTGCGCCATGAGCTGGTACAGGAGATAGTAAGGGCATATGAGAAGAAGAAGGTCCAGCAGGCGGAGCGAAAGGAACAACGAGGCTGATGGCCAGGTTATTCGGTAAGAAGACAAGGACGGGGCAGACGCCGCGCAAGACGAAGGCGGAGAAGAAGGCGAGTGCCTTCGCGCGGCCCCACCTGCACAGGTGGGTCATCGCGGCGGCGGCATACGTGCTCGTCCTTGCAGCCGCCCTTGTGCTCCCCGAGCGGGGCTACAGACCTTCCCTCGACGTGGGCTCGGTTGCTCCGCGGAGCATCTTTGCCGGCCACTCGTTTACGGTGGAGGACCGCGCGGCGACTTCCAGCGACCGCGATGCGGCCCGGGCGGCCATAAAGCCTGTCTACCGTGTGTACCCGGCGGTCCTGGAGGAGGGCCTCGCACGGTGCGCGGAGGTGTTCGGAGAACTTGCGCTGGTGAAGGCCGGGGAGCGCAGCATAGAAGAACTTGCGGTCGAAGTGCCTGCGGCTATCGAGGCGGTGATCCGGAAGGACGAGTTGGACTTTGTTGAGGGCGAGACAGTAAAGGCGGTGAAGCAGATCCTTTCGAGGCCACTGGTACGCGACCGGGAGAAGCTGAAGTCGGAGGCCGGGGAGATTGTCATCCTCAACCGGGATGGCGTGAAGTCGGAGACAGCGGTCGGTTCCATGGCCTCCATGGACGGCTTGAAGCAGTACCTGGCGAAGGAGTTGAGGAACTCCATGGCCCGAAACCGGCAAGCACGGTCTGTCACTCTCGAGATAACAATGGGTATCGTGCGGCCAAACCTGGTGGTGGATGAGGAGGAGACGGGGGCCGCGAGGGCGATCGCGGCTGAGACGGTGCCCGCCAGGATGCGTACTGTCGAAGAAGGGGAAGCCATTGTCAGGCGGGGCGATCGCGTCTCGGAGGAGCACCTGTACCTCCTGGCGGCGATGGCCCGGGAAGACCGGCCGGAACGCGGCGGCGTGATGCTGCGGTTCGGGGGGATGGCGCTCCTGGTGCTGGTATGCGTGATCGCGATGGGCATGTACCTGTGGCGGTTCCAGTCTCCGGACCTCACCGGTCCGAGGTACCTGGCCATACTGGGGCTTGCGGGGATCGGGACGACGGTCTTTGCCAGGGCGGCGATGCTGATCCCGCTGCCTGGCGACACTGCCTACGCGGTGCCGGTGGCGGGGGCCACGATGGCGGTGGCGGTACTCCTGCGACCACGGGTGGGTATCATGGTATCCCTTATCCTGGGACTGCTGGTGGGCCAGGTATGCGGGCATAGCCTGGAGGCGATGGTGGTCGCTACCGTCGGCGGGATAGCCGGCGTGTACGGGGCGCTGGAGATCAGGCACCGCTTCCACATAGTGAAGGCATCGCTGCTGGTCGCATGTGCGAACCTTCTGACCATCACGGCCCTGGAACTCCTGCGGGCGGTGCCGGCAGGGGAACTCAGCATGGGTTCGCTCGGCGCCGACCTCATGTGGGGAGCGGTCAATGCGGGGCTCTCGGGCATAGTGGTAGCAGTCGGGGTGCCTGTGCTGGAGCATGTGTTCAACCTGGTAACGGACTCGAAGCTGCTGGAGCTTGCGGACCTTAACCAGCCGGCGCTAAAGAGGCTGGAAAAGGAGGCGCCGGGGACGTACCAGTCGAGCCTGGTGGTCGGCTCGCTGACGGAAGCGGCAGCCAGGTCGATAGGGGCGAACGGGCTCCTTGCAAGGGTCGGAGCATACTACCACGACATCGGCAAGGTGACGAAGCCGAGCTATTTCGGCGAGAACAAACCTGCCGGCAACGGGAAGTCGGACCACGACAGGATAAGTCCCAGGATGTCGAACCTGGTCCTCCTGTCGCACGTGAAGAGCGGCGTCGAGCTGGGAGGAAAGCACCGGCTGCCCGGCCCTATCCTGGACCTGATACAGCAGCATCATGGCACGACGATGACGGCGTACTTCTACGACCGTGCCCGCGAGAGGGAGGTGGAGGGAGAGGAAGTGAGGGATTCCGATTTCCGCTACCCGGGCCCGAAGCCGCAAACGAAGGAGGCGGCGCTCCTCCTGCTGGCGGACTCGGTGGAGGCGGCGGTCCGCAGTCTCGAGCAGCCGGGTCCCAAGCAGATACGCGACACGGTCGAGCAGGTGGTAAAGACCAAGGTCGATGACCGTCAACTGGACGAGTGCGACTTGAACTTGAGAGACCTGAGCCTGGTCTCGGACAGCTTCACCAGGACCCTGGTCAGCCAGCATCACCGCCGCGTGAAGTACCCGCAGGCGAAGACTTGAGGCTGGGCCGTTCCGCCGTGGAGGTGGAGGTGGCGGACCTCGGCACGGGGTCGCGGGTGGGCCGCGAGATGCTGCTGCGGATGGCGCGCGGTGCCCTGCGCAAGATGGGGGTTCCGAGCGCACAGGTGAGCATAGCGCTTGTGAGCGACCGGAAGATGCGTGCTCTCAACCGGCGCTGGCGCGGCGTGAGCAGGACCACCGACGTACTGGCGTTCCCCCTGGGGGAGACCGAAGGCGATGGCGGGAAAGCGATGCTCGGAGAAGTCGTGATATCCGTGGAAAGGGCGAGGCGGCAGGCGCGGGCTCATGGCGAGCCGCTGCGGCGGGAGGTCGCAAGGCTTATGATCCACGGGCTGCTGCACCTGGCAGGCGAGGACGATTCAACGGCCGCGAAGTCGCGGCGGATGTGGGCAAGGCAGGAGGCGTTCTTGAAGGAGGTGGCACCGAGACGGTGGACGACATAAGCGGACCACTGCTGGTCGTGGAAATTGCAGGGTTGTTGTTGTTGCTTGGCCTATCGGCGTTCTTCTCGGCGAGCGAGACTGCATTGACATCCCTGAGCAAGCTGCAGGCCAAGGCAATCGTGGAGGAGCAGGGCAAGAGGGCACGCGGGATAGCGGCGTGGGTGGATAACCCGAACAGGATGCTGGCGGCGATCCTGGTGGGAAACAATATAGTCAACATAGCCGCGACTGTACTGGTGACGGCGATATTGATGAACCTTTTCGGCCAGACACGTTCGGGCATGGCCGG
>SDBT01020519.1_pt1 | contig 10334 bp, 6 predicted proteins | sample 2277101 | NCBI WGS metagenome assembly SDBT01 (sample SAMN10404973, study PRJNA504765) | marine sediment metagenome | isolation source: marine sediment core GS10_PC15, 103 cmbsf | place: Arctic Ocean: Southern Knipovich Ridge | collected 2010
TATATTATTACCTGGGTACCTACTGTTGGCAAAGGCCTTGATGCCCTCTGGATTTACCGGCTCGATAGAAGTGTCTCCATAGAGAATATAATAATTCAAGCCATCTGCACTCGGAGGAGCTCCGGGGATTGTCCCGGTTACCGTAACTATATTGGTAACTATGTCGTCTTTGGACGTATCAGTAATCGTGTGTTTGACTGTTTCGGTATGAGTATCCCCCGGACTTAAGTCACCGATTGATTTATCAAGCCCAAGAAATACGTCTAAAACCTTGACATCTTTGACAGTAGTATTTGCCGTTATATTTTCAGCCGTAATTTTATAAGTGACTTCTGTCGGTGGGGCGTTCTTTTTAATTTGTGAGGGGTTTGCCGTTTTAGTTACCGAGAGAACCTCTTCTTCTTCAGCGCTGACCATTCCACTTCCACCGCCAAGACCGAGAATTACGAAGATTATCACTGGAATAAAGATAAGAAAGAAGAAAGCAACGCCGCCTATTAAACCAATTACATATTTATTACTTACTAACCAACCAACAGCGCCCCCAACAGCCGTACCAATCGGCCCAAAAGCGGACCCGATAGCTGCTCCTGCTTTTGAAAGCGCCTGACCCACTAGACGCCTCGCACCCATCTCTAAAGCTTGCTGGCCTAGAGAAGATACTGCAGATTTGCCGCGGGATTGTTCTTTTTCTTCAGCCATATGGGCAGGACTCCTTAACTTAATTCTATATTTTTATGATAGTATCCGCAATGTTTTTTAATAGCGTTCGCGAATTTCCTTGACTTGAAGTAAGCCACTCATATAAAATTAAATCAGCCTTATGTCCCTGCCCAAGATAATAAGACAATCTGTTGCTGGCCTTCTACTAGCGAGTTTCTTAGTTGCCGTCTCACCGATCCCCACACTTGCTACTCAAGGCTTACAACAAAATCGACCCTACACCCCTAGTACGGAGTTGCCTTCTGGTGATTATAAAATCGTACCAATTCCTCCTCCCTCTGGTGAAGAAGAAGTCGCTCCGCTCCCTGAGCCAAATCAATCCTATCAAATCCAACAAGCTAATATCTTTGAGGATATTGGCAAAGCTCTTTTAAAACCTATAGTGACCATTACTGATTTTGCCAAAGAGAAAGCCGTGTCAGCTGCTAAAGGAATCATGGCTGGGGTAGAGTATGTTTTGATCGAGCAGCTTGGCGGAAATGTCGTCGAGGGCCTACTCGACAAAATTGCTTCTGGCAATCCCGCAGAAGCACGTCTCTATTTAAGGGAGGTTATGGAAAAAGAAGATCCCTCCCAGTTTGGTATCATTGGTCTAGCCGGGGCGACTACCAACACTCTTTTAGATGTCCCCGTCCCCATAAGCAGCACTCAGTATTTTGCTTCTATTAATCCGTTTAAACCTGCTAACGCTGCAATTGGTGATAGTCAAGCAGGCCTAAGCGGCCCAGGTAATATCATCCTAGAACTCTGGAAAAAAGCTCGCAATGTCGCCTATGTATTAGCTGTCGTTGCCTTGGTGATTGTGGGCTTTTTAATTATGATCCGTATGCCTTTGGGCCCAAGGGCAGTAGTAACCGCCCAGGCTGCCTTGCCACGAATTGCTCTCGCCCTTATTCTCATCACCTTTAGTTACGCTATCTCTGGGCTTTTGATTGATATCACCAAAATGGCGGCTGGAATTATAAACGATATGATTACTATTCAGTGGGGAAATGTTGGCATGGCGGCGCTTGGTTTTATAGGGCTTACCGCCCTTGGCTCCATACTTTTTGGTGCTAGTGGTGGCGTTGCTTTACTTATTGTTTTGGGTTTAGCTTTGATTATTCTAATAATAACCTTGATCATTTTTATCATGCTTATTTTCAAACTTCTGACTCGCTACGTAACATTTCTTTTATTAACTATTTTTGCGCCTTTTTTCTTTCTTTTGGGCGCAATTCCCGGGATGGAGGGAGCGATATTTGCTTGGTTTCGTCGCTCGCTTGCAGCTTTAGTCGCAATTCCCGCCGTCGCTTTAATCTTGCGTCTTTCCATAGCAATCGGTTTTAGCGGGTTTGATGACGTACCGATAGTAGATATCGACGGCTTGGTAGGTAGTGATCTTGATCAGTTTGTTGGTTGGTTTGCGCTTGCTCCAATTGTCGGTCTTGGATTGTTTTTCTTTGCGACCAAGGTACCGGAAGTTGTAGATCAAATATTTGATATTAAGCCAGCGCCTCGCGGCGGAATTGGCCCTGGCGCTATAATAGCTGCGCCAATGGGAATCGGAAAGGGAGCTGTAACTCTTAGTAGGGGGGTTGGGTACGTGCAACCCTTAGCACAACAATACGCTACCGAGGGTGGTCGTATTCAGGCTTCTATTGGAAGGGGAATACTGCGGCTTCCCTTTGTTGGTTCGCCTGGTAGACTTGAAAAAGCGGCTCAAGATAGGGTAAGCCTCAACGAAGCTAATCAACAACAGGCTAAAGAAGGACAAATAACATCAACTCCAACACAAACTGGGACAGGAACCCAAGGCAAGGGAAAAGGTCAAGGACCTCGAGATCTACCTCCGCCTCCAAATTTAGGACCAAAAAGCGGTCGAGGAGCTGGGGGTTTATTAGATCCAAATAGACCTACTCGGAGAAGGCAGCGAGAGAATGAGCAGATAGCTGGAGAGCGCAAGCAATCCGAGGATGACTTGGGCACGCGAAATTATTGAAAAAAAACTGGCCGGAGCTGATGGTTTCAACATCAACACCGGCCGGTTGCGCTTATCTAGCGCTGGGTAGTTTACTTCTGATCTCTTCTATAACCCCTCCCTTTCTCACGGCATCTACCCAACCACCGTGGTTTATCACTTCGCCGAATAGATCCCGTACGATCAGGTGCCCGAGAAGATCGACCTTTTCACTGGGCCCATTGGGACCTTGCTTGAGGGCTATCTTGACGGCGTTGCGCATGAGCTTGAGGGCATCACGGGCAATTTTGTCACCACCAATCGTCTCCTTACCGATTGGGACCCCAAAACGTCTGCCGAAGTGGACAAGCTTACTCCCGCTGAAGTGACTCTCGACGAGGTCCAGAACATTCATCACTCGCTTGAGGTAGAGCCTTCTGGTCCCGAGATGGCTAATGATGTCATCGTAGACCTCCTCGACCGTCGGTTGAACACCAACGACGAGTTTATCCACCAAGCCCTTGATCGTACCGACAACCAAGTTGGCATCGTACGAAAGGAACATGATTGTCTTGCGAGCCTTCTGCTGTCCATTGAAGGTGTAGGGGCTGAACTGCTCTCTCCCTTGACGATCTACACGTCCCCAAAGATCGTTGGGGTAACGCCACACCATCCGTTCGGTCGGGTACACACATATGCCGCCGCCAGTCGCTTTCTTCGTGTCGCCTATTTCATCTAGGCGGGCGTCCCCCTCAACCGTGTACCAAATCAGATGGCCGATGTGGAGCTGGTCGGCCATGCGGAGGTAGTCTTCGTAGAGATCCATAAGATCCATGTTGGGGTGTTTCTCCCCATTGACCTCCATCTCACCGACCACTCTGTGAACCGGGAGTTCCTGGAAAAACTCAGTGACCTCCCGGCGAAGTTCCAGCCACTTTCCACCCTCGACTAGGTGTCGAACTCGCCGGTCTAGTAACGCCTTGATGTTCTCCAGGGGCTGTTGCCACCAGACCTGGAGGGCAAGGTCTAGAATGCGGAAGAGGTTGCTATCCGGTCCGTCGAATGTCATCCGGACATCGTACCCCAACGCCTTCGCCATGTTGTTGGTGTTATCGACCAGGTCAGCAAGAGCGAAGTTGTTGTAGACAAGCGCCCAAATAAAGTTGGTCTTCAGCACCATCAGGTGCTTGGGAACCGCCACTGGTCGTCTGCCTGGGCCAGGCTCGTAGTGGAACTCTTCCTCACCTGGTTTACCGCTGACGTAGGCCCAATAGACCTGGTCCTTGCTGTAGTTGACGAGCTTGACGTTTTCGACCAACTCCTTCAGAAAGAGGACTTCCTTACCAAGTTTGGTTCGGATCATCCACCATCGAAAGAAGTTGACCGCCTCGTTGTGCATACCCCATTCCTCTATGGCCTCGCCTCCCTGACGTGGGCCGTCTGGGATTACGAAGTCTAGAGGCTCGTTTGCCAGTTCCCTCAGGAAGATCCGGCTGTCCATCCACTGAACCAGCAGATCCACGAGAGGGATCTCCGGAATGTTGCACATATACCATTTGTCCCTAGCTTTACTGCCATCATCTTTGCGCAGGAGCGCCAGAGCAGCAGTTCCGACTAGGGTTAGGTAGATCTTCCTGTGGTCCTGGGTTTTGCGGAGGGACCCCAAGGCGTACGCGCTTTCGTAAACCACCTTTTCGCAGTGGACGATGAAGCAGCGAATCCCCTTGTAGTCTTCGTCGGCCGAGGGAATTTCTTCAACCCAGACGTTAGGATAGGTCAGAATCGCCGATACCATGTCGTAGAGGCCGTTTTGCGCGTCGATGCTCTCGGCGAGCGATTGGGTTCCCTCACCCCCAAGAATAACTTCGTCCACTCGCTCCTCGGGGATTGCCTCGGCACGCCGGATGGACTCGTGCCAGTGGTCCCATCGGCCAATTGTGTTGTATGACACCAACCGGTAGACATGATACTTGGGGTGCTCGTTGGGATGGAACTTCTTGCCCGTTTTCTCTTTTTCTTCTTCGGTCCTCTTCTCGGCCCACTTCACGATCCGCTGATACTGTATCAGCGCGTTCCAACCCCGAATGAAGTCGTGAAACTCTTTGCAGGCATCTCGCCAGGCCTGGTGAAACTCCACAATCCAGATGAACTGTTCCTCATCATTGAGATCCTCAAGACGGGCATCGAGCCGGTCCTTAAAACCTCGCTGTCGAAGCCTGCGCCTCCAGTTGGTCCTGACCCGATTCCACCGCACGAAGTAGGTTACTTGCTTCTTTCGTGCACCAGTCTCAGTTTTGGATCCATCCTTTATATACTGCCGCTGGCGACGGCGCGCCGGAACTTTACCGTTTGTAGGAGTTGGGCCATAGAGCTTCTTACCCGAACCCTCCTCTAGCTTCTGGTATTCTTCCAGCGGTTTTTCTACCAGCTTTTCCTTGTCTATTTTTCCATCGGGGCCTTTTTCATCCGGCTTTATTTTATCCGGCGGCACAAGCGCGTAAAGCCATGCCCTATCCGATGGCATCTGCATGTAGACCTTTTTCGGTAGTAAAAGCAACTCGACTGGTCGCCGAATGGCTCGATCACTAGCTAGCCGCAGTATATCTGGTGACGGCAGTTCTCCGTGGGCGTACTGCAACATGATCCGCAGAAGTGTGAAGAGCGATGCGGATCTGTTCGGAAAACGATTATCGTGAAGGTCCTTCTCGTTGAGGACGAGCTCCTGACCGAACGGGGCTTCCCGCCGCTTACGTTTGTCTTTGTCTTTGTCTTCTAGCTCCGCTTCGACGTGCCCTACTGCATCCGAGAACGAAAAACTTTTTTCGTCCTCCGTTTCTTCCATACCACTCTCATCATCATCATCATCCTGAAACATTTCTCCTCCTTGCTGCTAGGCCGTTGGCCTGTTTGGATTGGTGGTTTCCGCTTTCATAGCGGGGTCTGGGTGTCTTCCACCTCTCCTGTTGGCCGACGGCTACCAACAGAAAGAGGGTTAGTTTCGGTTGGTTAACCGAAGAACTTCTTAATTGCTTACCCCCTCTTTGGAGGGCTCTTCCTGGTCTCAAACTTTTAAAACCAGGGAAAGCCCGCCAAAATTTGGGAGCTAGCAACTTTTTGTTAAGGTACCTTTACCTCGTCTAACTCGGTATAAACTTCCTAAAAAGAAAGTGGGCTTTGGCTGCAAATTTCTTTGTTACCAAAGCCCACCTTCCGCGGGGTCCTATATAAATACACTTACCCCGGCGGGCTCTGTGCAAAGATACCTAGATTAGGCATTAACTTTTTTATCACGGGCAAATTTTAACACAAACGAGGCTACGTGTCAATCCTATAGCATGCTCCATAATTAAATAACTTCACTAGGCTCAATAATTAAGGTATTCCCACATGCTACAACCACTTCGCGGACTAAGTCCTCCTTCAAATAAGGTGCTTCATAAAGCTTTTCTATTTAAGTATTCTCAAATACTGCGCTAGGCAACTTCTACCTAGCTAAGCATTTCATGGCTAGCTAAAAGTACTTTCTGCTCTAGAAATGGTGAAGGCCACCCATGAAGTTCCTAAGGATCGCAACATTTGGTCGTTTCCGTTGATTGCGTTTATCCTCAAAGTTCTCCACAGATGGCCTTGCGGCCTTCCGTATTCTGTTTTATCTCGGTCGGCCTACTACCTCCTTCTTCTCTCAGTCACCCTGATTGAGCTCCCGTTATCTCTCGCCGCTGCCTCTAGCTGGGCTTTCAGTGACGCAGTGATCCAAATACAGCCCCCATGCGTTTCGACGAGCGCCCTCGCCCGAGCCTGCTCCTTCTCCGCGCTAGGACACTCGGTCTTCCACGCCCTGATGGTCCGTTCGCTGTCAGGCAAGACGCTAATAGCATCGATTGGCGGTGTCCCCAGAGCAGTCTTGCCCTTTACCTCTGCTTCAGGCTCTTCCTCCGCAGTAACTCCAGCAGCTTCGCCTCCGTTGGCAGTGTCGACGGCCTGGTCCTCACCAGTCTCAACATCCTTGTCCCCAGCTGTATCCTTGGCCGCCAGTTCTGCCTTCCTCTGGAGGTGGACATCGGCCTGAGTCCTGCCTTCCGCATAGGCTAGCACCCAAGGGTGTATATCTATTGCGGTGAGAGCAGTATCCCTCAGGACATTCCACTTCTCCTTGCCACTCAAGTCTCCCTGAGGCGGGAGTCGTGAATGATTACGAGCCATCTGCTGAAGGGCAAACTCGATACGACTGCGTATCCTGTTCAGCCCTTTCTGCTTCCTCTCCAAACGCCGTACTTGAACCGGATCGTCGGTGTCGATGGAGATTTCGACAGACGGGCGCGCCATAACTGACTGTGCCTCACGAATCCTGCTTTCAATGAGGAACATTCGCGCATCGTATGTTATTTGGCTGGCTACCTTGTCAGCCACCCGCAGGAAACCTGCCACCGAACTTGGGTCCTCGGCCACGCGCCTCCACCAATGACGAAACAGCCCCACGCTTTTTCTGGAGTCCTCGTCGAGCGGGCTCCAATCCAGATCGTCCTGTGTGCGTAGATATCCCCTGACGAGCCTCCTTGCGCGCCAGGCGCTTTTGCCAATGAAGGGGGCTCCGTGGAAGTCACAAGTCTCAACTCCACGTACCCCTGCAACCTTCTTGCTTGGAGCCTTACCCAGCACTAAAGTGTAGTGGCAGGGCGCTCCTGTCTCGCGGTCTTTCACCGGACATGTGTGTTCGGCCATGGCCGTGTCTCCTTTCTCCTTTGCGGACTTGGTTTTGGGAACTTTCTCTCCGTTTGCTGGGGGGAATTCTAGCACAAAACAAAGGCAGAGTCAATCCTATAGCAACCTTTAGATGCGCCGCCTTAGAAAGCCCGAAATCTAGGTACTCTCAGACGCTGCGCTAGGCAATTTCAACCTAGCTAAATCGCTGTTGGTCTTAAACCTGCAATATTTTCATACGCGTCGAAGGTAACCAGCTTTAAGTAAAAGGCGAACGGTAGGGTAAAGGAACTTACAGTGTAAAGCGGCGATTTTTCGGGTGTTCTCTAATGAAGCCATTATGATGTCTTTTGTTGCGGTTGCTTTTGCAGGCAATATGGTTAATAATAAGCTTGCGTTTTTTAAGAAGAGGGACGATATTGTAGTTAACAAAAAGGCAGAGAGCCCAAAGGTAAGATACGCTCTAACCCTCATGCTATTATGGGGAATTATCGGTTGCTTTTGGTCTGTCCTCTATTTATTCTAGCTGCAGTATCGAATTCCAAAATTATTTCTGTCCATGCAGCAACATCCTGTACCGCAAAACATAACTGGGTTTGAATTTAAGCTTGTTGGTTTTCTAACCTTAAAGCAATTTAGTTACCTTGCTACTGCTGGGGTAATTTCTTTTATTTTCTTTGTTGCAACAGCTAGCTTTCTCAAATGGCTGTTCATAGTTCCAATTGCTTCTCTCGCTTTGGCTTTGGCTTTTTTGCCAGTAAGTGGTATTACCTTTGATAAATGGCTCATTCTTTTCCTACGAACACTAGCCTCCCCTTCAAAAAGGGTTTGGAGAAAAGCACCGGTGGAAATTAGCTTCCTGGCGCCTCAGTTTTCACATTACTTGAACCGTCCAGCTGGTCAGCCTACCCCTACAACTAAATATGGGCTTGAGTCTTACTTATCCCAAATCAAGGCCGAAAAGAAAGCGGATAGGTTGGATTCCTTGGAATCTACCAAACTAGCTACGCTTGATTTTGGCGAGGAAAAAGGGATGAGTGTGATACGCGAGGAACCCGAGGTTGCCACTGTTAGTCAGGAGATTGTCACCCCTACCTCGGATCAAAAGGTTGCTGAAGCGGCGCCTAGACTCTTAGGACAAGAACCGCATGCTACGAAAGTAGTCGGTGATGTAAAAGTGGGAGTGGAAAAAATTAAAGGCAGTTTTTCTGGTTTAGCTCATAAAGAAAAGGAGGGGCACTAAATGGCTCAGGGACCCGTAGTTCCTAAAAGACTCCTGGTTGGTGGCCCGCCTTCGGATTTGCCCGATAAGCCCTTGGAGTACCCAGGCAAACCACTAAGCCGGCGGTATAACCCTTTGGAACAAACAAGAAAATTCGAAGAGGCCAACCCAGACAGTCCCAATAAAATGGCTTCCCGCACGCCATTTACGCCAGTTAGCTCAATCCCCTTCCCCGACAAAAATGTCCACATCGCTCCTGTTAGCAACATGCAACCAAGAGGTCTTCAACCAGTCGGGATTCGTGGAACAGTACTTTTGCCTGTTGGTGGGGCGGGGCTGTATGATCTTTCCGATGAAATACGTGGCCCGCTTGAGGCACGTCTAGATCGTGTGACAGGGGTGCCAAAAAAACCGCTGCCAGAAATTTCACCTTCCCCCGAAAGGCAGTTTTATCCAAAAAAACCTTCTGCTCTCGCTGGGGCTACTGTTACTTCCGATACCCTCAATACGGAGCTACAAAACTTAAGGACGCGTGCAAGAGAAGAGCTAGCCAACAGAGAAGGGCGGGACCAGCCATCCACGCCTCCAATTACTTCTGCCCCAGTCCAACCTCCAATCCAGGCGCCTGGGCCGATAGAACCGCCAAAAACTGCGCCTACGCAGACACTAGAAAACCAAGCCGTTCCCATTAGCCCCGCAGTCCTGGAAACAGCTATTCCACTCCCTCCGCCCCAACCGGTGCAAAAACCACCGATAGTTAGCGGACCCTCTAGCCAAACAGTCGCCCCAAGTCAACCTTTGTCTAAACCAGAAGAAGAAACGCAAAGACTTTTAGCTGAGGCAGAAAAACTGGAGACTCAACTTTCGCAATTACGGGAAGGTATAACGACCAGCGTCCAGGTGGCACAGGAAATCAAAGAAGCGGAGCAGGCAAAACCAGTACCCGACCAGCACTCTGCACAAATTGAGAAACTCGAAGCTGAAAAAACCCAGTTGCAAACACAAGTTAATTCCTTGGAAGCTTCATATAATCAAGAGTTGCAGAAAAGACGTAGTGTCGAAAGAGCCTTGGAAACTGAAGCAAAAGAGTTTAAAAAGCAACTCCAACACATCCAAATCGAAAAGACTAATTTCTTAGGAGAAATAAAGAAGCTCGAGGAACAAGGCACGCAGCTAGAAAACCAACAAGCCCAGGGGAAAAAGCAGCTACAAGAAATCGCAGATCTTAAGTCCCAGGTAGCAGACGTCTTAAAGGAGCGTGATGAGGCTTACGCACGCCTGCAAAAGCTTGAAGCGTTAGTGAGGGAGATCGGTAGTAAAGAGAGGGAAGAAGTAGCACCACCAACCCGAGCAGCCAAACCAAAACAGGTAAAAGAACCAAAGGAGGACCAACCCTCAACAAAAATTATTAGACCACAGATAGCTGTTGGCAAAATGGCGCCAGCCCTAACTAGTGCCCCCAACGTAATCAACGGCATAGTTAAAGACCAGGAAGGAATGCTGCTGTCAGGCACAATTATCGTTGTAAAGGACTCAACTGGCCAACCAGTACGAGCACTTAAAACCAATAAGATCGGGCAGTTCGCTATCTCCACCCCGCTACCAAACGGGACTTACACAATGGAGCTGGAATCCGAAGAACACAGTTTTGATATCGTCGAAGTAGAGGTGGAAGGAAAGGTAATGCGGCCAGTAGAAATAAAAGCCGCTGGGTAGTTTATGGCAAAAGGTAAAAGCATACCACCAACA
>SDBT01020520.1_pt1 | contig 10333 bp, 7 predicted proteins | sample 2277101 | NCBI WGS metagenome assembly SDBT01 (sample SAMN10404973, study PRJNA504765) | marine sediment metagenome | isolation source: marine sediment core GS10_PC15, 103 cmbsf | place: Arctic Ocean: Southern Knipovich Ridge | collected 2010
GTGCCAGGTCGGGGCTAAACGTGCTGCACCAAGGGTAAAACAACCCAAAATAGAGTAGGTGTTCCAGCAGCTTGAGCACGTAGACCTGCTGGAGGCCGTCGTTGCCCCACATGGCGAAGCATATCAACCCGCCGAAGGACAGGATGTTGGTCATGGCTGCACAGCCCAGAAACGCTCCGGCCTGGCGAGGCGGCAGGCGCCGCAGAGCTATGTAAAGTCGGCCGAGCAAGGCCCCGGTCAGCAAGAAACCCGCTCCCAGCCAGGGCAGGACCATCACGCTGGTGCCCGACAGCGGTTGCTTGAGCATGGCGGTGGTGGCGATGGGGGGGACAAACGCCGCGATGCAGGTCAGCTTGAGCAGTCGCGACCAGTGGCGGCAGAGCTGCTCTCGCGCGGGGTCCGACTTTAGCAGGCCCCGCCGCGTGACGTAGCCGATCAGCATGGGCAGGGTGATGATGGCGAAAATATAGGAGAGCTTGCCCAGCATCTCAGAGTTGGTCAGACTACTTCCGAGCATATTCAACTGTGTAATGGATCGGGTGTTGGCGGTCCAGTCCGCCCGATCGGGGGTGCCGGGCCAATCGGTCGAAACGACGGGGAACCGATGGCCGAGTTGGGCGTCGAATTGAGGTGGAGTCCGAGAAACTATTTAACAGGAGCGAGAACCATGAACGCCTCAAACAAAGTGCAACTGATGTTGGGGTCGATAGCGGCCTTGGTGATGGTAGTGGGTGCTTCAGGCAAGGACGTGGGCGAGCAGCCGGCCGGTCCGGGGGTGGCTGTGACCATCTACAGCACAGCGCAGCCGGGGGCTGTGCCGCCGGAGCTTTACAAGCCGGCAATGGTCGGGAGTTATCGCAGGAACATCGAGGTGCCCGGCTATGCGGTGGTGCGGCAGCAGCGGCCCATCGATTTGCAGACCGGTCTGAATGTAATCCGCTTTAGCGATGTGGCGGCCAAGATTGATCCGACGACGGTGAGCTTCTCGTCGCTGACGGACCCGGCTGGCACGACCGTGCTGGAGCAGAACTACGAGTTTGATTTGGTCAGTCCCGACAAACTGCTGCAAAAGTACCTGGACCGCAAGATCGTCCTGGTGCGGAGCTTGGGTGATGAGACGACCGAGGAGTTAGCAGGCATATTGCTGAGTGCCGATAGTGGTTATCTGGTATTGCGAACCGAGGACGAGGATAGCCCGATCAAGATCGTCAGCCGCGGCTCGTACGTTCGCAGCATCGGATTCGGCGAGCTGCCGGGCGGGCTGATTACCAAGCCGACGCTGGTCTGGCAGATCGACGCGGACAGGGGCGGGCAGCACCTGGCGCGGGTGACCTATCAGACCTCGGCCATGACCTGGTGGGCCGACTATAACCTGACCTTTGCCGAAGGCGACGACGCCAACAGCGGGCTGCTGGACGTTTCGGCGTGGGTGAGCATCATCAACCAGTCGGGGGCGAGCTACAAAGACGCCAGACTGAAACTGATCGCCGGCGACGTGCACCGGGCTCCGAAGCCGGAGGCCATGTGGGACAGGCGGAGAACAGGGTACGCAAAGTTGGCTGAGTCAGCGCCTGCCGGCTTCGAGGAAAAGGCGTTCTTTGAGTACCACATGTATACACTGGGCCGGACCACGACTTTGCCGGACAATTCGACCAAGCAGCTTGAGCTGTTTGCCCCGGCCAGGGGAGTTCCGTGCGAGAAGATTATGGTTTACTACGGGCTGCCGGACGCAGGGCGGTGGGGCTTCGGGGCCGAGCCGCGCGTTGACCGCAATCTGGGCACGCGGTCGAACAAGAAGGTGGACATCTACCTGAGGTTTAAGAACGAAAAGAAGGCCAAGCTGGGCATTCCCCTGCCGGCTGGTCGGATTCGCGTCAACAAGCTGGACCCGGCCGACGGGTCGCTGGAGTTCATCGGCGAGGATGTGATCGACCACACGCCCAAGGACGAGGAGGTGCTGATCAAGTTGGGCTCGGCCTTCGACGTGGTGGGCGAGCGCAAGCAGACGGACTTCCAAGTTGACCGCAAGGCGCGGCGGATGACCGAGAGCTTCGAGATCAGGCTGCGCAACCACAAGGACGAGTCGGTAAAGGTGATCGTCAAGGAGAACCTGTTCCGCTGGCTGCGATGGAAGATCGTGGAAAGTTCGCACAAGTATGAGAAGATCGACGCCCGGACCATCCACTTCCCGGTCACGGTAGGTGCCGACGAAGAGGTTAAGATTACCTATACCGTTCGCTACAGGTGGTAGGCCATGTTCTACTTAACACCGAGGGCCACGCGGACTGGGAGCTTCGAAATGAGAACGCTTTCAATAACGAGTGGGATATTGGCGGGCGCACTGCTGCTGTTGGGCAGTACAGGGGTTTGTCTGGGCGGTGACGAGCCCGATGATCCGAACATGACAAAGTTTGGCCGTAAGTTGAGCGCCGAGGAATTGGCGAGTATCGCCGAACTGTCCGTTCCAGAGTTGACCGAAATGCTTAGGAACGGCGATACGATGCATGCGTACGCTGCCTTGGACCAATTGAGGGCCAACGGGGGTTGGAAAACCAACTTCGACCTGCTCTTGAGCATAGCGGGCGAGCGCGGAGGGGATATGATAGTCGAGGGATTCTTCAGGAAGTCGGTATCGCGGTCGGCCAGCGATGAAGACAAGCGCCGGCTGGACAAGTTTCTGGATTTTCTGGAGTCGCAATTGGCGAAGGACAAGCCCTCGGTTTCTCGCTCGCAGGCTTTGCGTAGCATCGCCCAGACTGTTTACCTCGGACCGGCCAACCGCGACAAGTGGTATGCGCGCCACGGGAAAGGCCCCGTGGGAGCAACCAGACCTGCTGACAGACCCGCCAAGCCGGAACTCCCTTACGCGTATGAACGCGTTATGGATATTCTAACGAAGTCCGTGAATCATCAGGACTGGCAGGCTCGGAAGGCGGCAATCCACTACCTATACCTTGTCGGACGCGCCGATTCGAGCAGGATCGATGACATTGTCGCGTTGCTCGAGGCGCGGCTAGCCGCAGAAGAGACGAGCGAGGAAGAGGAAAGAATCAAGACCATCATGAGAAGGATCCTGCAGGATTCGCTGCGCGACCTCAATAAACATCGGGCTCGAGGTGCGAACCGCAGTATGCAGATGCAGGCGAAGTAGATTTCTATTCCTGAGCCGTCATCCTGGCCTCGGCCGGGTTGAACGCGGAGGCATACGATGAAGATAGGCATGCTTGTTTGCAGTGCTCTTGTTTGCTTCCGTGTAAATGGAACGGCGTCCGCTGAGCCGCGGCCGTACGTTCCTTTGGGGCCGCCCGAAACTGCCGACTTTGAGAGGGGCGTGGATGAGATTCAGCCCGGATACACGTTGGGCGTGGGTCTGAGCGAAGCGCGGTGGCAGACGGGTCAGAAAGCGACAGACCTTTCGCCGGCGGATGCGGAGCGCCTGGCGCATTACCAGAACTCGGTCGCCGCGTGGCTGGCCGTGATCTTGCGGGCCGAACTACAGCCGGCGCCTTCTGCCAAGACCGAGTGGCCGTTGTTCCGCAAGCTCCGTTGGGACGTCAACTTCATCTGCGGTCGGCACCAGTCTCAGGCAAGGGATGGGCCATATCAGAAAGCTCAACTGCATTTTGCGTCGACCAGTTTCTATCTGGATCTGACCGTAGCTTCCGAGACGCTGTTCTCGGTGCCAGCCGAGACGATGTCGGACGAAGAGGTCATCGAGGCCGCCGCCAAGGTTGTCTGTATTCCATTGGAGCGGGATATCTGTGTCGTCAAGCGTGTGGCCAGCGTGGCCGGACGCACTGTGTGTCACGGGACGATTTGGATCGATTTGGACGAGCAGGCCTATAATGACAACTACTATCCGAAAGGCCGGCACTGGTGGAGCATGATCAGCTTCTGGTATGTTCAGGGCCGGATGAATTTGGGTATGTGTACATGGGATTTTACACGTAACCCGCCGATATCCACAAATACCGGCTGGCGGTTCACTGAGAATTCCGCGGGGTGGTCGACAACTCGCCCGGGTATTCCACCGCGGAAGTTCCCCAAGCGAAAGGTGCTTACAGCAGCCGACTTGTACGTTCCGCAAGGAGCGATCGAGACTGCGGATTTCGAGCGGGGCCTTTTTGCATTGAAACCAGTGTTCGCACACGGCGTCCCGCTGGGCGCCGAGCGATGGGCCACGGCGCTAAAGGCGGAGGATCTGTCACCCGCCGATGCGACCCGTTTTGAAGGCTATCTGTCGACGATTGCAGGCTGGGTGGATCAGATGCTCCAGCCGGAACTTCGGCCAGCCCCCGACGTGGACGGCGTCGACTGGCGGGTGCTGCCTAGGCGTTTCTCTACGGGGACAGATCTGATCGTCGGGCGCTGGACCGTGCCGCAGGGGCGGGGACTATACGCGGGAGCCAAGGTAGAGCTTCGGGCCAGCCGGCTGGAGATGTATGTTACGGTCGCTTCGGACGGGCTCTTTTCGCCTCCGGCTGATGCTGAATTGGTCCACTCCGACGACCAGGTGATGGGCACGGTGAGGAGGGTCTTGCGCATTCCTCCTCGAGGCCGTAAGCCGGCAGTGGCCATGCAACTAACCGTCGTTGCCGGACGAAAGGTCTGCCGTGGCCTTCTGAAGTACGGCTGGTACCACGCGTTTGAGGCCGACAGCACGAAGCTCAGAACACGCAGGTGGTGGAGCACCATCGACTATTGGTTCACGCAGGGCAGGGCATTCGTGTCCGTCAGCACGTGGAATTGGGCGGGCGGTCCTCCGAAGTCGCCGAGCGCCAGTTGGCTGTTCGAGGCGGATTTCGCGTCACCGGCGCCGCCGCCCGCAGCAGCGCCCTGAGTGCATGACGTCACGGCGGTGCCTGCCGATGGGGTACTGTAAGGCACGCGGGACGCCTTACGGCAAGGAGGATGGCGTGGCTGGCCGGTGGTTTGAGGGCGAACCACAAGACCACCAGCCACCCCGTTCGTGGCACCCCCCGAGCAGCTTGAGCCCGTGCGCCTGGGCGAGTAGGAGCGATTGACACTGGACACGCCGGTACACCACGCCCGTGCGCTCTGCCTGAGGCCATTCGCCTGGCCGAGCTGCTGGTCGATGATGAGCGTATCCAGCCAAGCCTGCGTGCACGGACGCTGTTGGATCTGGTTCAGATGCACGCCGAGCAATCGGACAAGGTTGAGGCGTTGAATGCCTACGAACGCCTGGCCGGTTTGTCCGTCACGCCGGCCGAGTCGGAGTCGTTCTTGCAGCCGATCCTGTCTGCGGCCGAATCACGTTTGAGCCAGAAGGGCTGGCTCGATGCGTCCCCGCTGGCGATGTAGTTCAGCTGCCGTGGGGCCGGACGAGCCGTTTGCCACGGCCGAATTTGGTGACTATGGAGACGTCACTATGATGCAGAGGAAAGGTTTAATTTTTCGGGGTCCTGTTGGCCGGGCTGTTGTTTGTGTGTTCCCGGGCGGTGGCGGTGGCGCCGTGCTGGCCGATCGAGGACGCGCCGAACAGCGGCAGCGGCGACGTAGTCTGCGTGCACGGCCTGGAATGCAATCCGGACCACGCATGCTCCTGCGACGGGCCTGCATACGTCAACTACGTAGCATCAGGCTCGGAGGCCGGCGCGCAGTCGCTGGAGAGTCCTCTGCCGGGCGGAATCGAGTGGGTGTGCATGAGTGGCTGCCCGGGTGACGGAGATGGCGATGGTGATGGTGACGGCGACGGGGATGGGGATGGTGACGGTGATGGCGATGGGGACGGCGATGGAGACGGGGACGGTGATGGCGACGGAGACGGAGATGGCGATGGTGATGGTGACGGCGACGGGGATGGGGATGGTGACGGTGATGGTGACGGTGATGGTGACGGTGACGGTGATGGTGATGGTGACGGCGACGGTGATGGGGACGGAGATGGCGATGGGGACGGAGACGGGGATGGAGATGGCGACGGGGATGGCGACTGCGTAGTCCACTTCACCCCGGACACCAAGCTGGAAGCTTGGTCGTCAGGGGGTTCCTACGATGTCGGGCAGCACCTTGACGCGAGGACCTCGCCGGACTGCACTGCAAACATCAATTCGAGCGAAAACGGTGAGGGCACGGTTAACTCGAGCGGGGTCTATTCTTACGGGTCCAGTGGCGAGGATGTGACGGTAACCGCTACCTGTTCCGAACACACCGACAACTCGGATGATTTCGCACTAACCGTTGTCAGTGTCGATAAGATGCAGTACTACGAACCCGGTTCTGGGTGGGTTGACGCAGTGGCATTCAAGGAGTATGTCCTGCAAGGAACGACGGTGGATTTCAAGGCCGTCCGCAAGCCTCCGGGCACGTCGTGGCCCAGCGGCAAACCTGTGTGGGGTGGCACAGCGGGCGCTTCAGGATCGGGTCCCACCAAGAGCGTCAGCTTCAGCACCCTTTCCGCCACCGAGTACGACTACCAGACCGTCACAGCAGAATGTGGGAATACGTCTAGTGTGAGCGTAATTGTATTTAACCCCACTGGAACCTTTACGCCGGATGACAACTTTACCAATAGGCATCCGGACAAGTATGGACTTGAGGAGCTAGTGGGGTTAGACTTTACTGTCTGGCCTACCGGTCCTACTGCCTACGAATTGGGCGGTCTACGATGGTCAATATACAGTGGTGTCGGCGGTCTCAGCAATGTCACGGATAATGGAACAGCTACCTATGACGCTGAAGCATCTGCAGACAATACTGTACTGAGACTGACAGTTCAATCTGGTCCATCCAAGAATGGGTACAAGTCCTACTCCAAGACTGTCGTAGGACCGAGCGGGACCCGAATGACGCGGGTTAACACTAACGTCTGGCACGTCCACGGCAGTGCAAGTGCAGGGATCAAACTTTACTATTGGCTGGATCCCACGAACGTCTCCTTCAGCAACCTCCAATTTGGCGAAGGTTCCTGCCCTGTTACAGGCGCTACGGGAATCTTCGTCGGCTTCGGGAATCACCAGCAGAACACTTTTGGCACTATTCTCGGAGGTAATATCACAAATGGATGTAGGGTTCAATTACCGGATCACGCCTGGGTGCAAGCCTACCAGTGGAGGTCCGGCGGGACATTCACGTGGTCCATCCCAACCGAGTATATCTATGGTTCGTCGAACAGGCAGTCTTTTGGGTCCAATCAGAATCACGTTTCCACGATTGCGCCAAATGGCTACACAACGCAGGCCAAAGGCGGGCAGTCGCCGGGAGAAGCAGCGGTAAACGATCCGAACTCGCCGTATTAGGGAGCAACTACATGTTCGCTGGACAGGGAAGAGGGGCGGAGTTTTGAATAAAGTGGAAGCAGATCGCGAAGCCACGGAAAGTGGATGGCTATACAAGGCAAAGGCAGGACGATGATGATATCGCGAATTGACAGGATTCTATGGGTAGTGGCCGCAGGCCTGCTGTTGGTAGGGACCATTTCATTTGCGCAAGACGCACAGGATGTGCAAGTGGAAAGGGCGCAGTACGAGGAGGAGTTGGCCAGGATAAAGCCGTTGATGCAGCCCATGATCGCAGCGAAAGAATACGAAGAATACGCGAAGCTGGCGGAGGAGGTCCGACAGAAGTGGAGCAAGAGGAATAGGGAATACTATGCGCGTCTTATGCTGAGACTATGCGGACCGCTCAGTTCTGGACGTTTTGGTGGCCAGCGCCAGTATGAAATTGCCAGAGGATATGCTCTGTCAGCTCTGGGAGAACCAGACGCAATTCCAATCGAAGTTGAGCTGGAACTTATTGGTCATATAATGACGGATACTTTCTCGCGCACTAGGCCTAGAGGGGAGGATTTTGCACGGCGCAGGAGGATAGATGTCAAGGCACGACTCCACGCGTGGAAGCGATTGAAAGACGCCATTGATCCAGACTGGGACCCTAATGAGGAGCTGCAGGTGAAGCCAATGCCGCCGGCGGCGACGGGGCTTGCGTCCGGTGTTGCTCCGGAGGCTATAGAGGATCCCGCCCTGCGTGCCGAGTACGAGGCTGCTATAGAGACGAATCGAAAGAAGATCGAGAAGCACGCGCAACAGCATAGGTTGCGGAAGTGGTTAAAGAGATTTCCGAAAAACGCGGAGCGATACATCATTAGCGTGTACTCCAAGCCACCACTCAATACTGCGGAGCTGGAGCAGTACCTGACGGAGTATGGTGTAGACGTAGCAACAAAGAGCCGAATACTGCAGAAGATACCTGCCAGCACTAGCCAGCCGATGCATTAGCGGGGCACTCGCCTGGCACGGTGGCCACTCGTCCCGTTTACGGCCTGTGTTCGGACTCTAGGTCCGCAGTTTGGTGAGTGTCTAGTTGTAGAATGGCAGGTCATACTCACCTTCCACCAAGAACCGTGGGTATTCTGGCATGTATGTGAACAGTCGCGCCACGCTGGCTAGTTAGGCAATGTATGTTGGAGCAAGATATTGTTGCTACTTCCGGAAGGCAGGCCTTCCTGCGATGAGACCTGCCGGAAATGGAGGATGGACTAACATAGCAATTGGTATCTTCGTTGGGGGCAGGTAGTTCCCGTCATCCTTCTGGGTGTAGTTAACTGCTCGATAGGAGGAGCATGCTGGACAACGCACCAAGCGGGTACGACATTGCCGGCTCATTGTAAGAGGCGAACTATAGATGGCTGAACCTGCTGAAACTGCCGCACTTGATCTTCAGACTGTTCCGACAGCACCTGCCCGACCAACCGCACATCCAGACCGCTCATCTCAGGAGGATCGCACGGCGGACAGAGCAAAGCGTCGTGGCACAAGCGTCAGCTCGCCGCTGCTGGAAGGTGCCCCAATGAGCCGTGAAGAGCGGTTCCACGATGAATGGGGACAGTCGATCGAACCCGACAGAGTCCCAGTGATTGGATCCTTCGAGGCCTGTACAGCGCCTGAGAACCGATTCATCATGAGCTGGCTCGGCGACGTTAGCGGTCTTCGCGTACTTGATCTCGGTAGCGGCGCCGGCGAGGCCGCCACGTATTTCGCGCTGCGCGGCGCCGAAGTGACGGCTGCGGATTCTTCCAGTGAAATGCTCAAGGTCGTCCGTCTGGTTGCGGCACGTCACGGCGTTCACGTCACGTGCGAGAAGCAGGATGCGAATGAGTTACGTATGCCTCCTCGGTCGTTCGACATCGTGTACGCGGCAAACCTGCTCCATCATGTTGATCTCGATCGCTGCTTGGCCGAGGTGGCGCGAGTGCTGAAGCCCAACGGGCGCTTCGTCTCGTGGGATCCGCTACGTCACAATCCTGCGATCAACGTATACCGACGCATGGCTGCCGCCGTGCGAACCGTTCGCGAACGCCCCCTCAGTATCAGGGATATTCGCGTCTTCCGTAGGCATTTTGGGCACGTAGAGTATCGGTGTTTCTGGCTGACAGCACTCTGGATTTTTATGCGGTTCTTCCTTATAGAGCGCGTCCATCCGAGCAAGCAACGATATTGGAAAAAGGTCATACTCGAGGCTCTGGCCGAGCGGCTTGACTGGAGTGACCAGACGCGACAGCTGCGAACACAGGCATATCTTTCGTATTGGATGGTCAAGGTGGCGTCGCAACCGGCAGAGCAGTTCCAGATCGAATTGCTCAGACAGGCGCTCAAAAAAGGGGTGACTATTGGCGCGGTCCAGGACTGGGCCGCGGATGAATTGTCGAACCGGGGCGTAGCTGACGCACTACCCAAGATCACCAAGTCAATCAAGGACAGAACGTCTGGCAAGTGGGCCGATGAGCGAATCTGGTTCTGCAAGACAAGAATCGAGTTGCTGACCCAGCGTCCCAGCCGCCAGGAAGCACTGGTTGAGGCCCTGGGCATGAAGGATATCACCCAGTATCAGGACCTAAAGCAGTGGGCCATAGAGGAGCTGGGCAAGCTGGACACACCGGAAAGCCGGCAGGGTCTGATTGGTTTTGCGATAGAGTTGCAGACGACCTACCGCGATGCAATGGGGAAGCGCGTGCATGGGAAGGGAGACCAAGAGACCACCCATGCGAGTTCCTTCTATCATGCGATTATCAAACGACTGAGATGCAACGGGATGTCGCTGTCGGATATGGAATCCGCTGGGCTGAAGCCGAGAAAACTCTTTTTTACGTCGGGCGGCCCTGCGTTTAATGAATCACAATGCTGCTCGTGCCCCTAGAGCGGACTGTGCGAGTGGCAATACCCCACCCTTGCTGTCGCAGGGATGTGGGCCGCAATCCTTCGCGAGGATGGTCCACCTGGCAGTTACACTCGGCGATGTTTATAATCCTGATTGTTGAGCCAGGTTTGGAGGCATTACGGCCGAATGATCAGGCATTGAGGAGAACTGCGATGAA
>SDBT01020521.1_pt1 | contig 10333 bp, 11 predicted proteins | sample 2277101 | NCBI WGS metagenome assembly SDBT01 (sample SAMN10404973, study PRJNA504765) | marine sediment metagenome | isolation source: marine sediment core GS10_PC15, 103 cmbsf | place: Arctic Ocean: Southern Knipovich Ridge | collected 2010
GCTGCATCTTCTATCATCAATAGCTCACTAGATAAGTCATCCATATTTGGTGAATTACCATAAATTCCCACGGGCATGATGGCTTTCGTCTTTGATGTTATATGTTTCTCTATTAACTCGAGACTCATACATAACGAGTCTTTGTCAACGTCACAGAATACCGGTACTGCACCTACCCATGTAACACTATTGGCACTTGCTATGAAAGTAAAATCTGGCACTATAACTTCGTCTCCCGGGCCAACTCCTAATACCCTTAGTCCTAGGTATAATGCCTGAGTGCCATTACAGCAAGCTATTGCATGCTTGACTCCAGTAAGGCTGGCTAGCCTCTCCTCGAATTCCTTGAGTTTCTTTCCACCAGTTATCCAATTATCTTGGATGCACTCAGTTAGTTTTGTCAGCTCTTCAAGCCCTAGCCATGGTTCGAATTGTGGTATGCGTTCCATTTAGAATTTCTCCTTATCTTCTTCTATGCCCACGAATGGGCCATTTTTGACCTCTATAAACTTCGTATCGCTTCTTAGTGCCTTAAAGCCATGACCACCGTCGTATAGGCATACAAACTCATTAGCACTCAAAACCTCGCTACGTACCTTATTCTTATCTAGGTCATAGAAGTCAACTCTCAACTTTCCTTGTACAATGTACAAGAACTCGAGTGTCTTATGAGACCCCATACGTTTGCGTACCTTATGTATGTGGGCTTGTAGTACATCGCCTCTGCCAAGATTAAACATTGCCCACTCTAAGGGGTTCTTACCATCACCATAGAATGTACTACCATGTGGAGCGTCTTCGAGGTTTCCTATGATAGCAAGAAGTAAGTCTCTGTGTTTTATTTCTCTAAACATGTTTTACTTCCCCATCCCAAACGCTTTCGACCATCATACTTATTAGTGTCTCAAAGTCTATTTCCGGTTTCCACTTTAGTATCGTCCTTATCTTGGTGGAGTCTCCTAATAATGCGGGAACCTCATTTGGTCTGAAGTATATGTCCTGTATCTCTATATGATTGTTTATGTCCAAGTCTAGAACGTTGAACACCTTTTCAGCGAACTCCTGAACTGTATGATGTTCGCCGGTAGCTACTACCCAGTCGTCGGGTTTGTCGTGTTGCATAATCATGTACATTGCTCGGACGTAATCTTTGGCGTGTCCCCAGTCACGCATTGCGCTCAGGTTTCCAAGTCTTATCTTTTCTTGTAGACCTAACTTGATACGTACCGCTGCGCGGACTATCTTTTTGGTTACAAAAGTTTCTCCCCTTCGAGGGCTTTCGTGGTTGAATAATATGCCATTGCAGGCAAACGTGTTATATCCGAATCTATATGTTCTTGTTATGTGGTAGGCATATAGTTTAGCACATCCGTATGGGGAGACTGGTAGCATTGGAGTCTCCTCGTTTTGGGGAGGAGGACTTATACCAAACATTTCAGAACTGCTTGCTTGATAGAACTTTGTGTCGTCCATCTTCAGACTTCGTAAAGCTTCCAATATTCTTGTTGGCGCTACTCCTGTTACCTGTGCTGTGTATTCAGGAACGTCAAAGGACACTCGAACATGACTCATGCTACCAATGTTGTAAATCTCGTCAGGCTTTACTTCGAGTAGCACTTTGACTATCGAGTTAGTATCCGCTAAGTCTCCATAGAAGTTAAAGACTTTTTCTGAGTTCAACAAGTTATCAATCCTCTCCGTTATTATGGTACTAGTGCGCCGTTGAATTCCATAGACCTCGTAGCCCTCAGATAGTAGAAGCTCTGCGAGATAACTTCCGTCCTGACCTGTGATGCCTGTAATGAGTGCTTTCTTAGTCATACTACCTCCTTTCATTTAATATCCCGCTAACCACTTTCCAAAGAATGGTTTGCCTCTAAGCTTTGGTGCTATCGACCTTATCCGCTTTCTTAGGTAATATGGGAGAACACTGTATAGCTGAAGAAGGAAGTAATTACCTAAAGCATAAAGTGAGAGCGGTCTGTAAGCAATATGAGTTGACGAGTGATAGTTTCCCGACCTACATACTCTTACGTTCGCTCTACATGCAATGCTTCTGACTATTTTAGGGTACTTCAGTAGGGTATCCTCATGAACTGCGGTCCACGACTTTGCGACTGCCATGGTAAGAGCCTTGTCGTGATATTGCTCCAGCTCTTCTTTTGACACGTCACAGAACACGTATTTGGTGGGTGCAGAAAAGTCACCCAGGTTTCCCCAGTCGATCTCTTCTTTTATTAACATTCCATTAGCAACAAACTCGTGATAAAAGGGACTACCTGGCAGAGGTCGGAAACAACCCATACCTTTGTAGTTACAATCCAGACTCCGCATAAAGTCTACAGTGTCATCCATCTCTTTTTTGGTTTCGCCAGGGATGCCGACCATGAAGGAGACTGTTAGGTGAAGTCCTGCGTCCTGCACGTTCTTACACGCACGCCTGTTTATCGCAACCGTCGACTTCTTGTTCAACACTTTAAGCATCCGGTCATTGCCGCTCTCAAGTCCAATGCTAATACTAAAACACCCTGCACCCTTTACAGCCTTTAATATGTCAGGTGTTGCTTGATTAGCTCTCATAGCACAAATCCATCTCAGACCGGTATATGGATAGAACACCTTTGCATCTACAAACTCCTTACACATTTCGAGTAGGCGTTTCTTACTGGCTGCAATTGTATCATCAAAAAACCCAATAACATCGATGTCATAGGTTGAGAAGTACTTTACCATGTCTACCACATACTTAGGAGAGTGATAGCGAACGGGCTTTGACCAATCACTTGCGCAAAACTTGCAGCTGTAGGGACAACTTCTTGACGTTTGAGTAGCCACTCCCTTGTATCCCCAACCAGAGACAGTGCGTAGAGTGAACTCGGTATAGAAGTCTATATTCAACAAATCAAGGTTAGGAAACGGGTATTTATCAATGTTCATTTCTACAGGTCTTACTTCGTACTTATCGACAAAGTCCCTATGCATAAGTCCTGGTATGCTACTAACGTCTTTTCCTTCTGCGATATCCAAACAGACTTCCTCACCAGCTCCAATGCATATTGCGTCGACGTATTGATTCTGTCGAAGCGTCAACTCTGGTTCTGTTGAAGGGTGAACGCCTCCGGCCACAATCAAGAGATTGGGGAATATCTCCTTGAGCTTACGTGAAATGTTTAATGCCTCAGGGAAAAGAGCTGTTAGTATGTTTATTCCAACTACGTTGGGTTTGAAGTCCTCCACGGTTTTTATGATGTACTGCATGTACTCATTTGTTTTATGTTTTATAATGAGTTCACGACAATCTACAATCCTAACGTCGTGACCCTTGGAATGGACATAACTGCCTACTGCTAGCAATCCGACAGGTGGTATACGAAGTATACCCCACGGCGGCTTAGTAAAGGTATCAAAGTCAGTTTTGTGTGGTGGTAAAATGAAAAGCATTTTATTCTTCGACATAGTAGACAACTGCATCTCCTTTCTCAAATACTTTGGTCGTGTTGCTCAAATCTGGTAGTAGCTCGTACCTTCTTAGTCCAGGTCCGGAGCCTACCACCATCTTCTCGTGTTGTGTGTTCCAAGTTGTCAAGAATATGTAATAAGCATCAGCAGGCTTTGGTGGTGCACGCCAGAAACGGAAGCCCATCAATAGGGCCATGCCGTTGTAATCAGCAACGAAGGGAAGTTCTCCCACGTTCTTGGCTAACCACATAGCACAAGCTACATCGTCGGCGTTGTACACACCCAGAATGCCGGTTCTTTCACCACTCAGTGCTAGTATGTAGGGAACATTTACGCTACCATCGCTTTGACTCTTCGTGACCTCGAATATGAGTCCAGAGGTCATCGTAAAATATGCAAGTAGTAGTACACAAATTATTAGTGACGCTTTCTTATTCATTCTTCAAGGTCTTCCTTCATGTATCCGATTATGGCAGTGGCAACTTCCCGTCTTTTCACAGGGTCGCAGAACTCCTCTATTCCGTAATCGAATTCCATCCCGGCTATCTCACCGTACTCGTCTCTTACTGCGTCTTTTCCGGTGTAGACTACCGGTCCACTAATAGTCCTACTCTCGATGGCCTCTTTGGTGAATGCTGACAGTCGCGCGAGACGGTTGACTAGTCTTCCAAGTTCTGGGTACTCTCTTTCTAACATCTTCATTTTAGGAACGTCCCAACACATTGGCTCCTCCTTTAACGTATATCACTTTGCGAATCTCCTATACAGACGTGAGGAATCATTGGCAATTCCTTCAATACCCACAATAAGTAATGGAGCAAGAAAGAACAAACTCACGTGGTAAAACCTAGATGCATTGATAAGCGATGAAAATGTGGGAAAGAATAGAACCATGCCTAGCAGCCCAAAACTAACAATCACACCTGCAGTAAACTCCGACGTGAACGTTCGTCTTCGTAACAGATAATAAAAACCTACCACAATTAGGAACTGGGTCAGATACTGCAAGACCCTAAACGCCTTGCCTTCTGCCGTTGCATCAATGAAGTCTAAACCGATTGCTGCGCGTATTAAAGGTTCTTGCTTATACCAACGTGCTCTAGCTTCAGACTCGTTAAGCTTTATAGACTCGGCTATGAAAGGTTCAAACATGTTAGGCTCTGCTACTTCAGACTCTACTATTTCAAGCTCTACCACTTCAGGCTCTGTTGTAGTAAACACGTCAGGTGCAAGGCTGACGGCGACTGCAGTTATGTTGCGTCTAATAGTATCGAGATACTTAAACATAAAACCGTCACCACTATTACTGTACCAAAAGTACGCAGACGTGAAAACAATTACGATAGCCAAGCTATATGTTATGAGCACTACCATATGTGTTCTTAGCCACCTCTTTCCAACGAGCAGTACTACGACACCACCCATGAGGTACATGACTGCCATTATGCCTATAGTATAGTGACATAGTGCTGCCAATGTTACTGTTATTCCCAAGCCTAGTACACGCAGCCAACTTTTTATGTTGACGACCATAAGTAACACCATAAGAGCTAGAAACACCTCAGCAACCATAGACTTAACAATCCCTACAATTTCTACGAAGAACACTGGTACAATCATAAAGAACACAGAGGCGAAGTATGCCTTCTTCGTGTCAAACATTCTACTGTATGCAAAGTACAGGATTACTGGTACGGTAGCGAACACTGCTGGGTAGAGGGCCTTAAACTGCCATAAAGGACTAATGCCCAACTTCACCAGTAACGGTGTTAGCCCACCGAGGACTATGGATGTGTTATTAACATGGGCAAAGTTCCAATCCCAACCATCTGTAACTGCCCTATTCGCTACGAAAAATTCGCCGTGTATGTCTGCACCGACAATCCATGTACCTAACATGCTTGTTTGCCATAGTAACGCGAGAGCTAAACCATAGATGTATATAGGGTAGTATCTCTCATCTATCTTGTCCAAAGCAATTAGCACAGTTACTACAACCACGGCTGTGATTACGACGTATGGAACAGCGTGTACTAAGTAGTATGAGCCTAGAGCTGTTATGAGTAGCAGAGATGCAATACCTATAACCGCTTTTTTCACTTCCCAACCTTCTCCAACTCGCTTAGTCTATTCTCCAGTTCATTTAACTTACTGTCTAATGTATCCTGCACCTTCTTAATATCACCCCTTATAGGATTGTCGTGCTTATAAGCTTGGTCGTTCATGGCACTGAAGTAGCTCGGCAGGGCGAACTTGTATGCCAGTACTGCTGCAACAAATAAAAGGAGTACTATCAACCCCATAAAGGTTACGAAATTTATTGGGATTCCATATGTTCTAAACCAGCCAGACAGTGTGGTATTGTATGCAGTTGTTATTAGTAGTACCAGGTTCAGCATAGCAATGAATATGGAAAGTTGTGCTGCTATATTAGCAATAATACCCCATTGTCGCCCGATGTTTTTCTGTTTGAAAACGTTCATTCTGCCTCCATTAACTGCCTACAGACGTTCGAAGTGCTATTTATCCACTTCTTGCTAGAGTAGTCTTCAAAGAATCTTTGGCGTCCCTGTTCCATTAGTTTAAGGTCTCCAGGCTTAAGGGTCCTGAAACGTTGTATAGCATCTAGTAAGGACTCTGCATTCTCTGCCTCAAAGAGTAAACCAAGGTTGTACTTCGCTACAGTTGCGCCAAGTAGGTTGGCATCGCTTGATATGACAGGTAGATGGTACCTAGTTGCTTCCCATAGCATACTTGATGTACTCTTAAATACTTTGGTGTAGGAAAGTATAAGTCCATCAGCAGCATAAAAGAATGGCGGTTTCTCTTCTTCCCTTATGTAGTAGTTAAATATCTTCGTTCGGTGGTTTAGGTTATACTCTTTAGTGAGTTCTTTAGGGTTCGAACCCAAACTAAATGCTTGCGTTCCAGCATGGACTAAGAAGATATCTGGTACGTGTATTACTGCCTTAATTACGGTTCCTATATCTTTGCCAGAGTGTGGAGCACCAAATGATAGAAGAGTTAGTACACCCTGCGGCAGTCCCAACATGGCTCTAGCATCATTCTTAGAGATAGACGTAGCACTATTAGTCGTTCCCAATGGTATGCATACTACTTTGCCGGCGAAGACGTCATTTTGATAGGTATTATAACCTTTACTTGCCTCTTCGTTTTGCACTACAAATGTGTATTCATTTCTGCTTAGACCCCATCGGTACAGTAACCTCCACATTTTTCCATTTACCACTCGTAGTGCTAAAGTATACAGATAAATATAGGGATTCCTGTAGAGCTTGAACATGCGTGGCGATGGTACGAAGAGATTAGAGCTTGTTAATGATATCAGCCATCTAAAGTTGCGGAGTGGAATATTTAGCAGAAACGACATAAATAAATATGGCTCGCCATCTCTTAAGTAGATGATATCATATTTGAGCCTGCGACAAAGCCACATTGCTTTACATATCGTAGATGCAGTTTCGCCAAGCATTAGGAACCAACGAAGAATGACATTCTTTCTCAACCACCGAAGTATCAGCCAGTTAGTAGGAATTACCGTGTAATGCGGTATAGATGTCTGTGGGTCGTTTGTGATGCCACAAAACGTAACTACAGCAACATCGATGTCTGACTCCGATAACATCTTTGGCTCGACTGTAGCAGCGTGAGGATGATGCCCACTATAATGACTGAACGGGCAACAGTATAAAATCTTCATTTCTTTTCTTCCTCGTTAGTACTAATCACATAGTCTTCTAACAGCTCGTAGTCAGCATCAAAGTAGTAGTTGAAGACTACTCTAAAAGTGTTTACTGGGCTGATTGTTTCATACAGAAGCTCGTCACCACCGTTAGGCAGGTAATACGCGTTGAGTATCGCGAGACGCTGTTCATATTCTCGCTCCGTCCATCGCACCCCATGGTCTCCCTGTAGAATGATGATTGGTGGAACGTCGGACTTCGCTAAGAGTGTGTCTATAAGTACTTTAACTTTCTTGTTGACGAACTCTAGATTATCCAGGTATCCCTCCTTGTTGTCCATTCCTCTCTCATCAGACCTAAATATACTAAGGTTTCTCGAACCGTCGGCTGTAAAGTAGTAAGGAAAGTGTGGACACTCTATGTGAGAGTAGACAAACATAGGCTCTTCAGTGTTGGAGACCTTGGCTAAGGTATCAAAGGCGTACATTATACTGTTTGCGCCACGAAGGCCCCCAAAAAATCTTGCAAGAGGCGACAGCGCTGTAGTGTCACATAGTTCCTGAATGAAGTCACTGACTTCAATACCAAATACTCCGCTGTATAAGTATACCTTAGCATACTTCTCTATACCATACATTAGTACGCCACCCGACACATAAATGTAGCGGTACCCTGCAGACTTCAATAGTTGTGAGACCCTACTATTTGCTATACTTCTAACCTTGCCTAGCTGAGTACCCACCGAATCTCTATAGGACATGTTTAAGGAGTCGCTTAATGATTCGAACGTGGTAGAGTAGCTACTGTGACTCTTAGTAGCTACGTAGAAGCCCTTGCTGGTTAGGTAGTCTATGAATTTGCTATTGTCATAGTCAAGAAGCTCCTTAAGGGAGTCTTCACTTGCATACGAGTCTAAGATTATGTAGTAGATATCAGGTGGGTCGTCTATGCTATTTAGAGTTAGACTACTATCACTCGTATCTTCATGTTCAGAGTTGGCCACAACAAGCTTACTAACACCGACACTTACCAACGAGACCACAACGAGAGCAGTAGACGTGATGCATAAGAACCTTGTAAGTACGTTGAGATTCCACTTAGTTCTCAGTATTAGGAATACTACAACAACAGCAAGGACGAGCCATACAGATAGCAAGACAATGTTAGGCTTGAAAGTTACTACTGCATCATTAAAGACTGCATCCCTTATATAGCCGTAAGAGAAAAAGAGTACAACGAGCCATGCGACAATGATTGCAATCTTACCATGGTCTTTAATGACTAGTCTCAATGAGAATAGCAAAGTTAATGCACCTACTACGACGACTATTAAGGGAAGTACCAAATCGATAAATGGAACCTCTCCCGCGTTATGGCCAAAGAAGGCAAGAACTGGAAATATAGCAATCAAGACTGGATAGAATACTTTAAGCCTTTTCAACTCTTACAGTCTCCTTCTTCAACCCTCTTCATGTACCCTTTAAGAAACGCAATTTGCTGAGTAGTCGGTCTTCCAGGATACCATTTGACCCTCTCTGCCCTCTTACCAATACTAAGCATGTAAGCAGCTCCCGGAAAATCCTCATCCCAGTCATCCCCATGAGTTACTATGTCTACGTCGGGTCTTTTCTTTAGGTTTTCAGTTGGGTAAACACTTTCCTGCTTCATAACTTCATCTACACACTTAAGATTCGCTATCAACTCTATCCTCTCCTTGAAGGGAATGATAGGCTTCCGCTTGTAGGCTTCAGTAGCCTCATCAGTAAGAACACCAACTACCAGGTAGTCACCCAACGCCTTAGCTTGCTGGAGTACTTTCAAATGTCCGATATGAAGTAGATCTCCAACTACATAGGTATAGACAACGATTCTGTCTGCCATTTTATCTTACTCCAAACATAATCATAAGCATAGAATATCCAATACTTGTTAAGTGTATAAGTTAAGGTAATTGTGGTCATCTGCTGTAAGCTGCCTGTTACTGCAAAGGATATAATCCCTAATACTATATTAGCTGCTACAATCTCATAGAGGAATATTCTGGCAAACGATTTCCACTTAGAGCCATCTAGCCACTTTATTCTTAACCAGAACCTATCTTGGACGTAATACCCAAATACGAATACTCCATGATGTAGTACCGTAATTAGTGAGGTAGCAAATAAGCTTCCGGTAAATGCGTAGGTAATAATAGCTAAAATCGCTACTCCCATAATACGCCATACAATAGCTTTCACTAATGACCTTTTATGGTTCTCCTTAAATGTTGGATAGGACCAAAGCTTCATAGCCCTGTACTACTCCCTACTTTACAAACCTTATCCCAAGCTGTTCTAATATCTGGTGTAACCCATTACTAATTGCCGCAATATTCCGATGTTTTAATTCCCCATCTAATGTGCTCTGATTGATAAACTCTAAACATTCGTGAATGAAAGTATTGCTTAAATCACTAGAACTCTGACTAGCATCTAACCAAATATGTCGGGCATTTTTATCTTTCAGGAATACCCCGTAGCATCTCTGCTTTTGTAACTCGGCAGTGATTATCTCACCGTGCTTTATTAAACAAGTTAGTTCGTATAGCTTTATTTGCCTTGGTATCTTAATTTCGTGTTTCACTATAGTCTCTCTTCAAGTAACCCCTTAATGTAGTCTGCCCCAACTTCAGAGGACTTGCCAAAGTTAAACACGTACCTACTACGTAGCTTGGATAACTTGCTCTTCCAAGCTTCCCGCTCACTTAATAACTCTTGAATTACGGTGTCAATGTTTTTTACATTGTTTGGAGAGACTATAGTTCCAACTTCGTTTCTTAGGGAGACTTCCAAAGGTTCTAGCCTCAACTCACAGTACTTAGGATTTCGTACCTTGGGCGGTGTATCAATAAATATAACAGGTCTCTCTGTGCCAAAGGCATACTCTAAACTAATCCCTGACCAGTTTGTTATCAAGACATCTGCCTCTGCTATCGTACGTGCGTCGAGGAGAGAGGTCTTTGTAGTAACACCCTCGTAACTAAAGTGTCGACCCCTCTTTACAATCTCAGGATGAAAGCCCAATACCACTTCATAGTCCTTCCTTAGAAGCGTCTCAATCAACTCAGTACCACAAATATCGTAGAGGTTGGGAGTACCCCACGTTGGGGCGATTAGAACTTTTACTTTGCC
>SDBT01020522.1_pt1 | contig 10332 bp, 5 predicted proteins | sample 2277101 | NCBI WGS metagenome assembly SDBT01 (sample SAMN10404973, study PRJNA504765) | marine sediment metagenome | isolation source: marine sediment core GS10_PC15, 103 cmbsf | place: Arctic Ocean: Southern Knipovich Ridge | collected 2010
CTGTGCCTTCCGGGCAATGCTTGATATCCTGGCATGCACGTATTGAACGTAATACACAGGATTATCATTTGTTTTCTTTTTGGCGAGTTCCAGATCAAAATCAAGTGCGCTCTCATAATGACGCGTTAAAAAAATAAATCTTGCCGCATCGCTGCCAACTTCATTGATTACATCTCTGAGAGTAACAAACTCTCCAGATCTGGTTGACATTGCAACAGGCTCTCCACCGCGCAACAGATTGACAAGTTGAATCAGAATTACATCAAATTTGTCTCTGCCGTAACCTAAAGCCTCTATTGCGGCCGATACTCTGGGAATATATCCGTGGTGATCAGCTCCCCATACATCAATAATTCTTTCAAAACCCCTGTCAAGCTTGTCTTGATGATATGCTATATCAGAAGCAAAATACGTTGTCAGGCCGTTACTACGAACAACTACACGATTTTTTTCATCTCCAAAATCTTCAGTTCTAAACCAAAGCGCTCCATCATCCTCAAATATAATATTTTGTTTGCGGAAATCCTTTATTGCTCTATCCACCTTTCCGGAATCGTAGAGTCCCTGTTCACTGTACCAACTGTCAAATACTACCCCGAAAGATTCTAAGTCTTCCTTTATCTCAGAAAGAATATTATCCGCTGCAAAACGAGCGCAATAAGAGATGGCTTCCAATTCGCTCATTGATAAAAGTTTATCCTCTTTATCTTCTTTTATTTTTCCTGCCAAATCACGAACATAGTCGCCCTGGTAACAGTCTTCAGGGAATTGAATATCTGTGCCAAAAAGCTCTTTATATCTCATGAAAACAGAACGACCAAGTGTACTTATCTGCCTCCCGGAATCATTAATATAGTATTCTTTCTCAACATTATACCCGCAGAACAAAAGGATGTTTGCAATACTGTCTCCAACAGCGGCACCTCTGCCATGTCCAACATGCAGCGGGCCTGTAGGATTTGCGCTTACAAATTCCACTTGGACTTTCTTCCCCTTGCCAATATCTGAAGCGCCGTAACTTGTATCCTGTTCATAAATTTCACGCAAAACAGGATGCCAGGAATATTTGTTTAAGATAAAATTAATAAAGCCCGGCCCTGCAATTTCAGTTCTATCAATTATTCCATCCAGGCCGGTTATATTCTTTATAATTGCCTCAGCAATTTTGCGGGGCGGCATCTTCTGGATTGATGCCATAACCATTGAAATGTTTGTTGAAAAATCACCGTGAGACTCTATCTTGGGCACCTCAACTTCAATCTCCGGAAAATCGGATGATGGCAAATCGCCTTTATCATATGCATCTTTTAATGCATTATTAATTATGTTTTTGATTTTCTGTTTCATTTTTAAGACTTCATATTAAGAAAAAATATTAGCGGCTTCGCAAATACGAAGCCGCTAATTAAAATTAAAAACTAATTACAATATCAACTATAAACACATATTTCACAATGGGTTCAATTCATAAAGACTTTCCATGCCTAAGTCAAGAATCTTGGCTTTTTCTTATCCTTTATTGCGCTTGAATGCAAATTCCTTAACCATGGAATATAAGACAGGAATAATAAATACTGATATAAAGATCACAAACATTCCGCCAAAGGAGGGAATTGCCATCGGCACCATGATGTCTGAGCCTCGACCAGTAGAAGTAAGAATAGGGATCAAAGCAAGCATGGTGGTTGCGGAGGTCATAAGGCATGGCCTGATTCTCCGTAAAGCACCCTCGACTGTCGCCTGACGGATATCATCAATGGAACTAATATTGCCTGATGCAAATCTCTGATCAAGGTACGTCGCCATCACCACGCCATTGTCTGAGGCAATCCCAAAAAGGGCAAGAAAGCCAACCCAGATGGCAACACTTAGATTTATAGAATGAACCTGAAAAATTTCACGCATGCCAGCGCCCAGTATGCTAAAATTTAGAAACCATGGTTGACTATACAGCCAGATCATTAAAAAGCCTCCGGCCCATGCCACGGCAATTCCTGAAAATACCATTGTTGTGGTGGGAATCGATCTGAACTGAAAATATAAAATTATGAAGATAATAAAGAGGGCAAGAGGAAGTATAACCTTCAGCTTTTTTTCAGAACGAACCTGGCTTTCATAGCTTCCTGCAAATGTGTAAGTGACACCTGCCGGAATTATGAATTCTTTGGTTTTTATTTTTTCTTCTATGTATTTCCTGCAATCTTCTACAACATCTACCTCAGCATATTCCGGCTTTTTGTCAAAAATGACATAACCAACCAGAAATGTATCTTCACTCTTAATCACCTGCGGACCTCGCACATAACGAATGGTTGAAAGTTGTGCAACAGGTATCTGTGTGCCGTCCGGCGCCGGGACAAGAATTTTTTCCAAAGATTCAAGCTGATCCCTTAGCTCACGCATGTAGCGAACACGGACAGGATAACGTTCCCTGCCTTCGACTGTAGTGGTGATTCTCTTTCCGCCAATAGCAACCTCAATGACATCCTGTATCTGCCGCAGTTTGATTCCATATCTGGCTATGGCTTTACGGTCTATGTCTATTTCCAGGTACGGCTTTCCAACTATCCTGTCTGCAAGGACAGAACCTGGTTCTACCGAATGGACTTCTTTGAGGATTTTTTCAAGCTGCAATCCTACCATATCAATGGTTTCCAGATCAGGACCTTTTATCTTGATACCCATAGGAGCGCGCATCCCGGTCTGAAGCATTACGATACGGGCAGCTATGGGCTGGAGTTTCGGAGAAGGCACTGTCCCTGGAAGATGTGCGGCACGAATGATCTCATTCCAGATGTCATCAGGCTTCTTTATATGCGGACGCCATAATCTATATGGCTTTCCGCTGGAGTCCGGGATAAGATCGCCTTGTTCATTTCTGACAAAGCCCCCTTTATCAAATTTAAAACGTATCCGGTGGCCATCTTTATCTGTTATATATTCTGATTTGTAGTTTATGATTGTCTCGATCATAGAAATAGGCGCAGGATCGAGAGGTGTCTCTGCTCTTCCCAGCTTTCCTACCACTGATTCAACTTCAGGTATGGAACGGATCGCCATGTTCTGCCTCTTCAGGACATCTAATGCTTCTCCTATTGAGGCATGAGGCATGAGGGTCGGCATATAGAGGAATGAACCCTCATCCAGGGGAGGCATGAACTCTTTTCCCAGGCCGGGAAATTTATCATTAAAATATGCCATGGTTCGTGTATTCTGTATAGTTTCAGGAAGCCAGCCGAACCATGAATTAAAACCGAGCCAGATAAACCCCCCAAAGAATAATAAAACAATGGGAAGAGAAAGAAAGGTAATTTTATGGACAAGGAACCACCGAAGCAATGCACCGTAGAAATGTTGAAAAAGGTAAAAGAAACCCAAAAGCCCACCGATTAAGCCCCCCACAAAGACTATGTTTTTCACAAAACCCTTTTCCGGACCAAGCGGAAGCCATAGCCTGGTTAGGATTATGGCAACAAGAAGTGCTGTCAGCACCACTCCAAGTTTATGGATGATATTCTTTGTTTTTTTTGAGATTTTTCTTTTTTTCTTTATCCTCTTGCGAAAAAGGAGATGGGCGAACGGAGGGATTATTATAAATGCCACTATAAGCGATGCAATCAGGGCAAAGGTTTTGGTAAAGGCGAGAGGCTTGAAAAGCTTACCTTCTGCGGCTTCTAAGGCAAAAACCGGAAGAAAGCTTACCACGGTTGTTGAAACCGCTGTCAGGACAGCCCCTCCCACCTCCCTTACTCCCTTGAAAATTGTTTCTTTACGGCTATCTTCAGGCTTTGCTTCTCCAAGATGTTTCAGGATATTTTCGCAGACGATTATACCCATATCCACCATTGTTCCGATTGCAATGGCAATCCCTGAGAGTGCGACAATATTTGCATCCACGCCAAAAAGCTTCATCGCAATAAAGGAAAGCAGGACGGCAAGTGGGAGAAGGCCGGATATAAGTAAGGAGCTTCGGAAGTTGAAAACAAAAAGAATAATCACGATTATGGTAACAAGAATTTCTTGAATCAGCGCTGAATTGAGTGTCCCCAATGTCTCATAAATCAGGCCGGTACGGTCATAAAAAGGAACGATCTTAACCTGGCTTATCGTGCCGTCAGGTAGTTTTTTTTGTGGAAGACCGGGCGATATCTCGGCAATCTTCGCCTTTACGTTTTTTATGGCGGCAAGTGGATTTTCACCATAACGGACAACTACCCCGCCTCCAACAGCCTCAGCCCCTTCTTTGTCGAGAGCGCCTCTGCGAAGGGCGGGTCCCAGAACAACGTGCGCCACATTCTTTACATAAACAGGGATGTTGTCATTGACTTTAATGACAGTGTTTTCAATATCTTCTATTGTTTTTAGAAAACCGATTCCGCGTATTACATATTCAACCCTGTTGACTTCGATTGTGCGGGCCCCGACATCTGCGTTCGACATCTTGATAGCCGTAAAGACCTCTTCAAGTCTCACACCATAGGCACGCATGGCATCAGGATCGACATCAACCTGATATTCCTGGACATGGCCTCCTACCGAGGCAACCTCTGCCACTCCATCAGCGCTCAACAGCGCATATCTCACATACCAGTCCTGGATTGTCCTAAGTTCGTGGAGATCCCAGCCGCCGGTTGGATTCCCGTTTTTATCCTGACCCTCAAGAGTGTACCAGAATATTTGACCAAGGGCTGTGGCATCCGGCCCTAATGCCGGTTGGACACCCGGAGGGAGTGTGCCTGAAGGAAGGCTGTTCAGTTTTTCCAGGATTCTTGTTCTTGACCAGTAGAAATCAACATTTTCCTTAAAAATAACGTAAATAGTCGAAAAACCGAACATTGAATACGCGCGGATAGTTTTGATTTCAGGAACACCTAATAGAGCAACAGTAAGCGGATATGATACTTGGTCTTCTACATCTTGAGGTGAACGCCCCATCCACTCGGTAAAAACAATCTGTTGATTTTCTCCTATATCGGGAATGGCGTCAACCGGTATGGGATTGCGCGGCAGGTCTCCAATCTTCCAGTCAAAAGGCGCGACAACTACACCCCATCCTATTACAAGAAGGATCAACAAAAATATGACCAGCTTATTTTCTATACAAAACCGGATGATTTTATCGAAGAAAGTTTGCCGGTCGCCGTTTTCAATGTTTGTGGACAGCACCCATACCTCCACCCTCTGGGTTCATCATGCTCGGCTTGGCCTCGATCTGCATCGCACTGTCAATCTTGAAGTTCCCGTTCACCACAACTAATTCCCCTTCATGCAGCCCTTTAAGGACTATGTAATAGTTTCCTGCACGAGGCCCTAAAACAACCTCGCGGCCCTCAAACATGGTGCTGTTGTCAGGGATTCGGACATACACTACTGCCCGTTTACCGGTAATCAGCGGGACAGTGGCAGGAATTACGATGGGCGCATCTTTTGGTTCCGCAGCAGCATATCCGAGCATCTCTGCCTGCACTAACGGCATACCGCAGACGTCACATTTTCCAGGCCTGTCCTTTATAATCTCAGGATGCATCGGACTTATCCACTTGCCGGCCAGGTCCGGCTCCACAACCTTACCGCCTGCAGACATCCTGGAATATACTATTCCTCTGACAAACATGCCTGGTTTTAATCTGCCGTCTCTGTTTTCTACGTTAACTCGAACCGCTACTGTCCTGGTCTTTTGATTCAGTATTGGATCAATAAAAGAGATCCTTCCTTCAAATCGCTCACCAGGATAAGTCTCCGTCAGGATTTCGACCTTCTGTCCATAGCGAATCCACGTGATATCTGATTCATATGCCTCTAATTTTACCCATACACGGTTGAGGTCGGCAATCGTATATATTTGGGTGCCCGTGTTGACATACATACCTTCCATCGCGTTTTTATGTATGACCGTACCGCTTATAGGAGCATAAATGGTGATATGATCTGAGGCCTTGTTTTTCTTTTCGATTTGTTTAATCTGCGATTCCGTCAATCCCCAAAGTCTTAATTTTTCACGCACGGCCTCAAGTATTGAAAAAAAGTCTTTTTGTACATATTTTCTATCGTTACTTTTTGTTCTCACTCTCTTTAATGCCTGAATCAACTCTTCCTGCGCGGTTAATAGCTCAGGGCTGTAAAGGTATACCAGATGATCCCCTTTTCTTACAGAAATACCGGTATAGTCAACGTAAAGACGATCAAGCCGTCCCGGTACCCGCGCGGTAATATATGCCAGCTTTGTTTCATCATAATCTATCTTTCCGAACATACTGATTTCAGCCGTAACAAACTTTCTTTCCACAGACGCCACCTGAATGGATGCAAGCTTTTGGGCTGTATCAGAAAGGGTAATATGACGCGCATGTTTCATGGAGGAATGGCCTTTGTGGACGTCTGATGGGTGTGTTTCATGTTCAACAGCCTTTTCCGTCACAGGCTCCTTTTTTATGAGATATCCAAAAGAAAAAGAAGCAACGAGTAATATCAGAATTAGAAATACAGAGTATTTTTCCCGGATTTTTTGTATATACTTTTTCATGGACTTACTCCTTTTGCCGGCAAATCAGGCAAGTTGCTCACAACTCTTTTCCTATCAACATTTCGAGCTTTGCCAGGCTCTGTGCATGGTCAGCAAACGCCCTTTCATATGACAGATGAAACTCCAGGATGGCCCGCTCGGCATCAATAAGATCCGTAAAGTCAATCTTGCCTGCCTCAAACCCCTTTTGTGTTACCTCAAGTGATTCAATTCCCTTTGGAATTAGATTATTACTGTAAAGACGAATCCTGCGCCCGGCATCACAAAATTGATAAAATGCCATTTTTACATCAGCAATCAGGCTGTTTGAAGCATCGATTATTGAGTTATTGGCTGCTCTCCACTTTGCATAGGCCTCTTTTTCACCGGCGCGATACTTGTCATACCAGATAGGAATGTTTATCGAGAACATAACCATTATTGGATCCTGACCGCTATCCGGCGTATTGTTTGATGCCTCATCCGTGTCAATATATTCTGCTCCAATTGTAAAATCCGGGAAATAGTTTTTCCCTGCCAGATCAATCCTCCCCTTTTCTTTTGCAATTTCATAGTCCAGGATCTTAAGCTCCGGGTTGTTTTCCATAAGCGAATCTATGAGTTCATCCTCTGAAAATTCTTTCTGCTTTTCCGATACAGGTTCAAGCCGGGCGATCAGAGTATCATGGGGACGGTTAAGTGCTTCGTTCAGCTTTGCTGCGACCGGCTTCCGAAGATCTTCTAAACTTTTTAGTCTATCAACTAATATGTCAATTTCTAACTCAGCTTTGATTACGTTGGCATATACCTCCTTACCTGTTCTATATTTTGTCCGGACAATTTCTTCTAAATACTTTACCAAATCGACGTTTTCACGCATAATATCAATTGCCCGTTCCAGGTAGTAATATTCATAATAATATTTTTTCACCTGAAAAAAGAGCTTAAGCTTGGCTTCTTCGTATTTTTGCTGCATGGCATTGGCATTCTCCACAGCAATCTTTTCTCTGAATTTAAGCTTGCTTAACCATGGGAACGTCTGCATAAGCCCGATTTTTTGCTCCTGTGGTCCGACCCTCGTTTCTACTTCTTTTATAAAATAGGTATAATTGAAACGCGGGTCAGGGAGAGACCTGCTCTGTGTTATCTTTTCCAGCGCTTCCTTCCACCGGTAAAAAGAGGCCTTCAGCCCTGGATTGTTGAGCGCGGCATATGCCAGATAGTCTGCCGGCGCAGAATTTTTTTCTATCTCAGGAAGCTGATCCGACACCTGAAATTTATCTACATCAAGGTATGAATTGCGCTCTTCCTCGTGGAATCGATCAAATGCATTCCGCTCATTTGAAGAAGCGCAGCCTATTGTCAATATAATCAATAAACAGAATATGATCTTTAATAATTTTAAATTTATCAACATAAGTTGTTTCCTGTGAAGATGTGACTGAATATAACCGTTCTGTTAAAAAGCGTATCCATTTTTGATTACCCCAGATTTAAAATGAAGCTCTCCGCCAAACGCAGCAAATTTGGTAATATCGACAATCTCGAAGGGTTTCAAATCGTCATATTTTTCGATATCGAGTAGTTGATTAAGAGTTAAGATATTACTGTTACTGAGTCATATTCATAAAACAGTATGGGTCTTTGTCCTCAAAAATATTGAGGCCGTGGCTGTGAGCAATCGCAAGGCAGCCCCCGCAAACAGGTCTGATAATGCATGGCTGACAAGCTTTGCAGCCCATCCTGTAACGTTGAGCTATATCGGACTCATATATTTCTTCTATGCTCTGCTTAAAAACGTTGCCGATAAGGGAAGGAAATTTACGACAGGCATGCGCCTGTCCATCAGGAAGAACCGCTATGGAATTAAATGCCGCACCGCATCCAAAACCCGTGCAACCGCCGAATTGCCGAGCGCCTTTATTGTGGAGCACAATGCTTATAAGATTGTCTTTCAGATCCATAATTGGATTATTCTCAGCGGCCTTAACATATTCCTCAATGAAGGAGATATATTCATTGCGTGAAGGGAGTTGAAGATTGGCTCCTTCGCCGACCGTGGAAAGACGGTTGAAACTAAAGTCATCAGTTAAATCTCGAAGCATTTCGGCAAGAGGCAAAACCTGATCAATATTGTCTTTTGTAAGGGTAAGCATTACCATTGATGTGACTTTAAGGTCGCGGAGTACATCGAGGAACTCTATTACCCGCTCAAAATATCCTGCCCCTCGGATCGTATCGTTATGCTTTTGCAAACCCTCAAGGCTGACCTGAAAAAAAGTCGGACGCTTTATATCGAGAATTTCATCGATCTGATCTTGTGAAGCAGGATTGCCAAGTATAGCGATATTGAAACCACGATCTGAAGCACCTTGGTATAGTTCTAAAAAATGCGGATACAGAAGCGGATTTCCACCTGTTAATGTAACATGACCTCTCACATTTCTGCTTCTGCAAAAAGCACGCATGTCGTCAAGGATACCAAAAGCCTTATCAAGCTTGAGGGGAGACCTTGAGCTGCGGTCGTAACAATGCTTGCAATGGAGATCGCAGGCCTGAGTTATATGCCATTGAAGAGCAAAAGAAGAAGCCGATAAAAAACGTTCTTCTGTATTCTCACATCCCGGGAAACAAAAAGGATCGCGCCTTATAAGTGAACTAGGGGCAAAAAGAAGTCCCTTGCGTACGGCCCTGTCAATCGCTGCATCCACTGCTCCGACAGGCAGATTGCCGGCATCTGCAACCTCCTCTGGTGTTATTTCCTCGGCAATTATTTTGAGAGACAGGATGTCTTCTTCAGATGCTTTCTGAACCTTAGCAAGTTTGGTCTTTGGATTTTGCCAGACAAGTACATACTCTTCCCCTGGTTCAGGTTTACCAGAAGATGTCTTCCTATTGTGGTCTAATGCTAAAGGCAGGTTTTTCCAGGAAAGCCTGAGCAAGTGGACAGTTGGATTAATTGTATGCTGATCTAATTCCTCAGGTATCTCTATTTTATCTGTAGAGACCTTATGGACAGCTAATTCCATCCGGGCGAGCTCGGGTAAAAAGGCAGGCAACCCAAGCTCTCTCGAATGCAATATTAGTTTATCTGGAAATGAATCAGGATCAGAATCAACAGAGCCTAAATTTATTATATGGCTCCAGATATCATGATCAAGAATAGAACTGCAAGAGAAATAGATCTTCTCGAGTTTTTTCTGATAAGATCTTTGCATGCGATACCTCTCAAGGTCTCAAGATGCCTCGCACGTTCATTAGATAAAGCAGTGGCTTAGAAATAGAGTTATAGAATGTGAATCAGATTAAACGCTGTTAGCCACCACAACTCGTCTTATCGCCAATACCACAACTTGACATTCCGCCGCTACAACTTGTCTTTACGTCTTCCACCTTTTTGTCATCGTCATCGGTGGCGCAACCAAATAACGTCAAGCTGGTAGTAGCCAGTAAACCGACCATGCTGATTCCTGCCAAGATTTTTTTAAGCTTTTTCTTGTCCATATTTCACCTCTTTTTATGTTAAGTGATAAATGATATTTTCCCTTAAAGGAAATTTAATACACCTACAAGAAAACAAATAAAAATCCTGTTTTTTAACTCGCTATAATTAATTATCAAGCGTATTGTATATTGTCAATAATATAGCTGTGCTCAAAATTTAATGTTGACACTAATATTATTTCAAGATATTAACCATTAAAAATTGCAGGCTGAAGCCTGCTTGTAAAAAATATTTCAATACAATAAATTTAATTTAAAAAATAAAAACCACGAAGGTTTGCATATCATGAAGATATTTTGCCTTGGTGGTTTTTTTTTGCAAATTG
>SDBT01020523.1_pt1 | contig 10332 bp, 10 predicted proteins | sample 2277101 | NCBI WGS metagenome assembly SDBT01 (sample SAMN10404973, study PRJNA504765) | marine sediment metagenome | isolation source: marine sediment core GS10_PC15, 103 cmbsf | place: Arctic Ocean: Southern Knipovich Ridge | collected 2010
CTCCCGGGTCCGCTCGGTAACGCTCACCAGCATGATGTTCATGATGCCGATGCCGCCCACCAGCAAGCTCACCGCCGCGATGCCCGCCAGTAGGTAGGTGAAGGTCCGCTGGGTCTCCTGGAGACCTTCGAGAAGATCGGCAGAGTTCCGGATGCTGAAGTCGGCCTCCTCACCCGGCCTGATCCGGTGCTCACGCCGCAGTACCCGGTCGATGACGGCGAACGCCGCGTCCATCTCATCAGGAGACTCGGTCATCGCGTAAATGGATCCCAGGTAATCCCTGCCACCGGAGACCCGGTAGACCGCCGTGCTCACAGGAATGAATATCTGCTGGTCCGGCCTCATCCAGGCCGCCTCACCCTTCTCCTCCAGAATCCCGATCACTTCGAAGGGAACGCCCCGGATCTGGATCGTACGCCCCACCAGGAGCGGTGCAGGTGTACCCAGCTGCTCCGGAATCTCGTACCCCAGCACTGCCACGCGGCGACGACCCTGCATCTCACCCCAGTCGAAGTACCGTCCGTGGCTGAGGCTATGGTCGTAGATGTCGAAGTACTCGGGCGAGGTCCCAATCGTCTGGTTGCTGGAGTTCCAGCGGAGGTACGATACCTGGAGCCGGGAGCTGGTCTCCTCCGCGATGGTCAGAAGACCCCTGGACTGCGCCCGAAGCGCCTCGGCGTCGTCCAGTGTCAATCGCTCCGAACCCCCATGCATGCCACGGAACTGGGACTGCCCCCCGCGGATCGTGAGCACGTTGGTTCCCAAGCGCTCGATCTGGTCCTGCACCCGGCGCGAGGCCCCCTCACCCAGGGCCACCATTGCAATGACGGCCGCCACACCGATGACGATGCCCAGGGTTGTAAGGATCGAGCGAAGCGCGTTCGCCCGAATCGCAGTCAGGGCGACCCAAAATATCTCAGAGACAAGCATGATTGATCCTCTCTATGGCCCGGGACGGGCTAGAACATCCGTCCCATGCCGCCACGTCCTCTCATCCGGTCCATAAACGCGTCCTGGCTAGCCTGGAGCTGCGCGGCTCCGATCAGCGCTACCTGCTCGCCCTCCTCGAGCCCCGCCAGAATCTCAACGTGCTCCCAATCGCTGAGGCCCATGAGAACCGGCCGCACCTCAATGGAGCCGTCGACGGCAATCACGAAGACCACCGCCTGCTTGATTCCACTCCGGTCCGAGGACCTGGAACCCCGGCCGCCACCCATACCACCCATACCACCCATGCCCTGTCCGCCTCGCGCGGCCTGCATCATCTGTCTGATCTGCTCCTGGGAAATCTCGCCACTCTGCATCCGGGCGCGGAACTCGGCCATCCCTTCCATACCTCCCGGATGCCCACCCTCCGTGCCGGCTGGACGGCCTTCTCCCTGGACGCCGGAGCCACCGGGGCTGTCCGACAGCTGGGCGTACAACTCCTGGTAGGCCGAGCGATCGATCTGAGCGTCCTCCTCCTCCATCCCCAGGACCATCGCCGCCGGAATCACCTCCTGCGGCTTGACGACCGCGTTGTTGGGCACCGTCAGGGAGTTGGGGTTCTCCGCCACCAGGACCTCGACCTCGGCGTTCATCCCGGGCTTCAGGAAACCCTGGCGGTTGTCGAGGGTGACGATGACCGGGAACATCACGATGCTCTGCTGCACCACGCCCTGGGGCTCGATCTTCTCCACCACGCCCTGGAATGTGCGATCCGGAAAGGCCTCCACAGTGACCGTTGCGGTCATGCCCGCCTCGATCTGACCCATGTCGGTCTCGTCCACCATGGTGCGAACCTGCATCTCGTCCAGGTTGGCCATGATCATCAGCGTCGTTCCGCCGGAGACGTTTCCGGAAGCCGACTGGATGACCGTGCCCTCTTCCACATTCCTCTGGAGGACGGTCCCGGCCATGGGGGAGCGGATCGTCACGTCATTCAGCTTGAGCTGGGCCAGCTCCAGATTCGTCTCCGCCCTCACCAGCTGTGACTGGGCGTTGGCGTAGTCCAGTCTCTGGTTCTCGAACTCCTGCTCGGTGATAACGCCCGCCGCGAGCAGCTCCTCCTCACGTGCGAGCTGCTCCTCGGCGATCTCCTTCCGCACCCGCGCCACCACCAGGTCCGCGTCGGCTTGCTCGAATACGTTCCTCACGTCCCGGGGATCCACTTCCGCCATCAGAGTCCCGGGCACCACCCGGTCGCCGATGTCCACGTGGAGACGGAGGATCTCGCCGGAAGCCTTGGACTTGACCTCCAGGATCCGGACCGGCTCCACCTCACCTGTGGCCTCCACCGTGATCCTCAAGCCTCGGATCTCCGCGGGCGACGACTGGACGGTGGGCCCGGCTTCCGCCTGGGCCTGTCCGCAACCCGACAGGGCTACCGCCAGACCCAGGGCCGGCATCCCCAGGAACGCTGCAATAGGAAATCGTGTCATCTTCATCTTTCTATCCCTTACACCGCCCCGGCACCCTCCCAGGGCTGTCTGTGTGACTCTGGAGAACATCATCCTGCCGCCCCCCCGTTTCCGCTGGCGAAGTCCCTTTCGATCAACCCGTCGCGAAGGTGCACCTGGCGTCGGGCATACTCGGCTATGTACCCCTCATGTGTCACCAGAACGATGGTCTGGCCCTCCTCATTGAGCGCCACCAGCCCCTCCATGACTTCGTCACCCGTATGGGAATCGAGATTCCCGGTGGGCTCATCGGCCAACAAGAGAGCGGGCTCGTTCACGAGAGCCCGGGCGATGGCCACCCGCTGCCTCTGGCCGCCCGACAACTCCGGCGGCCGGTGGCCCATTCGGTCTCCAAGCCCCACCAGCTCCAGCTTCTCCTGCGCCCGCTGGCGACGGTCCTTGCTCTTCACTCCCGCATAGATCAGAGGGAGTTCCACGTTGTGAAGCGCCGTGGCTCTTGGAAGGAGATTGAAGGTCTGGAAGACGAATCCGATCTCGCGATTCCTCACCCGTGCCAGTTCGTCGTCAGAGAGCTCACTGACCAGGCTGCCGTTCAGCCAGTACTGGCCAGCCGTCGGGGTATCCAAACAGCCGATGAGATTCATGAAGGTGGACTTTCCGCTTCCGGAGGGCCCCATGATGGCGACGAACTCCCCCTTCCGGATCTCAAGGTCCATTCCCGCCACTGCGTGGATCGTCTCCGCCCCGAGGACGTAGTCCTTCTTGATCCCTTCCGTGCGGATGATAACGTCACTCAATGTGTCCTCCCCATTACGGCTTTCAGTGCTCATCGTGAGAGTCGCGACCTCCGTCCGCTCCGCCCTCCCGGTCCGGCCTTCGTGTTCCGCCGGAGTCCTGCCGGGCCCGCTCCCTGCGAAGGTCGTGCTCATCGCGAAGTGAGTCGTAGACCGCGACTTGCTCGAGTGTGAGTTGCTCCTTGATCGACTCCGTGGTCTCGGATACGAGCTCACGGTACTGATCGTACATCTCTCTGCGGGCTCCCCGCTGGAGTTCTTCCGAATGGGCCCGGTACTCCTCCTGGAGAGCCTCGGCCGCGGTCCTGTAGTGCTCTACGATGGAGTCTACCCGAGTCTTCTGTTCCGGTGTCATCTCCACCTGGTAGATGATCAGTCTTCCTCGGGAACCACCCCTGCCGGAGCGCCTCCCCTGGGTCGAATCGGGTGCCGAAGCCTCATCCAAACCGGCGGACTCGTCGCCCCTCTGTCGCTCCCACGCCAACCCCATTACAAAGCCGGCGGCGAGCACGACCAAGAGGATCCCGAACGATGCCAGTCGAGTGCGAGACCTGCCTTGCATGGTCATCTTCAGAACCTCTCCAGCGAAGCCAGTGTGGCCGCCATCTCGGGCTCATCCTCTGACAAGAGGACCCCGGGCATCGGGTCCCCTCCCAGGCTGGCATCCAGGAACTCCTCCACCGTCATCATCGGCGCCGACTGAAGGGCCGAGTCGCCCTGCACCAGGAGGATGCCTGCCAGTGTGGCCGCCATGAGCGCCACCGGCACCACCGCTCTACCCCACGACCGTAAGACATCGAAGACCGTCAGGTCCTGAGTCAGTCGACGCCGTGCGAGCTCAGGCCCGGCGGAAGCCATGACCCGTCGATGGAACCGCTCCCAGAATCCTGGATCTCCCGATCCGGGATCGAGTACCTCGAAGGGTGACCGCGAGTATCTCCTGGTCATTCTCCCTCTCCTATCTCCTGGGCGAATACATCACCCAGATGCACCCGGAGCGCCTTGCGGGCAAAGTGCAAATGGGATCGTACCGTTCCCGACGGAAGACCGAGTCTCTCCGCAATCTCACGGTGCTTCCACCCCTCCATGTCGTGCAGGAGAACGATCTCCCTATGGACCTCGGGGAGTTCGGACAGAGCGTCCATCAACCGCCCCCTGAGCTCGGCCCGCTCCGTCCACTTCTCCGGATCGGCTGTGGCGGAGCGTGCCGAATGGGGTAGAGGATCGCCGGCACGCAGCACCTCACGTCGGACGACATTCTTGGCCCGGTTGCGAGCAATCGTGAGGAACCATCCCGAGAACCGCTCGGGACGGCGGCACTCCTCCAACCGTTCCAGCGCCACGATGAAAGCCTCATGGGCTGCATCTTCCGCATCCTCCCTGTTTCCCGTCACCGAAAGGGCCACCGCGAAGGCAGGACGCATATACCGACTGACCAACTCGGCGAATGCGTCGCTTTCCCCCGATCGTGCTCGAAGAACGAGCTCCCGATCGGCTAAGGCACCCAATGCACCCATGAGGACACCGAAGATGTCTGCACTGTTGAGATACGCGAAACCCGCACAGTTCGCGGGCCTCCTGAATCTAACTCCCTGACGAAGAAAAGGGGGTCGGTGTTCCCCCGAGCAGAGGAGGCACACCGACCCCGGCGATTGTGTCAACCGCTGGGCGGCTCTGTGGTTACCACAGATATGGACCGTCGCTACCTCCCCCTCCCCGGATGATCCTGTTCCGGTGGTGATGCACCCTCATCCTCTGGCGCATGCCTCGGGCGAGGAGGCGTTGCTGGAGCCGCCCTCTGCGGGCGCTGCCCCGGCCCACGCCACGGCCGCCGCCGGCACGGCCAAGGAGTCCACCCTCGGCCCCTCGATCGCTCTGGACCTGTGCCTGAAGTCTTCGATGCTGATCGACGGTGAGGATCGTCGTTACCCCGCTTCGATACGGCTCCGCCGCGGTCCGATACTGCTCCAGGAGCTGCCGAAGCCGCGTCAGACCCTCCTCTCGATCCACTTCATCCTCCATGATCAGCGTGCGGAGGTTGGTGATCTCGACCTCGAGGGGCGCCATGTTCTGTTGGATCCCGGTCCGCATCTCCTGGAGGGATGCAATCTGCTGGGCGGTCAGGCTGAGCCCTTCCTGGTGCTCCAGCGCCAACTCGACGTTCCCACCCAGCCTCGGCCCGAGTCCGTGCAGACCCAGGCCGCCACCGCGAAGTCCTCTCTGCCCCATGACGCCGTTGAGCCCGCCGGACAGAACCAGCGCCAACACCACCATCATCGCGCGCCTCAATGCCGACATCGTTCTACCTCCCATCAGAACCATGTGATCGATCGTCTTGAAAGAGGCCCACCGCACACCGCCTCCCACTCCCTCGCCGGTATTTCTCATGCGACGGACCGCGTGTCTCCCTCATTTCAATTATTAGATGTGCGTGGGCTCGGGATGTTAATAAGAAGAGCGGCGCCCCCAAGACTTTTCGGGAACGCCGCGTTGGTGGTGCAGTCTATCGCTCCGGGATCAGGCCACACCCTTCCAACGCCCGTACGGCAGCGTGGGCGGGGGCCTGACTCTGCCACCCCAGATGAACGCCAGGATACGGGGCTCTTTCCCCTCCGTCTTCCCATTCTCCCACCCGTCCGTGATCACGATTCCGTGACCCGGGCTATCACTCCCCTCCATCGTCGATTCCCTCACCCTGCCTCCCATATCTGTCTCCATACGATTAGTCACTGCGTTTCGAGAAGCCCGCCCCTCAGTGCTCGGAGAAGAAAACACTTCAGTTATGCGGTTGCAGTATGCGTGCCACTGCCGTGACCAGATCGCTTATCTAGTTTTCCTACAGTAGTTTACGAGGTTCACAGCGAGGTTGGCGGCAGAGGAAGTGTGCCGATTTGAGGACAGGTGGCGTGTACCTTTGACACGATTCTGGATGGGTGATGTGGGGGGGAGGTCCGCTACGGACGGCGACGGGAGGACCTCTTCCCCTTCTCCTCGGACTCCGGCTTCGACTGCCTCTCAGACATCGGATTCGCCTTCTCCAGCAGGAATTGCAGCTCGCTTTCGGCAATCTCCTCCAGAGGCTTTTGAATATCCACGGCCAATAGCGGGGGCCCGGAGGAATCATCGACCCTCAGGAATTCCATCTGCATCAGCGGAACTGTCTTGGAGGGGGGAGCCCCAGACGAGGCACATCCCGTCACCCGTACCACCCATTCCTGCCCCATTGCCTGGAAGCTACGAGACGGGCTCTCATCCACCGTATCCCCTTCCCCAACGCCCTCCATGGCCACACGCACGGGAGTGGGTGTGGATTCCTTCTTCCCTCTTCCGGTGCGGAAGGGAGGGGTGCCCGTCGCGGGAGGGCGTTCCCTCTGACCACGAAGTCCAGGCGGCGCCATGGGCGGCGGTGCCGGACGGGAAACGTCATCCTGACGGTCGCCCCCGGGCTTGGGACCCTGCTGGGGATTTACCTGCTTCGGATCCCGGTCGTCAGGCAATGGTGTCGCCGGCCCTTTCTCTGTAGGTCCCTCGCTGCCCATTCCCACCTCCTGTGCTGCGATTCCGATGGATGGAAGTTGAAGAACCAGGGTCCGGGATACAAGCGACCACGAAAAAGCGGCGATTCGGCCCTCGCCAGAGTTCCTTGAAATGCCCTGGCTCGAGGGGCCTCCTCAGGCACCCAGGGCTGTGGTCCAACCCCTTTGGGAGCATGCCCGGAATATTGCGGTTCTTGAGGGACTGTGCCTGGGGTTTTAATACTCGACGGTATAGTATTTGGATAGCAGGCATTTGCAGCCCGGTGACAAGAAATGCCATCCCTGCGCAAACGCCGGGGGAGCCTCCGCCACTCTATCTCTTGTAGGCACTTCACACGGCCGACTATACTACGCTGGCAGCCAATCCTGGTGCTTTCACCTTCCTCCGCGGCCACAGCCATGAGCAACCCCTTGCACAACTTCTTTTCGCCGAGCTCCGTGGCCGTTATCGGAGCGAGCCGCCGGTCCGGCACAATCGGCTATCAGATCATCGACAACCTGATCCGGCACAGGTACCAGGGTGTGATCTACCCGGTGAATCCCAAGGCCCGCTCCGTTCACTCGATTCCCGCATTCCAATCGGTCGCGGCAGTCCCGGACGAGATCGATCTGGCGGTGGTCGTGGTGCCCAAGGGTCACGTGCTGGGGGTGGTGGACGAATGCGGAGCCAAGGGGGTGCCCGCCGTCGTGGTGATCAGCGCCGGATTCAGGGAGGTGGGAGGCGAGGGCATCGAGCTGGAAGCCCAACTCATGGAGAAGATCCGGGGGTATGGAATGCGCCTGGTGGGTCCGAACTGCATGGGGCTCTTGAACACCGCGGCAGACATCTCCATGAACGCCACCTTCGCGCCTACGATGCCCCCGCCGGGGCCCACCAGCTTCATGAGTCAATCCGGGGCGCTGGGCGTCACCATTCTGGACTACGCCGCGGAGTATGGGATCGGCATTCATCACTTCGTCTCCGTGGGCAACAAGCCTGATGTGAGCGCCAACGACCTCCTGGAGTTCTGGGAGGACGATCCCGGGACCGGGGTGATTCTCATGTACCTGGAGAGCTTCGGTAATCCGAGGCACTTCACCCAGATCGCCCGCCGGGTATCGAGGAAGAAGCCAATCGCCGTGGTGAAATCCGGCCGTTCGGCGGCAGGGGCCCGGGCGGCGTCCTCTCACACTGGTGCGCTGGCCGGGGCAGATGTGGCCGCCGACGCCCTCCTGGCCCAATGCGGTGTCCTGAGGGCCGGGACGATCCATGAACTCTTCGATTTCGCCATGGCCTTCGGATCGCTTCCATTCCCCGAGGGAAACCGGGTGGCGATCGTGAGCAACGCAGGAGGCCCGGGCATCATCATCGCCGACGCCTGTGAATCGTCCGGGCTAGACGTGGTGGAGCTGGATCCATCGACGCAAGCGAAGCTCCGGGAGGAGCTGCCTGATGAGGCGTCGGTCAGGAATCCCGTGGACATGATCGCTTCCGCCACCTCCGAGAGCTACAAGACCGCCCTCGACATCGTACTGGCGGATCCCAACGTGGACGCCGCCATCGCCTCCTTCGTGCCACCTTTGGGCGTGAGCCAGATCGATGTGGCCGAGTGCATCGTGGAGGCGTACCAGTGTCATCGTGAGAAACCGATCATGGCTGTGCTGATGGGCCGTGAGGGGCTACCCCAGGGGCGGGCGGAGTTGAAGGAGGCGGGGATTCCAGCCTACATCTTCCCAGAGTCCGCCGCACGGGCGCTGGCGGCGATGAATCGATATCGAGAGTGGCTGGAGCGCCCCGTCATGGAGCCCGAGTTGTTCGACGTGGACAAGGTGGCGGTGGAGAAGATCCTGGACCGGGTGGTGGCGGAGGGACGGGAGCATCTGCTGGAAACCGAAGCGCTTGAAGTTTTCAGCGCCTACGGGATCCCCACGGTCCCCCACCGGCTGGTGACTTCAGAGGCGGAAGCGGTTGAGGCTGGTGAAGCCATCGGCTACCCCCTCGTCCTCAAAGTGGTATCCGAGGACGTGGTGCATAAAACCGACGTGGGAGGCGTGAGGGTGGACGTCAGGACCGCACAGGAACTCAAGGACGCCTTCCGCGCTCTGATCGCCCGGGTGGAGGAGGCCGTACCCGATGCACGCATCGAAGGAGTGCTCATCGAGAGCTACGAGAAGGGAGGAATCGAGACGATCATAGGGATGGCCGTCGACCCCACCTTCGGCCCTATCCTCATGTTCGGTCTGGGCGGGATCTATGTCGAGGCCCTAAAGGACGTGGCGTTTCGAATCCAACCTGTGTGCAGGATCGATGCCGAGGAGATGATCCACTCCATCCAGGGGTTTTCCTTGCTTGAGGGCGTGCGAGGTGAGCAGGGAGCCGATCTGGACGCCCTGGCGGAGGTGATCCAGCGAGTCTCACAGCTGGTGGGAGATCATCACGGGATTGCGGAACTGGACATCAATCCTTTCCTTTCCTTCTTTGAGGGGGGGGTCGCCGTGGACGCCCGCATCCGGGTGGAAGTGCCGGAGCCCTCCCCGTGGGTAAAGCCTCCAGAGTAGATTGGGAGGCGAACAGGAGGGCACATGGGCCAAAACTCATCGGGTGACAAGCCGGGGCTGCGTGAGTTCTCGCAGTTGATTCGGATCCAGGAGCGAATCCTGGTGAAGCTTCGGGCCGTCCTTGATGAGCTGCACGCGCCCACTACGCTCAATCTCCTCAGGGCGCTGCAGAAGAAGACCGGTCGCGCGGTGGGCGACGAGGTCGGTGAGATCACCAGGGCCGTAGAGCAGGCGATCAGGGATCTCAAGGTGTTCGAGGCGGACCTCCAGCGTGAGCTCCTGAGCGATCACGAAGAGCTCAAGGTGGACGGCATCTCCAACCTTCCGCCTGCCATGGCCCGCTTCCTGGCGGAGCGTGCTCAGACTCCGGGCTTTTCCTACTCGGTGGTCCAGGACCCGGTGCGCGGCTGGATTATCTGCTGGAAGGAATATACGAGACACGGGACCGTTCGAGGCTCTGGTCAGATCTACGAACGCCCCTACGCTTGGCTCGAGGAGTAGCAGGGTGGTGCGGAAGTGGGGCGAGCCGCGTTACGCGTTGAGGCCTGGGCTTTCCTCCAACAGCTTCACCGCATCATCCCCATAGAACATCCCGACGTACTTCGCCTGTGCGGGAGTCACTTTCCGAACCGCCCACACCAACCGGACGTGATCCGGTTCCCTCGGCTCGGTAAGGAGTCTCATCCCGACTTCCGTCGGGAGTCGGTTCCCCTTCCTGCTGTTACAGGGTGAGCACGAGGTCACCACGTTCTTCCACGAGTTGTCACCTCCCCGAGACATGGGAAGGATGTGGTCCCTGGTGAGGAACTGGCGACCCCGGAGCTCAGAGCGATGGCGGCCGCAGTACTGGCAGGAGTAGCTGTCCCGGGCGAAGAGGAAGGTGTTGGTGACCTGCCGGCGGAATTTCCTCGGTACCTGGACGAAGCTGACCAAACGAATCACCAACGGGAACGGCACCTTGCAGTGTTCCGATCGGAAGGCCCGCTCCCGGTCCACCTCCAGGATCTCGGCCTTGTGGTCCAGAATGAGGCGTACGGCACGCCTCACCGGAACCAGCGTGAGCGG
>SDBT01020524.1_pt1 | contig 10332 bp, 13 predicted proteins | sample 2277101 | NCBI WGS metagenome assembly SDBT01 (sample SAMN10404973, study PRJNA504765) | marine sediment metagenome | isolation source: marine sediment core GS10_PC15, 103 cmbsf | place: Arctic Ocean: Southern Knipovich Ridge | collected 2010
AACTGCGACCGTACCCTCTGTACTGTTGCTGCTACCATCTCGGCTCCAAACGGTTTTCCGTTCTGAATCTTCGTCAAAACTTCCTCAGCTACCATATTTTTCACTTCAGCAAGAACTTCTTTACTGTCCTCACCTATTATCATTTTACCAATTATCTCATCTTTGTCAACCGCTTTGTCCGATATTTCTCGAATTTCTTTCCGGGCATCGGCGACGTGCCGCTGTGTTGAGAAATCCAAAACAGCCTTAACCTCCGCAGGGGTGGCATCAAATTGTTTCTTGAATTCAGTGCTGAAATCCGTCTCAGCGGCTTTAGTGGTCGTTTTCGGTTCAGGCTGACCTTCCTTGAGAGATGCCATAAACTCAGCAGGTTCAATTTCCAATAAACCGGCCAATTCACGAACATCGGCCTCTAATGGTGTCCCCTCTCCTGATACTGCCTTCACGAGGGTTTCTATCCTCAATCCCCGTTCTGCGGCTTTTGTGGCCGATGCAGCTTCCTGAAATCGCCTATCTGCACCAGATGAGTGCATAGCTTTTTCTTTTAGCTCCTCAAGGGTTAAGGTGACATCTTCTCCATCCACCTTAATCGTGTGGGTTTCAACCTTTGGTTCGGCCTTTGGCTCTACTTTGGGTTCTACTTTTGGTTCTGGCTCGATTACGACCGGCTCTGTTTTGGGTTCTGGCTCTGGCATTTTTTTCCTTTCGATTATTGTTGAGGCAACCCCTCTTGCGGAGGTTGTTCCATTTCCATTGCGGCGGCATCTTCTGGCTGAGGCATTTCTTCTGGAAAGATACCAAGGCCAGTGTTATGTTCGTCGTAGTGTTCTGTGAACTTCTCACGAACCGCTTGTGAGGCGGCATAGTATTCAGGACGAGCCATAAAAGCATCAAGCACCATTTTATGAATCAGGTGCATATCTCTTTCACTTACGATTACTTTGCCGGGTTTGTCTCCATCACCAAAAAGAGCTAAGTTTTCAAGTTTGGCTCTTCGATAATTCTGCCAAGCTACCTCATTTCCTACCGGAAGATTCAAGCCTTTTTCCCGAATCTGGAACTGGTATTCATCAAGAGTGAGGGTTCCATCCTTGAGGGCTTCCTTCAATTCCATTTTCTGTTGTTCTTTAGAAATAGGAACCTCGGAGGCTACGTTGATGTTCACTTCGTCGGGAGAGGGGATAGCATTATTGGCCAGACTAACTTCCCCGGTCTCCATATCGTAAGCGATTCCAGCCAAGGAGTCATCCAGATTACTGATACTTACGACTTTCTTGGCAGGCCATATATCCTTACAAATTCCCAACATAGAACGATAGATACCGGAGACGGCTTCCGCCACATTCTTGGCTGTTGGAGTCAGTGGAATCCCACTCGTCTCGTATAGGAATCCCAATCCTGAAGCTGAATCAACACGGCCAGGAGCACCCCCCTTCAACATTTCTGTCGGCTGATTTGCTAATTTATCCATCAAGCCGCCTGCAACCATCGCCGCCTCTATATTAGATTTTGTCATCTTCGTAGGAAGCAACGGGAAAGGCTTTAGTTCTGGAGTTGAGTAATCAGGCTCAAATACTATCCTCTTGATTCCATCTTGTCCTCTAAAGGCATCTGTAGGAGTCCCAAGGGACGCTGGCCACATCACGACACCATATAAATCAAAATCTGCTACGGATTGAAAAAGACTACTTAGACTATATTCCGCCTCTGTATTCAGGGGGATTAGTTGGTCAACAAAAGAACGACCATAAAATCCGCCGACAGTGACATCTCGTGCAATCTTTATGGGCATATGATATTTTCTTTGGGAATGGTCGTGGCGATATAGTAGAGCTAATTTCTCTTGAGAACCCGCAAGAATAAGATACTCTGCCAAGTATCCGTCCGATGTCTCAGTCCAAACCTCGACAAGTAGAGTGACATCAGTTTGTGTCTTATCTTTTTTAGTATGTCGTCCTGCCCATTGAGTCTCGACTTGACTCTGACCACTTCTAATATAAAAGCCCCCGCCTGAATGCGTAAGAGAAGCCGTCCCCTGAAATCTTGAGGATACATCCGCAGGTATGTCTCCAAATGGAACCTTCACATCGTCCATTCCCTTCCAAGTTTTTGATTTCTTGCCCGGAGTTATATCCAGTCCCTTCACAAAGTCGGTGGGGACGTTCCGTACCCGAATCAATCCTCGTACATCAGACGGCACGGATACATCTATTGGAATCGGAATTAGCTCCCAAGGATTTATGACCTCAATCCCGATACTATCCTCTCCCTCTACCCATAATCCAAATCCGATTGTTCCATAATGGAGTAGTGGCGGGAAAGTGTTGAGAGCTAATTTAGAAACCTTTTCTTGTGGAAATGCTGAATCTAAAACCACCTGTGCCGTGCTTGCTTTCCTCAAGCCATCAAGACTTTGGCCTCGCCGGGATACTGCCGGGGCAAGATTTATTGACAACAATCTCCCAAGTTGAGCTTGATACTTTGATACGATGTCCTCATATCTAAACTTCAATACTCCGGAGTCATCGAGATATGATGCAGTGAGAGTTCCACCATTATAATTTATATTAGAGAAATTTCTGATACCTCGCATATAGTAGTGATTTATCCACCAATTTATGCTAATTGGATTCATTTTGTTCTTGCCAGTTGAGACAAGATATTGGAAGATGGACTCTACTTGTTGTTTATTTGCGGCGGTATTAGGAGGCAAATTAAATTTATAAGACATTACTATAACCCAATCGTCATTTTATAATCAATATTTGAGGTCTTAACCTCTTTTTTCTTCTTGTCGGCAATACCGGGAATGATTTTCTTGGGGGGTTTAGCTGAGGCCACCAATGCTCGCAATGCCTCTGGTTTTTCATTTTGTCCTGCCACAAGAAGCATAAGTTGCGTGTTCATATCCGTAAGTCGCTTGACAACCTTTAGCCCCGCCACTAAAAGAGCAACCGCAAAAATCGCAAGAATCCCACTTACGACAAGTAGCACATAAATCATAGTCATTTAGACATTCCTTTCACACTATCTATCATAACATAAATCTAATCTTTGTCAACCTTTTTCACGTAGAAATCAACTCCCCACTTGAAACCAGCATTTGTCAAATCATCTTTGAAACACATCATATCTCCAACAGTATATTTTATCTTTGCTCGCAACCAAGTCCCAATTAGAGCATTGTAACCAAGACCGTCCTCTATGTTTCCAAAATCCTCAAAACAATGGCCTGTTTTATCTACGAAAAGATAATGCTGTTCATTTTCCATTTTTGTGGTCTCTGAAAATCGTTATTATTCTAAATAGGCTATACCCGACCAGTAAGAAAACTATTAAATATCCAATCATTCAACGCTACTTTGCCGTGGGTTAGTTTAATTTGTTTCATTTTTTATCCCACTATATTTTGTCTGCCTCTGTAGATTCGGCGGTTATTTGGATCTATTGCCGACTTCTGGGCACGTTTGCTCAGTAAATCAACCATCTCATCTGTGATGTCCTGAGAGGACACTCCCGAAAGTAACGGAGTCCCCTTAATGAGGGGAATATTTCTGCGGATCCGTTCCAAGAGACTGGGTTTCCCCCGCTCCTTAGTAAATTTCCCGCCCCGATTCTTGACGACATATTGACTCATCGAGAGGGTATCAATAGCGTCATCGTGTGGGAGCAAGGCTAAATCGGGAGTATAGTCCTCGGTCTGTTGATATAATTGGTCAAAAGGCCATTTGCTGGCAAGGTGGGCCGGATATTTTATTCTCCCGGGGCGGTATCGCCACTCCATCCCAGAAATCCGATTAGACTTAGTTACACGAGCCGGATATGTAATCGGAAAAACTCTTGCTCTCCAAGGAGTCGTGATTTTACTCTCCATCTCGTCAATATACTCCTTGACAGCCTCCGCAAAACTCATCTGAATACTAACGGCTTCAATTCCAAGTATTCGGGGTCGCCAAGCTAATCCATATTCATAGATCAATCGCAAAAGGGTCGCATCCTTTGCCCGGCCAAGCCACATATCCAGAATCCACAGGGTGTTCAAGGTATCAAATCCAAGAACCATAATGCAGGAATAATCATTGTATTGAGAAAGACCACACCCGTAGTCAAATAGCAAAATTCTGAACATCGGCAGTACCAGTTCTTTGTAGGGTTTCTCAAAATCTTTATAGACTCTACGGCCAGGCTCCATATATCGTTCCGACCACTTGATAATTCCGGTGTGAGCCAGTGGATTCTTCCAATCAAATTCCCCCTCAACACTATATTCATTCTTGCGGGGGTCAATAACCAAGATTCGGTCTTGTTCAGAAATAGGTTCATTACAATATTCTGATGCAAATGCGGATGGCCCAATCTCCTCTCTCCGAGCCTCAAGAACTTCTTGTGACCATTTCTCCGGCCATAAAACGTGGACTTTTTTAGAGTCATCCTTATCATACTCGATTGCTTTTAAGACCTTACGATTCCAGAAGTCAAATCGAGGGTCATCACTTGTGGTGGCGTGATATAAGAAAGACCTCCGATTAATCAAAGTCCCTATCCAATAAATAGAGGAACCAGATTCAAGCATCGGAATAATTTGACGAAACAGAATCATCTCGAACTTCTCGACTACAACTTGGGCAGCAGCTTGTGAATCGGAGTCGGGGTCATTTTCAGGATCATCAAGAATGAACAATCTCGGACGACCACCACGTTTCTTCCCCATCACGCTAAGACCTTTGATAACGGCCCCATTCGTTAGAGACAACTGATGATGGTTCCAAATCTTCTGCCCTCTTGGGGGCTTTACCTCCCCGAAATCTTGCAGGATTAATTCGTTCTCGACAAACTGCTGAATCAATTTATCGAATCGTTCCTCTACCTGCCTATCCGTAGCCAGTCCAAGAGATATTTCATAATGTGGACGAGTTAAGGCCAAGAGCATAGGAGCCTCAAGTCCTACCACAGTTGATTTCGCCGAACCTCTCGGGGCTGCACTTGCATTTCGAGCGTGTTGCCCCATATCAAAAATCATCTCGTAGTGAAAATCTGGGGACTCCTCGAAACCATTTTTGTAAAATAGTTTACCGACACCTGCCAAGTACACACGACGGAAAAAATCCCAAGCCTCGACAAGATGTTGTGGAGTATCCTGCTGATGCAATACAGCCAACCTTGCTTGCTTCTGCCCATCAAGCGAGAGGTCTATATAATCTTTCGGCAAGGGATGATATGGATTATCAGGTGGTTTCTTTAGCCACATCTATTTTCTCGATTTAGTTTTATGGCCATCGTTTAGTTGAGTTAAAAAATGACTTATATCAACTAAACAAGTTGAATTGAAAACGGTTTCAGAGTTTGGGGAAAAACAATATTGTCTCCACCGACTTAACCAACTTACCTTTCCTAAAAGATTCGTGCTATGAACATTACGACAGTTGAAAGTTTCTGTTTTTCTTCTGGAATACAAAGAAGATATATCATCAAAATAAATATATTTATATTCTGTTTTCATTGCTCAATTCCTTTAGTGCAGGTAATGTCCTGATGACATCGAAAAACGCTATTGTGGTCGCTATCCCCGCCGTCCATACAGCATTGCCTTTATTGTCCGCCATCACGACTTGCAGACTCGGCCAGATGCCTTCAATATATCCTGGTTGTTTCAGGAGTGCAAAAACCATCTCGGGAATAGAGGCTCTCTCCTTGAAATCCCAAGTGGTCGTAGTAGGTGTCGTCATTGGCTGAGAACACAAGGCAACGATATGAAAGGCAACCCCAGCTGCCGTAAAACCAGTGTCCATAATATAGTCCCGCAGAGCCTTGAGATGAATATCCTCCGCAGGGGCATTTTTCATTGCAGTAAACTCAAGAGGGAGTGCTTCTCTTTTTTCAGCATCTTCATATTCGTCTATTTCCTCAATCTTCTGCGGAGGAGACCCCAGGGAAGAGTTCTCGGTCGCAGGTTGGGGGTCGGGTTTTGATACAGGGATTTCGCTCTTGGGAGTCACTATCTTTGTTGTTGGTTCCTGTGGGATTTCCTCCTCCGGGTACTCTTGGAGTCTCTCCTCCGTTTGGCGGTTCAGTTCCTCCAGAGTCAACATCTCCGATGGGGAAGGCTCTTCCTGTGTCTTGGATGGGTTCCGAGGGAATGTTTCGGCGGTGTACCCCGTTTTGAGTTCCTCCGTTTTCGGTTTGGCTCTCGCTCCTATCGCTTCCTCGATTGGGTTCTGCTTCTTCGATTTTGTCATTTTTGGGTTCCTTAATAGTAGATTCAATTTGTTTAACTGGATTCAACATATTGGAAATACGTTTGGCGTGAAACGTGGTCTGTCCACCTTGTGCATTAGGGAAGGACTGAGATACATTCGCAGTATAACCAGATGTCTCGGCAGCCTCACGGAGTAACTCTCGAAGATGCTTAATGGCCTTGAATTTGATGGAGAGATTGGCATTTTGCTTCGCCATAATCAAAGTCTCTCTTATTTCAAGACTATACGACCATCCCAACTCTCGGAAGATATTCGTGATGATAGAGGGGTCGTTAAAACTTTGAATCGCCGCCAAGACATCATCAGGATTCATGGCATCAGGTTTTTCAATTTCGTTATTCATCTTGTTTTTTTACCAACAAGTCCTCAAGTAATTCTTTATATTGCCTTGCTTCATCTTCATTCTCAAAGATGATACCACACAACATATTAGGAGGAAAACCGTATATCCTTGCATCAGCTATTTCTGTTTGTCCTAATATTGCTGGAACTATTTTCATTTTATAATCCTTTTATTGGTTTTTTAATTTCAGATTTAGGGGTATTGTAATATATGATGAATGTTGGTTTCATTGCTCGTTTGGCTTTCTCGATAGTATCGGCGGTTCCACGAGATTGACCATCCCAGAAGGCGAGAACCACATCACAATTATTAACGATAGTTTGGTTACGAAGGTATCCAGCCCTTTTGCCATATTTATTCCAATCCGCAGGGAATTCTTTGTATTTAATATTTAAGAATTGTCGAGCATATTTTTTTGCCAAAGAATCTGCCCCGTTAGCCCCTCCACTTATGATTTCTGTTATCTGAACCAGATAAAAATGATTATGGATTGTTACCGCTAATTTCCCGTAATCATTAAAATCTCGACCACCAACGATTGCTAACCGCATATCAATTCTCCTCAAGATATTTCAAAATTTTATCTTTATTTTTAGACCTATATTCCTTAGAGTATTTTTTCATGTGTTCTTTATTTTTATCCCGCCATCGTTTCTTAATAACCAAGACACTCTGTCTCATTTCTTCTCCTTTTCTGCGGGGGGATGTGTGAGTAATTTTTTCACCATTGAACTGTCTCGTCCATTGGCAGCTAACATCTCCGCAAGGATTTGAGGCGATGCAGCTTGTTTCAAAATCTCCTCCGTAACTTCCACGAGGAAACCCTGTTCCCTTAATTTGCCGTTGATTTTTCCACTACTGGCTGGGAAAAGAAAGCCGGGACTACCGGGCCGACTCAAGACGAACATAATACGATTGAACGTGGAGAGACAGAAGAAAATATCATTCTTGAAGTAAAGAGGCTTGATGTGTAGAGCCTTGAGATATTTCAGGGCAACTCTCTTGGAGATTCCAAAGGTGGTTTCGAGATGCTTGACTTCAACGACCTCACCAAATCCCCAATCATAAACTTTCGGTAAATTCATCTTCACTTCCTTTCAACCTCTATTATAGCAGTTTTTTGACTTCTTTCCAAGAGGGTTTCTTTAGCTCTGGGTCTATTCCAAAGTTGATGAGTTGATTGTGTTTCCGTACACGCTTGCGGAAATCTTTTATCTGCTCCCATGTCCATCCAATCGCCTCGATGTTGGGGGAGACTTGGCCATCGAAGTAGCAATCTGCTACCTTCACTGACCAGATGGCACACAGATATAGTTTCTGGAGGCATTCCTCATAGGAGATTTGCCAGTTACAAATCATAAAAATAGTCATCTTGTTCGCCCTGTATCCAGCGGCCATTAGCATCTTTAGGGCTTTTCTGATCCTAAACTGGTCGAGGTAGGCAAAGTCCCACGCCAGACGTATATTTTGAAATCGGGATTTTTTCAGAGCCTCCGCAAGAAAGGGTAGGAGACATCGGTGGTCTATTCCACACACGAGTTCATAGTGGACGACTCTATTGTTTACCTTCACAGCCCCAAGCCGTTCAATGATATAGGAAGCATTTCTTTGGCTCAATAAATTCATGTCCATTATCTTGACACGGTTTCGCTCTATCCGAGGGATGGGAAATTCAAACATCTGTGGAGGTTCGTAGCAGAAATCACAACGGTTTGGACAGCCTTGGGATATGCGTATCCATTGCTCGGTATCGTTCATTTTGTTGTAGGGGCCAGTTGAATAAGGTCTGATTATGCCTCGTTTGTTCATTTTTGATTTCTCCTTTTGAGTTCTTGCCAACAGGAAGGACAATATGCTCTATTATTCTTGAAGTGCCATCCTACTGATTTCATTGATGCCTTATAATCAGCAATCTTTTCATATCCACTATCACCAGAACAGGCCTCGTATCCAACACATTCACAACCAAGAAATTGTCCATCACAATATAGATATACAACTTTACTAAAACTCATCTTATTTCTTCCTTAGTGCTGCGGAGGCTGCGTTAATAATTCTCTGCCTGCTTTCAGAGATGTGTGGCAGGTTCTCATTAGGGCGACGACTGCCACCTGCGAAGTCTTTTGTCGTCCTGAACGTCTCCACATTCTTAGTAACAGGCAGAGTTGTTTCTGTATGTAGGGTGATTTTTTGGCCCGGGACTGCGGCGATGCGTTTCACGGCGATTTCGCAGTATTCTTGTTCCTTCTCGATACCGATGAAGTTGATGCCCAATTCTTTGCAGGCCATTCCAGTTGTGCCTGATCCTAAGAATGGGTCGAGGATTATCTGGTCTGCGGAGGGCATCTTGAGGAGAGTGCAGAGATATTTCATCAGGGCAAGGGGTTTGACGGTGGGATGATTGTTCTTTACCACAGCGACTCGATTGAGACCAATGGATTTTTGCAGATACTCTTTCTCGCCTCGATTCTCGGCTCCTTGTGCTCCCCCGGAACGAGCCAAGAGTTTATCCTCACAATCTTCCATCCCCATATTCCGTTCTCGTCTTGAAGTTTTCGCACAATAAAAGAATCGAGAAGCACCACCAGAATCTCCATAGGTATCATTTGCCACAGTGTCGGGGTTGAATTTACCATAGGTATTTTTGTTTGGATTGTCCGACATCTGGCGTTTAGTGCCTGTAGCCATAAAGCCACTTTTCTTGGTTCCGGCCTGCTCGTCCAGCATCGCTCCGGCTTCTTCGTCGAGGATGAGATTGGCAGGCCAGCGACCTTGAGTATTTGGTTTGTCAGGACGACCTTCAATCTTAAACCCATAACCCTCTCCACCCATTTTTGCATTTTTTCTACCCCCCATATTTGGAGTTTCACCTTGATAGCTTATTCTGCCACCGTCAATATTGAGTCCGGCGACTTGGTGTGTCTCGGCGTTGTGGGCAAATGTTCCATCCAGAGGTTTCATACAAACCAAAATTGGCTCCCACGCAGGCTTGAGGGCTGTGCCGTAGCCGTCCCAGAGTTGAGCAAGGTCAGTGGCAGAAGTAGTTTCATGATATTGTTGTTTACTTCCATCGGCGTGACCTATACCAGTATCTCCATTCCCCCTTTCTCTCTGACATTTAAGTTCCCATTTACCTCGTCCATCTGTTCTTAGTCCTCCTTCTTTTCTTACTGCCCCCTTTGCTTTGTCGATGGCTTTACTGATGTTGTGGGACTTGGGAAAGCCGGAGCCGTAGAGCCACATCATGCAGTCTCGGATTTCCCATCCAGCGTCCTCGATAGCACAGGCCAAACGGTGATAGGTGCGGGTTCCACCGAAGCAGAGCAGGAAACCACCGGGCTTGGTGATTCGTAGCATTTGCTTCCACATAGGAACATTATAGGCAATTCCAGAACTATCCCAACCTTTACCCATAAAACCCAACTCATAAGGAGCATCGGTTACGATGGCGGAGATGAAGTTGGAGGGCCAAGATGAGACGACCTCAAGATTACCTCCGCAGAATATCTTGTTCTGGAGTTGGTTCATTGGTTTAACCTTTCCGATATTAGTTCCAGGAGAAGGGTGGCCGGGAACGGTTGCGGGTTGATTTTATAGGTGAGCGAGGGATTGCCGTAATGGACTTTGAAGTTGTCCTGGCCGAAGTCCATCAGGAGGATGTCTCCAAAGTTGATGTCAGGATGCGGGGGGAGGTAGAAATAGTGGAGCATACCGTCTATAGGGGAGTTAGCA
>SDBT01020525.1_pt1 | contig 10332 bp, 8 predicted proteins | sample 2277101 | NCBI WGS metagenome assembly SDBT01 (sample SAMN10404973, study PRJNA504765) | marine sediment metagenome | isolation source: marine sediment core GS10_PC15, 103 cmbsf | place: Arctic Ocean: Southern Knipovich Ridge | collected 2010
AGCGCATTCCCTGCAGCTTGTTGGAGCACAGCGGAGATCCCGTCTTGACGGGGCTGCAGGGAGCTTCAATGCAATACCCACTATGCCGGAATACACGCAAAATGAAAAAGTGGGCCTGGAAACCCCGACGCACAACGCTTCTCTATTCTTTACGCTTATCCTCTCGTGTTTCTTCCTCTCCGGCGTCGCCGGATTGATCTATGAAATCCTTTGGGTCCGTATGATCGACAAGGTAATCGGCAGTGCGCCTTTTGCCGTGGCCACGGTCTTATCCATTTTCATGGGTGGTCTGGCCTTGGGAAGCTACGTGGCGGGGAAATACATCGACCGGATACCCTCCAAAAGTAACTTGTTATCTCTATATGGAAATGGTGGAAGTAGCTATTGGTATTTGCGCTTTGCTGATACCCCTCTTCACGATCATGGCCAAACCGATCTATGCCATAGCTTACAACTACCTTTTTCAACATTTCTGGACATACCAGATCTTCGCCTTCCTAGGATGCTCTTTGCTCCTCATCATTCCGACGTCTCTCATGGGGGCCACCTTGCCAATCCTGTGTCGCCTTTATGTGACCCACCTAGGCCACATAGGATCCCGCACCGGACGTTTGTACGGCATTAACACAGTAGGTGCCTTTAGGCGCTCTACTCTGCGGTTTTGTTCTGATCAACAGCCTTGGTGCACGGGGAACACTCTTTGTGGCAGTTGGCATCAATGTCTCTGTGGGGCTTTTTTGCATCCTGCTGGGCCGAGCATCGCTGCCTCTTGCCTTTCGGGAATCAGCGCCAAATCCCGGCAAGAATACTGCCCCACAGAAACCGGATCTCAGGCCCTCTTCAATGGAAACAACTCATGATCCGACTATCACGTGGGCTCTTTGGATCTTTGCCGTCTCAGGGTTCTCTTCCATGGCCTACGAGGTTATATGGACCCGGCTTCTAGGGTTGATTATCGGTCCCACCACCTATTCTTTTACCCTCGTCATCGCTACCTTTATCACCGGGCTGGCGTTGGGAAGCCTATTCTTTGGCTGGCTGGGTGACCGGGTAAAGAGTGTTTTCCCTTTGCTTGCAGGAACGCAACTGTGTGCCGCATGCCTGGCTCTTTTGGTCAGCCAGTTCTTGGGAAACAGCCAGTTCTTATTTGCCAAACTGATTTACACGTTTCAAGATCATTTCAACGAAATGATTTTGGTTCAATCCATTATTGTTTTTTTCACCCTACTGGGCCCTACGGTGCTGTTGGGTGCTACATTTCCGCTGGTGAATCGTATTTATGCCCGGTCCTTGCCCGTCATAGGAAAATCAATAGGTACTGCCTATGCCCTCAATACCGTGGGGGCAATTATAGGATCCGTTGTAGCTGGGTTTGTTCTCATCCCGTGCTTAGGCAAAGAAAACGGCCTTAGATTGGTAATGGCCCTCCAGTTCACCCTGGCCCTAACAGCACTGGTAGCACTGGCCTTACAGAAAAAGCGTATGGCCGGCCAATGGCGCTCACTTTTAGGCATGGCTCTTCTTGGTCTTATACTTTTCCTAAGTTTTCCTTCCTGGAATCGTCAGCTCCTTTCCTATGGACGGTACCGTAATTTGGAGAAGATGGGCGACTATCTGAGCGCGACCTCATGGCTCGAGGCGCTGTTTAGTGGCTCCAAAAGCCTGGCCCAATATGAAACCAGACCGGAGATTATCTTTTATGGGGACGGCATTGGGGGATTCACCACCGTAGAAAAGGAGACCGACAGTCTGGGCACGATCAAGTATTCGCTGCTGAACAGCGGCAAACCGGATGCATCTTCCCATGAAGACAGGTCCACCCAGACCCTTCTTGCCCACGTACCCCTCCTCTTTCACCCTCAGCCGGAAAACGTCATGGTCTTGGGTCTGGCCAGCGGCATGACGGCCGGCGAAGCGCTTCTCTATCCCATAAAGCAACTGGACGTGCTCGAAATCAACGCCCAAGCGGTAGAGGCCTGTGAGATCTTCACACCTTGGAACAATGACTGCCTGAACGACCCCAGAACCCGGATCATAGTCCAGGACGGCCGGAATCACTTGGCCCTGAGCCGTAATAAGTATGATGCGATCATTTCCGAGCCCTCCAACCCCTGGATGGCCGGACTCGCAAACCTTTACACTTTGGAATTCTTCCAAACGGTCAAAGAACATCTTCAAGAGCCCGGGATTTTTGTCCAGTGGATCCATTCTTACGAGATGAACTGGCCCACCTTTGCCCTGGTCGGCAGAACCTTTGCCGAGGTCTTTCCTGACGGCCTGTTGATAACAACACTCCCCGCAGATCACCTGCTGGTGGGATTCTCAGGGCAGAAAGGTTTCAGCCTGGAAGTAGCCGAAAAGAACATAAAATATGCCCAACGATCCAAGAACATCTCTCTCCCGAATCCTGGGCTTCTCTTTCAGATGATTATTACAGAGGACCTCAAAAGGCTTTTCGGGCCAGGGCCGCTCCACACGGACAATTGGCCACGCCTCGAATTTGCGGCACCCAAACAGCTAGATGAGAACGATCTTCCTTCTGATGAAAGGATGACTGAGAGGCGCTGGCTCTCCGCGCAAACCAAGGAGATTATTGAAGCAGGCTGCCGTATGGATGTTTTGCTCGATAAGGTCGAATTTTTGGCCTCAGCGTATTCCCCACTTCTCGTGATCCCAGATCTTGTTGATGCTTCCCCTTCTCAAAAGAAAAGGTTTCACAACGTTCTGAATCAGTACTGCAATGAGACTCTCGTTCGCAATTATAAAATATTCCCAAACCAGGGAATGAAAGCAGAGTGCGCTGAACTTCAGGCCAACAAGATCCGCCAGCACTTAGCTTCCAACCCTGGCGATGCCTCCGGCTATTACAACTTGGGTCTGGCATTCGAACAGATGGGCAATACAGAGGCAGCCATTGAAGCGCTGCAAGGGGCTATTTCCTTTCATCCCTTCTACGTAAACGCCCTCAACAGCCTCGGGGTTATCATGACTAGGCACGGGAGGTTTGATGAGGCTATTGGCCAATTCTCCGAGGTCCTGCGGATCAAACCGGGCGATGCGATTGCGCAAAAGAACCTGGAAGTCATCTTGCGGCTCATGAATAAATCCCCATAGGCAACGAGGTGGATTTGGGGCTGGGTGGTTAGCGTTACGATATGGTTTTCATATCTTGGCATTTCCTGAAATAGAGGTAATGGGAAGAAACCTCGCAAAATTCTTGGCTTCAAATATACAACATTGTGGCAAGATACTTTCAATTCCGGAACAGACGTTCCAACCACAATATGTGGGGTCTACCGAAGAACATACCATGAACCGGTAATGGGTCGACGGGATTCCCTTGCTGAGATTTTGGGCTGCCATACAGTGGTGAGTCCCGTCTGGCAACCCCTTCTGCAGAACTTCCAACAACGACATTAGCTTGACGACCAAATCTTTTCTGAATTTTTCCTTGACATGCAAGAAGCCCCAGCTTAGCATGAGCCATACGGTCCAATATTACCTTTCCATGATTTTTTGTGTCATGGAGATGGATCTAGTACGCGAATTAGGATTTCTGTTTTAGAACCCGCTTAAAAATCGATCTTTCGCCGTAGCGATGCGGTTTGGTAGCGTCTTCCAGAGTAGTTCCTGACAAGCAGTACGAAAGAACAAAGAAAGGAGGACAGTCGCTATGGAAGAAGGAATCGTAAAGTGGTTTAACGACCGTAAGGGATTTGGCTTCATCGAGCGGGAGGGTGACGACGATGTATTCGTTCATCACTCCGCTATTAGCGGGTCTGGATTTAAGACCCTTGCTGAGGGTGACCAGGTGACCTTTGACGTAGAACAGGGTGCCAAAGGACCTTCGGCACAGAACGTTACTAGGCTCTAGCCCGAAGCTGTTCGATCAACACAGGCATCTCGTCAATATAAGGCGAGGTGCCTTTTTATTTCCGCGTTTCTTTGCTGCCTGTGTATGAACTTCCACCTTGCGTCGCGCAGGACTTTCGAGACTGTTTGGGCTGCGGGGGCTTGACCGAGAGATTCTGGTGGGTGACAGTTGACGAACGTGGCTTTTGTCAAACAGAAGTACGCATGGAGAAGGGAGGCCGTAGCAATGACTGATATCCAATTCAAGGTCGGCCAGGAACACGAAAACATGAAAGGAGCCTATAAAGTCCTTACTGTTAAGAAAGATACGATATGTATCTGCTGGGAGAATGGTGAGCAGGCCACAACTGCAGCAGCTTTGCAGAGCCGAATTATTGAGCGCATGCACCAGGAACGGGCACGAATAAGAGCGAAAAGAGGCGCAAAATCCAAAAAAGCGAAAAAGCCGGTACTTGCTGTCAGCAAATTTGAAGGCCTGAAAAAAGACGATTTTTCCAAAGAGCTTGCCGGTGCAGCCTGGCGTCATTATGACGGCCTAGGTGGTGCGGTGGCCGTGCGCTTGAGCCCGGAGAGACTTGACATTGCCCCATGGCCGCGGTACGGGCTTCCCGAGATTGAATGGGCCGATTTCAATCATCGCCTCGACGGTGACTTTCGACTCCAGGCAAAGTTTTTTGCTCGACTCGATGAAAGCCGTCTCTATTTTGGCTTTTATGTTGAGCGGTCCGACCAGGAAAAAGACACAAAAAAAGACTGGAACGCGTTCATTACCTGGCTAAGAGACGCTGACAACGAATCATGGCTTAATAAAGTCGTATCCGAACATGATCTCTCAATTTACGACGTGAAGGACGAACCTGCCTTCACCGGAGCAATAACGTCCACCGGGGATAAGTGGCGCTTGTCGAATAAAGGCCACAAGCAAGAGATCGAATCTCTGGCTGACTTCCTAGACAGCCTGACAGACAGCACCTGGGTGGATTTGCAGATTGCCAAAATCGTTGTGAAGAAGAAGGTAGTGACTCGCGGTGTCGAGATCGCTGATGATATTGCTGGGCTGTTTGAGCTGCTGATGCCGCTTTACGAAGCCTCTGTGGTTTTTGACTAACTTCCTCAAGCATTAATCAGTTGCAGTGAAAATATTACCTATTGGACTTTGGCAACCACGCCGGGAAACGAGGATAAATTTTGTCAAAAGAATATCCAGAGTGCCCTCTGTATGACCATAAGAACTGCAGAGAAATTGATAACCCTAACCTCTGTGCCATTGTCCGGAAAGACAAAAACTGTTTGAGGGGGCAGTCAAAGAAAAGGAAGAAAGCAAAGGAAGCGCAAGCACCTGATTGTTGGTACACTTACCCTTAACCAAGGGGGGTGATGGCCTTGGAAAGGAGCAGGGGGGAGACTGTCAATTCCTGCTATTGATCTCCAGTAGCCGACAACCTAAGAATGTTGTGATTTCCTTCTGATATGGAAATGCCATTTTCCGGTTAGTCTTCGCACGTGCTGTAGGAGGCGGGAGATGAAAGATCTGATCAAGTACATTGCTCAAGCGCTGGTAGATCATCCGGAGGCCGTGGAGGTTTTCGAAGTGGAAGGCGAACAGACCTCGGTCATTGAGCTGAAAGTGGCTAAGGATGACATAGGCAAAATCATCGGGAAGCAAGGCCGCACCGCGCGCGCCATACGAACTATTTTGAGCGCTGCTTCTGCCAAGATCAAGAAAAGATCCGTATTCGAGATCATCGAATAGGGTGCCATGGGTGAGGATCCGAGAGAAGAATCGAATCTCATAGACAAAGGATGAGAACTAAGCTTGGCATGAAAGACACGAAGGCGAATCTCAGGTCTTATCTTTTGTCTATTTAGCACTACTGAGAAAGTTTGTTGTCTAAACTCGTGATGGGGGGTCAACCACAATCTTACCTTCAAATTTCCTTGGGAAAGGGGGAAAAACATGAACAAAGGAGATTTAGTGAACGAGGTTTCCAAAGTCGTAAGAACCACAAAGGAGGCCAAGGCGGCCGTGGATTGTGTTCTTTCAAGCATTACCAAGGCGTTGAGAAAAGGAGACTCTGTATCATTGATTGGATTCGGCACATTTAAGGTAGCTGAGAGGAAGGCTCGTAAAGGCAGAAATCCTCAGACAGGGGAAGAAATCGATATTGCGGCAAGGAGGGTGCCAAAGTTTGTTGCAGGAAAGGGTTTGAAGGAAGCTGTGAAATAACTATTTGTTCGTAGATGGGCTCCATAGGCAGGGTCAGCAATGGCTCTGCCTTTCCTATGTCCATATCTCGTGGTTGCCTTATTAGGACCTACGCTTATAGTAATGCCATACTATTGATGATGCAGCACACGATAAGAAGTGCTTTAATAGCGGTTTCATATCTTTAACTCCGGAGGTACGTTCAAGCCCAACCACCGTGAATCTAGGATTACAAGAATAATCTCTAAAGTAGCCAAATTCAATCTCTCTGCTATTTACTTCTAGTCCAGGTCTTTTCCGAAACCTTTCGATAAGATACTCGAACGCATCTCAAAAATGTGGATCAGGGTTCAAGGCAAGGCGCGGGGCGGCGCGCAGTCCCGCTGTGGCGGGATGAGCATTTTGAGCCGACCCGCAACGCCGCCATGGGGACTTAGACGCATTTTTGAGATGGGTTCTCATATCTTCGATGCGAACCGCGCATCAGCAGTCTCTGTCAACAGCTGGATAATAGGACGAGTGTATTATTACCTAATGATGGAGGGGGGAGTTATTCACAGACGCCGCATGCATTGCAGCGGCCCACGTCACACGGTGGAGAGGTCTCTTCGCGGAGGGCTTTGTGGTATTCCTCAATCAGAAAAGTTTTATTAATGCCATGGTCTATAAAGTCCCAGGGAAGGATTTCATCCAGGGGCCGCTCTCTGTAAACATAATAATCCGGATTGATCACAGAGGCCTTCAGGGTCTTTGGCCAGTTTCCATTGTTTTCGTGTGCCGCCGATAATAGCTGGGCTGTGCGACGATCCCCGCGGGAAAGCAGGGCCTGGATGTATGCCCATCTAGGCACATCAGCATGCACGCGCACATTCGCTACGCGCCTCAACCCTTCCTTCACATGTTTGATCTTCGCCTTCAGGATCTTTAAGTCCTCAAAAGGAACCCACTGAAAAGGCGTGAAAGGCTTAGGGATAAAGGAGTTGAGGCTCACGCTTATTTGCCCGAGCCTTTTTGTTGTACGACTGGCCTTTAGGAATCGGTGCTTGATCTGCTTGCAAAGGGCCACAATCGCTTCAACGTCAGACATAGTCTCGGTGGGAAGACCTACCATGAAATAAAGCTTCAAATTTGGTATCCCCGCACTCACCAGAAGATCAGTAGCTCGTAGCACGTCCTGCTCAGTAATCCCCTTATTGATAACACGGCGCAAACGTTCTGAGCCTGTATCAGGAGCAATTGAAACAGTCTTCAAACCGCTTTGTCTGAGAACACTTAGGAGTTCCGGTGTGAGCCGATCCGCTCTCAAGGAGCTGAAGGAAAGTTCAACGCCCTTATCCAGCGCCTTTTGACAAAGCTCTTCCACATACGGAACATCTGAAACCGCGGCAGCCATGAGGCCTACACGGTTAGAACGAACGGCTCCCCTCTCCAAGCAACTCTGTAATGCGTCCTTTGACCTGAACCGTGGCGGCCGATAAACAAACCCGGCTGCACAGAAGCGGCATCCATGGGGACAACCACGCGCTGCCTCCACAAGGTAGGTATCAGAAAAGGTTGTGTGTGGCGTCAGGATAGTGCTGCAGGTGTCCCAGGAAGAAAGATCTTCTGCTGCCACCCGTTGAACCTTCTCAGGAATCCCACGCTTTGGCTGAAACTCGGCAATGGTTCCATCCGGATTATAGGCTACATCATATAAGCCTGGTACATAGATGCCAGGCACATTTACAGCTAAGGCTTTGAGAAGCGCGTCTTTCTCCGAATGGCTTCTATATACATCAAGAAAAACATCGAGAATCGGCTCTGCTTCTCCTACCAGGAAGCAGTCCACAAACGGTGCTATAGGTTCAGGATTCAGGAAGGCCGTCACCCCCCCGGCGATGACCAGAGGATGATGGGGGGTGTCTCGCTCTGATGACCACCGGGGGATGCCGGCTTCTGTTAGGAGGGTTAGGATGTTCGGATAATCATTTTCAAAGGAAATGGAGAATGCAATGATGTCAAAATTGTCCAGGGGTCTTTGGGATTCCATGGATCGGACGCCACCATGGATTGTACCCGCATCCTCAGGGAGAAAGACCCTTTCACACACTATATCCTGATGATCGTTGAGCAGACGGTATACGGCATGAAAACCCAGGTTTGACATCCCAACATGGTAGTGGTTGGGATATGCCAGGGCGATCCGGATCTTCCCGGCCCAGTCTTTTCTGACGGTGCCCTTCTCTGCCGCCAGGAACTCCTTATTCGTCATTGGTCATTGGTCACTGGTTGCTGGTTGCTGGTTGCTCGTTGCTGGTCACTCGTTGCTCGTTGTTCAAAAGCCTGCTTCGCCTTCTCTTAAACCCGGCTTGCGCCAAATCTGCCTTTGGCCTCAATCCGCCTTTCGCCTCATGAACGTGGGAGTTTCCAGATCATTACCATCCAGGATAATCCCGCGATAGCTTCTGTATTGGGCCCCGCCCGATTCTCCCACTGCCTTTTCTTGACGGATGAAAGTCGGCTCATCAAGGTCGACAGCCCGCGCAAGGTCGGCCTTGGTAATATCACGAACCTTGCCCCTGCCTGGCGTTGGAACCTTATCCTCTTCCTCTTTGGTGCCGATCCCGGTGGCGATAACCGTCACCCTGAACTCATCCTCTATGCTGTCGTCCAAAACCGCACCCCAGATAATATCTGCATCGTCACCAACCTCGCTGTGGATTCGGTCTGAGGCCTCTGTCATTTCCGCCATGGTCAGCTCTGGTCCACAGGTAATGTTCATCAAGACACCCCGTGCCCCGGCGATGGAAACACCCTCGAGGAGCGGATGGGAAATGGCTCTTTCCGCGGCCTCAACCGCTCGATTCTCTCCGCTGGCAACACCGGTTCCCATAATAGCCAGGCCTGCCTTCGACATGGTAGTCCTAACGTCTGAAAAATCAAGGTTGACCAGCCCCGGCATCATGATCAGGTCAGTGATTCCCCTCACAGCGTGAAGAAGGACTTCGTCTGCTTTCTTGAACATTTCGAGAGCAGTGGCGTTCCGTGATGCCAGTCCCCGAAGTCTGTCATTAGGAATCACGATCACCGTGTCTGCCATAGCCTTAAGGATTTCCAGACCAGCCTCGGCCTGTCTGGTCCGCTTTTTCCCCTCAAAGCTGAAAGGCTTGGTCACCACTGCCACAGTCAGGGCACCGGCATCTTTGCAGGCTTCGGCAATGACAGGTGCTGCTCCCGTGCCAGTGCCCCCACCCAAGCCGGCCGTAATAAAGATCATGTGGCTATCTTGCAGTGAGCTTCGCATGGTGTCTACGCTTTCCAGGGCAGCCTGTCGCCCGATTTCAGGATTCGCCCCGGCCCCAAGGCCCTCTGTCAGCTTTTCCCCTATCTGGATCTTGACAGGTGCCTTTGATGATTCAAGGTCCTGCGCATCAGTGTTAACAGAAATGAACTTGCAACCCTGAAGCCTCGCATTAATCATGTTGTTGATGGCGTTCCCACCAGCCCCCCCCACTCCGACCACTTTGATCTTGGCCGATTTTTCGTTATCCACAAAACTAAACATCATCGTCCCCACCTCCTGTTGGTTTTAGTAATAAGCTCAGGTTTAGCGTCTCCCGGTTGCGCTGCTTGTTACGTCCATCGCCTGTCGGTTGCGTTTCTCTTTCCGAAACACGCGCAACGATTAACGAAACGAGCGGCGCGACCGACACCCTTTGACGAATCCCGATAAGATATAAAAGACTCAAATGATGTCCTTAAACCACTTCTTCATGCGTGCTATGACGTGATCAAAGATGTTGCTGTCTCGAATCCTGAATTTCTTCTTGGGGTGAGCCCTAGCACCGTAAAGTACCAGCCCAACACCCGTGGCATACATTGGGTTGTTCACAACATCAACTAATCCGCTAATCCCCGCGGGTTTTCCAATCCGTGTGGGAAGGTTGAAAACCGACTCCGCAATATCCACAACGCCTTCCAGCAGGGAGGACCCTCCGGTAACTACCACCCCCGAAGTTATCGAATCCTCCATGCCTGCCCCATAAACCTCCCGGTGGACCAGGTTGAAGATCTCTTCCACTCTCGGTTCGAGGATCTCGCCCAGTATTTGCCTTGACAGGGTTCTCGGCTTCCGTCCCCCCACGCCTGCGACCTCAATGGTCTCATCTTTGCCAATCTTACTGGTAAGACAGCTGCCGTACTTTATCTTGATCTTTTCTGCCTCAGCCATGGGCGTCCTTAAACCTACAGAAATATCATGGGTGAGATTGTTT
>SDBT01020526.1_pt1 | contig 10332 bp, 8 predicted proteins | sample 2277101 | NCBI WGS metagenome assembly SDBT01 (sample SAMN10404973, study PRJNA504765) | marine sediment metagenome | isolation source: marine sediment core GS10_PC15, 103 cmbsf | place: Arctic Ocean: Southern Knipovich Ridge | collected 2010
AAAGACAAAAATATTTTAATTAAAAATTTGCTTGATAAATATCCACCAATTAACAAATCAAAAAACAAGTCAGCTAGCAAGCCAGCCAATCAGAAAACTCGGGTGTTTGTTAAGATCCAGGATGGTTGTGATAATTTTTGTAGTTATTGTATTATCCCTTTGATGCGCGGTTTACCCCAAAGTATTAGAGTTAGTGAGATTGTAAAAGAAATAAATAAAAAAGTTGAGCAAGGATTTAAAGAAATCGTTTTAACTGGCGTTAATATTTGTAAATATAAATCAGGTCAATTAGATCTAGCTGGTTTAGTTAAAAATATTTTAAGAGAGACAGAGGTTAAAAGGATTCGTTTTGGTTCCATTGATCCTAAATTAATTACTGATGAGTTTATAAATCTTTTTGATAATAAAAGAATTTGTAATCATTTGCACTTATCATTACAAAGCGGTAGCAACTCTGTTTTAAAAAGAATGAATCGTAAACATACTACTAAAGATTTTTTAGATTTAATTAGTAAGATAAAAAAGAAATATTCTTTATTTGGTTTGACTACTGATATTATTGTTGGTTATCCTGGTGAAACAGAAGAGGAATTTAAGGAAACTTGTGATTTTGTTAAAAAAATTGGTTTTCAAAAAATTCATGTATTTCCGTTTTCTAAAAGACCGGGCACGGTGGCAGAAAAGCTAGATGACCAGATTGATTTAAAAACAAAAAAGCTAAGAGCTCATAGTTTAAAAGAGATTAGTGAAGAGTTAAATAAGAGATTTAGGCAAAAAATAAGGTCTAAGGAGTTTGAGGTTTTGTTTGAAAACAAGATTAATGGTAAATGGGTTGGTTTTACCGATAACTATATAAAGGTAGAGAAAAGGGGTGATAAAAATTGGTTTAATAGAATTATTACTATAAAATTTTAAGCCGCTTGACACTTTTTTTTAAAGGAGTACTATATATAATACTAAAAGTATGAGTTGTCCACAGTCAAATTTCTTGGCTAAATATAGAGAAAATAATATATGATACAGTTTAATTTAATTCTTAATGACTCAAGCGGCTAGGCCTGTATTTTTCGTTGATTTTTTGGGGCCGCTTGAAAGCGGTCTTTTTTAATCACATTAATATCTAGTGTTGAGCGAAAAAATGGTTTTCTTTCAACAGTGGATGTTAAAGAAATGACCTTGAAAACAGAATAGCGGGTAAAATATTTTTTTACAATTCTTGTGATTAGACAAAATAAGGGCATATGGTGGATGCCTAGACACCAAAAGACGATGAAGGACGTAGTAGCCTGCGATAAGCCTCGGAGAGGTGGCAAGCAACCTTTGATCCGGGGATTTCCGAATGGGAAAACCCATCCCGAAAAACTCGGGATATCACTGTCTGAATATATAGGCCAGTGAAGACAACCCGGCGAAGTGAAACATCTCAGTAGCCGGAGGAAAAGAAAAAAATCCCCCGCCTAGCGGGGGGCATTCCCTAAGTAGTGGCGAGCGAAAAGGGAACAGCTCAAACTTTATAAACTTCTTTTTGTGAAGCCGTTCATTTTTAATGGATAGTGGATCAGAGACTAAGGGTGTAGGCCCATATGTTTATAAGGGGTTGTGAGATAACTACGATTACTTTCCTATAAAAGTAAGTAAAGAAAAAATTATAACTTCCCTAGTTGAATCCTCTGGAAAGGGGAACCAAAGAGGGTGATAGTCCTGTAAGCAAAAGGGGTTATAACTTTACTGTAGTTATTCTCGAGTACCACAGGACCCGAGAAATCTTGTGGGAATCAACCACGACTATGTGGTAAAGCTAAATACTTTTGGTGATCGATAGTGAACAAGTACCGTGAGGGAAAGGTGAAAAGCATCCCGGTAAGGGAGATGAAATAGTATCTGAAACCATATGTCTACAAAGAGTCGAAGCCCTTCGGGGCAACGGCGTGCCTATTGAAGAATGAGCCAACGAGTTTGTTGTATGTTGCTAGTCTAAGCCCAAATGGGCGGAGGCGTAGTGAAAGCGAGGGTGAATAGCCCGTAGATCTTTGATTTAGATTGGTTTTACTAGTAATCAATCTAGATCATAGATATGCAGCATACACAAGACCCGAAACCGAGTGAGCTAGCCATGGCCAGGGTGAGTCCCGCCGAAAGGCGGGAGGAGGCCCGAACCCACTGATCGTGCAACATCAGGGGATGAGCTGTGGTTAGAGGAGAAATTCCAATCGAACTCGGTAATAGCTGGTTCTCCTCGAAATAGCTTTAGGGCTAGCCTCGAGTGTTCAGCTCAGGGGTAGAGCACTGGATGGGACTGGGTGGAGCAATCCTACCATTCCCAAACAAACTCCGAATACTGAGCTTTAATAACTCGGGAGTTAGACTATGGGGGCTAAGCTCCATAGTCGAAAGGGAAACAGCCCAGATCACCAGCTAAGGTCCCTAAATTAACGTTAAGTGTAAAAGGTGGTGAAATGACTTGGACAACCAGGAGGTTGGCTTAGAAGCAGCCATCCTTTAAAGAAAGCGTAACAGCTCACTGGTCAAGTTGTTTTGCGCCGAAAATTTATCGGGGCTAAACGTTATACCGAAGCTGTGATTCTCCGGTTTACCGGAGGAGGTAGAGGAGTATTCTTATCGCATTGAAGTCGGATCCGCGAGGACCGGTGGAGCGTTAAGAAGCAAGAATGTTGGCATGAGTAACAAAAATGCAGGTGAAAACCCTGCACACCGAAAACCTAAGGTTTCCTGGGCAACGTAAATCGACCCAGGGTTAGTCGGTCCTAAGGCGAGGCCGAAAGGCGTAGTCGATGGAAGAGCTGGTTAATATTCCAGCACTACTATTAGTTTTCGATGGGGTGACGTGATTTGAAAGATTGAGCGTTTTCTGGCTATAGGCGTTGGTGGCTATTTAGGTAGATCTTTGGTAAATCCAGGATCTAGAAGCCTAAAGGTTGCCAGAAGAGAAAGCTGCAAGGTGGACTCAATTCAATCAGACAAATCGCCTAGAAAAACCTCTAGAGCTAAGCTAATAGTATCCGTACCGCAAACCGACACAGGTAGGTGGGTATAAATGTACCAAGGTGTACGAGAGAATCCTTGTTCAGGAACTCGGCAAAACAGCGGGCGTAACTTCGGGATAAGCCCTCCCCTCGAGCGATCGAGGGGCGCAGCGAACGACTCCAAGTGACTGTTTACCAAAAACACAGGTCCCTGCTAAACCGTAAGGTGATGTATAGGGGCTGATGCCTGGCCAGTGTCCGAACGTTAAGAGGACGGGTTATCTCCGATTTATCGGAGAGAAGCTCGGAATTTAAGCGCGGATGAACGCCGGCGGTAACTATAACCGTCCTAAGGTAGCGAAATTCCTTGTCGGGTGAGTTCCGACCTGCACGAATGGCATAACAACTTGGAGACTGTCTTAACAAGGAACTCGGTGAAATTGCAAGACCGGTAAAGATGCCGGTTACCCGCGGCTGGACGAAAAGACCCCGTGAAGCTTTACTATAGCTTGCTATTGGATGCATGCTTTGCATGTTCAGAATAGGTGGGACCCCGCTTTTGCGGGGGTCAGTGAGATACCACCCTTGTTTTGTGTACATTCTAATCCCAGACCGTGAATCCGGTTTGAGAGACAGTAGCTGGTGGGTAGTTTAACTGGGGCGGTTGCCTCCTAAACAGTAACGGAGGCGTTTACAAAGGTTGGCTAGCTCCCGATGGAAATGGGAGTGATAGTGCAAACGCATAAGCCAGCTTTACTGCGAGGGCTACAACCCGAGCAGTCACGAAAGTGGAAGTTAGTGATCCGACCGTACGATATAGGACGGCGGAAGCTCAACGGATAAAAGTTACTCCGGGGATAACAGGCTAGTCGGGCCCAAGAGTTCACATCGACGGCCCGGTTCGGCACCTCGATGTCGGCTCGTCGCATCCTGGGGGTGGAGAAGCTCCCAAGGGTTTGGCTGTTCGCCAATTAAAGCGGCACGCGAGCTGGGTTCAGAACGTCGTGAGACAGTTCGGTCTCCTATCCGCCGTGGGCGTAGAAATTTGAGAAGACCCTTCCCTAGTACGAGAGGACCGGGAAGGACGAACCTCTGGTGCACCAGTTGTCCTGCCAAGGGCATTGCTGGGTAGCTATGTTTGGTTTGGATAAGCGCTGAAAGCATCTAAGCGCGAAGCCGTCTTCAAGATTATATTTCATTTGAGATCACCCAGAGATTATGGGTTTGATAGGCAGTAGGTGTAAGTCTGGCAACAGATTTAGCCGAGCTGTACTAATAGATCGATTGTCTAATCGCAAGAATTGTGGAAAAATATTGGTTAGTTAATTAGTTGTTTTAGTCAAACTAATTAACTACCAGAATTTTGATTGTTAATTTTTTAGTAATTAAAATTCTGGTGATTCTACCGGGGAGAAAACACCTGTTCCCATCTCGAACACAGCAGTTAAGATCCCCAGGGCCGATGATACTCGTTTCGGGGAAAGTAGGTCATTGCCAGTTTATAAAAACCACTTCGGTAAACCGAGGTGGTTTTTGGTTTGTATTTATGATTGACTTTTTAGTTAAAATATGATAGGTTTATATGAGTGCGTTCTTTTTAAAAAGAGCCCTTGCAAAAAGGGTTTTACAAAATAGAAGAGGAGGATATGATATGTCTCGGGGAGAAGAGGTTGACGTTCTGTGCTTGCCCTCAGTGAATGCGGAAACCCCTATTGTGGTTGAAGCAGACCACATGGTTCCTGTTAATCTGCGAGGTTCAAAAGTCACAGTGAGTGCTGTCAGGATGGCGGCAACTGAAAGTGGATATAGGTTTACTGTCAGGCTGAAGCGCGGTGATGAAATTGAGCTCACGAGCGATGCTATCACCGTACCAGCTGGGTCGAGTGTGAATGTAGCAGTTGGTTTGGCTAGGTTGGACAAGAAGGTTATGATTTGCGGCAGTAGAGCCTCGGATCAGTACGGCGAGATTATTGAGGGTACTCTGCGAGATTGGGGGATTTCTTCAATATTTTTGCCCAGACCTTCAGGCACAGCTTCTACACTGGTAGTCATCGAACGGAACAGTGGCAGGGCTACCTTATTCTGTCACAAGCCACCTTATGAGCTTGATATTCAACGTTCACTTGAGCAACTTGCTGGGATCAATGCTAAGTATATTGTATGCACAGGTGTACGTGGCACAGAGCTGCCTCTCGTTAGGGCATTGTTTGAGGAAAGAGAGGACGCGGTTAAGGTCTTGGTGCCCAGCCGTGATCTTCTTAAGTCCCCCACACCCTTATTGAATGAGGTCTTCAGTCTCTGTGATATCTTTCAGGTAAACCAACGTGAGGCAGTCTTCATGCTGGGTAGAGATTCCTTTGATGATCCCGAGAGAGATATTCAGGAGATATTGAAGAAAATCACGCGGAAGAAGGCAAATTCAAATCGTCCTCGCGTGGTGATTATAACACGGGGTAAGAGAGGTGCTGCTACTGTGTTCTATCATCAAGGTGAGGAGGAAATTATCAGTCGGCGCGCATCAAAAGCTGATGTGAAGGATACAACGGGCGCTGGTGATGCCTTTTTGTCTGGTTTTCTGTGGGCTCATAATCAGGGAGGATTGTCTCATAAGGCGATGATTGATGTGGGTTGCTGGTCGGCGGCTCGCAATGTGGAAGAACTCGGAGGCAACAAAGGTATGCCCCACCTTAGTGCTCTCCTTGAGTATTTGTCATAAAAAACCACCTTTAAGGTGGTTAGGATTGCAGTGACCATTCTGTATCGTACAGGATGGTCTTTTTAATTTATTGATTTGATTAATTTTATATAATTGTCTTTTTTTTCTTCTAACTGACCTAAAATAGGTTCCATATATTCTAAAAATTTTGTAGTGGGTTTGAAATTTTCATAATCGAAATAATCATCAGGTAGAGCTTTATAATTTTTTTTACCTACTACTTTTGATAATTCTACTGAATCTATTTCCAATTCATTTCTACTCCAATCAGGTCTTTTTAGACACGCCATATGACCAAATTTTTCTTTTTTTATTAGGTCAATTGCTTTTTTTCCCAAAGCTATGGCATATTTTTGGTCAATTTCTATGGGATTACCACTTTCTAGATAGTTACCGGGGTAAAGAGGTTTTGTTTCTATTGATAATGTATCTTGAATTTTATTCTTTAGGGCTAAACAAATAAAATGATGTCTTTTTATATTAAATTGGTCATCTTTTTGATTTTGAGCTATACCGTTAATGGATTGATCAAACTTAGCTTCCTGGGCCACAACTACTACAGCAAAGTTTTTATTTTCTTTGTATTTTTTACTTAATGAATCTAATACTTTTTTTAAAGATACTGTTTTTTCAGGAGGAATAATAACATCAGCTTGGCCATAAATTGAAGAAGCTGCCAGCCAGCCAGCATTCATGCCTAAAGATTCGATAACATATATTCTGCTTAAAGCATAGGCAGCGTCTTTTTTTATTTCTGAAACGTAATTAGATAGATAATAGGCAGCAGTAGGAAAACCAGACGTAAAATAAGTTTCTGACAAATCATTATCAATAGTTTTTGGAATTCCAACAATAGGAATTTTTTCTTCTTCAAATAATTTTCTAGCAGCGCCTAAGGTATCGTCTCCACCAATAGCTAATATATAATCTATTTTGTACGCTTTAATTTTTGACTTTAATTGGTCTAGGCCGTCTGTAACTTTAAAGGGATTTGTTCGACTAGATCTTAAAAAAGTACCACCAATATTTTTAATGGGTTCTATATCTATATTATTAAGATCAATTATTTTTCCATCATCTAAAAGGCAGGCCCAGCCGTACATTCCACCCAGGATATTAAAGCCTTGTTTTTTGGCTTCTGTAATAGCTCCATAAAGAGTGGGGTTAAGAGCTGGGGCAAGACCTCCACCGTTAAAAATTAAAATATTTTTAGACATAAGCTAAATTTATTAGTTTTACTAGCATTTTAAATCTATTATCTTTTGTCTTTTTAGTCAAGGTTATTGTGGATAACTTATAAAATTGTAGAAAGATTTTAAACATAAAAACTATTTTATTTTGCCTTATTTTAGCTAAAAATATAAAATATTATATTTTTTGTAGATTTTTTCTTGACAAACTATATAGATTTGCTATAATGAGATTATTATTATAAACTTTATGCAAATAAACACTATTCTAAAGAAGTTTGGTTTAAGTGAGAAAGAGGTAAAAGTATATTTAGCCTTACTTGAATTAGGCCCTGTTTCAGTAAGAAAGGTAGCTATTAAATCAGGAATAAATAGAGGAACTACTTATGATATTTTAAAATCTTTAATAGATTTAGGTTTAGTTAGTTATTTTCACAAAGAAAAGAAGCAATATTTTGCAGCTGAAGACCCTCAAAAAATAAAGGATGCAATAAAAAACAGGCAAAAAGAACTTGTAAATATAGAAAAACAAGTAGACGAGCTTATACCAGAACTTAGATCTTTATTTGTCAGAGCAGGGGAAAAACCAGTAGCTAGATATTATGAAGGACACAAAGGAATCAAAAATATTTTACAAGATTTATTAGATGTAATGGGAGAGGCTGAAGAAAAAGAATATTTTGTTTATTCTTCGTCTAATATTAGAGAATACCTTTATAAGCATTTTTCTAATTTTACTGAAGAGAGAATTGAAAAAGGTATAAAAGTAAAAGTAGCAGCTATTGGTGAGGGTGGTGAGTTACAAGGTTTAGATGAAAGAAAATGGATATCTAAGAAACAAGGCGCACCAACTTACATATTAATTTATGATAATAAAGTAGCTTTTATTTCAATTGATTCTTTTGATAATCCTTTGGGTGTTATTATTGAAGATGAGGGTATAGCTGAGACGCAAAAAATTATATTTAAAAATATTTGGAATAATTTATAAATTATGACAAGAGTTATTGTTTTAGCTGCTGGTTTAGGAAAACGTATGGGAGAAAAAATTCCCAAAGTTTTAATTTCTCTAGCTGGCAAGCCCATGGTTAAATATTTGATTGAAGCTATAAAAAAATCAGGTGTTGACGAACAGCCAGTAATAATAGTAGCACCTGATAATAAAGATTTGATAAAGCAGGCCTTAAATGGTTGTGATTATGTTGTACAAGATAAGCAGCTAGGAACTGGTCATGCTGTTTTGTGCGCTGAAGATTTTTTAAAAGGAAAATCTGATGATATTTTAGTTCTTTATGGTGATATGCCGCTTGTTAGTGCTGAGACAATTAAAAAAATAAATCAAACGCATCTTTCTGAGGGAAAAGTTTTGACTATGGCAACTGTTAAAGTTACTGACTTTGAAGATTGGCAAAAAGGTTTTTATGATTTTGGCCGTATAATTAGAGATAGTGATGGTAAGGTAAATCAAATTGTTGAGAGAAAAGACGCAACAGAAGAACAATTAAAAATAAAAGAAGTTAATCCTTCATATTTTTGCTTTAAAGCTGATTGGCTTTGGCAAAATTTGGATAAATTAGAGAACAAAAATATCCAACAAGAATATTATTTAACTGATTTAGCGGAAATTGCTTGCGCACAAGGACAAGAGATTACTACCGTAGAAATTGAACCGAAGGAAGCTTTAGGAGTAAATACGCCGGAACAATTGGAAGAGCTTAAAAAAATAATTCTAAAATAAATGATTATTTTTGATCTTGATAATACACTTTTTAATACTAGCCTTCTTAAAGAGGATTTAAGAGAAGTTTTTATTAAACATGGGTTGACTGATGAAGAATTTTGGAGCACTCTTCGCGAGTCTTATAATATTGATCCAGAAACAAAAGGCTGTTATAGTATTGAAAAACATTTTTGTGTTTTTAAAAATTTTAATGAGGATAAAAAAAATAAAATTGAGCAAGAAACTAAAAAAATTATTTATCAGCGAGGCAGAGGTTATTTATACGATGACGTAGTACCAGCCCTTAATAAATTAAAAAAACAAAAGGAAAAACTTATTCTAATATCCAAAGGCATAGATAGTTTTCAGAAGTTAAAATTAGATGTAATAAACCTTAGAGATTTTTTTAATAAAATTTACATAACTCCTGGTGATAAAATAGATATTCTTAAAAATGTTACTAACGGTCAGCCAATTTTTGATATTAATGATCATGCAGAAGAGTCACATTTAGTAACAAAAAATTTTCCAAACATTTCTTGTATTTTAATACGCAGGAATGGTCAAGAAAGGCCAAAGATAAATATACCAATAGCCTCTAATCTTGACGAGGTTTTTCAATATATTCGTTCTTTTCAGTCAAACTAGAAAGAAAAGGAGGGTCAACATGACCTCAAAGTCTGATATAGTGGTTGGTTTTTCAGTTAACCCTGAGCTGACCTGGACAGATGTGCCGCCGTTGGAGCACGGTCAGAAATTGCCTGCGCAGGCAGATTTTTTCATATCAGGAACATCTTATAATGTCGCTCGGGCAATGAAGCGATGTGACATTAGGGCTCATCTCATTGGCGCAGTAGGCCGCAATGATCCGGTCAATGGTGTAGTTGAGGAGACATTGAAAGCGCAGGGAATCCCCTACATACTTCTTGAGGCACGGGAAAAGACACCTTTGGCGAGTGTTGAACCACAGATGGAGAGGCGACTTTCTTTCAAGCCTCCGATTGTTGAGGTAGATAGGGAAGCCGTTAGGAATGTTGTGGTACGGGCTGATCCTCAGTTCCAGATTGTGACAGGATTGATGCCAGATCCCAAGGAAATAGAGCTGGCAGAAGTTCTTCTAACTCAGAACGGCGGAACTCGTGTTCTCAACCCACGAAGAGCGCTTACTGCAGAACGAGATCTGTTCGTAAGGGTGGCTCAGAGCGCTGATTGGGTTTTTATGAACCGAGTTGAGGCAGCAGACTTTCTTCGCCGTCCGTCAGATCAGCTGGTCCTCAAAGATCTCCGGAAATTTCTGGATCTGGGGTTAAAGCTAGCTGTCGTCACCCTGGATAAAGATGGTGCCATGGTAGTAACTGACGATCTGGCATTGCAGGTTCCTCCCTACAATCATGGGGAGAAGATAGATGCGATAGGTGCTGGGGATTGTTTCCTTAGCTTCATCGTCGCCTCAATCATGAGGGGTTGTGACAAGGAGGAGGCACTTCGCCGAGCCGCAGTTGCTGCTGGCATTAAGGTCACTCGTTTGGGATCTGCCAATGTGCCGAGTTGGCAGGAGGTTCTGGAGGCAGAGAAAAACTACAAGGTGTGAGCTATAAGGCAATATCACCTTTTTTATTTGTTTAAGAAATTTCAAAGTGATAAAGTCAAAATATTATTTATTAATTTATGATAGATAAAAAACAAAAAATTGTTACCATTGGAGGAGGAACTGGCAGTTTT
>SDBT01020527.1_pt1 | contig 10332 bp, 27 predicted proteins | sample 2277101 | NCBI WGS metagenome assembly SDBT01 (sample SAMN10404973, study PRJNA504765) | marine sediment metagenome | isolation source: marine sediment core GS10_PC15, 103 cmbsf | place: Arctic Ocean: Southern Knipovich Ridge | collected 2010
TTTTCTAATACCATTTTAGAAAGATGGTATTGCCATCTATAAGGAGTATTTTTATTAAAAGTAGAATAAATTTGTATATCTGCACAATCATCAACTTCGCCCCATAAAGCTTTAGCAAATTCAGGGTCAAATATAATTTCTCTGATACATATTGTTTCTTTTTCATCTTCACCCTCGGTTAAATACATTCCTCCTATATCAATTTTATGATCCTCTAACACAGCAGCATAATAAGTGTCATAACCATTATCATTTGCTATTTGTAAGATTTTTAACATAATTTGTGTATCTGTCATTTTAAAATCCCAATTCTTGTAACCCCAAAGGTGTAGTCCAAAAGAATAAATAAAATATGAACATTAAATACCATTTACAAACATGGATTAAACCATATGCTACAAATGGACTAATGAAGAAATAAAAAATTGTTTTTAAGAAATTCATCTATCATCCCCTGAACCGCTTATAGTACCTCTTTTTTGCCTATCTCGTAATTTTTCAATATTCATTTCAGCTATTTCTTCAAGAGTTAAATCAAAATATTCACCAATCCTGCATATGTAATACAGACAGTCGCCCAACTCTTTTCCAATTTCGGTTTTGTCTATCTCATTTTCATCTCTAATAGATTTCTTAATTTTGTCAGCTACTTCTCCTGTTTCACCACATAATCCAAGAAGTGCTTGAGTAAATCCTTTATTAAATTTGCCATCCAATTGTTTTGTAAATTCTTTTGGATACCAAGTTTTAAAAGATTCTTTTTGATATTCTGGAAAATTCATAATTATCCTAACAGCAATTATACCCACATGCTTGTTTTTCGTTTGGGTTCCATTTTTCCATTCTTTTTTCAGGACATTTGGTGCATTTAAAATATTGTTTAATAGTACCGTCAATAGATGTGTTTTTTGTAGTACATTTCCAATCATGTAATCCTATAAAACATAAAAATTTTTTCATTTTTATTCATCTCCAAAAAGAATATCTGGCTCTCTATCATAAATTTCTACGAATTCATCTGTAAGCATTTCTAAATACTCGAATCTGTATGTTTTAATAAACTCTTCATCAAGTGCGCTTTCTGTTACTTCAATGTATTTTTCATCAAGTTGTATCCTCTCCTTTGAAAAAATACACCATAAATCATCGTTACTTCTGTTGATTCTTATTTTCATTTTTTCTCCAATACGTCTGTAATCGCTGTTGCAATTGTATTAGCATCCTTCATTTTGCTTCTCCTTATTTATTTGCATGTAAACAAAACAGCAGTATTATAATCCATATTTGCTGGTATTTTTTCACTTATGATGTGTTGGTCAATGATTGAAAAAACAGGCAAACCCTTTCCGACATCCGATTCATAATTCATCAACGCAACATCAGTTGATACATTTTCGCCAGTAACAAGAACCAAATCCTTGTTGTGCTTATTAGTGATTTCTTTTTTCATCTCAATTAAATCTTGATAAGTAATCCTGCCTTCTGGATCGCCAAATGTTCTTACAACGCAATTCTGTTTAAAATTTTTCATTTTATTTCTCCTTTTTAAGAATTTTATTACAAATTTTTTCAACATCTTCCCAACTTTTATTTTCTCCAAAAGCCATTTGAACAATAAAAAAACAATGGCTACTTTGTAAATCCATAATAACTCTTGCAATTTCTCTAGCAAATACTTTATTATTTATTTTATCAATGGGAATTTCCTTAATTTTTTTACGTTTAAACATTCTATTTTCCCTTTTTCCTTTTTAGAATTTCATGTAAATATCCCATCACATTAAATAATAAAGCACACAACGCTTCTTCTATTCCATCCTTTGTTAAAAGCCCTCTATGCTCTTTCCACCAATCTATAAAATGACGAAATCCCGATTTCATATAAGCATCTTGGGGGATTCCTTTTTGCCAGTTGTCCGAATCACGTAATTTTCCATCGGATTGCTTCCGATGTTTATTCATATATTCACCAAATCTTTCAATAACCAATGGACTTAAAAATCCTTCAAAATCTAATTTATTTTTATCATCATCTCTAGTAGCCCCTGTGGTAAACTTTCTCATAATTTATCCTTTTCTTGGTTTAATGTTTTTCTTATCTAATTTTAATATTTTAATAACTTGTTGCCTTTTATGCGGAGTCTTTAAATATGGTAGGATTGTTTTTAAAAAATTTCTTCCAATGGTAGAATTACATTGCCATTGAATTTTTCCAACATAGCCATATCCCAAAAATTTCTTAATTCGTTTTAAAATTCGAGTATCTTTTTGAGCAATATTAATATCTATTCGTGGTTTACAGATATATGGTTTAATAGTTCGTGTTCCGTCCTTTCTCTTTTTATAATACATATATGTAGATACACTATGGAACCCCGCATATCCTTCACCATCGAAAAATCCTCCTAGCCATTCCCAAGTAATCTTCGATTTAATTGTATTTTCTTTATATTTCATTAATTTATATCTTCTTTAATATGATTTTTGTCTTTTTAGTTTATATTTTTTGTCAAGAAATTCTAACAATTCATTTTGTGTTTTACAAACCATCCCCTGTTCATGTCCACTATCTAAAATAAAATATAGAATGCTTTTATTAATTTTAGATTTAGGCGTTGAGGTAATTAAATAAACAGGAATACCTCTATACCAAGCAATCACCAATTCAGCAATCGTGCCACCTAATTTATCTCCTTCTTCAAAATTCATTATTAAAAAATCACTATGTTCAACATAATCAATGTCCCCAAAAATTCTTATTGCTTGAGGTTCTTTTGTTTCAGGATCTTCTTGTAAATAAGAAACTCCCCGCCAGATTTTCCTCATATATTGTAAAAATAATTCCCAATTTCCTGATAATTGCCACCCATTTAATTTTTCCATTAATTCTTCGGTTGGCATACCCACTTTTTTAATCTCTTCTCTTGTAGGATTAAATGCATAGACTCCTCTTGCAAGAAGTTCTGGTTCTAATTTATCTCGCCATCCTTTTCCTTCATCTTTCTTGGCTGGATTTTCCATAGAACCAATAAGATAAGTTTTAAATAAACAATTTAATATTGTTGTAATTTCCATACTAAACTCCTTTTACTGCGGATTTTGTATCTACTTCTAGTATACCATAAATATCAAGAGGTGTCAAATAAGCTATTTTATGTATCCTAATTTTTTAAGATGTAGCCAAGCAAGAGCTAGACAATTAGATAATTTTTTATTTATAATTCGAAATTTTAATTCGTTAATATAAGTGTTTTCATAATACACTTGAAAATTATTATCAAAATCTTTAATAATAAACATCCAATAAATACCATTTACAATTGATTTTGGTAATTCTTTTAATATTTCACCAGGTAAGGGTGCAGAAAGAAAAGATTCTGGTTGAATCCCCATCCATTTATCTTTGTGTCCGAAATTTTCTAAAAAATCTTCCTTGTCCTTTTTAGATACAATACCACTTAATGCCCAAGGTTTCCTATTTGACAAACCGCCATTCTTGGTATCAATAGTACCAGCATCTTGTCTCATAAAGTAAAATTCGGAATCTTGCGGGAATCCATTCTCTTTTAATTCTTTGGCTATTTTTAAATCTACACAATACTCTTTCAAAGTGTATCTCCTTTTTTAAGAAAATAATTTATTTCTTTTGTTATATCTTGTATTAAAATATTTAACAACTCTTGCTTGTTCGTCTTTTGAGCAATTCAGTTCTTTAAAAACTTTTAATACTCCGTTCATTGCAGTAACTTCTTTATCATCATTACCACTAGCTACAAAAGTTATAGTATAAGTCATTTGTTCCATTTTATATCTCCTTTCTTTAAAGATCTACAAATCCTTCTTCGTCTTTTGTATCTTCTGAAATATCTCTTATCATATTTGTTAAATATCTAATGTCCTCTATATCACCAAATGCACCACAAATAGATTTATTTTCATCTGGCTCGTCTACTTCGTTATCACAACAATCACATTTACTTTCCTTAACTTTTTTAAAACCTAAAAAATTATATACAAAAACGCCTTCGGGGTGGAGCCTATTAAATGCTATAATCCTGTTCATAATATCTTGTAATTCGCACATTAATTTATCTTCTTCTTTATTTTCTTCTTTCATTTTAAATTTCCTTTATTAAGTTTTCTTTTTTGAGATAGATTAACATTTTTGCAAGAGCGGTGGGTAGGGATTTGTCGTAAACCTCTACTTCTGATATTAAAGAAGCTGTAATTCCAGTACACCAATAACCACATAAATATTCTATTTTATCTCCTTGCTTATATCTTTGTACAGTAATCCATCCTTTTTTATACTTTAATGGCAACCTCTCCAACAACATATCAGTTGTGAGGGCGGGGTAAAGTGAGTGATGTTCCGTTTCAATACATAACCTTTTATCATTAGAAATAATTTCATAAGCCTTATCTCGTTTTCCAAATCCAAACCACCACCACTCCGCATCAGGAAACCAATCCTTTAGTTCTTTGCTGTATTTTATGTCTGCATAAATCATTTATTATTTTTCTCCATCTACATGATGAATTTTACAAATTTTAACATCCCCATGAACAGGATGAACTACTGTTTTTGTTTCAATAGTTACTTCGGCGCAAACAGGGCATACACCTACTTCAATTCTTTCTTTTATAATATCAGTCATCATACATTTCTCCAATTTTTAATACCAATTAATAACAAAATAATACCAGCTATAGCCAAAAAATTAAGTTCTTTATGAACCATTAAAAAAATATATAAAATAGAATTAACCCAATAAATCAACCATCCAATTTTGGGTTTAGTTCCACATAAATAAACTGCTAAAACCAATATACCACTACAAATAAAATCTAAAATAGGAATAATATCCATTTGTATCTCCTACTTAGGTCTTGGTGCACCTGTTTTTACAGATTTAGATTCAAAACAATTTATGAAATTTCTTATTACAAAATATGGAACACAAACTAATAATATTCCTGATCCAAATAAAATAAATAATTCCATTTTAATTTCCTTTCTTAAAGTTGATGAGCGAATAAATTATCAATAACACTTTGTGCGTTTCCAACTCCATTGTCCCTATCATAAAGATGTGGCTGAACATCGTTGCCAGAAATATCAATCTTCATAACTCTCCCCTTGAGATAATCAAAATATGTTTGTCCCGAATCAAGAATTTCTTGGGCTTCGAGTTTTGTCATTGGACTGTTATGACCGTGCATAACCCCCATTCCTTGAGGTCTGGCACAATTATAAAGAGCAGCTAACACGTCTGCTTTATCTAATCCTTTAATATTAATTTCATTCATTTTAACCTTTTTGTTTAAGTGTAACATAAAATAGGTTGCTTGTCAAATTTAAAGAGGTTGGTTAAAATCTCCAAGAGCAATTTTAACTACCATCTGCTTGGTATCAGATTAGCGGTAAAAACAATAGAAAACACCACGTATGGCATAATATTGTTTACAACCTCGTTTATTGGGTTGGTTTCTACACTAAATAATAAAACCCTTACTCGTCACGGCTCGAATCCGTCCGAATTCGTCCGAATTCGTAGATGGTATTTAGCCCATAACCCAAATTTTTATTCGTCCTCTTCGCTATTTGTAACCCTTAATTTATTCACAATCTTTTTTGATTCTTTACTCTTTGTAGATTGAGCAATTCTTTTTAATAAATCATCTGCGCCTCTTTGATAAATAACTCTTTGTTCTGGTGATAAACCAGAGCCATTCTTTCTAACATATCTTTTTCCTTTTGAAATGCCTCTTACCAAGTCTCTTGCGACTCTTCCAGTTCCTCGTACAACGCTAAAAACTGCACCAATTACCCATCCAAATCCACTTAATGAAAGAGCTACACAAATGACAATAAACCATAAAAAATAGCCTTTAGCATTTAAAATGAATTGTGAAATTTTTTCCCGATAAGTTAATTTTCTTTCTTTTTGAGAAAAATTTTTCTCATATGAATAATATTTTTTCCCACATCTTATAACTCTCCCTTCAACATCTAATTCAATATCCTCTTTACACGTAACTTTTCTAACAGATTTTTCAGTAGATTCAGGAACTTTTGACACAGTATTCCTAAATGGGGATGCAGCGATTTTTAAAAGACTACAGCCAGAAAACATAAACACAATTAATAAAAGCAATACCACATTTTTATAAACAAAGGGGTTTCTTGCATTTTTTACAATTTTTCTTTTCTTACTAGCACAAACATGATCTTCATCAAACGATTTTAAAAAATTGTATATACTTAATAGAAATTTTTTCATGATTGTTCCTTTTTTATTTTTACTGGTTTATATCCTGTTCCTTCTAATTGTTTTTTTACATTAAAATACCGATATTCCTCGCCTGAAAGATATTTAATTGTTTTTTCACATTTTGTACAATGCAAACAATAACCGCTAGGTTCAAAATTGAGCGTAATTACATCTTCGTGCAAACAAGTATTTTTCAAAATTCTTTTTAAATATTCATTGAGGTCACGATCTAAAATATCAACCTTTGTAATCATTGCAACCAACACACCAAGCGATAATACAGTATTTATAACTCCTAAAATAAATAAGTCCATTTTATTTCTCCTTAATTTGAATTATTATCAACAAATTGATGTTTATAATTTTCAATTAATTTTACAAATTCTATATCACAATCGAAATCAGTTGTTACACTAACAAAACCTTCGTAATACCCGTTGCTACTATTTCTATATATAATTAAACAATGGACATCATCACTATAGTTTCTTTTGGAAGATAATATAATTCCATGAATATCATCAACACCTTGATATGTCTGTTTCTCGTCCCGCCCTAGATTAATCTCTTTTGTTGTAGTTATTTTTTTATTTATAACATTATCTATACCTGTAATTGAATCTAAATATGCTTGCGAACAACAATCGCCCATGAATCCCCAAAAAATATTTTCCACTTCTGTCTCAAATTTGATATAACACCAACCATGCTCATCTTTCCCTATAGAAATTTCTTTAATTGTTCTTCCGATTAAACTTTCAATATTGTTATTCATCTTTCGTTCCTTTTTTAAATTTATAAATTGTTTTACCCTTTTTATTTACCTCTATGCTCATAACATTTTTGCCATGCGAAGCAGTTTCGTTTATCATTTCCTCTTTTGTTAATTCGCTATGGCCAATTGGTTTAATGCCTTTTTCACGGGCATATTCTAGGAAATATTTTTCTATACTTTCTCCCTCTTTTACTCCGTCTTTCCTAGCTCGGTCATAAATTTCAAGAACGTCATCTATAGATATTTGCCAAACACTTTTCATATTTTCTCCAAATATTTATTTTTAAAATCATTAATCACTTCTTCCGCAGAAATACAATGATACTTAGAAAATTCTTCTCTACCGTTCCCATCAAAATTCGTCAACAAATAAAACATATCCCGCCACGAATCTTCCATATTTTTTATGTATCTTTTGCGTCTTGAATGAGCATTATACCAAATAGGGGTTCGAAAATGCGATTCGATATTTGCTGTGTCCCAATATTTATCAATTGATTCTAAACTGGTTTTGTTTTTATTGTATTTTTTATATAATTTATCCAATCTAGCTTTTGCTATAAAAATTTCTTCTTTAGTATGTACTGCTCCGTTATGTCGTCTTTTAAGGGCAGATACAAATCCTTCTGGTAAATGCATTTCCATTATTTACTCTCCTTAGAAGATTGAACTGTGTTGTAATAATCCCACATTTTATTCAACACTTCTAATAAAGTTTTTCCTATAAATTCAGGAGATTTATCATTTCCGCTTGTCCAATAATAGTAACATCCATAAAAATGGCCTCTATAAAAACAATCCCAATCCATTTCTGATAATAAAGTCAAAATTTTGGTCATACTTTTCATTATTTACTCCATTCTATACCACATATGGTATGTTATTTAACTTTATCTACCACTGGTGGTGTATCTTTCTTTAAATATTCAGGAAGTGCGCCAAATGCACCTTTAGTAGCCCTTTTCTTATAACCTTTTCTACCTACCAAATTTCGTATTGTATTTCTTTTCTCTTTTCTATTCATAATAGGTTTCTCTGATGTTTTATTTTTATCCATTTTTTATCCTCTCAATTGAATATTAAAATCAAATGATTTAATAGAATATTTACCTTTTTCTCTATTTAAAATTCCTTCATTTACTAATTTTTTTAATGACCTATTTACTTTAGCTGAAGCACTGCCATAATCAAATCCGAGATGTAGTCCTATGTCCGTCGGCGATGCAGAAATTTGATGATCTAATACAGTACGAAGGCCATTCCAAACATCCAAATCTCTTTCATTAAAATAAACCGTTTTCATGATTCTCCTTCATCAACCCACCAGCGAAATCCTAATAGGCAATAATAATTGTATTTATGAGTCCAAAACCAGAATTTAAGACTATCACAATTTTTTGGTTTTAGATATTTTAAGTATTTAATTTTCATAATATCCCTATTTTAATGAACCGCCCCGAATCTCTAAATTCCATTCGGTATTGTTATTTAAGGCGATTCAAAAAATAACCCTTTTATTAACCCTTACATGTAAGTATACCATATTTTGCCTTACTTGTCAATAGCAATAGAGCATATTAATTGATTATTTTAAGAATTTCTATTAAAATAGGCAATAATATAACGCTTATTATAGCAAATAACAACAATTTCTTTTCCATTATTATTTAACTCCCATCTGTTCCAAGCTTTTCCCCTCGTAAATTTGCCACGAGGTTTCTCCTTTTGGCATATAGTAAATATACCTACCTAAATCATAAACTCGCCATAATTCATTGCCATTTTTATCAACAGAAATTATTTGTGCTTTTCTTCTTTCTTGATCGGCTTCGCCGTCGTCTGCAAGAATAAACCCAACTCCCAATAGTGATATGCCAAGTAAAAAAATTATAAACATAAATTCAATTAGTGCAAGGCCATTTTTGTTTGATTTAAGATTCATATTAAAATCCTCCAGTTCCCTTTTATTTTTTGTAAAGTGTGATAATAGCGATTCCTATAATGATATTGTATGTGCTTTCTGTATAAACACCAAACATTAAATTCCATAATCCCATTGCATAGAAAAAACTGTTTAAATATTTCATATTATATCTCCTTTCCGCCTTTAACGTCATGATTTGGATCTGACATAACAAGAGTTGTTTGACCAAAAGGCTCAATCCCATTTCTATCACATGCTTCTGTTTCTGATATTTTAATACACTCCGATTCGCCATAAAAGTAATTGCTTATTTTTAAAAATTTAAATGGACATATGTGTTCCATTTTTACCTCTCAATTTTAAATTGTTTATTTAATTTCGCAACACGTCGTTCTTTTGGAACGCAATTTTAGAGCATTTTAATGTTTTGAGTTTCATTTTATATCTTTTCTATTTAGTTATAAATAGAAAAGATTTTATATATAAGTGGTAAAATATATTACCACTTTTTATAAAAGTGCTAAAACAAATAACAGTATTTAGTATATTGATACTTATACCTGTATACTATATGTTATTTATATCTCCAAATAAATTCATTATTTAAACATATAATAATAGGAATGTATGGTATTTTTAAAATCTTGGATGTTTTTTTTATACTAACCCATTCTTTGATAAGTTTTCCATCTGAATTATATTGTAAAATAGGTTTACACAAAGCAAGTTCTGTATTATGTTGTTTTTCTATATATTGACAGTTGGATATTGTATAATTTTTATTGTTGTTTTTTCTATGAATAGAAGCAACATTTAAGTCATGTGCTTTATCTCTAAACCAAAGAAATTTAATATCTTCTAAACTAAGACTATTCTCGATTCCTCTACCGCCATATGCATTAAAATGACTGTTGTTTGGATTCTCGCATCTCTGTATGATATCATGTAATGTTCTTTTCCAGGGATATTTTCTATGGTGTTCCTGAATCATTTCTTTGTGACAATCTTTGCACCAAGAAGATAATCCAGATTTTATAATTTTATTTTTATAAAATTCTGTAACAGGTTTTTTGGGTTGTTTACATTTAGGATTTGAACATTTTTTAATTTTCATAATATAACTTTTCCTTTTTATTGATTTTATTTCTCCTTTCTTATTTTTACAGTTTTATTTTTATAATTCATTTTTAATTTAATTCTAAATTCTTTAATTGTTTTTGGTAATTCAAAATGCATTATTTCTCCTTTCTTATTTCTTCTGCAACAATTTTTCTTTCTTGTTCGTTTGGTTGATAATAAAATTCTGTTACTTTAATATCTGTATGACCACACCAAGCTTTTAAAGTAAAAATATCTAC
>SDBT01020528.1_pt1 | contig 10332 bp, 10 predicted proteins | sample 2277101 | NCBI WGS metagenome assembly SDBT01 (sample SAMN10404973, study PRJNA504765) | marine sediment metagenome | isolation source: marine sediment core GS10_PC15, 103 cmbsf | place: Arctic Ocean: Southern Knipovich Ridge | collected 2010
GCTCAATGGATTTGTATCATCTAAATCATTAGCAGTAACATCTATATCTTCAAGAAAGAAAATCTTATTTCTTCCTCTAAATTTGACAGCATCTCTTCTAGCTTGAATTTGTTTTCTTATATTACTGGCACCAATGATTCTAATATTACTATCATTAAAGGTATCAATTGTTAAATTAAAATCGCTCTGTCCTGATTGAATATCATTAGCCAACACAATTGGCTGCGCTCCAAATGTTGACGTATTAATAGCCACAGTTCTTTCTCTTCTTTCTCTTTTTCTTCTTTCTTCTGCTCTTTTGGATTCTTGAGTTGCCCGCCTATCATCCGTTTGTTCCTCGGTAACATCTTGTTCATCATCCTCATTGAATTGATCTCCAATACTTTCTAGTGCCACAAAGTCTGTTAAGTCAGCACCATCCTGTCTTGGTACATTTTTATTTTTATCTTGGGTTTCTTTAGCTGAGGATCCAACTACTTCAGGTCTATTTTGACCTTTGAATAATGGAAGTTCAACTTGCCACGATCTATTGAATTTTAATTGAAAATCCAAAACTTCAGTATTTTGACCAGTATAAATAAAATCATATCTTTTTCTCATACCAGTAAATTTCAATAATGTATTAATATATGTATCTTGTTGATCTCCTTTATATGCAACGATATGTTTTCTATTGATAATTGGAGAAAATGTTTCGTATGATCTAATATGATAAGTTATTAAAACTTCATATTGTTTTGCGTTATCATTATAGCCAAAAATATCAACTAATGGATCAACAACAAAAGCAACCGATGGTTTTTTTGAATCTCTGAATTTACCTTCACCAATTTCTGGAGGCACATCAGACAATTCACCAAAAATCATTAAGTTTTGACCTTGAACAGTTGCTCCAATAACTTCTTGAATTATAGCTTCTATAGATGTTCCTTTTGTAAAAGTTATTCTTGACTTTGTGCTATCTGGTATTCTTTCTATCTTTGTACTTAAATATGCCTCGGATCGACTGGCACCAGTTTTATTTTCAGCTGGACTTCTTATTTTCCATTTAGCCATTGACGGATAATCTAATGGAAAAGAAAATGAATAAGCTCTGGCCCTTGGAACTTTAGAACTAGTGGTTTGATTTGTTTTGTCTCCAATGTTATAATTATTGTAGGTATTCAAAATCTTTGCGAATATTTCAAAAAATTCTTTAAGATCTGCGGCTTCAATGCCGAAATTATTTTCAACTTTTCTAGCAGCATCATATAATGCTGTTTCATTTTGTGCTATAGCAGTGAAGTTATAGATAGTTCCACCTTTACCTATTTCTACATCAACATTTGTTATAGACAATCTCCATATTCGTTGATCTATTTTTTTAGCTTGAGTTTCAAGATTTTTTGGGAGTCCACCATCAAATGAATCAACCCCAGAGCCAGAATATCCATTAAACGTAAGCTCTAACCAATAATGACACTCTTTATGATTTTTCACTTTTAATCTTTTAGCAGCAGCTCTTATTTGTTCCATTAATGCATTGCTTTGTGGTTCAATAATTGTAAAATTAATATTGGTTGCCAAGGTATTTTTATTATTGGGACTGGGTGAAATTTTAGATTGTATTGTCACTTCTTTTATGTTGACTCCTGTGGCTCCAGTTTCAGAAATAACAATAATAGCTTCATTTGCTAATGTTTCATGTGTTGCCTTATCACCCGTCATAAAAAATCGCCAATTATATGCAACCTGTTCGAATTCATTTAATGGATTGGGTTCAAACTTAAATCCGCTAGCTTTAGCCAAACTTTTCTTTTGTTCTTCTGGTAAAGCATTTTGATTATTTGTTAATGTAGCCTGTTCATCTGACTTTGGATTGGCTGGAATTGCCGCGGTACTTTGTTTTTGTTGTTCAGTTAACGATTTTGTATCAGAAGCAATTTGATTTGTTTTTTTTGTTACGGGAGATTTCAATCTTGATACATCAAGAATATTTTCTTCTCCTGCATTGCCAAAATTTACCGAGGCGCCCGCGTTCAATTCTTCTATATTGTCAGAAACAAATTGTCTACTTAAAGCTGTTGGATCATTTACATCAGAACCAAAATCACTGGTACCTGCCATTTTATTATGCTCCCAAAATTATATTGTTTATTCTTTCTTTTGAAGGAACAAAAATTGTTTTTTCAGCGGTGAAATCATAAATTGGATCAATAATGGTATCCATATTTCTGACGGCAAATACCCACCAAAGTCTTGGCGTTCCATATAATTCATTGCTTAATAAATCTGGCCTAAGATGAAACCTTGTTGATATTGTAAAAATTTCATCGGTATCAGCAGCTGGTATTGTTCGTTTTGAATATATATCCAAATATTCTATGAATACAATTCGTTCATCAGTGTCAAAATACGGAGATGACTCTAAATAATTTACGTGTACCATTATACCCATCCTCCTCGTTTAATAAGTTTTCCTGATCTAAAATCATTTAAATTAAATTCTCTTCGTAATCGATCAGGTGTATTTTGAACTGTTATTTGAACAGTTATATTAAATTGTGTTGGAACCCAAGCCGAAACATTACCGTTTACTGTATTGACTCCTGATACTATGACCTCTTCTCCAGTGATTTCATCTACTTGTTTAATAGTAAATTGTTTTGCTTCATGACCTATAGTTCTATTGTCAACTTCAACATAATCAACATCTTGTGGAAATTCAACAGTATAATTCGTTATTACTACTGGTACATTATGGAAAATAGCTGTTCCATATCCATTAAGAAGCAAAATTGGCGGTGGCGTTCCTCTTAATTTCACTGCATCAATTATTTTCTCATTCGCAGTTATATCACTTTTTACTCCAAAATACATTTTAGTAACGCTTCTCAAAAAATGAATCACCGCCAATGAATAACGAGCTTCATCTTGATTCATAGAAGTAAATGGTCCAGAAATAGTATATTCTTTGGCTGGTGTTCTATTATATGCCAGAAACTGTTGATTAGAATGAACTGGATCATAGCTTTCATAATTTACCGTTTGTGTTTCTTGAATGCTTGGTGTAAACGGAAACAATAAACCTCCAGAATGATGTAATGGATGCAAAATATTTGAATCTAAATGCGGTCCATATACTTGTTCACGAGCTAATGGTTTTGCTGATAGCCTAATTCGTCGATCGCCAAAAACTCCTGTTTGACCTGCTATTTTTAAGTTACTTACTACCATATTATTCTTCCGATCCTAATACTTTTCGTAATTCATCATACATGGAACTTTTTAATTGTTTTGTTCCAGAATTCGGTGATGCCAAATTGATAAATTCTTCTTTTTGTCCATTAACTACAAATTCTCTCGCTTTTGTTCCACTTATTCCTTCAGTTCCTTCTGAATCAGGATCTCTTTCACCTGCACTTACTACATCAAATATATCAAACATATAAGCTTTTTCAGGATCTGCTTTTGGATTGATTGATAATACATAAGCACCCATCACTTTCTTAAATTCTTGAACCCGATCACTCCCCACAATTAGATATACGTTGTTATATCCTTGTTCTTCTATCCAAGTTAGTGCCTCGAACGGTGTCCTTATCGCAGCATCAGTTATAAAAGTTACATCAGGAAAAAATCCTTTAAGATATTTGACTTTTGATCCAATATCCAATGGATTTTTCTTTTTATCTTTGGTCTTACTAGGAAATACATAAAAATCTGCATTTCTACTGTCTGCAAGTTTTTTTCCAGCGATGATAAGTTTTTCGTGTCCTTTTGTCGGCGGATTCATTCGTCCAAAAGAAAATACAGCCGTTTTCCCACCAACTTCTGTCAAAATTTCATTAAGGCGCATGCTTCAAACTCCTATTCTCTATTTATATTCTGAATTATGTGCTGTTTTTTCTCCTGAAGTCAAGTAATCATTGACTTTTTATTTGATCTTTCTTTGGTTTTTTAGTATCATAAATATAATAACAATAATTATTAGAGAAAAACTAATGGCGCGAGCAACAACTAACTACCTTAACAACCGTGACCTTCTTATAGAGATACACAAATCAAAAAATACATTCAGCCAATTCGACGAATCTAAATATTCTAGCTTTGATGCTATCATTCATGACTTAGATGCTTTAACTGATGATACAACATGTACTGAATATTTTGGCGAATGGGATATTGTATATAAAAATCCTGAAAAGAAAACCAATAAAGAAATTATTTCGAGGACTTTAATTGCACCAAAAACTGTTTCAGAATTCTTTGATGATGTAACGAAATCCAAATTGAATAAAATAAAGAAATTAGATCCCGATAGTGATATGGAATTGAGTGATATCATGCTTGGTGATTTAGTTTTTCGTTATATGACCTATGAACATATACCACTTGATGAAAATTGGCCTGAAGAAAAGATAAAAAAGAAGGTCAGTGATGGTCATATTAAGGTAACATTCCCTCCATTTCAACATTATATTATGGAAAATGGCGTTCCTCGTATTGTTGGTTTGAGTCACCATAAAGATCAACAATTTTCACATGAACATGGGCGGATGACTCCGAAATTAGGTAATATGTTTATGTTATTGGTTGAAAAAATTAGTAAGAAAGGTAATTGGCGAAATTATACTTACCTTGATGAAATGAAAAGCTCTGCTTTACTTCAATTAAGTCAAGTTGGTCTACAATTTGATGAAAGTCGTGGGCAAATTCCGAATCCATTTGCTTTCTATACTACTGTTGTCAACAATGCATTCAAGCGTGTACTGAATACCGAGAAGAAAAATCGTGATATTCGTGATGATTTGATTGAAATGGCCGGACAAAACCCAAGTTTCTCTCGACAAATGGAAGGATTTAACCTCAAACCAACTCCAGAGTTCCCAGCACTTGAAACCAATAGTAACCCAAAACGAAATCAAGTAAAATAAAATACAACTTGACTTTTTACTTGAATTTTTATAGTATAGAAGTATACTCTTTGGGCGTTTTACATGGCAGAAAAACAATTATTTAACAAGCTAGTCGCCTTTACTGATATTCATTTCGGTCTTCGCAATGATGCTCGCGAGCATAATAAGGACTGTGAAGACTTTATCTATTGGTTTATAGATGAAGCACAAAAATTTGGTGCTGATACCTGTATTTTCCTGGGTGACTGGCATCATAATCGTGCTCGAATCAATGTCAGCACACTGAATTACAGCATTCCAAACATAAAAAGGCTTGGCGCCGCCTTTGATAACTTCTATTTCATCACTGGCAATCATGATCTTTATTATCGTGATAAGCGAGAAATCAATTCCGTACCATTTGGTACCCTTGTAGATAAGGTTACTATTGTTGATCAGCCATTTATTAAAGATAATGTAGCGATTGTACCATGGCTTGTTGGTCAAGAGTGGAAAAAAATTAAGAAGATGAAATGCAAGTACATGTTTGGGCATTTTGAGCTTCCAAAATTCAAAATGAACGCTATGATAGAGATGCCAGACACTGGTGAGCTTCATGTAAATGATTTTAGTGAAACTGAATTTGTGTTTAGTGGGCATTTTCATGGTAGACAGGTACAAGATAATGTAATTTATATCGGAAATGCATTTCCACATAACTTTTCAGACGTTGACGATGATGATCGAGGCATGATGTTTCTTGAATGGGGTGAAGAACCTACGTTTAAGGCATGGCCTGATGCTCCAAAATATAGAAAATTGTTTTTATCACAACTTTTAGAAGAACCTGATAAGCATATTGATGAAAATACATACGCTAGAGTTGAAATTGATGTTCCTCTGACGTATGAAGAAGCAAATTACATCAGAGAACAGATAGTAGAAGAGTTAAAACCAAGAGATGTTACGTTATTACATGGTCAAGAAGAAGATCATGCGTCTGATTTTGGTGGAGAATTGAATTTTGAGAGTGTTGACACCGTTGTTTTGTCACATTTGAAGTCAATTGAAAGTCCAAAAATTGATAATAACCTATTAGCTGACATTTATAAGGCGTTATAATGCTCACAATAAAAAGCGTAGCAATAAGAAACTTTATGTCGGTTGGAGCCGTGACTCAATCAGTGAGTTTATGTGATAATGGATTGACTCTTATACTTGGAGACAACATTGACCAAGGTTCACACGGCAATCGCAACGGGGCGGGCAAAACGGTCCTGCTCCATGCACTTTCTTATGGTCTATTTGGTACTCCAATGACAAATATCAAGCGTGACAACTTGATTAATAAGACAAATGGCAAAAATATGCTGGTGAAAGTTGAATTGGAGAAGAATGGACACACATATACCATCGAAAGAGGAAGAAAACCAACTCACTTTAAATACATTGTTGATAATAATATAGTAAATGAGTCAAATACAGATGAAGCACAGGGAGATAGTCGAATAACCCAAGAAGAAATCAACGGTGTTCTTGGTTTTTCATCATTGATCTTCAAACACATCATCGCATTATCATCTAAGACCATTCCATTCTTGAACGAAAAAGCACAAATACAAAGAGATATGATTGAAGAGTTACTTGGTATCACTCTGCTCAGTACAAAAGCAGAGACATTAAGAGAACTTATCAAAGAAACTAGAATGGAAATCGAGCGTGAAGAAATCAAAATTAAGGTTATCAAGCAGCAAAATGAAAAAACTCAGAGAACAATTAACGAAATACGGAGTAAGTCCTCGTTATGGGAGACTAATCATGAATCCAAAATTAAGAAGCTTGAAGAAGAAATTGAAAAATTAATGGAAATTGAAGATATTGATGCTGAAATTGCTAACCATATGGTGTTAGATGAGTTCAAAACGGTTGATCAAAAAGTAAAAGATGCAAAACAGCGTATGATTACTCAACAGGCAGCTCTTAATAATTGCCTATCAACTATGGAACGTCATCAGGATACTTATCAAGCATTGATTAATCACACCTGCCATGCGTGTGGGCAAGAAATTCATGATGAAAAGCATACTGAAATGCTGGCCAATGCTGAAAATGAATTAGCCTTTACTTGCGAGAAAAGTATTGAACAAGAAGGAATAACATCAACAGCAAAAGAACTGTTGGAAGAGCGTGAAGACATGCGAAAGGCACTTGGTGACCCACCTGTAACGGTATATACATCCACTCACGATGCATATCAACATAAATCAAATTTGGATCGAGTGATTTCAAATTATCAAATAGCATATGATGAAAAAAATCCGTTTGTGGATCAAATTAATACAATAACCGAACATAATCTTCAAGATATTGACTACGAAACACTAAATGTATTGGCCAGACTAAAAGAACATCAAGATTTGTTGTTAAAAATCCTTACGGATAAAAATTCATGGGTTCGAAAACAAATAATTGAACAAAATCTTGGCTTTTTAAACCATAAACTTGACGAATATTTAGATAAATTAGGATTGCCTCATAAAGTTAGGTTCTTAAGTGACTTGAGCGTTGAAATTTTGAAGCAGGGTCAAACTTTTGACTTTGATAATCTATCAACTGGTGAACAAACTCGATTAATTTTAGCTTTAAGCTGGGCATTCAGAGACATATTTGAAACAATGAACTTCCCAATCAATTTAATGTGTATTGACGAATTGATTGATTCAGGCATGGATTCAAGTGGTGCTGATCAATCGCTGCCTGTTTTGAAACAGGATGCTCGTGAATCTGGTAAAAATATCTTCTTGATTAGTCATAAAGAAGAATTTATCGCGCGGGTGCATAACGTTTTGATAGTTCAAAAAGAAGGTGGGTTCACAACTTACAATTATGAATCAGATGTACAAGTATGAACGATGATTTAGATTGGATCAAATCAAAACTTTTTAAAATGGAAGTTATGGATAGAATTCCACGAAATATGAAAAAATTTTATGAACAAATGGGACTCATTGAAACACCACAAATAAAAAGTATTGAGATGTATGGCCATAAAAAAGAAAATGGGTCTGATATAGTTTACAACCCAAATGATTATTGGTACTGGAGATGAATAAAAAATCAAAAACATATGGAAAAGGCTTTGAATATGAAGTCCGTGACATTTTAAGAGAAGCTACCGGCGACAATAGTTTCGAACGAGTCCCCTCCAGTGGCGCATATTTCGGAGGAGCCAACAAAGTTCGAGCCGAAACAGCCCGTGATGACCTAGTAGAAATTATGAGCGGTGATATCATCTGCCCTCCTGGGTGGCGCTGGGTAGTTGAGGCAAAAAATCATGAGGATGTTCCAATCCATCAGTTGTTTTTGGGCGAAGAATCCAAAACCATTGATGAATTTTTGAAGCAGGTGAATGTTGATGCTGATACCAGCGGCAAAGAACCGTTACTTGTGATGAAATGGCGACGTAAAGGGTACAAGCTTTCAAAGAAGGTGAAGGATCAGATTACAGCCGCCGGCGCAAAGCCACCAGTTTCGAACTCCAGCAGCATTGGAATACTCGTTGCCGAGAGATCGGACTACTGTTTTGACATTATGGGCATTAATCATATTCAATATACCGGAAAATTAGACGAAAAGACGTCCGCCACGTGGTGTTTCTTCGATATAAATGCTTGGTTAGAATATATAGAAGAAAGACAATATAAAATATTGACTTAGTCCTAAAAGATCGTTATAGTCTATGCAGACTTTGGAGTGGGACAATGGCAAAAGTTGATCATTTATCGCAATTAAAAGGCCGTAGTTTTTACGGCGATGATCGTTCAACTCGTCGCGGTAAAATGCGATCCTTCAACAAATATGTTGAAGTCGATGGCCATCAAGCAAAAATGATTAATAGATTTATCAAGAATGAGACCATGTTATTCAACCATATGGTTGAGCATTTAAACTCCAGACTGCGTGGTACACCAGAATTTTTCCTTGAATTAACAGATCGTAACACTGAATTGTTCACTAAACTTGCATTTTGCAATTTTGATGTTAAAACCATTGAAGATAAAAAACGTGCAGATACGCTATTACCAAAAATACTTCATCCATATGCTGATATTTTATTTGGTATACACGGAAAAAAAGAAGTTGGTCTAAGTGATAAGCTCGCTGTGTTCTATAGCATTTTAGCAAAGCCAATTCCATTAATGCCTACAGTAAGAGAACGTATGGCTTCGGAATTAATTCATTTTTGCATAAACCAAGCTGGCGTTTCATCAATGGCAACATATGGCGATGATTATGACGCTGGAAATGATAAAGCATATAATGCAGCCAATGATAAACCCAGTGCATACAGCTTTAAAATTGAAAATCTTGAACAGGCTTCACTATTACAGAAACGGCATGTTCAATTACACAAAGATGATATAAAAGTTTTATGGAATGCGCCGCTTGAACAGACTGAAATTACAATTCCATACTGCAAGAAGCCATTAATCTTAGAGAATTTAGATCTTATGGAATTTTATCCTGACTGGGATATTATGATTGTCCATCAAGATCCACAGGACGTGATGACAACTCATTCACATTGGGAAATTGAGTTGCGAACTACTAAGCAACAATATCTTTACAAATATATGGAATGTCCAAATCCTGAGGCTATGATGAAATCAAGAGACGCTAAACGCAGAAGCTAACTAATATTTACAAACATTTACCAATACCAACTAACATCAACTAATATCAACCTCGATATAAATACTCCACATAAAAAGGGGCGGTCCAAAAGAACCGCCCAAGAGTTTTACTGATCTAAGTTAGACTCGCAATAAAATGTGAAATATACCGCAAGTCGTCTTTATTTATTTCTGACGCGGTTTTCACGTATATAGTGGCCTTAAAATTGGGCAGGAACGTCAGAAACACGCCCCCAAAATTGCGTAGCCACAGCGACCGCTTCGTCGGTATAAAAAAATAAGAAGAAGAGAAAATCCAGTTGGAGGCAGTAGTCTCCGCTCGTTTCTGAATGTTATCAGCTTGGTGTTCAGCGAGGCAACCGCGTGTGTAAAAACGGTAGACTGAGTCAATGGAATGGGAGACCGGGACGCCGCCCACAGCCGACTCAGAAGTTGAGAGTGTTGGCAATGCGAGCCACAAGTCAGTAACCCTCCGGTAGTTTGAACGAAAATATTTTTTTGTTTGGGCGTGCCGGGGGTATTCTGAGTGAAGGGTCAAGCGCCCACAAATTAATTCAATAAAACTTACGTTTTTATTCAAATCAATTAAAATTGTTCTTTTGTCTTTGGATTGTAAAATCACTGAGTGGATTGAAAATCCACGAAGTAGCGAAGCTCAATCAAACTAATGGTAATCCGGTTTTCTCGGTATTTGCGATATTTTGTTTAATAACATCAAATATTACATCACGTTACAATGGACATTAGTTCATATAATGCAT
>SDBT01020529.1_pt1 | contig 10331 bp, 13 predicted proteins | sample 2277101 | NCBI WGS metagenome assembly SDBT01 (sample SAMN10404973, study PRJNA504765) | marine sediment metagenome | isolation source: marine sediment core GS10_PC15, 103 cmbsf | place: Arctic Ocean: Southern Knipovich Ridge | collected 2010
TCATCAGATTAACCTCTGTCAAGAGAAAAAATCATTATCTTTTTCACTACGCCATCTACTGCTTCATCCTTACCTATTTTTATCCAGTTAATCCTCCGGTCATGCCTGAACCAGGAAATCTGCCTTTTAGCAAAATGCCTTGTATTTTTTTTCAGCAAGTCCCTGGCCGCCTCAAGGTCATACTGACCATCCAGATAGCCGATAACCTCTTTATAGCCAAGCGCCTGTTTGGCTACGGCACTCATTCCTTTGCAAGCTAAGGCCTCTACCTCTGTTATCAGGCCATTGTCAAACATTTCATTCACCCGCTGATTAATCCTGGCGTAAAGGTCCTGTCTGTCCCTGGTGAGGCCGATGAGCTGCACCCTGTATTGTGAATAAATGCCTTCCCGGAAGGGCTTTAGTCTGGAAATGGGAATTTTCGTCTTTTGATAAACCTCAAGGCTGCGGATAATCCGGCGTTTATCGTGAGGGTGAATCTTGCCGGCTGAAGAAGGATCTACCTTCTCCAATCTCCGGTAAAGATGCTGAACGCCGCGGGCCCGGCTAACCTCTTCCAATCCATCCCGTAACTTCTGGTCTTTAGAGGGGCCGGCGAATAATCCGTCAATTAGCGCCTTTAAATAAAGACCGCTTCCCCCGACCAACAGGGGGAGGCGCTCCCTTTTGATAATATCTTTTATCAACACCCGGGCCTGCCGGCTAAAATCAGCGCAGCTGAACTCAGATTGAGGACTAACAATGCTTATTAAATGATGAGGGACTTTCCCTCTAAGGGTGGAGCCTGGCTTGGCAGTTCCTATATCCATTCCCCTATAAACCTGCATAGAATCGCAGGATATTATTTCTGCGCCTGTTTTTTCGGCCAACCTGACAGCAACTGCCGATTTCCCAACTGCCGTCGGGCCAATGATAAAAGCTATCGTTTCTTTCATTTATTTCTGCTCAATTTCTTTAAGTATTATTACGGATATATCTTGGTTAAATACCCTTTCTTTTTCAACTGCCGGGCTGTGTAAACGGCTTCATTCCGGGTGTCAAACTTTCCCACCCTGACTCGATACAACAATTCTCCCTTTTGCTGAACCGGCAAAAGATAGGACTCGTGGCCTTGCTTTTTCAGTCTATCCCGAACCTCCAGGGCATTACTTCTGTCCTTGAAACAACCTACCTGAACGGCAAAGTACAAACTGCCTTCTGTTAATATAGCAGCGGCCTGGCTGGCTTCAAAACTCAAGGGATAGTCGCTACGAACCTTCTTAAAGTAATATTCGGCCTCATCCCATCTGCCTTTCTTCTGATAACACCTGCCTAATCTGAAATAGACTGCGCTCAATAACGGACTGCGGGGATTATCTATCGCAAACTGTCTATATCTGCTTATTGCCTCATTTATATCTTCAGCCAGATAGTAAGAATCGGCCAGGCTTGTCTCGGCCTCGCTGGTTAACTTGCTGCGGCGGTATTCGTTTAAAATTTGATTAAAGTCCTCTCTGGCCTGTTTATACCTTGCTTGTTTCAAATAAGAAAGCCCTCTTAAGTAAAGGGCCTCGTCTGCATATCTGTTCCGGGGATGAAGAGAAATTATCTTGCCGGCAACCTTAACGACATCCCGATAGTCATTGTTAAGAAAATATTCTTCGGCCTGGTTATATAAGTTCTCGGCCTCGTCGCGGCCGAGGACCTTTTGCTGTCTCCTTATCTTTTTATTTTTTTCGCGGCTGGTCCAGGCATTTAGAGAAGCACTATCTAAAACGGAAAGGAGGATAACGATTATCAGGGGCAGAATAATTTTACTCTTTTTGTTTCTCATTTTTTAACTCCCTTGCGGCGGTATAAGGCCAGCAATATCTGATTTCTTTCTTCTTTTTCGCTTAACGGAACATCGTCTTTCATTTTAGCGGATGCCGCCGGCGGCCGGGCAGAATATTTAAAGATAAACGCGTTGTCAAATCCTATCTTCTTGACTAAATTATGGGTCTTTTCGAAATCCTCCCTGGTCTCTTGAGGAAATCCCACTATAATGTCTGTGGAAAACCTCACCCCGGGAATGGCCTGTCTTAATCTATCCACCAATCTCAGGTAACTACCTGAACTATATCCTCTCTTCATAAGCCGCAGGATACGGTCGCTGCCTGATTGAAGGGGAAGGTGGATATGTTTAACAATTTTTTCCTCGTTGGCTATGACCTTGATTAGTTTTGACGATATGTCTTTGGGATGGGGGGTCATAAACCTTATTCTTTTCAGCCGGCTGACCTTTACCGCCTTTTCAAGCAAACCGGCAAAATCCGTGTTTTCCTCCAGTCCCTTGCCATATGAATTAACATTCTGCCCTAATAACATTACTTCTTGATAACCCTTCGCGACCAAGGCGGATATTTCTCTCAATATGTCCACGCTCGGCCGGCTCTTTTCCCTTCCCCGGAGGTAAGGCACAATGCAATATGAGCAGAAATTATTACAGCCCACCATAATCCTTACGAAAGCATCTGTTTTGCTTCTCCTCAGGGCAAATGATTCATCTTTTAAAAAAGTATTATCTTCGCCGAGGGCAAGCAGCCGGTTGCCTTTATTTATAACCTCAGCAAGAAATATTCCTATATCCTTAACCCTTCTCGGCCCGACCACCAAATCCACATGGGGAAATCGTCTCAATATCTCGTCCCTGTGCGTCTCTGCAATGCAACCCAGGACTCCGATTTTTATTTTCCCGTTTTTGGCTTTTAACTTTTTAACCGCGCCCAACCCTCCCCATACTCTTTCCTCGGCATGCCGGCGCACACTGCAGCCGTTAAACAAAATCACATCTGCCTTGCCGGGAGAATCGACCAATTCAAAACCATCCCCGGCCAAAACCCCCGCCACTACTTCAGAATCCAGGAAGTTCATCTGGCAACCAAATGTTTTCAGGAATACTTTTCTTGTATCTTTATTCATATCAATTGCTTATGTTTTGTAATTGAGTGTATAAAACTGTATTGAGAAGATATCTTCTCTAATAAAATAACACCTTTATAAAGATTGTCTTCCATTCTAATCTCCAATAAAAACTTCAAGAGTTACGGGATCGCCATCTTGAAGAGCAAAAGGCTCTACTAATTCCTGTTCGGCTACTAGTTCAATAATACCTTTCGGAACTATAGACCCTATCCTCCTGAAAACCCAACAATCTATAGGACTCCTAAATTTAACACAGGATAGTTTGCAAGGCCATGTTTGGCCATCTCCGATATAATCTGGCATACCAATTAATTCGTTTCTAGGAATAACAAATTGTGGCTTAAAAACCCCTCTATCAAGATTCTGTTGGATATCTGAAGGAGTTTCTACCTTAACATTGAGTGATCCTGGGAATAAGTTGGTCTCAAAATATCTCCTAAAAACTTCCTTATTGTCATTGATTAATTGATTAAATTTACCAGCTGTGTTTTTCAAATTTAATTTGCCATCAAGAGTAACTTTATTCATTGCCTATTCCCTTTTGTTGTATTTCTCCACTTACTTTATAAGGTTTTCAATGTCTAAAACTGTAAAAACCGGATAATTCCTGTAATCTCGTTTTGGTTTTATCCATTTCTTCTTTATCCAATAATACAAGCTCCCGCGGTGAACCCCTAATATTCTTGCTGTCTGCGTCAGATTATACTGTGTAGTTGACCGTTTACTATATTTTCGAAATATTTTCTTATCGGTTTATTTTATTTGACTATCTATTTCCCATTCTTTCTGCTTTCGTTTTTCGATCACTTTTTCTAAACATTTTATGTCTGCTTTTAGTAATATTTTAAGCGCCTTCTCAAGTCTCTGTTGCTCTTCATTACTATAAAAGAACCGAATCTTTTTTAAAACCGTTCATAGACACCTCCTATTATTTTAACAAATCCTCAAGCTCACAAGACAACAACGCCGATTTATTGAGGACAATCTGTTCTTTCTGGTTTAAGTGATTTGCCGTCATCCTAATGAGCTTGGTATCGATACTCCTACCAAGCATGATTCGGTTTGTCTTTTTCAAATAATTCTCAGTTTTCTGGTAGAAGAGAGTGGCGTACTGCTCGAGCTTGTCTTCCGGGAGGGATTGACTGCTTACGCCGTCACGAGTAATTTTAATAGTTTTATTTATGTTTCCATCTATTTTAATCGTCAAATCCCCTTCCCGAAATTCAATCCAGTATTCGTCTACGCCATATCGTATCCGGCAAGACTTTCCTTCCTCTTCGGTATTGTAGGTAAATGTAAACGAAAAATTATCTGTGTCGAAGTGCTGGTGTACTCGCACGCTTTCTAATGTTGTTACAGTGCAGATTTTATACGCCTCAAAAAGACGTAAATAGCTTTCTCTCCAGTTTGTGAGCCAATTTTCAATGTAGGTACGGTTTACAAAAAGCGGCAAAAGATCTTGCTTGAGGTTTGCATCGCTGACAGCGTTCATTTTGATTGTAAGTTTATCGAAAAGTGTACGCAAATCTTTGGCCTCCTCCACGTTTTTAGCCATAAGATAATCAAGGTCGGGCACTATCTTGTCGTTCATGTACCAAAGAAGGTCATAGATATCACGGCCTTTTTCCTCATAAAAAACCTTGTCTACGCCGCGTGTCCCGCGTAGAAAAATTGCGGCCACTTTACTGGCCATGAGAGTCGACATATTATAGGTTACGATTACAAAGGACAGCTGATCTCGATTGATAGGATGGCGTTCGGTCACCGTTTTGGGAGCGGTGAAATGATTGAGATCAATTTTGACATGTACCTGTTTTGATGGATGGTTGATACTTAATACTTCACCTACATTGAATTTAAGCAGCAGCCCCCTTCTCGTAACAATTTTGGCAGTCAAGAAACCTGAATGAGTGTCATATGTACGAGAAAAATGATCTTCGATTTCTTTTTTTAGTTCATCCAGAAAATCTTTGGTTATTCGCTCAGAAACTTCAAAATCCAGATCAACCGACATACGATCCAGTCCATGAATAATTCGAAGCGCGGAACCTCCATACATTACCCATTTATTATGTTCAGGATGATGATAAATAAAATTAAGGACATAAAACTGGAGTTCCTCCTTAAGAACATTTCGGAGCGTCTCGGCATCCATCTCCCCATGCGGGGCAAGATCATCAAGTTTCCTTTTTAAAATGGCGAGAATATGTTCACTCATCGTTAAGGTATTTTTTTATCATTGTGTAAAATTTGGTCCGTTCCTTTTTATCCATTTCGTCAACATCTATCCGCAATTCCTCGACAAGCGCTTTAGCGTCTTTTGAACGAACGCCACGGAACTGGTGAGTCTTGAAATAGAGTAGATCAAACAAAGCTTTTGCCGGAGAAGCGATATAAAAATCGAGTTTCACTGACTGTCCGTCTACCGACTTTTCTGCTGACAAGGTAGATGATACAAGCGAAGCAGACTTCTCTTGCATTAAGGAAAAATCTGAAAACAGCTCTTCTTTTATGGACTGATAGGTGAAAATGCCGGCTTTTGTCTTATAGCTCCTGGTCACTTTCGGTGTAACGGAGGTAATGCTGTATATGACTTCCGTGGTAAGGTTATAAAATTGAAGAGCGGACCATGAACTAATATAGGAAGGCGTTCGGATAATGTTCGCTAGGTAAAAAGAGTAGGAAATATTGCTTCTATTTTTGCTAAAAAAATCGGCTGATATATACAGCCCCTTTTTGAGTTGAAGGATTTCTTTATGCTTCAGAAAGCGGCTAATATACGTATCCACTGTGGCATCAGCAAGTCCTAGCTGTTTGCCAAGCTGATATAAGCTGTCTTTGCTGAAGTAGGGCAAAGATTTTAGCAGTTCTAATAGGTTTTTCTTGCTTTTCATAATTATGACACAAGTGTATCATAAAAGAAACATGATGTCAAGTCCAAACGCATCGACGCCCAAAGGTTGTCAACAACAACTTTTCGAAATGTCAATTTTATTTAACAAAAGTTGACATCTGTCAAGTAGATGTCAACTATAATTTCAATGTTTAAAATTACGGTGTATTTTACTTAACATCTTTATTCATAACCAGTTAGCTTCTTCAACAGCCCCAAAATCATCTATCGGTACTTACACGTTCGTCCAACCAAAACTGCGGGTATATACTTTTTTCATAACTTATAAGCTCTAATATTTGCGCACATAGCAAGCTTGTGGCCTGTTCTGGCATTTCTTATTTTTGATATGACCTGGATGTTCCTAAATCCGACCTTTTCCATAAGTGCTAAGAAATCTTTTTCAGGTAAAGCTCCCCCAATGCATCTAAACCAATCATCAATACTTTTTCTTACATTCTCAGGGAGTTGATCTTTTAGAACAACTTCGCAAAATACTGTCCTTCCTCCATGTTTTAATACTCTGAAAACTTCACGCATAACCCTTTCTTTATCTGGCGAGAGATTATAGATTCCATTTGAAACTACCACATCAAAAAAACTGTCTTCAAAAGGAAGGTTATCAGAATGCCCACATTCGATCTCTACGTTTTTAAACCCTATTGCCTCCATATTGGCCTTTGCTTTATTGACCATATCTTCTGAGATATCTAAACCATAGGCTTTGCCATTTACACCAACAGCTTTTACATAGAAATAAAGATCTAGTCCCGCACCACAACCTAAATCTAAGACTACTTCTCCTTCTTTTAATTCAATAAAAGGTTGAGGATTATTAGCTCCGGTAAAGGACTCATACATAGAGTGAGGCAACTTATCAAGTATCTCTTTAGGATAACCTACATTTAAAGCAAAAGTCTCCCCTACAGGAAAATTAAAGGCAGCTTGAGGCTCTTTTGCTACTTTGCTGTATTTTTCATTAACTGCCTTTTTTATTTCATCCGAAGACATCTCTCTTAGAGCTTTTTTCTTCATTCCAAACATTTTTTTATCCTTTCTAATTATACTTACTTTAGATCACACTTACCTTGTATTCCAAACTTATTTAAAAGTTTCTCTAATAGGCAAATTCCTGTTAAGCCGGCAAATATCATCATTATACCTACAAAATAAGCCAAGGGCTTAAAGAAAAGAAGGCCGACTAAGATAAGTATTCCTATAATAAGTCTTGTGAGCTTTATTGAAGACATATAATCACCTCCTGTTTTTTTGTTGGGACCATCGCTCCCAATTTCTTTATTTATTATCTATCTCTATGATTCATAACCACTTATCTTCTTTAATAGTTCAAGACCATCCCTAGCCACTGTAACGTACGGCCATCCGAAGGTACGCAATAGAAAGAATGTTGTAGTTCCCATAATTTATTCTTGTCCTATATCTTCCTATACCTTGTGCTCCTGCCGAGCCCAATGCGTTCAACTTTCTTAAGGCGAATTAACTTGCCTAACGCCTGGGCTACCGTTGGCTGGACGACTTTGGAATTCTTCGAGATATCTTTCGGTGATGCCTCAACCACAGTCTGTAAATATTCCCAGACAGCGATTTGTTTAGGCGATAATAATTTTTCAATATTTTCCTTAGACAACAGTTCAACTGCCAATAGAGACTGTTTATAAACCACTGAGAGAAAAAAATCCAGCCAAGGAACAATATTGGGCTTGCTTTTTAATGTCTTCTGGCTTTTTCTTAGAGCCATATAGTAGTCGGCCTTGTTGTCTTCTATCAACTTTTCGTGCGAAACATAAGACATATACTGATAACCGGCCTGTAATAAGAGTAAATTCGTAAGGATGCGCGAAATACGCCCATTGCCATCTTGGAACGGATGAATTTTTAAAAATTCAACAAGAAAATTTCCTATAACCAACAAAGGAGGGTATCTATTCTCTTTAAAAGTATTTTGCACTGCCTCAACTAATTCTTGCGTTTCTTTAGGAGTAAGATAAGCAGGCGTAGTATCAAAAAGAATACCAACGGATTTTCCTTCTGCATCAATCATCTGGACTTTATTCTCGGTTTTCTTGTACTCCCCCCGATGAAGCCTATCTTTTTGGACGTATTTTAGGATCTCTTTATGAAAATGCTTGATTGTGTTTTCAGAAAAACGGATATGCTTCCAAGAATCAAAGACATTCTGGAGTAACTCATAGTATCCTTTTACTTCCTGTTTATCGCGATCAGCAAATTTCTGTATTGAAATCCCACGCATAAGTTTTTCTATGTCTTCATCGGAAAGTCTAGCCCCTTCAATACGCGTAGAAGCACCGGTTGAGGTAACCAAAACCGATTTCTTGAGACGGCCTAACACCTGGGGGCTCAACTGCGCGCCTATAATCCATTGGCCTTTTAATTCTTCTATTTTGGTGATTTTTGACCAGATTTCCGGGGGGATATTTTCTAACCTTTGCTTAAAAGTATTCGGCATAAAAGCTCCTTTTTTAAACTCGTATTCTAACTATATGAGATTATATTAGATTATGTAACAAATATACACTATTCAATGCATTTGGTCAATCAATTTATTGCATTATATGTAATATTTGTGTAGCTAATGTTCACTAAATAGTGAACATTAGTAAAAAGTGAACATTGTTTTTAGTTTTAGATTTATCCTTCTGGGGCATTTCATCGCAAACTAAAAATAACGCTGGGGCGGGATTGTCTTATGAAACAGAACAACTGTCCTATAGTTTCATACGCTTGGAAATCCGGTTGCTTTTGAAGTGCTTTTTGATCTAGTAGTGAAGGAGCCGATCAGAGATATCAAAAGTATCCACATCATGAAGCAGGCCCGCGACAAAAACCGGCAATACTGATTCTTTACATTTCACTTGCGCCAAACATTTTGACATCGCAGCAACACGCCACGAATGATATAGCTTTTGACCTTCCTTAATATCAATTATATAAGCAATAGCTTTTTAAATCTCTATATCTGTTTTTTTAATCTAAACTTCATCTTTTCTTACGGTCCTACATAGAAGTCCAACTTATGCAATATCCTGTTCTTTAATCCAAGCACCATGTAAGTTACAAAGTTCTATGGCGGTAAGTTTACCGCTTTCTGCTTTAAGGTGAAGTGCTGCTGCTGGATTAAGTTTGTCAGGGGTCAAAACAACTCTTGATACGAACTCATTGTCGATATAAAAGTCTATGTGCTGAATATAATGTTCCGTCTGCATAGGATGTTGAATTTCACCTACTTTTACATGCACATCTTGGCAGCCTTCGGGAATAAGCCCGCATTTTTTAACAATGATAATTACAGGAGTATGTTTTTCACCCATTTTTTTCTCATCTTCAGCCGTCCTTGCGATATTCTGTTTCTCTTCAAAAGAAGTTTTAGGCGCGCCGCACACCGGGCACTTCTCTGGCGCGCTTCCATTTATTGAAATAAATCCGCAAACCTTACAAACAAATCCTTTCATCATTCCATCCTCCTTTTTCAATTTAAAAACCATTGGAATATTGTTTACTAACGTTTCCTATAATAGTAACCTTCCTCAATATATTCTCTGTCTTGCGATTCTTGTCCGGCTTGTGACTCCCGGTAATTCACGCGGCTACCCGCTCTTCTACCTTGTTCATACGCTTCACGCATCTCCAATTCGCGGATACACTCCTCTTTTTGCATTTGATCTTTCCTCACAATGCCTCGCATAGCGCCTATTCCGGCTCCCCAGGCAGCGCCTCCGCCATCTGCGTCATAGTCCTACTGTAACGCGGCCATCGGCCAGCCGAAGGTACGGATGTAGACTTTTTTTGACATAACTTATTAATATCCAATTAATTCGGCAATCTTTTTCTCTATAAGTTGCTTATGCTTATATTCTTCATTTTGCAACTCTATCAGTAAATCTTTTATTGCGGGATGCTCAATAGAAAATTTGCCATACATTTCTATGGCTTCCTTTTCCTTGCTTAATGCCAACTCTAATGCCTCTACTGGAGTCATCATAACAACCTCCTCAATTATGTGTTTACGGCAGGCCTGCTTGGGTTCTTTTGCTATAATGAATTACTATCTTTAAAGTATAGACTTTCCAATTGCTTCTTTAATTCTCCTCCCCACTTTTCATGGGTTGAAAAACTCCAATCGGTTTCCTTGTCAACGTTAAATAGTACAAAACCTTTTATCTTTTTCATATGTTTGATATTATTCATAGCCTCTTTTATCCATCTGCTCTTGTCGCCACCGCTGCTTGTGGAGCTAAATTCTGAAATCAATACTGGTTTCTCAAAATTATTTACAACCTCATTATATCTTGTCTCAAAAATCTCCTTAAAGCTCATCCACTTGCTCCATGATTTTGTATTACCCCAGTTATAACCGTCTATGCCGACATAATCCACGTATTCGTCGCCCGGGTAATACAACATAAAATTATTTTCTCTTGGAACATCCTCCCAATTTACAGAAAAGACCCATCTC
>SDBT01020531.1_pt1 | contig 10331 bp, 14 predicted proteins | sample 2277101 | NCBI WGS metagenome assembly SDBT01 (sample SAMN10404973, study PRJNA504765) | marine sediment metagenome | isolation source: marine sediment core GS10_PC15, 103 cmbsf | place: Arctic Ocean: Southern Knipovich Ridge | collected 2010
GACTTCTTTTTGGATTTAAATATAAAAAGTACGATTATGATGACTATAATAGCCAGTATTATCAGACCGACAATAATTGATCCAGCTGATAGACCATTTTGTGATGATGCTGGTGGTTGTGATATTAAAGTTACAGTCGCTGTATCCGCCATTTTTATTATAACATTACTACAATACGGTTATAAATTATAAGTAGTGTTGAATAAAAATGACTGACTAATATAAATAAAATAACTAAATGCAATGGATTTGTCAGAGTTTCCTAATGAAATTATATCTCATATATATGTTATATGAGGAATTGTGTATCAATGAAAGTACTGGCCGACTATTTTCATTACTAGAGTAATGAAAATATCAGTTAATGCATTTATTCAAACATAACTAACTAAGAAATTTATAACAATATGCACCCTACTTGTCCGATATCGGAGTACAGTTCAATCACAGAGCAGGTATGACCATCTCCTCCTGGAACCATTTCAATGCTGCGTATATATTTACCATTCAATATCATCCTATTGAGTTTGCATTCATCATCTCATCTAGTTTTAACTGTGATAGGCTCAACACTATCAATAATCCAAGAACAACCTGAGTATTCTGTTGTATGAGTATAACCTTTAAATTTTCCTTCTATATTACCTTCCTTAGGAAATATTTCGGTTATAGCAGTACCAGGAGGAATCATAAGTAAGTTACCATATGTATATGTTCTCCACCACCAACTACTAGGTGTAAATTCAGCCTGTGGTACAACTCCACTGTGTCCAGGACTAGATAGGTACTGATATGAAGGATGTTTTACTTCAAGAAGTGCCTCTTCAGGGGTTCTATAAATTACCTCCATTATTACTAAGGATTTTGTATTACATTTTCAAACATCAGTTTTATTGTAAAATTTGGTATATGTTATTACTTCATATTAGTCATTATATATAATAATAAAACATGTACTGGTGGCTTCCGTTTATCATATCAGTAGTGGCGATAGTTATTACAGGAGTTATTCTCAAACTCACTGGTACATATCTCTATGCAAGTATCACTATGGCGACTATCGTGGGAGCAATTATATTATTAATTATGCGACCATATAAAGTTTCAGAGTGTGTTTACGATCCACAACCAGGTGATATGGTCGGAACTATAGTTGCTACTATAATAGGTATAAATGTAATAGTATTTTTGGCAGTTACTGTGTTAAGGAGTAATTCGAGGGGAAAGATGTGCGCATGTTGTCTACGTGACCGAGAGTTCTATTCGCCGGGGTTTTTCAATGATATAGAAGATCTACATTCCGATAGCTCTGCACGAATATAATATATCAAAAAATCATATACATTCCGATAGCTCTGCACGAATATAATATATCAAAAAATCATATACATTCCGATAGCTCTGCACGAATATAATATATCAAGAAATCTTGATATAAATCACTAGTGATGTGCTTTAGTTATAGGACGAACTGCGAATAGTAGAATAGCTCCAAATATAAACCATAATACTAGTGATATATATAGAATATGTTCATTACAAATTTTATTAGAATGACATAGAGCCCAAGCTATTAATGTTACTACTAATAACAATACTAAAGATATGGCAAAAAAGCCTAACACATCACATGATAGATTTGGTGTTTTACTCCCTGCTAATATAAACAGCCATATTAGAAAGATAGGAAATGCCCATACCAACACTATCCAGTGTAGTCCAAGAGCTTTAACTGCAGCAAATGCTATTATGTAAAATAATATAGTAATAAATATCAAGCACGCCCACTTAGATATCAGATCAGGCGGCCATTTTTGATTAAAATCCATGTCTTTTATTATAGATTTTGAATATTTTTGCAAAGATCAAGTAATACATTATCATCACTATTAATGTCTGGATCAAAAGGTGGTATAATTATATATGTCCCACTGGGGTTCTTCTGTACTTTAGATAATGTATCATCGATTATTAATATATCATTTCTATCTGGAAATATCTCTTTTATTCTGTCTATAGACTTAAATTTTTTGTCATCTCCCATAGATGATCTATCTATTATGAATGCGAGTTTCTCTAATTGTTCTTTAGTAAAGATATGTTTAATATTTGCAATTATATTACGATTAGTGATGCAACTAAACACTCCTACCGTATGATTAGTGAAACAATAATTCAAAAAGGTCTGTAGATGCGGACGTAGTTGTATTACATGATTTCCACAAATAATTCCATGTGGGATTGGATTTATAGGTTGATAATGACGTTTGCATAATACGCCATTAATGTCAAGAGCAATGATCATATTATAAAAATGTCGAGTAGAAAAAATATATCTCGTTCTTTGCGTGCGTTGGTTTGGAATACCCATATTGGAGAATCAATTGGACGGGCAAAATGTAAATGTGGTACAACTATCAGTCAACTTTCTTTCGAATGTGGTCACGTGATTGCTGTTGCGAATAATGGATCAACCACCATTGATAACTTACGACCTATATGTGGAGGATGCAATAAAAGCATGGGAACAGAAAATTTACACGATTTCTTCCATAATCTTAGGAGAACCGGACATACACCTGCGAAAAAAAGTAAACCTAATAACACAAGGAACCCCCGTACTAGATATCGTCAATTACAACACGAAGCAAAAGAACATGGTATTCCGGCTAATCTCAAACAACAAGAATTAGAAGATAGGTTAAAGAACTTAAAGTTACCAAAGAAAGGTGAAAAATATACAAAACCGGTAACCCGCACTCCTAAAACAAAACGTGTACAAAATACAAGAAGAGTTCAAACTCAAAATCCAAGAAGAGTGGAAACAAACGCTCCTAATACTGGATATAGTATATTAGGACTACTGACTAATTTATTGTCTCATTTATTATGATAATCATCATAATAAATTATTCTCCTTTATAATATACTATCCTTGTTCCAGGTTCTTCTAATAACATCTTTCTACATATTCTCCAATGATTTTCACTAATCGGATTGTCGTCTACCATATACACAAATATAGGAGTATCAGATCGACACGCTCTTCCTCTAGCCTGTATTAGCACATTAAAAGATTTAGTACTTGCCATCATTATAGCAATGTCAATGCGAACTCCATCAAAATTTTCGCAAAAAAGCGCTTGATCAAATGCAACACCTACTTTACCGAATGTCCCTATCAGAAAATCACAATCTTCATATTGTTTTTTATCAGAATCGAGATAATCAACGGATATTTCCTTGTAATTACTAAATTTTTCCATTATTGCCGTTCTATGTGATTCTGCTCTCCAAGTCATACCTAAAATTTTATGTCGAGGTTCATTAGAATATTTCTTCACTAACTTATATAACTTACTTTCTCTTCTCGAAGAATGTACTAAATTATATATAAATTCTCTTATTAATTCATTCCTAGCAGTGCTATTAGATAAATAATCCATATGCTGTTTCCAATCTGCTTTTCCATTAGATGACTGATATATTGGTATATGGATATTAGTAGCCCATCTGATGACTAACACTGGGTTTTCCATAGTTCGAATAAGTCTAGTGGGACCTGATAATAAATTAAGCATACTATGCATATTATCCTCTCTATTTGGAGTTGCGGTCAATAATATAGTATACCGAGGACGAGCACTTAGTATAGGTCGGACACATGTTGGTGTACATGCTAGATGTGCCTCGTCAATAACCAATGTTCCTACAGAATCCAGTAAGGCAGGTGGTATATAGTGAACTCTCCCCATCATGCATATTATCACCTGGACACCTTCCGGCGGCTTTTTTGATACTGCTGATAGAGAAACCTTTGTTCTGGTGCCAGGTATCCACACTTTAGCAGTTGATCGAATTTCCATGATACAACCTATCTGAGTTAAAAATGTATCTCTTGTTAATAATATTAGAGTCAAACACTTAGTATATTGCATTAAATATAATAATACTATGCTCTTCCCAAATGATGTATATGCATTTACCATAACACTTCCTTTATTGCTTAGTTCCTCTTTCGCTTCTTGTATAAGTTGTTCTTGATAATCATATGGAACTATATTTACAGTAAATGGGAGTATTTCTTGTGAACTTCTATTATTCATAGTTAGATCAAGTTTATCTATCGTATCCATATAATGACTATTAGGAGAGGTTAGTAAACTACGAGCATAATATAATGGGACAAATACAAACGTAGCATTCAATATAAAGAAGTTAATGCGAGTATTAGATTTTTCATTAACGAGAGATAAATCTCGTTGAATACGTTCGCCCAATATGGGCGTTATTTTAGATCGATTAAGTCGATATGCCATATTTATATATTAATATCTAATATCGTTTTTCTATTCTATAATTATATTAAAAGTATAAGTATGTTAAAATTTAGTAATCCCAGGAATCATATAGTTAGACTAAAATCAAATATAAGAAAAACACCACATGATAAATCTAATATCAGTACAGATAGTACGTCTACTAACTCATATATATATAATGATGGAGAAGATAATAATATTGGTTCATTCTTAGCATACAGCAAAGTACATGGGAATGACAATACTATATTAGATAAGAACGAACATATTATGGTTTATGGTTCCAAAAATACTATAAATAAAGGATGTAGACACATATTTATGACTGGACAGTCACATGTTGTTGAAGATACTAAATATCATTCGGTAGTCCATGGATTCGGTGCGATATCCAATAATTCTGGAGAACATGTTGTAGGCACACCATTTGGTGATAAATCAATACATAAAAAAGGCAGATCACAATTAAATAGAATATTATTATGTGCATCGGTTGATGATAGAGGAATAAGTACGCTTAATAATTTCTATGATTTAGATTATCTTCATAGAGAATTCATCCGTTTACCAACATACAATACTATAGCGCGTGTGAAATTAGAATTTGTTATTAGAAGTAGTAGCAGTAGTAATCAATACTATGCATGTGGACACGCCACAAATATAGTAAGTTCTAATAACATTGGTATAACTTCTTGGAATGCCTCTAACAAGTTTAATATTACTTATGACTATAATACCTTTCCTTCAGAAATAACTATCGAAGGGGATAGGCCAATCTCCCATGATAATACAATAAAAATTAATATATCAAATGGTGAAGGAAATGGCGAGATAACCATGTTGAGTGAACTAACCATTATTTCATTATCTTCCTAACTATATAACCAATAATATTGGTTATATATTTACATACTCACATACTCATCATCATCATACTCATACTCCTCATCATCTGTATCAAAAACCTCTGTAATACCTATTGTTCTTGGTATTATTCGGTTATAATTACTCGATAGGGGTTTTGTGTATGTCATTCCATCATTATACAATGTATATCCCTTTTTTAAAGCTATGTCTCCTAATGTTTGTATACTAATATTATCCATATTGGACAATACGATAGAAAATCGGCATTTAGTTAACCGGTAAGTTAGGTAATAAATTCTATTAAGTTTATATTCCATATATAGTGTTTGTAGTAATTCTGTAATTAATGAATAATTGGCGGTTAGTTTATGTACTATATTTTCGTAAACTATTTTGTGTACTTTATGATTAAAATATGTACCATATTTTGGTTTAATTATAACGGTATATCTCTCACATATACTGGAATATAAATCTTCCATAAATTCTGGTATCACATCATTTTCTAGTAAATCGCTAAAAGAAGATCCCATATTTTAGAATAGTACCTGTTATCACTTTTTGTATTCGCTCATACATAGTAAAGGTGTCACTCAAATAACTTATCATATTTATGAATGTCTGTTCATAACAAAATATTATGTCATTCATTTCACTAGTTTTTGTCCATTTTTTCTCAAAAGAGTTTGAGATGACGTCTTGATCTAATTTCATTGGTATAAATATTATCAGGTTTGTCTTATCCCCACAACATATACAATCCATCAATTCATTCCGCCGTAGCTTGAAAAATATAGATAATGTCTCCTCATCGAATTCTCTAATAGCTGTATTTATAGGATCCACGTCATACTTGGCATTTACTGTTCCAGAGAAGTCGCTTATGTCCCCGCTCTTAGCATCTATCCCAAGCATGAATAATAGTCCATTTTTTGTATTCATATATGGTATTATCCCTGATCGAGTTATACTTTTTAGAGAGGGTTCATCCACGTTTTTAACAAACTTGAGAAAAATTGAATTGGTATCCATGGTTATATTAAGACATATAACATATCAATATTATAAAAACATGGTAGATGCAATAATAAATTATGCACATATTCTTGGACCGGATAAAATAATTTGGGATGCAAGTTATCAACCACCCACCTTAAAGAAAATAGAAGTCGAACCGGTCGTTTTACCTAAATCAACCAAACGGATTCGAAAAATAAAAGAAACCACGCCACTAATAATTAACATGGAAGATGAAACTCCGAGTATAGCTAATACCATCAGAAATAAATTACTTCCCTTACTGAAAGAACCAAAGAAAATACCTATAAAGTTTATTAGACAACAATATGAACTATTGGGACAACCTATAACCGCAGGTGCAAAAAAATCAGAACTATTACGAAAACTTATGGAGATGCTCAGTATCGGAAAATCAGATATTGAACATTTGAACATTTGAACATTTTATAGAAAGATCCTTTTTCACTTATTTATAAGTGAAATATAATATTTTATCTTACTGCGAATTTATGGGCACAATTGTTACATACCGCACTAGCTACACCCGGTTCATCAAAGCCTCTAAGATATGCTCCCGTTACTTTAATATCATCCGATCCACATTTCGGACACCTGGTAGTATCTAAAGATGGAACGCTCTTGTTCAAATATAGTTCTAATTCGTATTCTGAGTTAATATGTGCATCATTAAACCCTTCTTGGTTGAAAAATGCTGTAGTTAGTGCATCTTCGTCCGTTATAGATTCACCAAAATGATATAAGCTAATAGCTTCAGACATATTTAATGTTATAATAGATACTATCGACGATCAATTTTATTATCCATATATAGCATCGAACGGTTGATCCTTAAATATATAAGTATTATTAGAAATATAAGAATCTACAGTACGAGTATCGCTGTCCTCTAATACTAATTTAAGCTTAGGTTCCGTTCCAATAACCTTAAGTAAATACTTCAATTTAGCATTTCGAAAACATCTGAAATATACATTACGTTCTTCTATAGTCAAAAATGCATTATCATTCTCATGACATATCGGATCCCCTATCATATCCTTGCACACCACACACGGTGCAGCAAATGGTTTACCATAATCATCTTTCATCCTCTGTAATCGTATTCCATATGATACCTCTTTATCTATCTCAAACGGATAGGGTACGTCTATATCTAAGTTATTGATTGATATATTAGTAGTATTGCCTACTTTCTCACTAGAATATGGTATTTCTAAATGTTGATGATTCTTTCCAATGATCGTTAATAATGATGCTTCTAATTCTTGTATGGGATCAACAGGTGTTTTTTCTAATGTATGTGTATAATATTTATGATTATATATTACTCGTTTAAATCTAGTGGTTCCGCTTTTACAATTATCTAATATACGAAATTCTTGAAGGGAACTATATACTGCCGGATCAACAAAGGTGGCAGTGTCCTGTTTCATTCTGTTTACCACCCCTCTGTAAAATAGTTTTGCCTCGATATGGTCAATATGATACCAATTATTAATAACCACATGGTAACTATACTTTTCCTTACCATGAGATTCATATAATAATATATCTTTAAATAGTATATCATAGTCGAGTTCCTTACTATAATTTATAATATTATAAATCAGATCATTAAGTATATCTTCCGGTCTGAATATAGTCGTAAGTACCTCAGGTTTAATATCTATATCAAATCGAGGTTTCTGATGTTTATGTCCTTCTACCGTTTCAAAATGGTTTCTGAGTTCAGGTGGGAGCGTTTGCATATAGTTATAGTATTCGACATACGTATTAAATGCCGCGAATCTTCTAACATTTCCTCTATTTTCGAAAATATGAAAGCCATCCGGTAGGAATTCTTTCGCTCCTTTAAATCGATTGAACCACATTTTATGACTAATATTTACTATTATTTTTGTGTGGATACAAAATGATAATAAATATAAATTCACATGTTTGATACAGCGTCAATATTGCTGGGTGGAATAGTAACATTTAGCATTGTTATTATAGCATTTATGAGTGCTATCATAATGCACGAACAGAAACGGAATCTAAAAACTAAGCCATACTCCTCTAAAAAAATGACATTAGGAATTCATAATGTTATTTTTCGATTAATTAAGAAATTGATGCCCTTTATTAATGTTAATAAAATAATCATGAAGGATCAACATGTTAGAGCTTTGATTGTTATATCTTTTGTGTTCGTCGTATGTTTTATACCAGCTCTTCTAATGGGATTTTTTGGTTATGAAGCACGAATTATATGGAATGAAGCAGCAACTGAAACCACATGCGAAATAACACAAATACTGGTCGATAGGAGGCAATGTTCTGAGGACTGTAACTGCTATAGTTATTGTACCACAAATTCAAACGGTCGTCGCTCGTGTAGTCAAAGATGTAGTACATGTTATTATGATTGTTACGATGGAAAGGTATTATATCTAAATTTGGTTGAAATATCATATACCAAATGGTTCACTATTATATATGGGGCGAGATCTTATAATTATGTGAATGATGAAATGACAGAAAACTATATAATTGGAACGAATGATACTTGTTATTACCATCCAGATAGACCAGATGATTTTCGTCTTACTCTTGCGAATGCTGCTGCATATTTTATAGGAACTATGATATTTGCAGTTATTGGAGGTCTGGCACTTGTTATTTGGACCGGTGTCGAACTCTACATCCAATTTCATTGACTTTATTATCACTTTTCTATGATGTTATGAACCTTTATATCTATTCACAGAAAATAATACATTTTTGTATTATTTTAAACTATATAGCCGTCATATATTCTAGATATGGTAAACTGAACATCTAAACCGCAAGATAGCGTTTATATAAGAAAATACATATAATATAAAATCAACACATAAGATCAGAAATGGAAAACGATAAGTTATATAAATTAAACAAATTATTAACAAAAGTAGGTGCAGTACACGAAACAAATGTGATAGTAGCAGCAAATGTACTTCTTAATAGATTTAGCTCGATGACTAAAATGGAATATAATGTATTTAATGTAGTTGAACTCATATTTTTGCTACAGTCATATAATATACCATTTGACGCCTGTAGAGATACATTAATACAGTGCATGTATCTCGGGATATTCAATAGAAATAATAACACAAAAGGAGATACACAGGAAGAAGAAACACCGGAAGAAGAAACACCGGAAGAAGAAACACAGGAAGAAGAAATATTTGTATTTGACAAACCGACCTTGAAGTTATATAAACATTTCGAAAGTGCATTAACACAAGAAGGGATTCACGAATTATCAACAATTATGAAGAACCATAACGTTCGAGAGGGTATTCCTCATAATCACTGGATTTCTATATCTGAAACGAAAAGAGATAAAATTATAGACACAGTGAATAATAATGGACCTGTATTAGTACAAGTAAAGTATATTTCTATAAAAACTATATCACCTTCTGAGTTAAAGAAACGAATAGAAAATTCTGAAATAGTAGAATATAAAGTATTAGCTAACAGAAATACACTGGTTATAGATAGAACCGGAAAAATGTATTGTGTAGATTAAATAAATTACTGAGTTTATTATATTTAATAATATATCCGCATTTGTATGAATTTTTCCTATAATTATAGGAAAAATAATTTTTTCATTTATTTATGTTTCTTTCCACCTGCAAATAGAGCCCATAATACAATAGCCACAAGGATGATGAAGAATACAACACCTAGTAACCACCATACACCGGTGTTTTCTCCATATGCACCAACTCCCACTGTATCATAATAATTCCAACCAATAGCAACAATAATAACAATGAATATAATGAAGAGTACAAGCCAGATTACCCATCCATTGGATTTATCCTTGCCACTGCTGTGGTGGTCGCTGCTACTATCACAGGACTTATTATGTTTCTTGGAAGAACGGCTATGGCTACGGCTATGGCTACGGCTATGGCTCCTGCTGCGGCTGCGGCTTCTGCAACTATTACTACGGCTGCGACGCTTGCATCTTTTACGACCACATTGTTCTAACTCACTTTCTTTACTCTCAGGATTCGTTGTATAATGTGATTCCTCGTCGCTAGAACTATACGAGGTTTG
>SDBT01020532.1_pt1 | contig 10330 bp, 8 predicted proteins | sample 2277101 | NCBI WGS metagenome assembly SDBT01 (sample SAMN10404973, study PRJNA504765) | marine sediment metagenome | isolation source: marine sediment core GS10_PC15, 103 cmbsf | place: Arctic Ocean: Southern Knipovich Ridge | collected 2010
ACTTTCGGATAAAATATATAAAACCACTACGTTTGCAGCAAACCGTAATCGTCGAGGCAGGTCTTATTGAATATGAAAATCGCTTGAAGATCGACTACCGCATTTATGATGAAAAAACTGGTGAGTTGCTGACTAAGGCAAACTCCATACAATTAGCTGTTAATGAAAGCAGTCAGACAACAGAGTTTGAATCTCCTCAAATCTTGAAAGAACGTGTACGTAGTATAATTGCATGAAAAATTATTTGATATATAATGAAGCTGAATCAAACTGTTGGTTTTCTGATGCTCTCGAAGTGCTCATTTACCAATGTAAACTGCGCGCTTTTCGTTATCATAAAACTCAACATTTTAATTCAGTACTGATATATTGTTTTGTTGTCTTGTGTTCTTTAACAAGTGTTGCCCACACTTCACCAGTAGCTATCCCCGTGGGTAGCTTGCTCAAAGCAACGTTCACTCAACAACGTCACCTAACAGGGATTCCAAAGCCAATTATCTCTAAAGGTGAGATGCTTTTGTGGGGTGAGAAAGGCTTGCTCTGGGCTACAGAGACACCATTCCCCGATACGATTCTCATCACTCCAAAAGGGATTTATCATTTGGAAAATGGTAAACGAACTCTGATCAAGAGCAGTTCAAGGGGCTGTGATGGTGATGCGTTCACTATTCTATCAAAAATTTTGGATGGAAATTTTTCCCAAATTAAAGAGTTCCAACAGAATTCTGCTTATTCTAAACACGGCAAGTGGAAAACAAGCCTGGTTCCTACAGCAGAAAATCTAAAGAAGATAATTTCTTCAATAATTGTCGAAGGTGATAAATATATTTCTCGCATTATCATAGAACGTGCCAATGGCGATAAAAGTGACATCATTATCAATAACCAAGAAATATTGTCTGGTGCATCCATAGGCCAAGCCCTAAAAGTCAAACAAATGGAATGGTTTGATGATTAAACGCTTTCAGTCGATATACTCATGCATGAGCTGGTTGTGGCTTGTGATATTGATCGTATTGGCATCCTATAGCACAAACACTCTTTTTGTCCGAGGTAACATTCAATTTGATCTCCTAGCTTTGCTCCCTGCAAGCAAGACGAATAATATGAAAGATGCGAGCCAATTAGTGCTCGATACAAATCTGTCAGGTCGTGTCCTAGTTTTACTCGGACATCAAGATTTGGCGACTGCTAAGTCGGGCCTCAATCAACTTAGACATGAAACAAGTAATATTAATCTCCCCCTAAAGGAACAAAAATCTCAGGCCCTGCAACAAGAGTATCAGGCCTTTTTCAAACAATTATACCCCCACAGAGCAGGGCTGTTAGCACCTGACAATCGCAAACAACTTTTGGCAGGTAACGGAGAGTTAATCGCCAAGCGCGCCCTTACTGAAATTATGTCACCGTTAAGTTCTCTGCAACCTATTCAGCTTGAAAGTGATCCATTTTTTCTTTATCCAAATTTCGTGCAGTCGTCCCAAGAAAATACTGTATTGCATAGGGACGATGATGGGGATGTTTATATTAAAGATAATGGTAAGGTCTGGTACCTTTTTAGGGCTCAGCTCACTAAGCCAGCATTTTCATTGCAAATCCAAGAGGAAATTTCAAACCAATTATTACCGATCTTAGATAATCTGCATACTCAGTTAAGAGTTGAAGTTTTGAAAACAGGCGCTGTTTTTTATGCTAGCGCTGGGGCAAACCAAGCCAACAAAGAAATCTCGATCATATCCACGGTTTCAATCCTAGCCATCATTTTGATATTGTTTGCTGTATTTAGAACCCTTCGTCCAGTTGTATTTGCATCCCTGATCATTGCTAGTGGTCTGATTGGAGGATTATCGATCTGCCTTCTAGTGTTTGGATCGATACATATATTAGCTCTTGTTTTCGGGTGTAGCCTTATAGGTGTCACTGTCGACTATGCATTACATTACTATTGTGCCAATTATAAATACAACAAAACACCAGATAAAGACCGTCTCATCGTTTTAAAAAGCTTAATGCCAGCAATGCCGTTGGGTGTTTTTTCTTCTACCCTTGGGTACTGTTTATTGTTCATTGCCCCTTTTCCCGGAGTTCAACAAATGGCTATTCTTGCGGCAGCAGGATTAGTCTGTGCATTCATAAGTGTGTGCCTATGGGGGCCGCAGTTTATCAAGCACAATAACCAGCAAATTCCACCATTCGGACAAAGAATACAACTCTATCTTGTGCAGGCTGCGGATCTTGGTAAGCTAAAATATTGTCGGATCATGATCTCTGTTGCTCTGATAGCATTGTTTTGTGTAGGTGGTGCGCTATTAACTTTTAATGATAACATTCGTAACTTTCAATCACTCGATGCACACCTGAAAATTGAAGAGAATCGTATTAAAGCAATAATAAATTTTGATGTTCCATCCAAATTGTTTGTTGTCAGAGGAGATAATTTAGAGAATATCTTACAAATAACAGAGAAAATAGCAGATGATTTAGATTTGCTGAAAAAAAATAATGAATTGTCTAGCTATCGAAGCATTACAGCGATTGTGCCATCAATGGAGCGTCAAAGAGAAAATCGGCAACTTGTGCGAGAACAGCTCTATAAAAATCAATGGGATAGATTTGCACAAGTACTTGGCCTACAAAATTCTGTTCCTATTCATTCACTGGGACTCAAGGCACCACTCTTTGCTTTGGATAAGGCAAATATCGAAGCTTTGCCCGAGGGGTGGAATGTACTTGTACATCCATGTGATAGCGGTTGGACAGGACGCATTCTGCTTGATGGTGTTAAAAATATTCAAGCCATAGAGGGCATAGCCGCAAAATATGCAAGCGTAAGCTATGTTGATCCTGTGCAAGAATACTCAAATTTATTTGCCTCTTACCGCCAAATTGTTATGGGATTGATTTTGGCTGTTCTACTGAGTATCACACTGCTGCTTGCTGTTCGCAAAGGAATCAAACCTGCGGTTACGGTTGTCTTTCCCGTTATCATTTCTATTCTAGCAAGTGTTGGTATTATAGGTCTGTTGGGCATGCCATTTAATTTATTTCATGCCATGGGGTTGCTGCTGGTGCTATGTATTGGCATTGATTATGCATTTTTTCTTTATTGGAAAAAACCTGTCAAAGATGCCTACAAAGAAGGGGACTTACTCCTGCTAGCCAATGGGCTCGCAGCTTTAACGACTATACTGTCCTTTGGGCTTCTCTCCTTCAGCAAGACTACAGCCATTCATAGTTTTGGAATTTCGGTGTTTATCGGAATTGTCCTTTGTTTTTGTGTCACAACCCTTTTTCTTGGAGAAAGCAGGCGTCAATCATGATTAATAAATCTGCTGATGTTCTAATTATTGGGGCTGGTCCTTCCGGCTCCCTTGCGGCGGCAATATTGTGCCGGGCGGGATACTCTGTATCTGTCTTTGAGCGCGCAAAGTTTCCACGCTTTTGTATCGGAGAAAGCCTCTTACCACAGTCCATGGTGTTTCTTGCAAAAGGAGGAGCAGTTCCTATCATTGAGCAAGCCGGATTCCAACTTAAAAATGGCGCCGTATTTCAATGCGGAGCTAGAAGTAGCTCTATTGATTTCAGCGAAAAATTTACCGCCGGTCCCAGTCAAACTTTCGAAGTACAAAGAGCGCGATTTGATTCGCTATTGGCTGAGCATGCAATTGAATGTGGCGCTAAAATCTACTTCGAACACTCAGTTCAATCGTATCAAGATCTCGAAGATGGCGCATGTTTAGAAGGCGAAGACAGCAATGGTGATCACTATACTGCGTGCGGAAAATTTGTATTAGATGCTAGTGGCTATGGTCGGGTTTTACCAACCTTGTTGGGATTAGAAAAACCTTCATCTTTTCCTGTAAAGAAAGCTATTTTTACCCACCTTAGAGATAATATTGCCCACCCCGCTTTTGATCGTAACAAGATTTTGATTACCATCCATCATAGCAATCCAGAAATCTGGTATTGGTTAATTCCATTTTCAGACGGTACGTCCTCAATTGGCGTTGTTGGAAGTGTTGATGACATTGATGCCTTTGGCAAAGATGATGATAGTCGTTTGAAAGCACTCATCTACGATGACCAGCATTATCGAAAAATTATGCCTGCTCCAGACTATATTCGTATCATTAGCTCAATTACAGGATATTCATGTGGTGTCAAAAAATTATATGGAAAAAACTACGCCCTACTTGGCAATGCCGGAGAATTCATTGATCCTATTTTTTCCTCTGGTGTGACGATAGCTTTTAAATCGGCTGATTTAGCTGCCAATCTTCTATGTCGCCAATTGCAAGGTGAAACCATTGATTGGGAACAAGAGTATGCAGCTTCACTTATGGTTGGAGTTAATACATTTAAAGCGTTTGTAGAATCTTGGTATGAGGGAACTTTGCAAAAGGTGATATTAGATCATCCAGAAGAGGACAGTGAAATTAAACGCATGATTATCTCGATTCTCGCAGGTTATGCATGGGATGAAGCCAACCCCTTCGTACGTGATGGTAAGCGCTTACTTAGCATCGTAGCGGATAGGTTTTCTTAAATGGTACACGTTAAGCAATTATCTTTTTTAATCATGATCACAGGGGCATTAGGTCTTATGGGTTGTGAATCAACCAAGCAAAATATGGCCGACAAGCAAATCGTATCGGTACCTGTAGGCAATTCTTCTCAGCTCTCTCTTGCCCAGGTTTGGCCCATGCCAGCCCATGGAAGTTTCTTGCAAAAAATTACCGCGACAGTTAAAGGTCAACAACATACTTTTTCGGTTCATTTAACAATGGAAGATCTAAAGCTTGAAATGATTGCTTTCACTGAGGTTTATGGGCGGTTGTACCACCTAATCTGGACTCCCGGAAAAATATACTGGAATGCTTGCACCGACCTGGCAGATGCGTTGCAACCGGATAATATTATTGCTGATTTCCTTTTGACTCATTTACCACTTGAGCAATTGAATGCTTCTTTAGTGGGGGCCAAGGCACGTCAAGAGATTGAACATCGTATAGTTGAAGATAAATCTGTGATTTTGAGAGAGATTGATCGCAAACAATCCTTACAATATATTTGGAAAAAAGTAGTTATTCACAATCCACAGCTTGATTATAAATTGGAAATTGAGTCGGTACCATTGTCATGATGACTTCAGATTTCAGCAATCAGAAAATATATCTATCTGCCTTAGGCATTGCTTGTCCACTTGGACTTGGCAAGCAAGCTGTGATTCAAGCCTTGTTTGTAGAAAACAAAGATCATTTTGCCGTACGAGAAACGTTGTTGTCAGGCAAGAGCGTTCCCATCGGACGTGTACCTTTTGACTTGCCTGATCTACCACAAGAATTCAATTCACTAAACTCTAGAAACAATCGTTTGTTACGACTGGCGTTGGACGAAGTAGCCGAAAATGTCGAAGAGCTAAAAGAGAAATATGGAAGTTCTCGTGTGGGCGTAATTTTAGCAACCAGTACTTCTGGGATGCTAGAGGGTGAAATGGGATTTGCCCATAAAAAACTTACCGGAAATTGGCCAGAGGAATATAGCTATACGCAACAAGAACCATCTAGCCCCTCCGTTTTCGCCGCACAGTATTTAACTGTTTCTGGTCCTGCTTATACCATTTCCACTGCATGCTCTTCGGCCAGCAAGGCGATTTGCTCGGCAAAACGTTTAATCAATGCGGGTGTTTGTGATGCGGTTATTACAGGCGGTGTCGATACTTTATGTAAGATGACCTTGAATGGGTTTGATTCTTTAGAGCTAATATCAGAGAAAGTCTGTAATCCATTCAGTAAAAACCGTGATGGAATTTCGATTGGGGAAGGGGCGGCAGTGTTTGTTGTCACGCGAGAACAGTTTGATTCTGAATCCTCAATTGAACTTTTGGGATGTGGCGAAAGTTCAGATGCTTATCATATTTGCTCGCCAGACCCCAGTGGAAGAGGTGCGGAAATAGCAATTAGGGAAGCCCTACATATGGCATCTCTAACAGTTGATGAAATTGCCTATATCAACCTGCATGGCACTGGAACTATTTTGAATGATGCGATGGAAAGTAGCTGTATCAATAGGATTTTTGGCAACTCGGTTCCTTGCAGCTCGACAAAAGCACTCACTGGTCATACTTTGGGCGCATCCGGTGCCATCGAAGCTGGTTTTTTGTGGCTGGTTTTAGATCAAGAGCAAGATGGTAGAATACCTTTACCACCTCATATTTGGGATGGAGAGTGGGACCCACAACTACCCACAATAAAGTTAGCACAAAATGGAGAACACACGTCAGCCATTAATGAAACCTTTGCCTTGATGAGCAACACTTTTGCCTTTGGTGGAAGCAATGTAAGTTTAATTCTTGGTAGGAAAATGAAGATGAATGATGACTAAATCTATTCACTACCATACCTGCGATAATTTAAGTTATGGGCAGGAAAAACTGAATGAGCGCCCGGAGCATACTAAGACGTATGTGAGGACCGCGAATGAAGTTTTGACGAACCCAGAGCTTGAAGAAGCGCGGGTATGTATTAAAGATTTATTACCGCATAACCCTCCCATGATCTTACTCGATCGTGTTGTTGCCTTCCGCGATGATTTTATTCATGCAGCTGTGACTATCCAAGAAGGTTCGGCATTTTTTGTGGATGGAGAAGTTCCGTCTTATGTGGCTCTTGAGTATATGGCTCAGGCTATTGGAGTATGGAGGGGGATATTAGCTCTCCACAAAAACCAAAGTCCGCAAATAGGGTTTTTATTGGGCACCCGAAGCTTAAAATTAGAAGTGCCAGCATTTCAGGAAGGGGCAGAGCTCGATGTCTATGGGCAATCTAAATACACAGATGGAGAAGTGGCTGCTTTTGATTGTTGGGTTGAGATTCAAGGAACAAGAGTAGTCCATGCTAGTCTCAATGTTTATCAACCAGAAAATTTAGATCAATTTTTAAATGAGAGAAATCAATGAATAAATCAGTATTAGTAACCGGAGCAAGTAAAGGTATCGGTAGAGCCATAGCCATTGAATCAGCGAAAGCCGGATATGATGTTGTTGTGCACTATGGAAAAGATTCCGCAGGGGCAGAAGCTACCCTGCAACAAGTAATAGATTGTGGGGCACAAGGCCGCCTATTGTCATTTGATATTGCTGATCGCAAATCATGTCATGAAATCCTGGCCGCCGATATGGCAGAGCATGGAGCTTATTATGGAGTCGTATTGAATGCAGGAATTACAAAAGATAATGCCTTCCCTGCGCTAGAAGATGAAGATTGGGATCAAGTTATTCACACCAATCTCGATGGTTTTTACAATGTGCTGAAGCCGATTGTTATGCCCATGGTTCGGCGTCGTACCGCTGGACGTATCGTGACCATCTCGTCAGTTTCTGGCATAGCCGGCAATCGTGGCCAGGTTAATTATAGCGCAGCAAAAGCTGGGATTATTGGTGCAACGAAAGCTCTGGCCCTAGAGCTTGCAAAACGAGAGATCACTGTGAACTGCGTGGCCCCAGGCGTCATTGAGACCCAAATGACTGAAAGTTTACCTCTTGAAGAAGTGCAGCAGATGATTCCAATGCGCCGTCTTGGACAACCTTTGGAAGTAGCTGCAACAGTTGTATTTCTTTTATCCAAATCGGCAGGCTATATTACACGCCAAGTTATTTCTGTAAATGGAGGATTGATCTAATGCGCCGTGTTGTCATTACCGGAATGGCTGGAGTTACCGGTTTGGGCCACAGCTGGCCACAGATATATGAAAATATGCAGGCAGGAAAAACAGCCATACGCCATATGCCTGAATGGACCGATATTAAGGGCATGAATACGGAGCTTGGTGCACCAATTCAGGCACTTGAGTTAGCCGGACGCTGGTCTCGCAAACAAACTCGGTGTATGGGGCCAGTCTCCCTTTATTCTGTTTATGCAACCGAACAAGCCCTTGCCAAGGCTGAGCTAACCGATAACCCTGTCTTACAATCTGGACGTACTGGTATCGCCTATGGTTCCAGTTTTGGAAGTACTGGACCCATGGCCGAGTTTTGTGAGCTACTTTTTAATCGGAACCTCAAAAAACTTAATGCAACAAGTTATATTCGTATGATGGGTCACACAACAGCTGTTAATACGGGTTTGTTCTTTGGCATTCAGGGGCGCATTATTCCCACTTCAACTGCCTGCACTTCTGGTAGCCTAGCTATTGGCTACGCCACAGAAGCAATTCGCTATGGCATACAAGACGTTATGATTGCCGGCGGTGCCGAAGAACTTTGTCCTTCGATGGCGGCGGTATTTGATGCCCTCTACGCCACAAGTACATGTAACAAAACCCCTGAGATTACTCCTCGTCCCTATGATGCAAACAGAGATGGTTTGGTGATTGGCGAAGGAGCTGCGACTTTAATTTTGGAAGAGTATGAACACGCGAAAGCAAGGAATGCTCCAATTTATGCGGAAGTTATTGGCTTTGGTACCAATCTTGATGGTAAACACGTCACTCAACCGACCGCGCCAACCATGGAAAAATGTCTTCGCTTAGCACTGCAAGATGCGAACATTACACCTGAAACCATCGGTTTTATTAGCGGTCATGGAACAGCAACCGAATTTGGTGACATTGCTGAAACAATCGCAACCAGTGCTGTATTCCAACCCAATACCTCCATACACTCCTTGAAGGGTTATTTCGGACATAGCCTAGGTGCTTGTGGGTCTATGGAGGCCTGGCTTGCAGTTGAAATGATGCGCAGTGGTTGGTTCGCCCCAACTGCCAATCTCAACAAGGTTGATGATAGGTGTGGCCCCTTAGATTATGTAATGAAAGAAGGACGAAATTTAGAAATTGACTACGTTATGAGCAACAACTTTGCCTTCGGAGGCATCAACACGAGTTTAATTTTTAAACGAATTTGAGGTATGAGGTAGTTTTCATAAATTTTATCACAGATACTACAAATTCTTTCCGTAGTAGCCAGTAACAATTGGATTAACCAATGGCCACACGTTGTTCTAAGTGCCTTAACTAAAGAACGACCTAAATCAAAGAATTCAACAAGTGAGCTATGGCGCACCCCTAATGAACCACAGATTATTTGACACTTTCCTCTTGACACTTACCCCGTAAATGGCAAATAGCGGTATTGAATGCAGTCAGAAACGCATAACACCCACTATATTACACTCCATTTGTTGATTAACACCCTACTTATTATCCAAGAACCTTAGTGCTGCATGAGCATTTAGTCGCCCATACACATTATCTGAAGAACCTATTGCAAAAGGGTCTGTAGTTTTTAGTAAAGCATTCGCAATCTCTGGAAACGAGTAACCAGGACAAGCTTCTTTCAAAAGGGCTAGGACTCCCGTTACAGTTGCAGCCGCTATTGAAGTTCCGTGGCTTTCTACCACGTTAGTAGGGCTGTTCGATATATTTGCACTACCACAAGAAAATAAAGTACGATCAGAAATATAGTTTCCTGGCAAGCAAGAGGCAGCATTTAAGCTCATCATATCAGGCGCTAAAGAGCCTACGAATATAAAAGCATTCCTTAATTTATGGTTGTTTCGGATAATTTTATGAAGGTGTACATCATAATCGGCAATTTTTAATTTTTCACTGGGATTTTTTGTTATTCCGTCTTGATTCCAAGCAAAACTATCATTGCCAATTGCTTTAACAATAATTCCGCCCAGGCCCACAAAGCGATATAGGGCCTCCTCAGTTTTAGGACCGAACAATAAATCCCTTGATATATTTATAACTAAGAATTTTTTCTCAATACACTCACTGAAGAAATCCGCCAATTCTTTATCTGCTTCGTCATCACGAAGAATAAGATCTTGCAGCAGAAAATAAGGTTCACTAGAGATTCTATTAGCAGCTATCTCAGGTATGCCATTGTAAATCTTTATTTCTATTTTTTTCTCACCAGAAAGGTAATGGGCTGATACTTCTTTATAATGAGAATTCTGATTAATACCTGTGCTGAAATTCCACTTATTGGTCACGACATGAAATAATTCAACGTTAGGAGCGATAGAAGGAAAATCCTCAATGGTTGAAATGGCACCTGCGATTCGTAATGCCATCCGCATGCTATGGTCGCTAAATTGTGTGGAGTTCGGCAAGAGTTTATAAAATAGATTGTTGTCGGCATAAAATTTGGCGTATAGTGATCTACTTACATCAAGCATAGCAACCTTTACTCCCGAGCCAGTAAGACCTAACGCGTGAAGAGAATATAGACCTAGATCATGATCATATTGAGGGTAAGTGATAAAATTCTGGTCAATGTTTCCTATTTTTATCGACGGACCTTCTGCTTGTAGTATCTGTTCTT
>SDBT01020533.1_pt1 | contig 10330 bp, 4 predicted proteins | sample 2277101 | NCBI WGS metagenome assembly SDBT01 (sample SAMN10404973, study PRJNA504765) | marine sediment metagenome | isolation source: marine sediment core GS10_PC15, 103 cmbsf | place: Arctic Ocean: Southern Knipovich Ridge | collected 2010
TGATAACGAGAATATCTCTTCAAGATATTTCCCGTTGCCAACAGCACATCATCATCATCATCATGATAATTTAGAAAGAAAAGTAATGTCTAATTAAGTCAACCTTATTCAGGCATTGAGTAAATGGATATCACAACTCACCAATTGCTGATCAAGGCATCTAAAATGATAGAATATGGAATTATATTTAGAGGAGATGAAGGACTCTCTGATAAATCGGTGCCCCTCTACTTCATAAGCAACAGTATGTATGCCCTCTTCAAGATTTAAACTACGTTTATAGTTCGTTGCCCTGCCGTGCATAAATCTTATATAGAGATCTCCCAGGGTCTGATATGAGCGTATCGAGGTAGGCGAAATGGTCAGGTTCTCCATCCCGTATTGCAGTGCCTCTTCAAATTTTCCCGATAAATTCAACCGCTGGAAACATGCATAATGTTTCTTTATATCTTCGGGGTAAGGATCCTCGGGGCATCCGGCCCATAAACTCTCTTCATTTAACTGGATTTGTTCCTCCCCGGGCTGACCATAGACTTTGGCCCCAAGTCTGCCATTCCCGAGGGGCAGCGCTTCCATCCAGTGTTCTGCGGGGGAATCATACCAGAAAGTATTGAGGCTTTGACTGGCTGGATTACATCCGGTAAGGATCAAGCAAACCAAACATGAGCATAATAATGGAATAATACGTTGTTTCTTAATCAAGAATCCTGTTATCCATATTCCATGGTTTAATAATGATAACATCATCAGGCGACGTTTTAATCGTGAATCTTTCACCCACTTCCATTTTTACTTCCTTTCCGTTGCGAATAATGCTTAAAGTTTTTGCTCCCTCATGGGCCCAGGGATTCACCATGTGACAATCTTTTCCCTGTTCACTTGTAAGCTTAACATAAGCAACCCCTTCGCTGATCACCCTGGAAGAAACCAGAAAACCACCCTCAGCCCTTAAGTCCTGAAAGATCACATTATTATTCAAATTCCATACAGGGAATACTTCAATAATGCCCGGCCTGCTCCGCAATAGCATCTCATTGATTGTGGTAAGTACCGAACTGCAGTTTTCAATTCCAACGGGACTGTCCTTCAGAAATCCATTCTCATCGAAATATTCAATAATGAATTTTCTCAGGTTATTGATGATAGTGTCAGGATCAAATCCCAATCTGACTGCTGATGGATAGTTGGAGGAGGTGTGCAATCCATGATTCCACAAATTAGTTTTGGCATCTGCTTCTGCACAATTCCTGGCCATTTCAAGCAGGAGCGGATCGCTGTCCTTGTGAATCTGCCCGCCGGGAAAAACAATTTGCAACAGAACAGGATGATTGGTTGCAAAGTAACCCTCCTCAGAATCAGCCAGATACTTTTTACCATTTTTCTCATAGCTGGGATAGTCGCTTAACTCATTTAAAATCTTCCTCCATAATGGGACTTTATCCTGATCAACATCAAGTTCTTTGCTCATATCGATTAAGGTTTGAAGCGCGTTTCTGAGAAAGCCCAGCGTCAGGGTATTGTTTGTGTCGCCATTGGGCCCCTCGTGCACACCGTCCATATAGGCAACATATCTCCCATCCTCATAGGTGAGGTATTCTTCCCAGAAAGCCACCACTCCTTTAATGTATGGATATACCAGAGATATATATTCTTTATCATAGGTATAGTAACACAACATAGCCATGTTATTGATGCTGTGCAGCGCATTGCTTCGTTGATGAAAGGCCAATGCTCCCGCATCTACAAAACCATGATCCAGATAGAATTGCCGCGGACTTCCAGCTTCTGGTCCGGAATAGGTTACGTCAATTCCAACGGGTCCTATTCCTACGGGCATATAAATACCATCAATGTCAAAATATTCTCTTGCATAGCCTTTTGCCCGCTCAGTCATGGCAATCATTGGATAATTGTAGGGAAGTGCCTGCTCGATACGGTTGGAGGAGAATAAACCATAAAAAGGAGCCTGATGGTTGTAATTCAAATGATAATCGCCATTCCATTCGGGACGTTCCCTGGTAATCCATGTGCCGAAAATGCCAGGCGGAAAATCCGGGTCTCTCGAGGTAATGCCCATGGTATACAGGGATCTGTAATAGGCCTTTTCGATAACAGAATCTCCAAGCATCACGAATGACTTATTCCAGTATTTTGCCCACCACGCTTCATGTTCATCCAGGAAATCTATAAAATCATGCTTTTTCATTTGATCCAGCCTCTCTAACACAAACTTACCGCAATCGTCTGACTTAAAATTACCCGAAGAACTGAGTGCCACGTACATGGTTTTTCCCGGTGCGACATAGAACTTGGGTTTTAATGCACCGAACATCTTCAATGCGCATGCTGCTTTTGTATTGATGTCGACCTCTTTGTCAAATTGCCTGGATATCCATTGCAGGTCACCGTCTACACCCCGGATCATTTCCGACTGAAACCCGGCTGTTTCGTAACCCGGAGTGAGTAAATTCATTTCTCCCGCAAGCTGTTTCGAACCTCTGTTTTCAATCTCCATAATCAAGAGGTCCTCTTCGGCATGTACATAGGTTCTTATCTCGATGGAGTTCCTTTCGTTGGCAAACTTAATAAGTGTTGTACCTGAATAAAGATCTTGTTCGATATGATAATCAGCACCTTTCAATGCAGGGATCTTCACTTCAAGTTTTCCCAGCATGCAGGGGAAGGATTCATTGTAGGAGGATCTTAACCGCCAGAAATCATTTCGGGCCAGGTAAAAAACAAGTTCGTCCACATCACCGGCAATGGCCACACCCAGGCTGCCATTTCCCATCAAAGGGGCATCCACCGAAGCGTTATTAGGTATTTTTACGGGAGGACTTTTATAAATCATTTTATATTTTGATACCACCGCTGAGGCATTCCTGTAATAAAACCAGCCTCTGTCTGCTGAAAATAAGGAAGTGCATAAAAACAATGCTGCCAGTAAAAAAAAGGTTCTTTTCATCATGGGTCTGTTATATTGAGTCGTTGCTATATTAAAGTGGTTTCATTACTATCTCATCACCCTTTTCCGTTTCCAGGTCGAAGCGTTTATCAACATTAACTTGTCGCTCCACACCGTTCCGGATCACAAGGACTTTATCTGATTCCCAGGGATTCACAATTGTACAAGTTCTTCCCTGCTCGCTGGTGATTTTAATGAAGCGTACTTTCTGTTTCTTCATTTCAGCGGTTACCAGAAATCCTCCTTCGGCTCTCAGATCCTGAAAATAGGCGTCATTTTTTCTATTATGCACTGGGAAGACCTCGATAACATTTGGATGGCTTCGCAGGTACATTTCATTGATTGCCCCTGGTACCATGCTGCAGGTTTCAATTCCGACAGGACTCTCATTCCTGAATCCGTTTTCACCGAATTTTGAAGTCACAAATTCATTTAAATGGGTCGTAATAGTATCAGGATGTATTCCAACACGGGCGGCAACTGCAAAACTAAAACAGGTGAAAAGTTGGTGCGACCATAAATAACCTGTCTCAATGTCATGTTCAATGCAATTTTTTGCGATCTGAAGTTGCTCCGGATCTGTATCCTTGTGAAACTGTCCCCCGGGATATATGATCTCCCACAAACCAGCATGTGACGTGGAAAAAGGACCTTTCTCCGAACCGGCAAAATAGGTCTTACCTCCCCGGGTATAGGTCGGGTATTTACTAAGTTTAACCTGTATGTCTTTCCAGACAGCCCTTTTGTCAATATCTACATTTAACTCGATCGACATATCAATAACCGTTTGCAATGCATTTTGTAAGAATCCGAGGGTAAGAATATTATTTACATCACCATTGGGGCCTTCGGAACAGGCATCATGATGAATCACATACCTGCCCTCTTCAAATACCAAAAAACCTTCCCAAAAGTCAACTACTCCCTTGATGAAAGGATAGACAAGATTTATATATGCTTGATCATAGGTGTAGTAACAAAGGCTTGCCATGTTGTTGATACAATGAAGCGCATTGCTTTTTTGAAAAAAATAGAGTCCGCCTCCTTCCAGGAAACCATGATCCTTATAAAACTGTCTTGTGTTAGCACCTTCGCCCGAATAGGTAACTTCAATTCCTTTTGGCCCAACACCAACCGGCATAAAAATCCCATCAATACCGAACAAGTTTTTTGAACGGGTTCGGGTACGGTCTGCAATTTCCAGTAAAGGATAGTTATAAGGGAGGGCCTGTTCAATCCGGTTTGAAGAAAAAAGCGCATAGAACGGAGCCTGATGATTGTAGTTAAGGTGATAGTCCCCATTCCAGTCAGGCCTTTCCTGCGTGACCCATGTACCGAAAATACCCGGAGGAAATTCCAGATCCCTTGAAGCGCTTCCGATTACATATAAAGACTGATAATATGCCTTTTCAAGAACCGGGTCGTGAATGCTCACAAATGATTTGTTCCAGTATTGATCCCACCATTTTTTATGCAGAGCGTGAAATTCAGCGAAGTCTTTTTGTTCTACAGATTTGACTATGTCAATTGTATGACTTAGACAATCATTGCTCTTAAAGTTACTGGATGAAGAGAGGGCCACAAATAATTTCTCTTTTGGTCTGATGGTAAAAGAGGGGGATGAACATTCCAGCATTTTCATAGCACAGGCTGCAATGGTCTCAATATCTACATCTTTATCCCATTGTCGTGAGATATATTGAATATTTTTATCCACTCCTTTTTTCATCGTTGACGGAAGACCGCCTGTCTCATACCCAGGAGTTAGCAGATTTAATTCTCCTTGAATCGAGTCGCTGCCAACATTCTCCAACTCAAGTATAAACAGATCTTGATCAGAAAATACATAAGTTTTGATTGAAATTTGATGTTTATTTTTATTGAATTTCATATAAGTAGTTGCAGTGTAAAGCTCCTGCTCCACACTGTATGTTGCACCCTCAAACTGTGCAATTTTCAGTTGGAGCTTACCCAATACAGAAGGATAAGACTCATTGTAGGATGATTTCAGTCTCCAGAAATCATTCCGTGCCAAATAAAAAACTATCTCCTCCGGATCACCACTTACTGCAACCCCAAAACTTCCATTCCCCAATAGTGGTGCATCAACTGAGAAGGTATAGGGTATCTTAACGGGAGGTTGATGATAGGTCAGTTTGTATTGAGAAACAATGGGCGCCGCATCCCTGACACCGATCGGATCTTTTCCTGACAGGGTATTCGGCAGGAAAAGGGTTAGTATCAAATAAAAATTCAACTGTAAATCTGTCATGCGCAGAAGCTTTCGGTTGGAAACAACATTCAAACAGCCTCAAGTAACATAAAAATTTAACAAAACAGATTTAAATGAGCGCTTATCAGTTATAGTTTTGAGAGCTTGTATTCGAATTGAAATATCCTGTTTTTAATTTGGTGATCAGCTCATGATTAAGAAAATTAGTAATAAAGAGCTAAATTGTCTCAGTGTTCAACAGATAAGCAATGGTTATGAAAAAGAAAATTTTATTGCTCCTTTTCATTTCTGCAGCATCAGGATATGGTTTCGCTTCAGATCCTTACTCAGGCGATCCAGGCGTTTCAGCTCCTGATAATTTAGACTATCGCAAGCTGGTGTCTCATGCAGATCTGAATTATAACAAGCCGGTCAGCCGCAGTGAAGCAGGGATGCCGGTAGGCAATGGACGCATGGGAAGTTTGGTCTGGACTCGTCCAACTTCTTTGAAGATGCAAATTAACCGGGTGGATGTATTTGCCATGAACAGTTCAACCAAAAGCTTCCCCGTAAGAAATACTGACTATGCCAGCGGGTGCGCATATGTGGATGTAAACATGGTTGATTATGGTAAGGATATCTTCGCTGGTGAAAATTTCCACCAACATCTGGGTCTGTATGATGGAGTGATGACAGCAAATGGTAAAGATATCACGGCTCGAGTAATTGCGTGGCATGAGCGGGATGTGATGGCCATAGAAATTATTGATCAACGGAAACAACCTGTTCCTGTCAATGTTGACCTTCGCATGTTACGTTATCTCATGCAGTTTTTTCCCGGAGAAAACTTCAATCGCAGGAAAAACTTCGAACTGTCAAGCAAACATGCTGTGATGGTTCAGACCGATGGTCACACAGCAACTTCCCGGCTGGACATTCGCGATGGACGCATCATTCTGACACAACAGTTTCGGGAAGACGATTTTTATAATGCCTCCGCGGTTGCCATAAGTATTGTGGGGAGAGCGTCGATGGCAAGGTACTTTAACGAGCATACGGTACGGCTTTCGGCTGCTCCCGGACTGGGACGATTCATTATCCTCATTGGCTCCGCTTCTAGCTTTGATCCGGAACAGGATGTGGCCAGTCTGGCACTTAAAGAGTTAGATGCAGCGGAAGTTGAAGGATTTGACGGACTCCTGGCAAGTAACAAAACCTGGTGGCATGAGTTCTGGTCAAGATCTTTCGTGGATCTCCACAGTGAGGATGGAGTGGCGGATTATGTTGAGCAGAATTATACTTATTTTCAGTATGTAATGGCTTCAAGTTCGCGGGGAGCTTATCCTCCCCGATTCGGTGGTATGCTCTGGTACACCACAGGCGATATGAGGGAATGGGGATCGCAGTACTGGTGGCACAATCAAAGTTGCTTATACAACGCATTGCCTCCTACCAACCGTTTCGAATTAATGGAGCCAATGTTTTCAATGTACAGTACTCACTTTGACTCCTATACCCGGGCTGCAAGTCAGCAATGGGGAAGCAAGGGTGTCTGGATACCCGAAACCACCTGGTTCAATGGATTGGAAGAACTTCCGGAAGACATTGCCGCAGAGATGCGGGATCTTTATCTTGTGAGAAAACCCTGGGAAGAGCGGTCGAAAAGGTTTATAAGCTATTTTGAACCGAAGCTGAAACATAACAGCCGGTTGAACTGGGCAGATCATTCAAGATGGGAAAATGGGCATTGGATTATGCCTGACAAGGGTGTTGGATCGTTTGGCCATGTTAATCATATCTTATCGTCTACAGCCAAAATAGCCTACTTGTACTGGCTTCGATATGAGTACACCTTGGACAAGGACTGGTTAAAGGAATATGCCTATCCAATGATAAAAGGAACTGTTGAGTTTTACCGTAATTTTCCAAATTTGAAGAAGGCCTCCGATGGCAAGTACCATATTAATCATATCAATAATGGCGAACCTGTCTGGGATGTGCAAGACCCGGTAAAAGAGATCGCGGCCATGCGCGGAATGACGCCGATCCTTATCCGTGCTTCCGAGATCCTCAATACAGATGGTGAAATGAGACCTGTCTGGCGTGAATTTGCCGAAAACCTGGCAGCATTACCCACCAGCGATATTCTCTCTACCTGGCACGAGGAAGCTCCCCGGTACTGGATCCGTGGGGTCCCACCTGCCGGATATGGTAATCCGGAGCGACCCTCGCTGGCTCCGGCACTCTTCTATGACCTATGTACTGCAGGGACAGAAAATGAAGAGATGACCCGGCTGGCAAATGCTACTTTCAGGGCGATTTACCCGCAGGGTATTAGCGAGCATACAACAGTGAGTACACTAACACAAATTCCCATAGTTGCTGCTCATTTAGGGAGAGCCGATGATTTGAAACACATGATCCCCAACCAGATGAAGTGTCTCCCACCGGACGAATTTTTTGGTGATTGGGTATTGCCCAACCGCATGACCTTAACCAGCGGGCCAGGTGCCCTGACCATTGAAAGAACCGGAAATGCTTCTGCAGCCCTGAATGCCGCTTTGCTTCAGAGCGTACCACCCGCTCCAGGAAAAGATGCGGTCATTTATCTGTTCCCGGCATTGCCAGATGAGTGGGATGCAAGCTACAAATTGTTAGCACGTGGTGCTTTTTTAGTTAGTACTTCGATTAAGAAAGGAAATATTGCATATGTAAAAATAGAACCTCTCGAAGGCGGTGAATGTAGATTAAGCAATCCCTGGCCTGGGAAAGCGCTGGATTTATACCGCGACAATATAATAGCCGAGGATCTCTCAGGTAAAGTAGTTAACTTTTCGACAAAGCAGGGTGAAATTGTAACTATAGTCCCAAGCGGTTCAAAGCCTCCGAAATGAATGGATCCTCCTGAAAACTGATGTATTTATCATATTCAATGAGAATAATGATTTTTAAACGTCTCCATATAAGAATCACAAACAGAATCCGGGTTCGAACCAGATTTCATTTCCATTCGATAATAATTGTCACCCTTTTAGGGATCAACATCTTATTTTCGGCGGCATGTGTGCGTACGCCTCCAACCATCGTGGTCGATCCGCAGGCAACATTTCAGGAAAGAGTGGCTTCTCATGAATTGCGGCGCTATATTTACCTGCGTACAGGTGATTGGTTACCCATCGTTAACCAGCAGCCGGTGGCGGGCGATGTGATTGAACTATCCAGGGATAAAGAGCTTGGTGACCAGCAGTTTCGATTGAAAACCACCAGTGAAAAAGATCGAAAGGTACTCACCATCAGCGGGGGTAGCGGAGTGTCGGTGTTATATGGGGCATATCAGTTTGTTGAATCGCTGGGAGTACGTTTTTATTTGCATGGTGATGTGATCCCGGACGAACCGCTAGGAAGGTTAGTGATACCGGATGTAGACAAAACACACCAGCCACTCTTTGAATTGAGAGGACTGAATCCGTGGGGTTCGCATGTTGAGGGAATCGATATATGGAATACGGACGACTGGAAAAGGGTATTCACACAGATGACCAAGATGCGGATGAACTTTCTGGGAGTACACTCCTATCCGGAACATGGAGGTCAATTTGACTCAGAATCAACCGTATGGATTGGGCGTCCGGAAGATAGTGATTCAAGCGGGAGGGTAACGGCCAGTTTCCCTTCTTCTCTATACAATACATTGCGCAGCCAATGGGGACACCGGCCCAAGAAAACAAGCGATTATGGCTTTGGTGCTTCGTTACTCTTCGAGGAGGATGCCTGGGGCCCCCATTCAATGATCGGATATTGTCCGATGCCCACATCTCCGGAAGGTTGTAACGAAGTTTTTAACCGAACCGGTGAGATGCAGCGTGAAGCTTTTCAGCTAGCACGTTTACTTGGAGTAAAAACATGTGTGGGTACCGAAGCACCATTAACGATTCCCAAGCTAGTCAGGCAAAGACTCATTCAACAGGGTAAAGACCCTTCAGATCCTGTTGTGGTGAGAGAGATCTATCGAGGTATTTTCCAGCGGATCACCAGAACGCATCCTCTTGATTATTATTGGATTTGGACACCTGAGAAATGGCTGTGGAGCCATAATGAAAAGAAGGAGACAGCTGCCTTCTTCAAAGATATCCAACTGGCTATCCAGGCATGGGAGGAGGTGAAGCCACCCTTTAAACTTGCCACCTCCGGCTGGGTGCTTGGACCGGTTGAAGACCGGGCGGCACTCGATCGCGTTTTGCCTTCCGGTATGCCGGTCAGCGCATTAAGCGAAGCTTACAGTGCACCGGTTGATCCGGCTTTCAAAATAATTCATAACAGACCGAAATGGGCCATCCCATGGCTCGAAGAAGATACCGGAATCCTGGGACCACAGCTGTGGGTGAGCCGGGCCCGGAAAGATGCTGCTGATGCATTAGGTTATGGCTGCAACGGACTGATGGGACTGCTCTGGAGGACACGACCAACCGGCCCGGCCATTGCTGCATTGGCCCGTGCAGGCTGGTCACAGAATGACTGGAATCCGGAGGCGGATCGTATTCCACCCGGGATTCCCCCATCGATGCGGTATGAAGGTATACTCCCGCCCTATGGCCGGCAACATGCTATTGCCATACCCATTGAAGAGCCTGTTGACGGAGCAGGAGTGAATCCGGCATACGAAACATACCGAAGAACGTTGCGTGGATACAGATTGCAATTGCCTGACGGGGATTACAGGGTAACATTAATGTTCTGTGAACCGGAATACGATAGAACAGGGGAGCGTATTTTTGATATTTTATTACAGGAGCAGATGGTTGAGAAAAATCTTGATATTTTCAACCGGGTTGGTTCCCTGTCGGCATTAGAAATGTCCTTTGAGCATATTAAGGTGAATGAAGGCTGGCTGGAGATTGTGCTGGAACCCATTGTTTCGGAAGCCTCAATTTCAGGAATTGTAATTGAGAATGAACAATTTGTACGTAAGATCAACTGCGGGGGACCTGCCTTCGCAGATTATGAGGGTGACATACAGAGAACGAAAACATTTAACCATGGTCCCAAGGGTACCGCTCACGGGCCACGTGGTTTGTCGTGCGATGATTTCTATTTGGACTGGGCTATGCATCACTTTGGTCCGGTTCCCGGTGAGGCGATCGGAAAATTATTCA
>SDBT01020534.1_pt1 | contig 10330 bp, 9 predicted proteins | sample 2277101 | NCBI WGS metagenome assembly SDBT01 (sample SAMN10404973, study PRJNA504765) | marine sediment metagenome | isolation source: marine sediment core GS10_PC15, 103 cmbsf | place: Arctic Ocean: Southern Knipovich Ridge | collected 2010
CGTCTGGGCTTGGTTTGCTGCGAACCGTAGTTGGTGGACAGTCGTCAACTTGCCGGCCTACTCCCCGGAACTTAATGCGACAGAACGACTGTGGCATCACACTCGCGTAACAGGAACTCACAATCGATACTTCGTTACCCAAAAGGAACTCAATGACACTTTGACATTTGTCTTTCGGAGCATGCAACGCCGTCCGGAGCAAATTCGCGGTTACTTTCAACCTTATTGTTGAGTCGTATGTCCTGTTATTTATGCGCGCCTATATAGTAAGCGTCGGGCTGCCTTTTTTTGCTTTAGCATCGGCGAGCCCCCTGCTTCAAAAATGGTTCTCGACAACCCGGCATCCGGCCGCGCAGGACCCGTATTTTCTGTACGCGGCAAGCAATGCCGGCAGCATGTTGGCGCTTCTCGGGTATCCACTGTTATTGGAGCCGCTTACGGGGCTTTCCGGCCAGAGTTGGATCTGGTCGACCGGATACGTGGCGTTCGGCCTGCTGGCGGTGGTTTGCGGTCGTATGGCGCTCGGCGAATCACGCTCGGAGACCGATAAACCTTCGCACCACCAGCCCGGCAAATTGGAGCCGTTGCAGTGGCGGAAGCGCCTGTTGTGGGTGCTGACGGCGTTTGTTCCGTCGAGCTTGATGCTGGGGGTGACGCAGCACCTGACTACCGACATCGCTCCGTTTCCGCTCCTTTGGGTTATTCCCCTGGCACTTTATTTGTTGACGTTCATCATTGCATTCTCGCAGTGGGGAGTTGGGTGCGTGCACCTATCCAATGCGCTTCTACCCGTGACCGTGGCTGCGGTCGTCATGCTTTTGATGATGGAGCTCAACGAGCCCATACTGCCGCAATTTGCCATTCACCTGCTGGGGCTGGTGGTCATCGGGCTGGTTTGCCACGGCAGGCTCGCGGCGGAGCGTCCAGATACGAGCCGCCTGACGGAGTTCTATCTGTGGATAGCCATCGGCGGAGTGGCCGGCGGTGCGTTCAACTCGCTGCTTGCCCCGGTACTATTCAACTGGATTGCGGAGTATCCCATCGTTCTCGTGTTGGCATGTTTGATGAGACCGGATTCCTCCAAGGAGATGGTGAAGAAAAGGAGTAAGAAGAAAGAAAAACAGGTGCCAGCCGAATGGCGGTGGCATCGGGTGGACGATCTGCTGTTCCCCGCCCTTCTCGTCCTGGGTTTCATCGCCACCTCTGAGGTTCTGGACCGCTGGCACCTGGAAGGAGAAATCGGAGGAATCAATTGGGAGGACCTTTTACAATTCGGGGTTCCGGCGGTGGTTTGCCTGGCCTTCGCGCCGCGTCGCCTGCGTTTCGCCCTGGGCATCATGGCGTTGCTCGCAACACACCAGTCGGGCTTTTTTGAGTCCAGGGAGCTTCTGTACAAGGAGCGAACTTTTTTCGGCGTGTACCGGGTGATGCGGGAGGGTACCGGCATCGGAAACTGGCATCACCTCTACAATGGTACGACGAAGCACGGGAACCAGTACGATCGGGAGCCGCTGGCTTCGGTGCCAACCACCTATTTCACGAAGGGCGGGCCGGTCGGCGACCTGATGCAGGCGCTGGACAGCAAGGGCCAAACCCGGCGTATTGCGATTGTGGGACTGGGGACCGGGACTTTGGCCGTTTACGGGAGACCCAAATGGCGGATGACTTTTTTCGAGATCGATCCTGAAGTGGTGCGAATCGCGACCGACCCCGATCTCTTTACTTATGTAAGCGACAGCCTCTCACCCATCGAGTTTGTAACCGGCGATGCCCGATTGCGGATAGCGTCGGTAAACGATGGAGCCTACGACTTGATCGCGGTGGATGCCTTTAGCTCGGACGCCATTCCGGTGCATTTGATCACGCTGGAAGCGGTGGAGTTATTTCTCAACAAGCTGGCGCCCGAAGGGATGCTCGTCTTCCATATCACCAATCGACACCTGAATCTTTCGCCGGTATTGGCCGGGATCGCGCAAGAGTTGAACTTGGTGGCGGCAGAACGGGAAGACGACGAAAGAACCCCCAAGGAGAGACGCAGAGAACAAAAGTCCTACTCGGACTGGGCGGTTCTGGCCCGCCAGGCGTCACATCTCGGCCCTATAGAGGAAGATGTGCGTTGGGTATGGCTCGAGGCGACACCGGGAATGCCAGTGTGGACGGACGACTACTCCAATATTCTTGGTGTGCTCTATTAGGGGGGGAATGGGCCGGCACCATTTGGCGCCGGCCCGCTTTGCCTTTTTTTACCCCCTGTTTCGCAGTTTGCTGTGGGTTCGGCCGTACGTTAAGTAGATCACCATGCCGAGGGCCATCCAGATGAGGAGTCGTAGCCAGGTGTCGAAGGGAAGGGCGAGCATTTGCAGCCCGCAAACGATCATCCCGCCGAGCGGCACAAACGGCACCCAGGGAGCCCGGAAGGGACGGGGGATATCCGGCCTGGTCCGCCGCAGTACCCAGACTCCTCCGCAAACGATTACGAAAGCAAGAAGGGTTCCGATCGAGACCAACTCTCCCAGGACATTGATGGGAAAGACACCCGCCATGAAGGCTACGAAGACCCCGGTGATGATGGTGGTGACGTAGGGAGTGCGGAAACGAGGGTGGATTTTGGCGGCAAAGGGTGGCAGGAGTCCGTCCTTCGCCATGGAGTAGAAAACCCGCGGCTGCCCCAGCAGCATGACCAGGATGACCGAGCTCAAGCCGGCAATGGCGCCAACCTTCACGAATATCTGGAGCCAGCCGTAGCCGATCACGTCAACCGCCACTGCGATGGGATCGGGAACGTTGAGCTCGTGGTAGGGAACGATACCGGTCATGACCAAAGAGACCACGATATAGAGAGTCGTACAGATGACGAGCGAGCCCAGAATGCCAATGGGCATGTCTCGCTTTGGATTCTTCGCCTCCTGTGCGGCGGTGGATACCGCGTCGAATCCGATGTAGGCGAAGAAGATGACCCCTGCTCCCCGCAAGATGCCGGTGAAACCGAAGTTGCCGAACTCACCCGTCGTATTGGGAGGGATGAAGGGGGTCCAGTTATCCTTCGATATGAAGAAAAACCCGATGGCCGCGAAAAGGCAAATGACGGTGACTTTGAGGACCACGATCGCGCTGTTGATGTTCGCCGATTCCTTGATCCCGATGACCAGAACCACAGTAACGACTGCAACGATGAAGACCGCCGGAAGGTTAACCACGCCGTTAATGTGAGCGAGCGAAGCCGCATCGACACCGCGCTGGGCGAACGAGGCCAGCAGTTGGGGCGTCTCCGTCACCCAGTTGCCGCTCTCGAGCTGAACGAGAATCACCCCCGGGCCCACACGGAGATAGGGAGGGATGATGAAGCCGAGCTGATCGAAGAGGCTGCACACATAGCCGCTCCAGCCTACCGCCACGGTTGCCCCGGTAAACGAGTACTCCAGGATCAGGTCCCAGCCGATGATCCAGGCGATGAGCTCACCCATGGTCGCATACCCGTAAGTATAAGCGCTTCCAGCGATTGGGATCATGGCCGCCATCTCCGCGTAGCAGAGACCGGCAAAAGCACAACCGACTCCGGAGATGATAAATGAGAGGGTGATGGCCGGCCCTGTATACTGGGCCGCCACCTGCCCAGTCAACACAAAGATACCGGCTCCGATGATGGCGCCGACCCCCAGCGTAACCAGGTTCATCGCAGAGAGCGTACGTTTGAGCCCGTCTTTGGTCTCTACCGCTTCCTCTTGTAGCTGCTCAAATGATTTTGTTGCAAAGAACTGACTCGCCATTTAGGTCCTCCATCTGTGGGCTTTGAAGTGAGGGTGGGCCGAGATTGCGGTAACTTCGGTGGGGCGGCGCACAGTCGCTTCGGCTAGCTCTGGTGGACAGGGGGCCGCGCATAAACGTTCGCACAGCCAGGACTACAGGTACGTCGCGTCGTTCCATGGTCCTCCATGGTGGCCCCTTCCTTGGGGAAGCACCCCTGCGCACAAAGAGCGCTATCATAATACAAGGCTGTGGCCTAAGCAATGGAGCAATGACCTTTACGAAAATCGGTCCTGGGGTCCTGGACTTCCCCGGACGGTGGCGCGGGTTTCAAGAATCCCTTGTGATACAATTGCCCGCTTTGCTTGCCGGGTCACCGGTTGTTGGGAGCCCCTGTGGAACCCTCTTTTGCCAACTACTTGACGGAAAAGATCTACGAGATCTACGACCTCGTCTACTATCCCTTCGCGTTACCCCTCGTCCTGTTAGCGGTCGGAGCTTGGCTCACCTATCAGACTGGTTTCATTCAGATTCGCCGGTTCGGCACCGCCTGGAGGTTCGTCAAAAGAGGCGCCTTCAGGAAGAGCGTCGAGGGAGAGGGAATCATCACCCCCTTCCAGGCTTTGTCGACTGCTCTCGCCGCCTCTGTGGGCAACGGCAACATCGGAGGTGTCGCGACGGCGATCCTCGTGGGCGGTCCGGGCGCCATATTTTGGATGTGGGTCTGTGCTTCGGTGGGCATGGCCACGAAGTACGCCGAGGTGGTACTTGGTGTTCATTATCGCGTCAGGACCGACACCGGCGAGCTGGCCAGTGGTCCCATGTATTACCTCACTCGAGGTCTCCCCTGGCCACGATTCAGTAAAGTCCTCGCGACCCTGTTTTGCATATTCGTTATAGCAGCGGCAACGGTGGGTGGAGGCAATATGGGTCAGTCGAATACCATTGCCCGAACCGCCGTCGAAGCCGCGAGAACCCTCTTCGGCATCGAAATGTCCATGTGGATCCCAGGCGCTGTCGTAGCGGTACTCGCCGGCTTGGTGGTGTTAGGCGGCATTCGGCGCGTGGCGGTAGTTACCGAGAAGCTCGTGCCCGCCATGGTCGCGGTTTACGTGGTCACCAGCCTCGTTTATATCCTATTCAACTTCGCCAAGCTTCCAGGAATCTTCCTCATCATCATCGAGAGCGCTTTCACCCCCGCGGCGGCGGTCGGAGGATTCGCGGGAGCAGGATTCAAGCAAGCCCTCGCCGGGGGCATTAGTCGCGGCGTCTTATCCAACGAAGCCGGCATGGGTAGTGCGCCTATTGCGCACGGTATTGCCAAGGTCAAACACCCCTGCGAGCAAGGACTGTTGGGAATCATGGAAGTCTTCATCGATACCATCGTAGTTTGCTCGATGACCGCCTTCGTCATTCTCTCATCGGGCCTGTGGACGAGCCCGGCATATCAAGAGGCCAGCGGCGACCTCACCGCTGCAGCTCTCAGTACCGGCGTGCCGTTCGCCAGCGCCATCGTGGCCTTGTGCTCGTTCCTGTTCGGCTTCTCGACTCTAATCGGCTGGTACTACTACGGCGAGAAGTGCATCGAGTACCTGTTTGGTTCGCGAATCATTATCCTCTACCGCATCATCTTCACCATTCTGGTTTTGCTGGGCTCGGCCGTTTCCGTCCCGCTCGTTTGGGCGCTGGGAACCATGCTCAACGGATTAATGGCCTTTCCAAATCTAGTGGGACTGTTTTTCCTGAGCGGAGTGGTGCGCAAGCTCACGCGGGAGTATTTCAACCAGCGCAAACAAGCGCCTGGCACCTAGGGAGAGGGGACCCAAGTTGGCCTTGGCCTCCGAAAATTCACCCCAGCCGCGCCGCGAAGAACCTGTCGAGATCCCCTACAAGCGGCTGGCACCTGAAGCACTGCGCGGACTCGTCGAGGAGTTCGTGACGCGGCAGGGAACCGACTATGGTGCTCGAGAAAAGACGCTCGAAGACAAGGTATCCGACGTTATGCGCCAGTTAGAGCGGGGTGAGGCCAAGATCGTGTTTGACCTCACCTCCCAGACCTCCAATATCGTTCCCACTCGCGGATAGCGGACTCTTGCCCATTCCAAGATAAAGGCCGCTTCGAACCACCTCCTCGATCATTGGGGAACGAAGCTGACGATTGGTATTCCAGGCGGTGCAGCACTCGATAAAGTCATTGTCGGTAAACTTTAGCCATTTGAATGCACTCTTTGTGACGAAAGCAACTGACCACATGGTCATTGACCATGCCCACCGCCTGCATATGCGCATAGATGATGGTGCTGCCGACAAACTTGAACCCGCGCTTTTTCAAATCTTTACTCAGAGTGTCTGATTCTGGTGTGGTTGCCGGTATGTCGTTCATGGTCCGGTGGCGATTCTGAAGGGGCTTCCCTCCGACGAATTGCCAGATGTATTTGTCGAAGCTTCCGAACTCCGTCTGCAAGTCGAGAAACGCTATGGCATTGGCAACCGCCGCTCCGACTTTGAGGCGATTTCTAATAATGCCGGGATTTTTTAAAAGCGACTCGATCTTCTTTTTGTTGAAGCGGGCAACCTTGACCGGGTCGAATCCGACAAACGCTTTACGGTAGTTCTCGCGCTTGTTCAGTACCGTGGACCAGCTGAGGCCCGCTTGAGCTCCCTCTAGGAGAAGAAACTCGAACTGCTTGCGGTCGTCGTGCACCGGAACGCCCCACTCGGTATCATGGTAGGTGAGATACAAATCATTTCCACTCTCTGCCCATGCGCAACGCTTCATCTTGTTCTCCTTTTGGTGCCAGGCGCTTATAAAACATTTTGGGAGACTGCTTTTTTACCACGAACGGGAGATTTCATGAAAGCAAGAGACCACCAATACTATGCATGCAGAAAAGACACTTTGGGCAGGCGCATGAATAACGCTAGGCTCTCGGCAGAAAGCGGGCGAGAAATCGACCGGGCTAACCAGGGGCCCAAGCCTCGACAAAGGGACGCGGTGGTGGAAAACATCCTGAGGGGAAACGAACATCGACTTCACCCGCTTTTAATCGTTCGGAAGCTCGTCGATAATCCCGGAGGAACCTATCGTAGGCATTGCACAAGAGCTGCCAGATTTCTTTTGTGGCAGTGTGGAAGAGCGGAGCGGGCGAGTTTTCTAGCTCTTTTGGCACATCGTGAGGGTGATGACGCAAAACTTGCTCCATGCCCAATGGCGTTGTCCCTTGCCTCTGGTGCATTTGCGCGGTCTCGGCCTCAATTTCTTGAATAAGGCTGGCGGCGCGTTGTTTAACTTCCGAAGGGGAAAGGTGCTTCCAGCATGGAAGTGGAGATATCTGAACGCTTTCAATGGACTCGTAGCGCTCGGTTTGTCCCACCAGCCTGGCTCGGTACTCCTTAGTGCGATCGAACCAGCGTCCAGCAAGAGTCCAGAAACCATTAAAAAGTGCCCACACAACATTGGCGCCCTTCCAGTCCTGAGGTCGCGATACCAATCCCTCCTTGCAACCATTTGCCAGAATGTACTTTAGGCGGGCGACCTGAGCAGCTTCCTCATCGCTGACGACAATGGCTTGATAACGCCGCCCCCAGAACCGACCCTTCCAAACCAATTTGCCGACTTCCCTTGCGATGTTGCTGCTCACGTAACACATAAACCGGGCGAGTTGAAAGACACTTCTTACGGAAAGCAGCATGTGGTAATGGTCGGACATGAAGACGAACGCATGGATGACCATATCATATCGAACCTGGGCCCTAGCAATGATTCCCAGAATCAGCTGGCAGACCTCAGCTGTGGGCAACATGAGAAAACGACCTTGGAGAGTGCGCATGGTGACCTCGACCACAGCCCCATCCGGCGGGATGAATCGCAACCTTCTCGCCATACACCCATTGACGAAAAAAAATGGTTCGGCCTCCCCCTCTTTTGGTGCCAGCCGTTTGTGAAACGGCCGTTTGTGAAACGAACCCATTGCGAAAATGAGGAGAAAAGCTCGACCCTCCTTCAATCTGAGCGCGAAAAAGCCGGCTCCCAGATAGAAACAGGAGTGGCCGAGATCCCTACCGCTTCCATCGCCAGCTACGGGAAGCCGTTTTGCCGGCAGCCGATGTTCTCGGGCACCATCTGCTAAACTGGACGCCGTGTGTCGCTGGATCAATAAGAAAATCTTGATATTGGGGCTCTTTTGTGGCCTCTCACTCTTGGCTTATGGCCTCTTGGCGTATCCTCGCCGGCCTCCCTTCCTGCTAGGTGGCATCCAGGTCAACGAGGCGGACCATGGGCGATGGTTCGGCGCCCTGCGTAAAGCGGGCTTGAACACTGTTTCCGTGACGGTTTACGGCAAACAAGGTGATTGGAACACCGACCATTTCTGGTACGAGGAGGAAGAAGAAGCGGTCTTGGCCGAGATTCGGGGCGCCAAGGCCCGGGGTTTGAAAGTAGTGCTCATCATGCGGGTGGCACTGGACCACGCCTTTCCACGCAATCAGTTTCTCTGGCACGGAATGATAATGCCCAGAACCAAACAGCAGCTCGATTCCTGGTTCCAACAATACAGGGAGTTCGTTCTCAAATGGGCGCAAATCGCTGAGAAGGAAGGCGTTGACGTTTTCGGCGTGGGAAGCGAGATGAACGCCCTCGCCTCCACCGCGCCCATCGGAGAAGTTCCGGCCCTGGAGCAGTGGTATCTGGAAGCGGACAAGCAAGCGGAAAGAAAAGATGTACTTCTCGCAAATGCAGCCGACATCGAGTCTCGCCATCTTTGGGAAAGCGGCGAGAATCGCTTCGAAAATCTCGAAGTCTACATCGATTCCCAGACAAGCGCCTGGCACTACTGGGCCGGCTGGGTCGCTTTTCACGGGCGAGAGGATGCGCTGGAAAGGATCAATCGGCGGCGAGCCCGCCTCGAGGGCCACTGGCGCTATTTGATCCAGGCGGTGAGAAAGCTCTATCACGGCAAACTGACCTATGCTGCGAACTTCGACCAGTATCACCAGGTCACTTTCTGGGATGAGCTGGACTACATCGGCATCAACGCCTACTTCCAGCTCCGGGATCTCCTGGAGGAACTGGACGAGCCAGCTCTCTATCAGCGTCTCGTTGAAGGCTGGAAGGGGGTCCTCTCAGGGCTGATTACTTTTCGTCGGGATCACCGGCTCGAAGGAAAGCCGTTCCTATTCACCGAGATAGGATACACCTATCGCGCGAATTCCACCCTCCGTCCTTGGGCGGGATCGGGTTTTACCATGGTGCCAGCCGAACGTGGCGGGCAGCATCTCATGATTTGGGACGAGCAGCCTCGGAATTTCAAGGAGCGAGCTTTGGCGTTCCGAGCCCTTCACAGGGTGACTGAAAAACTCGAAGAATCGGACGAACCGCTTCTCGCCGGGTTACTCTACTGGAAACTTTCCACCGAGCCGTCCCACGCCGACATCGAACCGTTTGTCTACATCCTGGGCTCCGATGCCGAAGACCCCATGGGCGTGGAAATGAGACGGTTCAAGACGGCGGGCTTTGTCGGGCGTTGGGTGGGCTCGTTGTTCGACAGTCATTAGGAGGTTTTTTATCGTGAAAATTAATAGGGCGGCCGCACTTCTAGGGCTTTTCATTCTGTTTGGCTGTCAGCCCGAAGACATTCAGAAGACCGAAACGCCGAACCAACAAGTAAAAAACCGAGGAGAGGGAAAAGACAACTGGTACGATGCCCTCCCCCGGCCGGCCTGGTCTAAGTTCCCAAAGATCGAGCAAAGCCAGGACTGGTTCGAGGTGTACGAGGTTACGCCGGGCGTCTTCGCCATTTACGAACCAGGCCAATTCGAGGAGGTCATTTCCTACCTCATCGTTGGATCTGACGGCGCCCTTCTCTTCGACACCGGGCTGGGCATCGGCGACATGAAACAAGTCGTAACCGAGCTCACGGATAAGGTTCCCATCGTCTTGAATTCCCACACCCATTACGACCACGTCGGAGGGAATCATCAGTTCGAAGAGATCTACGGCACCGACACCGAGTACACGAAAGGAAACACCAGGGGCCGCTCGCACGACGACGTGAAGGAGTACGTCGGCGAAGGCTGGATATGGAAACCCTTGCCGGACGGGTTCTCACCGGACGGATACCAAATGGAGCCGTTCACCATTGAAAAGACGGTAACGGACGGCCAGAAGATCGAGCTTGGAGATCGTACGCTCGAAGTTCTACTCACGCCCGGCCATGCGCCGGATTCCCTTTGCTTACTCGACCGAGAGAATCGTTTGCTCTTCATGGGAGACACCTTCTACCCTGCGTCTCTCTATGCCCATCTCAATGGGTCGGATTTCGATCGGTACGTTCAAACGGCGACTCGTCTCGCAGATCTCCAAAACGACGTCGACTTCATTCTACCGGCTCATAACGAACCGCTTCTCGAAAGCGACTACTTACTTCGGTTTCGTGACGCATTCCACACGATAACGGACCCAAAAACCTCTTTTGTCATAACGGACGGAAACCGAGAGTACAGCTTCGAAGGCTTCTCGATCATTGTCCCCGACCCACCCCCTTGGAGCAAGTAAGATGGCAAAAATAAAAGACTTGAAAGGATTTTG
>SDBT01020535.1_pt1 | contig 10330 bp, 8 predicted proteins | sample 2277101 | NCBI WGS metagenome assembly SDBT01 (sample SAMN10404973, study PRJNA504765) | marine sediment metagenome | isolation source: marine sediment core GS10_PC15, 103 cmbsf | place: Arctic Ocean: Southern Knipovich Ridge | collected 2010
GATCAGGTAGGACGCACCGAGAGTCTTGGCCCCGAACTGGTCGCCACCAATAGGGATGATGGGGAACTGCATCTTGGAGAGGTCTGGGAATGTGATGTCATCCTGCCAGTCCTCCTTGCCGTCCGAGTAGAGATCAACGTTGACATTGATCGTGATGACGCCATCAACAGGAGCCTGAGTGACAACGAACTCACGCTCGTCCGCATCAAACGTTATCTTCGCTCCCATTGGTCTCTTCCATCTTCTGTTGGCGTGCCCGCTTCCGAGTTGAGATCGTACCGGATTTCATGTGGGCCTCAACGACCTCTTCCCACTCCTCATTCACCGACTGGTATCGAGCCACCACCTCGAACACATCGTCTGATCCCCGGCCCTTTGGGTCCATCGGGTCGCCCACATCCCAGGTGACGCCAAAGTTCTCCCACCCGTCGAACCACTTCTGATCGGAGTAGAACTTCTTGAACCCCGCAGGTGTCCTGATAGGAACTCCCTCGTCCTCTTTCTTCTTGAGGCGAAACAGGGTGTAGCGGATAGCTTTCCTGAGCATGAGTGGCCGCACAGCCTCCCGCGGAACGTCCTCCTCGGGGAGGAGCTTCTCCACCCATTTTGGCTCAGCCATTAGGGATTACTGTAGACCAGCTCGTTGGCGGCGTTCACTGGGAAGGTCTGCCCCACCGCCTGAGCGATGGTGAATGCTCCCTGTGTCCACCGAGCCCCACCCTTGCCGAGAGCGATCACTGTGATCGGAGCATCAGTGTTGGCCGTGCGACCACCCTGGTTGTTGTTGGTGTAATCGAAGTCGAAGGGGATCGTCACTGCCGTGATCTGACCAGTGATGGGTGACCCACCGTCGTCGTTGACAACGATGGCATCGGGAGAGTCGAACGGGTTGGTGTCCACAGACACCGAGTCACCGGCTGACTCATCAATCGGGTCAATGCCATCCACCTTGATCAAGTCAATCGAGTTGGCGGCTGGTGTGCCTGTGACCTCGTACATCCCGTTGTTGGTGGGGTTCGTGAGGAACCCAGAGATGAACATGAACTCACCAGCAGTCCAGAGGGTGCCCAGGTCAATGTTGGTCGAGGTCAGGGTCATGGTGTTACCAGCAGAGGCTGTGACGGCTACGTCGGTGTCGGTGAACCGCTCCGAGTAGTCGAAGAACATCTTGTAGAGCGTGTCAGCATTGACCTCATCGTCGAGGTTCTGGCTGAACACCAGGTTCCCTGCAGCCACGAACGGGTAGGCCCGCTCGGTGGAAACAACCGGGATACCTTCTGAGTTCAGCCCACCGCTCTCCACCGTGATGTCGTGCTGGCGCATGTTGTTGGTGGCGTTCGCATCGAAGTTGGTGAGCGCCACACCAGGGTTCGAGTGAAGGTCTGCACCTGTGAACGATGCAAGCTCAATGGCTATGCGACCAAACTGGGCGGGCTCACCATCCTGGTTTGGGGACCCGAGGCCGTCACCGTTGATGTCGGTGGTCCTACGAAGCTGCCGTGCTGTCCACTCATAGATCTGCACAGTGCCACCACCATTGCCATCAACGATGCGGTTGAACGCATACCACTCGGTGCCGATCTGAAGCTCCCCTACGTAGCTCTCCCAGTCGGTCACACCAGTGTCGTCAGCCGTGCCTGTGCCTGAAGAAGTTCCTCCACCAGGAGTGAACCACCACGTGCCATTCGATGAACCACCCGACTGAAGAATTGTGTCACGAACAACATCTCCTGCTGTGTAGGCGATCGAGTCTGCCCAGTCGTCGAAGAGGGCACCAGCGATGTAGTCCAACGTCATCGAGGTGTACGGGGCGTTACCGTCGATGAAGCCGTCAGACTGTGGTGCGCCCGAACCGTCGGTGTTGTCAAGCTCATTGGTGAGCGGGATTCCGTAGAACCGGAAGTCAACGTCGGCGAGAGCCTGGTCAGCAACCAACTCACCCTCGTCATACAGCTTGCCCTGCTCGCGAAGCAGGACACGGAAGAAGGTGTCGTTGGTCGGCGTCCCACCAGGTCCGATGTACTGAACTGACTCGTTGACCTGTCCGGTCTTGTCGAAGTCCGCTACGGACGCATCCGCGGTGGCATCAAACCCTGCGATCTGCTGGTAGTACGCCTGGTCAGCCACATTCTCGAACGGACCACCGAGGGACTGGAACCCTGCCGTCTCAGAGGCATCGATCTCGTTCCAGCCCACGTCCCTGAGCAAGTCTCGGGTCTGGGCATCTGCTGGCTTCCAGCCGAACACCCAAATGAGCTTCTGCTCGAAGATCGGGTCGAACGGGAACCGGAGTTCATTGAGTGTGACATCGGTGAGCCACTCATCCTTACAGAACGAATAGAGCGCCTGCCCGGTCACACCAGAAGTGCTGCCAGGACTGTTGTCGTCAAGGTTCCCAGCAATCAGAAGCTGGATCGTCTTGGCATCCTTGTCGAAGACAGCCTCGGTTGCCTGGTTGAGCGAGTCAGGGTCAACGATTTTGGCCACATCAACTCCTTGACATCAAAAGCTTCGCATGAAGGATGGTAGCCCACAGAGCCGTAGACCCAGGTGCAGCTATTACGGGTTGGAGTACACCCGATCTGGGATCTGGACAACAGAGTTCGACTTGTCGGCTGCTGACACATTGTCGAGGTAGAACACCTGCAGGAAGTTTGTGGACATAACGAGAACCTCGATTTCACGGGTAGTCCCGTCGTGGTTCCAGACTGTTGAGCCTGAGGTCACCGACTCCACGTGATAAAGCTCATTGTCAGAGGCTGCTTCCATGACCGAGAACAGCAGGTCTCCCGTTGTGCTATTCCATGACCCGTCGTATGTGTACCGTACGCCATCCGCATGCACACTCGACGTATCAAACTCAACTTGGTAGTAGTTGGACCCGTCTATTGCACCAGAGCGCTCGATCTCGATGCCGTATGTCGTCGAAGTGGACAGGTTCGACTTCCCGTCAAGGTCGATATCGAACTCGACGTACGAGGTTGTGAGGTCCGCACCGTTGAGGTAGGTGGAGACGAGCAGCTCGGAGGAGCCGGGGACCCCATTGACGAGCCTGATGCGGAGGCCGTCTGTCGGGGTGCCTACTTTGCGAAGGTCAAGCCGAATGCGTTCAGCCTTGCCTGCCGTCGTCACCTCGAATGACTGGCCCACCCTTTCGTTGCCAGACACGTCACCCATGTTCTGGTTACTAGGCGTCCCTGAGATGGTGAGCTGAACCACGTCCCGGTCAAGGATCGTGACCTCAGACGGGTTCTCGACGTTGTTGATCGTGTAGCTGGCAGTAGCAGAGACTGTGGTTGAGGCGCTCGTCCCGTCCCGGTAAGTCATGACCGTGCCGTTCTCTGTGACATCGATCTGGACTGCACCGGCTGTGTCGTTGAAAACTGCAGCATCGTTTGACGTGGTGATTCCATAGCCGACGAAGAGGTTCCCCTTTGACGCCTGAGTTGCTACCCGTGGTGTCGTCAGCTCAACGCCATGCCCATCTGAGAACTGGAAGGTGCTGAACACGATGTCGCCCAGGTCGTCAGTGGTCATGAACGCAACGGAGTCAGCCGTGTTCGCATCGATCACCGATATGCGGAGCTGCTCGCTGTTCGACACCAGAGCAGAGTCGCAATCGATATACAGGGTCGAGATTGCAGACACCGCAGCGTCATCCAGCAGGAAGGCACCACCATGGATGAATGAGCATCCGAAGAACTCGATCCCGTCGAGGTCTGGATCGTTGAAGTCCATATCCCAACGGACACCGAGGCTTGCTGCCTGAATAGTGAACCCCTGTGCGCCTGTGGCGTCGTCACCCGTCCCAGTCTTGACCCCGAAGGTCACATCCGTCGTACCCCCACTGTTGCCGAGCGCGCTCAGCCCGTAGAAGCTGTCAGCTAAGAACTCTTGGTCATCCCACAACCAGATCGCGTTCGTGTCCGTGAACCCATGCGTCACTGAGTCATTGACGCCGAACTGGACCGGGGTGTTGACCTTCCACGCACCACCCGGTGCTTGAACGAAGGTCCCGACAGCAATTCCTAGCTCAGTGGCGATGTCTGCGCTGTCCCAGTCCGTCGAGCCACCGTTGCGTCCCTCGATGATGATGCCTGGAACCGACCCATCGTTCGCTAGGTAAGCGATCTCATCGATCCAGGTGTTGTCAGCCATCCGAGGCATAACGGTGCAGAGTGATGCGAACCCGACGTAGCGGATGGCGTTGGTGGCTGGCTTCGTCCCGCCAAAGTTGTCCGAATTGGTGTGGGCCTCTTCGATGTCTATGGCGAACTGGACCCAACCACCCGAGATGGCGGTGGGCCAGCTATCGTTTCCACCCACGTAAACCTCGAAGAAGTCAGTAACCGTGTCACCTGCAAACCGGATACGGAACCCGCCATTTGCCTTGGATTCGAGCAGGCCGACAATGCCACAGTTGATCCAGATGTAGAAGACCTTGTTAGCAAACGCTGAGTTGGTTGTTGCATTGTCGAAAAGCAGTCCCGTGACAGAGTTGGTTGAGAATAGCCCCATCGAGTTGAGTCCCTCAATGAATATCTCGTCATCCAGCGTGCCCGATGCGGTTCCTGCCAAGTCGTCATACGGCGTAGCCGACTCTGCATCGTCGAGGCTCGTCCGGTTGTCGGTGATCTGGTCAGCCACTCTTCATCACCCTATCCCAGACAACCATTGCATACGCCTGCCAGGAGAACAGATCATCCTTGCTCGCAGTCGGGATGAACACCTTGTGATCTGGGGGACGCCCAATCTGCTCCAGGCCAAGAAATGATTTGTCACCACCGAAGTAGTAGATCACCTCATCTGGATGTACGAACTCAGCCAGGCTCTCAACACCCTTCACGTATGAGCCATTGGTTGAAGCCAGCACTACCAACGTACCGGATGTCCCCCTCAGCGAATCGAGGTATTTAGCCTCCAGCCTGGAGAACACGTTCGTTGACGGCGCATCGTCAGGATTCGACTCCACAACAAGCAGCTTGTCGGGCGGGAACGACGACAAGATGTAGTCCCACTGCGTCTGATACGCCCCATTGTTGGGTAGCGGCAAGGCAACCGTGATCATCAGGCGACCTGGAGCTGCAGGTAACCCTGAACCTCCGACTCGGCACGCTGCAAGGTGCCATCCATGTAAGCGAAGGCACCTGGAGAGAATGAGTCTGAGTACATGACCTTCAGCTCAGCCAGCCGCCTCTCCAGGGTGGCTAGGACCGCACGGAGAGTGGTCGCCGATGCTTGCTGCTCGTACTCCACCGCACCTGCCTTGGCGGTGAAGTTGATCGCCAGGTTAAGGATCTTGATACTGATCATCCGTGCCCCGGCGAAAATCACCACCATCATCTGGAACTCCTCAGGGAGCGAGTCCAACTCTGTGCTGATATCAACGATGTAGTCTGACGTGGGGTCGGGAGTAGCCAAGTCATCACCATCGATGATCGTCCACGTGGTGAGGGTTCCTGCCAGCCTTGCATCCCAGAACCCGTCCGCGAGGTAGCCCACCTTGTCGCCAGCAGAGGCAAGTGGGTACATCGCGGCTCCAGGAGCGTTGATTGAACGGTCGAGAGACGGAATCATGGATTTGAGACTGGTAGCCATTATGCGGGGGGATCCTCCGGCCCGTCGTACACCGTGTACGTGTAGAGATCTGATGCGTAGAACTGGGTCCCGTTGTTCACCCAACCCTGAGCGGTGTACTCGCCAACAGTGAACATATCGGCCCGTACCCAGGTGTACTCGAACACCCCACCAGCCGGATCTGTCAACACGACTCCCCCCAGGCCCAGCGGGCTTGCTTCTGATCCCAACTCCTCCTGAACGTTCATCTGAAGGAAGGCGAAGCCAGTCAGGTTGACTGGGTTCTTGTTGAAATCCAGGAACGTAATTTCCAGGGGTGGCGGGACTTCGCCAGCGGCGAAAGCACCCAAATCTGCTGTAGCTGGCTGAGTCATCAGGTTCCCTCAACTGTTGAAGACACACTCATGGACGGCTTCTTGGTGGACTGGTTTTGATTATACGCCCCAGCAGTCACAGGTTCGGGTCGCTTTTCAGAGTCATGCGTTGTGTCGTACTCAAATGCATCGACTGGATGTATGAGAAGTGCTTTGATGAAAATGTCAAGCAACCCTCCTCCGTCTGCTGATGCCAGCCCAGCTCCAACGAACTGACCATCAAGGCCAAGCAAACTTCGACCATCTGATGTGGCAAGCCCAGCACCAGACATGTTGACTTGGACGAAGAAATCGCCAGACCCGGCAGAGGCAGCGTCTCCTGACCCAGAGAGTTCCACCTCGACAGACATGGCAGCAGCACCATCAGCGGCTGAATCTCCATGCCCCGTAAGGAAAGTCTTCTCTTCGAGAGAGGCGAACGCATCGGCCACCGCGTTTCCACTACCAAAGAACGCACGAGTGCGCGACGCAGAAGCCCTTGCGGTTGCTGCGTTATCGCCGGATCCTTCCAGGCCACGGGCGATTGAGAGGTTGACTCCGGCGTCAGAGCTAGCGTTACCTGACCCAGCAATACTCCGGGTCGCTCCCAGGGCAGCCGAAGCTTCACCTGAAGCATGGCCTGACCCGGAAAGTGCAACCTCAACTCCAACACCAAGGTCTCCACTTCCCTCGGAAGCACTGTCGCCAGATCCTGCCAGGAGGGTGGCCTCTTCAAGGTCACCCGTCCCAACTGCTGCCGCATTGCCTGAACCAGCTAGTGACAGGTCAGCATTGAGTGGCCCTGAACCGTCAGAGGCAGCGTCTCCTGATCCAGTGACGAGTACTTCAACACTCGGGTCAGCCGAACCTTCACCTGAAGCATGACCCGAGCCAGAGAGCAACACCTCTGCAGCAGTGGTTATATCGCCACTGCCCTCTGCAGCAACATGCCCGGAACCTTGCAGCAGTACCTCGACAGTAAAGTCTGCATCGCCCTGTGACGCAGCGTCCCCGGCACCCTCTAGCTTCTTCTCGATCTTGGCTTCCGCTGCACCCTCAGAGGCTGCGTCACCGTGACCAAACAGGAACGTGTTCTCATCTAGAGAGGCAAAGGAGTCCGCTGCGGCATTACCGCTACCCGACAGGGCCTTGGCAACACTCGCGGCTCCGTCACCCTCAGAAACAGAATTGCCGGATCCTGAGATGAACGAGAACTCAGTGAGTTCTGCTGTTCCTTCGCTGGCTGCATCACCATGCCCCGAAATGAGGCGTTGAACACTGATAGGTGCAGAGGCATCCGAACTGGCATGGCCCGAGCCGCTGAGGAACACCTCTACCGTAAGGGCCGCGTCAGCATCAGCAGCGGCGTGTCCAGAGCCAGAGAGAAGGGTGTCTGTGTCGAGAAGACCGTCACCATCGCTGGCTGCATCACCAGCACCGACAAGCTTCCGCTCTACCTTGGCTTCTGCTGTTCCTTCACTTGCCGCGTCACCATGGCCAAAGAGGAACGTGTTCTCTTCGAGGCTGGCGAAGGCATCAGCCGCTGCATGGCCACTACCCGAAAGGAGTCTTATCGTCTTTAATGCCGCGGGCCCATCAGCAGCAGCGTTCCCTGACCCTGAGAGGAACACCTGGACATCAAGGTCCGCATCACCGTCTGCTGCGGCGTGACCTGATCCAGCTAGGAACGTCTTCTCTTCGAGGTCACCTGTGCCTTCTGAGGCAACATCTCCTGCGCCCCCAAGGGCCAAGAGAGCGTTTAATGGTCCAGAAGCGTCAGAAGCAGCGTGCCCACTTCCTGCCAAGAACGTGTGTTCTTGGAGATCGCCAGACCCGTCGCTAGCAGCGTGACCCGACCCGGAAATCGACAAGCTAACGTCGAGAACTGCGCGTCCTTCACCTGAAGCTTGACCATCACCAGAGAGCGGCACCTCCACCGTAAAGACCGCAGTGCCAGCAGCGGCGTTAATTCCCCGGCCCGTAAGCACAAAGATTTCGGTTAAACCACCGTCCGCATCGCTCGCTGCATGCCCTGAGCCAGCCAGCTCGACGATGACATCGAGGTTTGCTGTGCCCTCAGAGGCGCTGTCGCCAGAACCAGCGAGGAAGACATTGACATCGAGGTCTGCTGTGCCCTCAGACGCTGCCTGACCATCACCAACCAGCTTCCGCTCTACGTTGGCTACCGCAGTCGCGTCTGACGCGGCATCGCCATGTCCCGAAAGGAACGTGAACTCGACGAGGACTGCAGAAGCATCCGAGGCAGCGTCACCACCACCAGACAGCGCCTTGGCAACTTTGATCGGTGCAGAACCATCTGAAGCAGCATGCCCTGACCCGAACAGGAAGGTGTTCTCTTCCAGGCTGGCAAAGGCGTCCGCTGCAGCGTCACCATGACCCGAGAGTTTCCGCTCAACGCTGATTGGAGCGGAACCATCAGACGCGGCATGGCCATCACCGACAAGGAATACCTCTACGGTCAGGGGTGCAGAGGCATCGCTAGCCGCATCGCCGCCACCTGCAAGAGCAGCAGGATCTAGGTTGAGCGGTCCAGCAGCGTCTGATGCCGCATGGCCCGAACCGGAAAGGTCAACATCGCCCCCAACCTCGGGAGAGGTGAGTGTCGGGGTAAGTTGTCGCCCTCGCCTAGGGCTAGGTCGGCGACGGTAGACGCCATAACTCACCGTCTACCTCCTAGCCTATTTTGCCAAAAATCATCCCAAAGGCACACCCCATGGCAGCATCAGGAGCGACAGGTAGCCGGATGCCGATGATGCTGGAGGGCTGAATAGTGATGAACTCTTCCGGGATAGGGGTATAAAGCCATCCGTTCTGAAAGTGAAACCCGTCTTCGATCTTGTCAGTAGGGGTGGTCCCCTCGACGGTGATCACGTCACGGCCAGTGCCCCCATAGGCAGGATATCCTTCATGAAGAGGAGACGGGGTCTGTGAAGTCCCGGTCCCGGCAGCATCGTTAATGAAGACGTTGATTTCCTGGATCTGGTCGAGGACTGCCCCTCGGGGGCTGAACCAGGCTCGAATCAGCACCACCGCAGCATCCGATGGAGCCGTCGTCTCCAGCAGGGTGTCCGCGGCGTTCAACGCCGTCAGAGTGTCATTCATCGAATATACGCCAGTGAACTGCATGTGGGTCACATCCTAACGTGTGGGGACTGTCGTCTTGGGTGCGGTTTTGGACCTGCGGCTGCAAGTACGAGACTGGCAACAACTAGGTGACGACCCGCGACGTTGGAAGCAGCGGCGTTCCGGTCGGCTTGCAGGTTGAGAGTCGTAGAGCCACTGATGTCATACTTCTGCATGGTCAACGAGGCTTGCTTGTCGTTGGTAGTGTCCCAATTCTGTGTCTGACTCGGGGTTGAGTCAGCGGGCCTGATCTCAGTGGTGCCGTCTTCGACCCACAACTGCGTAAGCCCTATGGTGCCGAAGATGTTGTGAATCATCCCGAAGACCATGTGAGGCCCAGCAGTAGTCGGGGTGAAGGCACCAACACTAGCGACGGTGGTCTCGCCATTCGCTGCGATACCGGCCGCAACGTGGTCGTAATCGTCTAGTGAGTCCAGGAACACCGTGGCGGGCAGAGCGATCAGGTAGGCACCACCGTCCCGCATGTTTGCATTGCCTGCCTCCTCCTGTCCGTAAATTGTGACGTTTGGTGTCCCCGATGAGGCTTGATGCCGGAAAACGAACCCGGTGACCCGCTCCTCAGCCGTATCCTCACCTTCGGCCTGATGGAAGTGCATCCGAACCGCGGTTGCCTCGTTGTCACAACCAAACACCTCGTGGTTGTACCAGCGGCCACCCGACCCGACATGAACACGGGCACACCCCAAGATCAGGTGAGTGTCGGTGCCAAGGTCTGACCCAGAGAGCTGAGCGAGAACAGTGGTTTGCGCCGAGGTCGAATACTCGTTGGCTTCGATGTCAGGTTCACTGACCTGGATGTCCTCGTAGTAGTCGGTGCCCTCCGTCGCCAACCCGTTCTCGGCAGTGAGAGCAAGGAGCCACAGGGATACTCCGGTGAACTCAGTCTCATCACCAGTCCCGCCTGGCTCAGCTTCGAGCGAGAGTGAGGCAGGAGATGTCCCGGTCGTGTACGAGTGGGGAAACTCGTAGGCGAGCTTCTGCAAATGTGTGACACCAGCATCGTTGAACTCGGTGATGGTTCTCGACTTGATCGCAATGTCTGTGTCGTCAGCCGTTTCCATCCGAACCTCCATCAAACGGCTTACGTCTTCGTATGAGAACAGGGCACGGGCGACGAGCAGGTACTTGGTGGACGCAGCGAACGACCCTTCGGGTATCCCGAGGACGGTGTGCGAAGGTGCGGAGGTTGCTGTGCCTTTGATGAGGTTGTCTTGGCTGAAGCTGACATAGAGGTT
>SDBT01020536.1_pt1 | contig 10330 bp, 22 predicted proteins | sample 2277101 | NCBI WGS metagenome assembly SDBT01 (sample SAMN10404973, study PRJNA504765) | marine sediment metagenome | isolation source: marine sediment core GS10_PC15, 103 cmbsf | place: Arctic Ocean: Southern Knipovich Ridge | collected 2010
GAGCGCCATCACGAACCCCGAAATCATTCCCCGCCGAAACTCAGTCATAGCTTCGCTACGAGTTACATAATCATACGTTGTATAGTGCATGTTGTCAAGCATCTTTCTGCCAGTATTAGTTCCCAGGAACGATCTTAGGGCAAGTATGTCGCCCTCAGTCCAGTCGTGGGGGTTTTCCACGATACGGATGTCAAGCTGCCGCTTACGCTTGAATGGGTTCAAGTTCATCTTGCTCTGCCTCCGCCGCTTCAAGGCCCGCCTGGGCCGCTAGTTGTTCCTGGTTCGACTGAACAATAATTGCCATCTGCTGCATCCCCTGGGCCATTTCCTCCACCTGGCGCACCAAGGGTACGTTGCTACCGCCCGCGCTGTCCTCCTGCGGGTCAAAGATAATCTCCTCCGATACCATGGGGTCAATCTGATCCATGAGGTACTGGCCTAGCTTCGCCTGATCCAACACGGGATTGTTCTGGAGGAGGGGAATCATGGCCTGTAGCTGGGAGAGGATAAAGTCTGGGTTGAGGTTCCGTGAGGAGATAGCCGGGACCACCTTGAATTCGCTCTCTGCCATTTCCTCGGCGGTAAGGAACACGATGTCGTCCTTTCCGCTGGCGGCGGGTAGGTCTACCGGGTTATTCTTCATGAACACCCACATCATTTCAAAGAGTTCGCCCAGGGGCTCACTGAAGCGCATGATCGTATCGGCACTCAGTCGGTTGCTGCTCTGGCTAAGAGCGGTTACCTCTGTGGCTGTCTTTGGTGTCTTCACGCTCAAGGAGCCTGTCTGGGCACCGAGGGTGCCACCCACTCGACGGGCTGCACTCTGACGCTCACGGTCTATGTTCAAGTCCAGGGACGGGTCAACCTGTCCGCCGGTCACGAGCTCGAAGTCCTGTGGTACAACCTCGCCGGGACGGAAGCGGAAGTTGTGGAGCCCCCCACGGTTGCCCTTAACAAAGGGTACGGAGGTGAAGTCTAGGGCCACGCCCTTAGCGTTAAGTAGTTGGGTTGCAGCCTTCTGGTTATCCTCAAGGAGCTTGCCGATGCCCCGGGTGTCGTAGTAGTAGAGCGATCTGTTCTCGTAACGGAACTGAACAAAGGGCCAGGGACGAACCTCGAATGCGCCGACGCCTTCTGCAATTTGTTTCGGCTCGTAGGTCCAGGGGAAAGAAGCGATCTCAAGTTCGGGGGCCACGGGTGAATAGATCGTAACGCCTTTCTCGCGCTTCTCGTCGTAGTGGTAGACCTCGTAAACGATGATCCAGTTAAGATTGGTGGGTAGCGCGTTCAACCCAACCAGGGAGGGGTCACTGTGGTTAAGGCGGGTAACGGATAGTTGGTCATTCCGTGCGGCCCTCTGCCGGGTGGTCGTCTTCTTAACAATCGCTTCGACGTTCTTCCAGCCGCGCTCTTTGCCTATATCCCTGAACTCACGCTCGGTGTAACGAATAATATGGGTAACGCGCTCGGCGTCACGCAGCTTACGGGTGCCAGTAGGAACCACCAGGTCGAAGGGGTCCACCTCATCGAAATCGGGGACCACGTTGCCAACAATAACGTCACGGTTCTCAATGAGCTTGGCAATGGACATCCCACTTTCGTTCTTGCGGTCTAGGAGGGCGTCCAGCTTGGCCCGGACATCTAAGTTGATCCGTAGCAGGCTGTCGAAGGCTTGTTCGGCCTTACGCTTGATTCCCAGGGATTTCTGGGTAAGTGGCATGAAGTTGGCTAGATACCGGGTGCCACTCCAAATTACTGAGCTTTCGGCACTTGTGACGGCGCGTACATTGTCGTCGATGATGGGCTCAAGGAAGTTGGGGTAGCCGGGATACATGCTGCGGCGGTGACGGCGCTCCCCAAGGCGAGCCCGACGAGTAACCTTCTGCATATCAAACCAACTCATGCGATCCGTAAGGTCGTCCTGAATCAGTCGGTTTAGCTTTTGGGAGGCATTCTCGCCTCTGTTGTCATCGTCGGTAGCCATGATCTAAAACAGGTAACCCCCGCCCTCGTCAACAAACTGGTCCTGGTAGGGGTCATGGTTATTAACCATGTCAGACAATGTACGTCCGTTAAAGTCATCATGCAAACTATTGTGAGATTTTTGTTCCCGTGGTGACGGCATATCATAATATAGCATCGCTATGGTGTCCGCCCTGTCGGGGCTCCCGGGTAGCCTGTCCTTGGGTTCGAGGCGGGTCTGCTCTTTGTCGTTGCACTTATATTTCTGCCAGTTCAGTTGCTCCTTGAGGTCTGGGTCGTCCGGTAGGATCAAGGCACCCGCACCTATAAGGTGGCTCAACTCGAAGTACATTTCTGCCCGGACGTTAGCGTATTTCTTGGAGTCCCGTGGCTTGCCGCCAAAGTCGATACGACAGATAGGCCAGCCCTTAGCCGCCATGATGTCGATAATAGGGTCGCCCATGCCAGTGTTATCCGCCACGATGAAGTCGGGTTCCAGGCTGTACCTCCGGAATTGCTCTATGAGGATGTCTGCCAGCCTAACTGCATCGGCCTCGTACCAGGAGCCTACCATGAAGCACTTGTTCCCCTCGCGTATGTACATGGGGGCCTCATCCCCGCCCCCGGATAGGTCAATAGCAGCCCTGCGGTCGTGGGAGTCGAAGTGCTTGACGTTGCCTGACATACAGAGTTCTATCTTGCTCATGTCAAAGACCATGTTGCCGCCGGAGGTCGGGAACTCTCCATAGTGCATGGACCTGATAAAGGGGTGGTTGATACCGAACTTGCGTATCTGATCCTCGCGCTCCTTGACTCTAACTGGGTCTTCCATGAGGTGTGGGCACTGATCGTAGTTAATTCGGTAGGTCTTGTACCGCCATGAGTCCTTATGGAAACAGTCGTAGAAGAACCCGGAGGGGTTGCTGTGGTCGGGCGTAGAGGCGATGAGCGAGCGCGTAGCATGGCAACGCTCGAAGGCTTCAAACATTTCGTAGCCGATGGTCTTAGCCTCATCATAGATAATCATTAGGCTGGTGTTGGTCTTGGTGGGGTCGTACTCTACCCCCTTGAAGGCGTCGCCTAAGTTGTAGTTGTCGTCGTACAGGGCGATAGCATGGAACCCTTCAGCCATACCGGGGTCGTCCGTGGAGAAAGAGACGCACCTGGACCCATTGGGCGCCTCTAGGCCGTACTCGTTGCTGTCGCGTATCCGCCAGCCGTCCAGCCCCTTGAGGCGCATCCGTAGGTTGGGGTATAGCTGGTGCCGAATCTGACGGTTGGTTCCGGAGGTGGTAACGGTCACAGACCCCGGATAGGTCCCCATGTGCCAAATAACAAGGTCTGTTATTACTTGAGACGTTTTTCCTGATTCATTGGGAGTACAGAGGGCGGTGTGTGCCGGGAGGTTCTTAATCAGTGGGTTGAGGGAGTCCATGACATCGGCTTGCCAGTTATAGGGGCTCTGCTTGAGCATGATACGGCTGTACCCGCTAGGATCAACCAGCATATCATAATCCTCTACTGTTATCGGGTCATCCATCTATTTCAGGTGGCTCCTCCGCCAGGAAATCCTCGGGTACTTCAGGGCTGGGTGCCAGGTTGCCGCACTCAGGGCATTTAAGCCAGTCTGCGCCTAGGGGGAGCACCCCTTGCCAAACATGATAACAGAGGTCACACTCGCACTCTGCGGTGTACCAAAGCTCCTCCGTATCCTCGTCCTCGTTTATTGACATTAGTTCACGATCTGGGCGATGCAGTTAGCAACCAGGTAGCCCATGAAGACGACGACAACGTACATCATCCCCAGCATCCAGTAGGCTTCATCATTGCGATTCATAAAGGTCCTCGCAGTCCTGCTTCTTTTCTAGCTTCTTACGGATACGGTTGTTGACCCGCATCTTCTTATTCCGCTGATACGCAGACCAGGAGGTGTTCCAGCAGTCCTCGCACCGAATCATACCGGTGGTTCCAGGTAAATCCTCGTTACAGTCTACGCATCGGCTCATGGCGTGTGGCCCAAAACTTCTTTCTCTATTGAGGGGAGAAACGCCTTCAGCATCGAGTCTCCAAAGGGGTCCTGTATCGCCCCGCACCCCTTTTGGCAATACTTCATGCCCATCATAGCAAACTTGGATCGGGGGTTTCTGTCGCCCCATTCGTGATGACATCGGCGCTGGTTCTCGTGGTTCGCCTCAAGGTGGATCTCGCCCATAGAACATAGTTTCTCACAGTGTTCTGCGTGGGCCTTGGTCTCGTAGGGTTCCTCACAGTGCTCACATACATATTGTGTTAGCATAGTCTTTATTAACTCCGTTACGGGTGTTTGTCAAGCTGTTCCTCTGATTTTAGGCAGCGGTCCAGGCAGAATGAGTACCCCACGATGTCTAGCAGGGTGTCTTCGCTGGGTTGCCCTGTCTGTATGCGGGCCAGCTTGAGGAGTATCATCATCTGTGATACCTGTGCGGAGGTTAGCTCTACCCCCACGGCCACGCTCCAGTACCTAGCTATCATGTCCAGGCTAACCTCCGGGGGGCCGTACTGGTCCGCCCTCTCGGTTACGATCCTGTCCACCTCTCTCAGGAAGTCGTTTTTCATGGCAAGTCCTTTTTCATAAACTTCTCCGCCAGGGCTGCGGAGTCTTCAAGCTCGTTCTTCATGGGCATGGTCTGGACTCTCTGGAGCCCCAATATCTGTGCCCTGGAGCGCATCCTGTGGAAGGTCATGTTCTTGTCGAAGTTCTCATGTAGGTACGCAGCGATGTACTTCTTCATAAGGTCTTTGCGGGGGTAGTACTGCTTGAGTATATCATCCATTTCCGCAGTCCAGACCACCCGGGGGTTCTTCCCTACCAACTCCTCTAGCTCGGGTATAACTAGCGTTTTACTACCTTTGATCGGGCTGTCGTAAGTCTTGTTATTCTTGGAACCCATCGTATTAGTTCGCCCCCCTGCACCGTTAGCTCTATCATCCCGAAGTCCACTAGGTTCTCTAGCCGCCTGCCGTACTTGCTCTCTGCGGCCTGTAATGCTGGTGTACTCATACCCACCCAGCCAGGGCCCCCGGCGAACTGGTAGTAGTGACAGTGGCTCCTGATATAAACGTTGGACTCGGGGTTCTCGCCCTCCTTAGCCCAAATCTGATCCCACATACGAGTCTTGAGTATGGCGTTGGCGCGTCCGCTAGGGACCCCGCTACTGGCGTGGTGGTGGCGGATGTTGAACATAAGGCCGTCTATGTCTAGCCATTGCTGCCCCTTGATGTCGGCGTACCCGAACTCAGCCTCTAGCCTGGTAGCTCTGTGCCTCTCAAAGTCTTCCCCGGTCCCCGTATGGAACGCAGTACCGAAGGTCATAACAAAGCCGTTCTTAGGTTTCCAGAGCTTCAGGGCCCGGTAAGCCATTTCCGCCTGCTCTATACGGTCGGTAGTTAGTTGCTCGCTACCAGCGGATTTTTGGCCTGAACCATCCAGAATGTCACCGTTGACAACGACTAGGTATGGTTCAGGGCAGGCTTCGATGTATTCCAGGTAGTTCTTCCACATGAAGTTGAGGAGTTTCCTGCGGTTGGGCTGGCCCTCGATATAAGACATATCCCGGGGCGGCGTGAGTCCAGACAACGATCCACAATGAAGGTCGGAGAGTACGATGATTTTCTTCTCTTTACTCATAGGCTCCTGGATCCAAGGTCGGTACTATAACACGCCTGTATGTGTGAGTCAAGCATCCTGCTCCCCCTCGGTTTCTTCAGCGAGTGCCCGAAGGGCTGGTAGCCGCATCCTAAGCCAGTCTGTGTAGTCCCAGGGGAAGTACCCGTCTTGAATATCCTCCCCGGGGGTCATGGGCCGTGTCTGCCCTGAGAGCCAGACGGTAAACGCGCACCGCTCCCCCTCGGGTAAGTCTCGAACTCTAGGGAAGTCAGTCATGATAACCCGCTTATGATAACATTTGCTTCAGTCATTGACAACGTTTCCCGGGATTATTGACAACCTTTGGATTATTATTGTCAACATTTGGATTCTAGGGAACTCAGTCACCCGGTGTCCTCGCCGGACTTACGGCCCCGGGTCCAGGGGGATATGATAAACTTGGCGAAGTACCCCAAAACGAAGGATACTGCCGAAAAAATTACCGTCCACTTCCAGTTGGTCTTGGTTTCCATTTTTAACTCCTTTGGTGTTTTGTATTTTAGCAGCCTCATAGCTGCCATTTGAAAAAGCATCATGGTTCCCATGCAGCCGATATACTCGTTCCAATAAGGGAACCCGGCCATGTCTCCGCACACCAAGACCAACACCGTGCCGCCCACAATGATGTTTGATACCCCGGCGAAATCCCTGTACATCCCCGTATTGAATCGGGCTTTCCAGTGGTCTGATTCGTAGTATCTCATACCCCCTCCTATTTAAATTTAATATCCTTGCGTTTCTTGATAGCTACCTTGGGAATCCAGAGGCGGCCCAGGTTATCGCCGTCAGCGTTCATGGAGTTACAGATACACACCCAGTCCTTATTCTCCTTCAGCAAGAACCCTACGGTTTTTATATTCTCTCTGTAGGCCCCGGCTAGCTCAACGTCAACAGTATTCCAAGAATCCCCGCTACAGGAGTCTATCCACTCGATATACTGATACCGAGGCTTAGTGTACAGCTCGCTAAAGGGTTCAGTCATTTTCCAAACGCCTTGATTGCCTTAAAGAAGTCTGCCGCCATGTGCCCGTCCCCCCGGTCGTCAAAGGTCAGGTATGGCAGGGCCATGAAGCTATCGCAATCCCCTATCTCAGAGATAGACTTTAGAAGGCACTCCCAGCTACAGAAGTCTCTTGTGGGGGTTTGGTGGGGAATCTCTGACTTTATGTGTATGTCAACGGTAAGCGGGTGCTTGAACCCATCATGGCCGTATTGCTTATTGCACTCGTCGCAACCATAGCGCGTATCTGAAATCTTTTTCCCAGGTGCTCCGCAGGCGCAATCCTTATCATACTTAGCTTCTTTTATTATCATTGATCTAACCCCCGTTATTTTTTAAACCAGGTTCGTAGGCTCTCACTCACGAACAGGTATACAAACAATAGACACATCATCAAAAGAAAACCAGCTACCCGCGTAAAATACCAAATCTTTCTCACTTCTCATCAGGCTCCTTGACTAATCTCTCAAGGTCTTTCTCCAGCTTGGCGCACCAGTCCGGATTAACGCTTATCATGGGTATGTCTATGCCCTCGGAGGACAGGGCCTTCTCAAGCTCCTCTATGTAGATTCCTTGCTGGCGGTACACGTTGACATCCTTTTCCGTGGAACAGGCCGGGGAGAATGTGATGCCTATGACCCCGATAACCTCTTTCCCACCAGCAATAAGGGTTTTCATGTACCCAACCTGGGAAATGGCAATGTCCGTACAAGTGCCCCTAAGACCGTTCTCCTCGTACCACTTCTTTCCGTGGGCCTCCCTGCCCAACCCTCCATTGGGCGTAAGCGTCTCCGGGCAGGGCATCTGAATAATATTTATGTGATTCCGCATCAAAAACTCGATTACCTGGGTGATTACGGCTGGGGACTTGGCACATCCCTCAGCCCTAACCGTTTGAGCCAGGATGCAGTGGGATACAAATACACACCTATCGCTAGTTCTCATCAGGCTCCTCTATACGTGGACCCCAGGTGCCGCCCACCTCAGAGACATGTCTTTCCCCTATGTGTCTCGCCGTAAGCCTTAGCGGGTCATGGTTAGCGTATCTGTAAACCTCTGCCACCACCCACGCGGGGTCATCAATATCCTCCCTCCACCAGTACCAGCCTTCAGATGTAGGTCTCTCGTCCATTTTAAGCGTCTCCAGGCGACGCGGTGCGTCTCACGCGCTCTTGGTTCCCCTTCGCGCTGGAAAGGCTTACAGGGCCTTTATATACCGTGGTCATACCCCCTCCTTGCAGGCGGGGCATTCAGTAACCCTGTCCCCCTCGCTATTGGTAAACCCGTTTACAAGAACCCAGGACGCGGCGCAATCCTCGCACAGACCATCCCCCGAAACAAACCACTCCATGTTATCCGAACCGCAGGCGGGACAGCTTGGCCCCTCTGCTATGCGATCAATACCCATAATAAACCCCCCGTTTATTCAGTTAAATGAACAATCAACACTCTTTTACACCCGGTCAACAAGAAAGTAGGCTGTATCTTCAGAACAGTGAAGATTAAGGCAATTAAACGTAACGCTATGCTTTATCCCCCGGGTACTGCCCCACATAATCCCACCAAGCGTCGGGGGAATCGTCCGGGGCGGCTATTACATCCACCCTGTCACATCGTTGGCATCGCCGGGTTAGGTTTCCCCCGGTATTGTATTCCCAGGCATGAGCGCAATCCCTCTGTTTTATGCAGCGGTCTTCGTGTGCCTGCATAGGGCCCCTGTTCGCCTGGGTTAATCCACATACATCGCATGTGTATAGTGGGCCAGCGGAAGGATCAATCACGGCCTTTATTAGCAGGGTTAGGGCCCGGCACCTGTCTTCCAGGCAACACGCCCTCTCTGCGCTTATGGCACCCTCGCGCTCAATTGTCTCCAGGGCCTCTCTCGCCTCTGACTCAAGGCTGAACGCCTCATCATTGAAATGATCCAAAAGATCCTTTACGCCTAGTTTGTAAACTTCTTCTTTGTTGTAGTAATTTGGCTGCTTCATAATAACCTCCTGTTATTTTTTAGAAGTACCCGCCGTACGCTTCTAAATACTTCGTGTGCCTAACCCCGCAAAAGATGCGGGGCAGGGAAAGCTAACCCCCGCACTTTCTGTGTTCCCTTACCTTTTCTCCGAAGTCCCCTGAGTGGATCGAAACCCGAAGCTGCCCGGCAACCCCCGGGATATACATGACCAGGCGTCGCCCCTCCCTCTCAACGCTTGCTATCGTCCAGGGGTCCCCCTCGAAGTATCTGAACCAGTAGAACCCAGTTTTATTAGGCTTTTTCATAATTAACCCCCGCACAGATAGATTAAGACCAGGGACAACAAAAAACCAAGGGCCCCCAGAGAAATAAAGAAAATAAGCTCGTCAGTGTTCATTGTGTTACTCCTTTTGAAATACCCCGTGTATATCCTTGTGGGACCCCGCCCGAGGCGGGTAAACCCTATAGCCTTTCCAGGGCCAAGCAAATCCCTGTAGCCGTACAGCCAACCACGGCCCCAATAAAAAGGAACACGGTAAACGTAATTACATCCCAATCACCCTCTGTACTGTCAAACTCTCTAATTTCTTTTGCCGTCATTCCTTCCATGTCTCTACCTCCTGTTTATGTTTACTCTCTCAAATAGTCGGTGTATATATTGTGGGACAGTATGCTTTCGGCGGGTGGCGTCTATTTTGCCGTTATATACTTGCCAACGGCTCACTCCGCTCACAGGCAAGGCTGTCTCGGTGGATCATTGGCAACTCGTATACCCTGTGCCTACCACCTACCCCTACACGCTGCGTAGGCTTTAGCCCACACCCCGAAAACGCACTAGCCCCCGCAGAGATAGATTAAGCCTAAAGAAAGAAGAAAACCAAGCGTTACCGAAAATATAATGAAAATAACCCTATCCCTGTCCACTTACTCCCCCTCTATCCAATCACTTACAGTGGACGCAGGGCGAGTGCCTAGAACCGTCTCAGAGCCAGGAGAGTAGTACTCAAGGCGTAACCCCGCAGTAGGGGTGCCTACACGCCTGAACGACCGGTAAACCTCCCTACAGGCTTCGTCAAGACGTACCACACCAGAAAGCCGCAAGGAACTGCTATTCGTGTATACCCGCACGTCTACCTTCATTTCTCCTCCAGGGCGTAGTACCAGAGCCAGCCGTCGCCCAACCAAACCTTGTTCATCTCATAGTGTAAGGATTCGTAGGCCACCTGGCAGTTAAGACCAGACATGCAGAACCGCTTCCACTCACCCTCTAGTATACCGTCCGCTACATGAACCTCTTCTGGATACGGGTCTTCTTCGTGTGTCATTGTAATACCTCCTTTTGAAATACCCCGTGTATATCCTTGGGGGACCCTCAACTATTAAAATCAACCCAAACCTTCTCGATAACCTCATCGCGCTCGGACTCGGTTAGGTCCTTCAAAACACCTAGGCAATGAATCTCGGCGGCGACCCGCTTATCCAGGCCATCCCCGTCATAGCCGTCTGCTGCAACGAAAGCCTCGCAAAGCTCTATATGACCATCCTCGGTGTTGTTGTCGCACAGGATTAGATGTAAAGCACCACCGCCCTCATTGTACCACAGGACATCCCTTATTGATCTGCTGGCCCCTTCTAGCTGGTCGTGTGTCATTGTAATACCTCCTCTTTCGTTTTACCCGTGTATATATTGTGGGACCCCTATTGTATTATACAC
>SDBT01020537.1_pt1 | contig 10329 bp, 7 predicted proteins | sample 2277101 | NCBI WGS metagenome assembly SDBT01 (sample SAMN10404973, study PRJNA504765) | marine sediment metagenome | isolation source: marine sediment core GS10_PC15, 103 cmbsf | place: Arctic Ocean: Southern Knipovich Ridge | collected 2010
GCCAGTTTCAGTTCGTATAGGAACGGATCTTCCGGGCTCCAGAGATTACAGTCCTTTATTGGAATCTCGAAGCTCACGGTAAGTTTTTGTTTTCCAGCCGCGTTGGCAATTCCCACGGCACCGCTTTCGACGTTTATTCCGGTGCGCGCCTCACGCAATCGAAAGTACAGATCGAAGGACTGCCGGGCATCGACGTTTTCAATTTCCGCGACGACTTTCACCTTGCGTTGCTCGATGTCCGGGACGGTCTGGATTCGTTGGATATACGGAGCACCTGCCAGAATCAATTCGACCGAGTCATATATGCCTGGGATGTAGAGATATTTTTCGAAGTCCCAGCCGGTCGGTATGCCCTCCGGGAGCGACTCGCGGTCGGCGCCGATGCGGACAATCAATTCATTCTGCTGTCCGGCAGTTCTTAGAAACGGCCTGATATCGAGCAGTGCCGGCGTAAAACACGGCAGATGCTCGCCGACGAGGTTGCCGTTAAGCAACACTTTCGTGCCGTACTTAGCCTTGTGAATCTTCAATATTGCTACGTCCGGAAGGGCTTTATCTAAAGTAAAGGTTCGGCGATACCAGAAAGCCTGGCGCTTCGGGCTTTTTTTGCCAACCTCTTCGAACGCGGGCTCGGCCATATCTACAAGCCCCGGCACCGGGACTTTCCGTTCGAAAACGGCAGGGACCGAATCGGCGCCGCCCTCGGCGATTTCCCATGTCCCGTTTAAGTCGATTACGAGCCTTCCGCTGGGTTCCGGCGTTTTCTGCCGTCTAACCTGGTCGAGCGCGTCCTGACCACAGCCTCCAAGAGCAAACAATGACGCCACGAAAATAATAAGCAACGCTCGTTTTAGCATTTTTATGATTCCTTTCTAAGTCTTACTACAGCCTTCTATTTGCATAGGAGATTCGGCCTTGTTTCACGAGACACTCCGGCCCAACGCCTCAAACATGGCCAGCACGTTTTCCGTTGGCGTATTACACTGGATGTTGTGGATTGTGGCGAAGACGAATCCGTTCTTTTGGTTGAATATTCGCAGGCGTTCAGTCACCTGCCACCGGACCTGGTCGGGAGTGCCGAAGGGCAGGGTTTTCTGCGTGTCCACGCCGCCGCCCCAGAAGACGATTCTGCCGCCGTACTTCTCGACCAGGCCCTGTGGATCCATCCGGGCTGCGGAAGTCTGGACGGGATTGAGCACGTCGAAGCCCGCCTCGATGAAGCCCTCGATGAGCGGCTCGCAGCCGCCGCAACAGTGCTTCATAGATTTCCATTTCGTGTGGGCGTGAATCCAGTCGTTGAGCTTTTTGCTGTAGGGCAGGTAAAGCTCCCGGTACGTGTCCGGGCTGCAGAACAGCGTGTTCTGGGCGGCAAGGTCCGTCCCATCGAGCCAGACTACGTGCACCCTGTCGCCGACGGCCTGGTGAATCCGTTCGAGGTTCTTGATTGCGATTTCGGCCTGGCCGGCGAAAACTTCTTTGATATATTCGGTTCGCGAGACGGTGCTGATGTACCATTCTTCGATGTCACGAATTCCCTTCGGGTGTTTGAGAAAAGCCGCCGGCACTAAAGCGATGTCACCGAAGGAAGTCCCCGGAAAGCCCGCTGTAATTGCAAGATCGGTATTGTCATAAAGCTCGCGCGCCCGCTGCTCATAGATATTCAAATCATCCTCGCCAATGAGAGCAAAATCTTCAAGGTTATCAGCGGGATCGAGTTTGGCCTCGTCGATTGGCTCCTGGCGAACAATGTCATCGAAGTAAAAGCCGCCTTTGGGCATTCGTCCCGACGCCGGCGCCGACTTGTCGCCCTGCGGGTATTGGAGGATATCGCCGTTAGGCTCCGACTCGGTATTGAACTTGCCCGGGACAAGCACATCCGTGCCTTCGAAGGTCCGCCACGGCTTGAAGTCGGCATCTGCGAAGCCAAAATGATTCTTCGGCCCCGGCAGATTCACCACGTCGATCCCGAGCGCATCGCGCAGGTCAGCGGCAACCTCACCGAGCATTTGATAAATTTCAACAACCTTAACGGGCGTTCCCGGCTGATCCAAACCAAGGGCCCGGCGAAGGCCGGCGATAACGCTCACGTGGGCTCCGGTACCGAGAGTACCCCCCAGGTCGACGGGAATCCGATCGACTTGCTCGTAGTCAAGAACCTTGGTAACCCGCTCTCTGCCGGTCAGCACCGACTTGTAATCAGAGTTATTCTTCATAAAAAACTCCCACAAAACAGTTTTTCGATATTTTATTGGCAATCGAGAGCTTGGGCGGTTCGGGAACCGCCCCGAAGCGGGTATTCTATCACTTTATCAGCCCCATTACAAAGGTTGTGTTTTTGCAACATATTTGAAAATAACCTCAACATGCAATTAAGTGTGAAACCGGCATTGACGATGGAAAATAGTAATGCTTGACAATTTGGCTCTTTTTTGGAATAATTTGCCTTGCTACCCTCGGTGAAGGGTCTTTTTTTTGTTTTTTGAACCTGAGAAAGGATATATTATGAGAAGTTGCTCTCTTAATTTGAAAATTCTGGCCTGCTTTGTGATATTTCTTGCCGTCATTCCTCTAAGCTGTAAGCCCAAAAGCCCCAAGGAAACAGACGCCGATAAATCATCGGTCACGCCTACCGATTCCGATGCTGAAAAGATCGCTGTTACTATTAACGGCGTCGACATTCTCGAAAGCGAGATAGAAAAACTCGTCAAGCCCCAGCTCGAAATGATTGCCAAACAGTCCACTCAACTGCCGCCTACGTTTGCCGAGCAGTACGCCAAACAACTCAGAGATCAATTTATCGAACAAACGATCCGCAGGCATTTGCTGGACGAAAAGGTAAAAGAAGCCAATATAGTAATCACGGACGAAGAGGTGATGAGTACAATTGAAGAAATTGCCACGTCACAGAGAGATCCCTTGTCATTGGAAGAATTCAAGAAAAAAATGGAGGAATACGGACAGAGTTTTGATGAAGTAAAAGTGGAAATTCGAGAGGGATTGGCGCGCAACATGTTTATGGAAGCACAATGGGCGGGAAAAATAAACGTCACAGAAGAAGATGTGCAGAAATATTATCAGGAGAATTCCAAGCAGTTCGAAACGCCCGAACAAGTCAGGGCAAGTCATATTCTAATCAAGCCCGAGTTCATCGATCCTAACGTCGATCCCAATGCCGATCCGAACGAGGCTAAAGCAATAGCCAGAACAAAGACAGAAGGCCTGCTCAAACAACTCAAAGATGGAGCCGATTTTGCCGAATTAGCCAAAAGCCATTCGATCTGCCCCATGGCCCCGCGAGGTGGCGACCTGGGCTTCTTTCCCAGAGGTCAGATGACTGCGGCTTTTGAGAACACAGCTTTCGAGTTGGAAATCGGACAGATAAGCGAGATTGTGGAAACCGAATACGGATACCACATCATAAAAGTCACCGATCATAAAGACGCCAGTACGACTTCGCTCGAGCAGGCCAAAGACGATATCATAAAACAACTAACGCAGACGAAGCAATCCGAACTCGCTGAAGAGTATATAGAATCACTAAAGGCCGGCGCGAAAATAGTCTATCCGGCGGGCAAAGAACCGTCTCCTCAACCAAATAATCCGTGACGATTCGTTGAAGTTATTAGGCACTATTCAAGAGCGTAGCCGGATCGAGGTTGGCAGCTTCGATGTCTTTGAAGTAATTTGCCGTTCCGACCTTCAGTTCAATTGTGGCCTCGTCGTCACAGACGATAATCCCATTCTGGTGCATTTGCAGGGCGCTAATTGTCCAGAGATGATTTACGCTCCCTTCGATGGCTTGTTGTAACGCACGGGCCTTGTTATGGCCGTTTACTATAATGAGCACTTCCTCGGAATCCATAACCGTGCCGACACCGACCGTCAGGGCTGTTTTGGGGACTTTGTTGATGTCATTGCCAAAGAATCGCGAATTGGCCACAATGGTATCGTAGGTGAGCGTCTTGACGCGGGTCCTGGATGCCAAAGATGAGCCGGGCTCATTAAAAGCGATATGACCGTCAGGGCCAATGCCACCGAGGAAGAGATTTATGCCGCCAACCTTCTTCATCTTCTTTTCATAGTTCGCGCACTCGGCCTCTAAATCCGGCGCGTTTCCATTGAGAATATTTACATTTTCCTCTTTAATGTCTACATGGCTGAACAGATTGTTCCACATAAATGAATGGTAGCTTTCGGAATGATCCTTCGGAAGGTTCACATATTCATCCATATTGAAGGTGATAACATTTTCGAATGAAACCGTTCCTTTCTTGTTGAGTTTTATCAACTCTTTGTAAGCGCCCAGCGGTGAAGAGCCCGTGGGAAGACCTAAAACAAAAGGTTTGGCTTTGGTTGGGCCAAATTCATTGATGCTCCTGACGACGTAATTAGCAATCCATTTGGACGCTAATGCATAATCCGGCTCAATAATCAATCTCATAACTTATCTTCTCCTTAATATTTTCCTGTTCAATACAGTAAAACCTTAGCGGACAATTACTTACATTAATTATCCAAGAAAACCATAAAACGAAGTTCGCCAGATGATATATTATCGGTCGGCTCTTTGCAAAACATTTTTAGAACCGAACCGATTACAAAACCTTCAATTCGGTTGATTCCGGAGCAGCTCTTCCATTCGGCCGACCAACTCATCCCCAAGTGCTGTTTTGCGGGCGATATGTTTTTCGATTTCCAAGACAAAGCTGTTTTCTTCGAATGTTCCCCTGACCTGCCCGAAATCGGCCTGTTTTGTTTCCTGTGAGCCATCGAGTCCGTATCCGGTTTGAGCAATTGCGGTAAATTCCTTCCTGGCATCGGCATAAAGCATATTGTCAAGCTCGACAACGGCCTGTTTCCATTTTTTAGTCAGTTCGATGATATCGCCGGCTGTCATTTCATCGATTGTCTTACCCTGATTTTCCTGCAGGATTTTTGCCGCCCAGGCCCACTCGTATTCAGTGTAATTCTCATGCATCGACCTAAAACTGTCTGCTACTTGCTCCAGAGAACCAACAGAGCCGTTCTCGATATCAGAAAGCAATTTTTTCACGGCCTCTTCCGGAGCAAACATGCCGGCCAAATCCACCCATTTACCCGGTCCGATACTGGTTTGCGGCTTCAGCGCCGCTCTAAGCTCGCCAGGATTTTCGAGCTGCTTACCTTCCAATTGCTTGATTAAACAATTACCCAGAAACTTATCGATACCAATTTGGTATAATTTGACGCCGCGATCTAAAGATGAATTCTTAATTTTGACGCTGTGGTAGGTGAAATATTCGGATGTTTCTCCGGATGTCGCTTTGAGCTTGCAGAGCAAGTTCCGGCCATTGACCATCTTTTGTATCGTATAAGGACTGAGGAGCTTGAAGTTGATCTGATCGAGTTTTTTGGGGCCTTTTCTCCTGTCCCGTTTAGGCCATTTCCGAGCGTCCCGAACCGTTCCTACGCTGCGAAGATTCACGCCGGGAGCAAGAATACTCTCGTCCTCATGCTCAATAAGGTACGAGAAAGGCAGGTCCGAGGTGTCGGAATTTCTGTAATGTCGGCCCATCACGACGGTGAACGCCCCGACTTTTGCGGGCCAGAGTATATATGAATCGCTCGCTGTCTTGGAGCCTCGTTCGACGATACCCTGATGAACAGGCCCGAACTTGTACATGTGATTGCTTTGGTTGGTTCCGCTGCCCGCATTCAGAAAGGAAAACAAGCCGGCAATCAGCAGCGTGGATTTGTGATGCGTAACGGTGTAAGGCCCGGCGAATATTGCACATGCTTCACCGTGGAAACCGCCACAGTTGGCAAAGAATACGGAGTTTTCCGCTGAATATTGCCTGGATAATACAGTGCCCTGCCCTATGAAACATTTATAAATTATTACGCCATCTGTAATCTCTGAGCCGCTGCAGACGATAAAATCCTCTGCAAAAACGCCGGGTCCGATTTGAACCATGTCCTCGATACAGCTATTTATCGAGCCATTTTCTAATTTATTGACCCCTTCTATTAAACTCGACGGACCAACTTTGACATTCTTGATTATCCGGCAGTTAATCAGTCTGGCTCCTTTGCCGACAAGGCCCATTGAAGAGGTAACAGAAGCTCTATAGTCGGCTATCATTTTTCGCAATTTTTCAATTACCTGCGGCCGATGACGGTAAAACGCCAAAATATAGGCCGTCTGAGCAGACAGATTATCGTAAATCGGTATTTCCCTGCCCCCGGCTTCGTTAACAACAGCAACTTCCACTCCATTGCCAAAGCTGCTTTCGCCTTCCACGGCGAGCAGCTCAATATTGTCTATCACCGCATCATCTTCGATGATGTAGTTCGCAATGTAGTTCCTTACCCGGCTTATATAAACATTATTGCCGATTGTACAGTTATGAATCGTCGCATCACTAATTCCGGTCGGCTTTGAAACACCGCCAAAAAAAGATATCTGCTTTTCAAATACTCCCAGTTTCACGTGTCCGGAAAAATGTGTCGATTTCACAGACTCTGCGTCGAAGCCCTCGGCAACCTGAACCTTCGAGAAGTCTTCGCTGCTACATCCCTGGCGAGTTAATTGGTCAATTTGTTCGGCGGATAGTGAATGAAAGTCCCCCTGATGGCAATTAGATTCTGATATCATTTTATCCTTTTCCTGTTTCTATAAAGCTCGTCCTTATGAGCGCGGCGTATAACTCTATTATTTAACCGGCGCTTTTATTACACATCTTCATCTTACATTCGACAAAGCAAATATTACAGACCCGAACCTCTTAAATCAACACATTTTAACAAGCTAATTGTTAAGTAATGATGTTTGACAAAGCCTAAAATACTTTTCCATACACAGCCGGCTTCAAGCGGATTATTATAAATCCACCACAGGCCAACAAAGTAAACACAAGTACTGATCAGCTTAAAACACTATCTCCAGGCAAAGACAGAACCGATACGCAGAATCACAGAATGGAGAGGCCCAATGATACGAGCATTTTATTATAGGCTCTACAATATTTTCAGCAAAATTTGGAGTAATCCATTGGCAGGTGCCGATGAGTATTGTATAAAGGATTATATATTAGACAAGGGCTCTATGCCGCACCTATGAGCAGCACCTGTATTGCTACAAGTCGCAAAATGGGTATCGAAGCGTAAGTCAAAGCTCTATATGTGTGGATTGGGATCTGGTCACCTGTGGATTCTTTGTGTTCAGGGATGATATTTTGCCATAAAGATTGCGAAGTGGAAATACTCAAGGATGAGGTTATGCCAAATCAGGCAAGAGTAGCGAAAGTTTTAGCAACACTGCTGGCTTCAATGACAATCGGAGCGATTGTTTTAATGGCGCTGGGCCATAATCCTCCATCGGCCGGCCCATTCTCCCTTTGGACCTATTACCGCCTCGATCCTGTCAAAAAAGCCATTTCTTCACAAGCCGCCCAATCTGCTGACAATTGGAATAATATCCAGATTTACTACAGCAATTCCGCAGCCGGTAACATAGAACAGTTAGCCTCGCTCGACGGCCTGGCAAATCCCGATGATATAAACTGTCACTTCTGTGTATACAATGGCTTCGGTGGCAGTGACGGCCAGATACAGACAACTAAAAAATGGCAAAGACAATCGCCGGCTACCTCTGCGAGTAGCGATAAGACCATCCGGATTTGCATTATAGCAGACGGAAAAACCAAACACCCAACCGATTGTCAGCTAAAACGGATACAAGTGCTTGTCGAAGCACTATGTAAAAAGTTTCACATCCCGCTAAGATCCATCGATTACCCAAGCGAGTGGCGGTAAAACGATCAAAAATCACACTCAATAGTCAGCCATCTAAGCGTTCGTTTTCATAAAAAGACTGGATGTGCATCGGACTTTACCCACATCCAGCCGTTAAAGGAGGGCTGTTATGTGCTAAACAGCACCATGATTATCTTCCCGTAATTCAGTGCGAACTATTGCTATACAAAATCTCCCAAGCCCAGCCTTTTTAACATTTTCCGACACTTCGCAGTATTATGCTTTCTTCTTATTACCTGTCAATATCGATCTTCTATTTACACCCATTGACTTGGAGACCGATTTTATGATGGTTCTAATAACATTCCGCAGGGCAATGATATTTTCAGCGATTATCAACATAACCGCTGCTTTAATATCCGTATTGATTTTCTTTTTCACTTCTAACGCTCCCTCAATTAGCCCTGCTTTTATCTTCCTGTACCGTTGTTCTATATATAAAGACGGGGGTAGAGAGGAATTTTATTTCAGTTTTCAGAAATTTTTTCTAAAAAAAGCAAAAACCTCGTTTTTCAGGCCGTTAAAGCCCGTTTATTCTTAGCAAGCCGAAGTTATTTTTCTCCGTAAGAGTCGGCCTGTTGTATCAGACGTCGGATTGATCCATTTCTAGTAGTCTGTCAAATTTGATTTGATAGCTTGGAAGGGTGGCAGCCTCAAGCGGCAGTCCCTTGGGGACGCCTTATGGCGCTTGGGGATGGTTTCTCTTGAACTTACCATCCCCAAAGCCTTTGGCTTTGAGGCTGCCACCCAACTATAGGAATGACAACTTACAGATTTAAGCTTGACAGACTACCAGGTATGTCCATTCCCTGCCTTCAGAACTCCTGTGTCAGGCCCGGGTTTTTTGAACTTTGGATATTTCAGCTTCCTTGCCGCCGGACCAACGACCAGATGTAATAAACCGGGATCCCCAAAAGGATGCTGCCGATGCTGTATATCGAAGGTTTGGGCCACTGCATGAACGCGAACACGGTCATAAAGAGGATTACGCTCATGAAGATCGCCGGAACGACCGGGTATCCGGGAACGCGAAACGGTCGTTCCATGTCCGGCCGGCGCCATCGAAGGACATATACTGCTCCGATAAAGAGCAGTGCAAAGACCGACAATCCCACTGCGGCATACTTGTACAGGATCTGGAAGTCCGTCACGAACAGAATAGAAATCGCGCCCACGCTCTGCGCGAGCATCGCGTAGATGGGAACCCGCCCCTTCGGACTGACGTATGCCGCTGCCGAGGGAAACAGACCATCCTTAGCCATGGCGTAGTAGACCCGCGGGCCAGTGATAATAAAAGCGCTCACTGTAGCCAGGAACGTTAATCCAAGCAGGACGGAGAAAACGCTGGAAACCCTCGGCCCAAACAGATTTTGGACCGCGAGCTGGGGAACCTGCTCGGCGTTTTCAAATCCCACGTCGGCCAAAGGCACCGCGTAAGCGAAAACAAGATTGAGAGCCATGTATAACACGACCACCAATCCGGCGCCGAGCAGCAGGGATCTTGGGAGAATCCGGGCCGGATCCTTGATCTCGCCGGCCAAGTAGCTGGCGGCATTCCAACCGCTGTAGGCAAACATAACGTAGAACAACTGCGTAGCTGCGGTACCAAGCTTAATCTGTCCTATCGGCTGCCCTTGGGCAATGTGTGCCAGCCGCCCGTCGCCGAACAGAAACGCAAACACTATCAGGACCACAAACAGACCTAACTTGAGAAGCGTCGTTAGATTCTGTGTCCAGGCGGACTGACGGTGACCAACGAGATTAGGCAATGTGATAAGAAGGATCATGGCCGCGGCCGTGACTTTGATTATAGGACCAGTCTTATCCTCGGCCAATCCAAACGGCGTCAACAGGTATAAGGCCGCGATATAGCCGGCAACAGCCAGCGGTGCCGAAAAGCCTACAAAAAACGACGTCCAGCCGGAGAGAAAGGCGGGCATAGGGCCGTACGCTTCACGAAGGTAAACATATTCACCGCCTGCCTGGGGCAGAGCAGCAGCTAACTCCGCAACGCAAAGGGCCCCGCACAAGGCGAGCAAGCCGCCGAGGGCCCAGAGCCCGAATATGACGGGGTAGTTCTGGAGCGAAGCCATCATATATCCTGGCGAGACCAGAATTCCAGTCCCCACCATGCTTGCTATTACTACGTAGGTCGCGGTTGACAGCCCAAATCCTCTTTGCAGCTCTTGTTCGGGCGCTGCGTCGGTAGCTTGTTTGGCCAAGTTCGACACCTCCGTTTCACTAATATCAGTAAGTAAATTCCATTCATAAGTTCAGCGAGTTGGCCAGCATCCGATCCCAGATCCGGCGCTGCTCAATCAGCGCCTGGACGCGGTCCGGGACCTTATCGCTAGCTTCCAATAACTGCCAGCCGCTCCAGCCCATTTTCACCAACAAGTCCATTTGAAGCTGATATGGAAATTGCGTATCCTTGAGATTATGAAGATGGAGCGTCTCGGCCAGCAAATCCTTCACAAGGTTAAAGTTAGACTCGAAACCCTCGCCCCTGGTATCCCTCTTGTCGCTGTTGAGTTT
>SDBT01020538.1_pt1 | contig 10329 bp, 9 predicted proteins | sample 2277101 | NCBI WGS metagenome assembly SDBT01 (sample SAMN10404973, study PRJNA504765) | marine sediment metagenome | isolation source: marine sediment core GS10_PC15, 103 cmbsf | place: Arctic Ocean: Southern Knipovich Ridge | collected 2010
CGTCTAACTTCTTCGTCGCTGTTGGCAATTGCGGATACGAGGAATGGAACCGTTTGTGTTGTTGTGTTAGCCCCCAGTTTTCGGCATGCAGTACGACAAATATAAGATGTCAAGAATGGCACCCTGGAATTAAGCTGTCTCGCCCACTTAACAATCTTGCCTTGAACTGGCATTATATCAGTCGTTCCCTATTGGTGAACCCTTCGCAGCAGAACTCGTACCAAGAAGTCTATCTGTCACCTGTCGCAGGTACATTGGATCAACCGGTTTTTCAAGGTAAACATCAGGCTCAATCCCAAGAAAGTCATAAATATCTTGAGTAGAAAAGGCGATTCCGAGTCGCTTACCAATGCTGGTAAGCATAATGACAGGTATCTCTTTGGTTTTGGGATTGTCTTTCAGGTCTCTAAGAGTATAAAATCCCGGCTGCCGGGGCATGTAAACGTCGAGTATAATCAAGTCTGGAGGTTCCTTGCATGCTTGTGACAGCCCGGTTAAGCCATCACCTGCACCCACAACCTCATACTTCTCCGAGGAAAGCGCAGTACTGACAAATGCTACAACACTCTGGTCGTCATCTACGACAAGTACCTTTTTAAGTTGTTCTTTCATATGTCTTACTCCTAAAATCATGTTCTCTCTCTATTCATGCCTCAACTGTCAGAGATATCTCTACACCCTTGATATGATGTAGATTCATTTGCAGTTGATAGCAGATTGAGCAACTTTTACTTGTTCGGCACCAGAAAGGATGACCGACCTGGTCAACTTGGCCATCTCCCTGTAAAAAAGGCTGGTGGAAGTTTCCAACACGCACCCGCAGAACTGAGGAATCCATACGCAAAGATGTTCGTTCAGGAATTGCTTCTGCACCTGGAGACATTGGCATAGCTGCTTCTCGGTGTTTTTACTATCGCCAGAAGAATTTGAGAGCCATAACTGTGCTTCGTAAGCAGTAAGCCTCTGCATCAATTCAAGTTCGATTGTAATATGGTCCGGTATGCTGTCCCAGTTGTCGTTAAAGGAAAGACCTGTCGTTTCAATGAAACGCTTGACCCATACAGTCGAGTCACCCCAAAGCTGCCCTTCGTCCCTGCAATGTACAGATGCATACAGTGAAACATGAGGTCCCGGGCCGACAAAGGTTTGTGTATATTGCCCAGCTAAACGCTTAGTTACTTCTTCAAGCTCACCGGTAAAATCGTCTGCAATATCATACCCAAGATCAGCCAAAGTGTCGGCCAATGGTGGAGTTCTTAGCTGCTCAACAATCTCCGAAGTCAGTGTATCGCGGAGGACGAGTGCCAATAAACCATAGCAACTGCTACGGCTAAGGGCCTGTTTATGCCATTGAGCTATGGATGAAGAGACAGATGATGTGTTAGTGTCTTGCTTTTTCATGCCTTGGTTACCTTCACGACCGTATCCATCCATCGCAATCCACCGCCGATAGGTTCGCCCGCATTTGGAATAATCCAGTTTACATGGACACCTCTGCCATCTTGCCACGTTAAAGGATTTTTGCTAACAGCATTCTTGCCCCACCACTGGTTGTGACAGTCAGGCTCACAAACATGGCCGTAGATGTCCTTGCAGTCCTTGCCCGATGCGTATCCGCCCCAAGCCCAGTGCCCACAGTGATACGAAATCGCTATAACCCCGGGTGCAATGGATTCGGTGACGTGAGCTTTGGTTGTAATCTGACCGATCGAGGACTTGACGTTAATCAGGTCTCCGTCTTTAATCGCCTGCTTTGCAGCCGTTTTGGGATGTATCCATGCCGGGTTTTCGTGATATATCTCAGTGAGCCACTTGCAGTTCTGGGTCCTTGAGTGGGTTTGGACGGCGACCTTAAAGGTGGTGAGTATTAAATCGTCCGAGCCCATTTTCTCGTGTTCAGGGATTGACATCCATGCAGGTATCGCATCAAAGCCCTTATCGGCCAGCGCTTTTGATCGCAATTCCAGAATACCAGTTTTCCATCTGTGCTTGTCAGGCGGGAAGCCCTTGCGTGCAACTCCATCACCGCATCGTTGTGCAACATACTGTGCTGCAGCATGTTTGCCATCAAGTGAAGAATAGTCTTTATCTTCCGGTCCTTTCTTGTAGTAAACGCCTGTAGTTTCATCCAGAGTTGCACCCTTAACATCCACCGCTTTTGCGTGATTGAAAAAGGCGGGTTTGGCATCCTTATCATACCATGCACCATGCTTTTTCATATACTCAAAGCCGCCGGCTTCCTTGACGCCCGGAGTATTCTCGCAGCCGTTCTTGACGAACTCTTCGGCTGAACTGAATCCGAGATCAAAACCCATACGTTTGGCAATATCGCAGACTACATCACAAAAATTGCGTGTCTGGCCTAAAGGTTTAACCATCGGCTGGCGAATGTAGTATTCCTTGATCTGGCTGGGACACACCATGTCATCACATGTCCAACGTTCAAGGTAGGTCGTATCCGGCAACACAAGGTCAGCAAGGTCAGCAGTTTCCGACAAAGCGATATCAACAGCTACGGTAAACGGCATCTTCTTCTCATCCTTCATCAGGTCAATGTTGGCCTGGACATTACCGTTGACATAAACCGGGTTGTAACAATATATCATGTAAATCTCGGGACGGTCCGGGCCTTTATCGATCATATGGAAAACCTGGTGTGAAGCATGGTGTGTCGGATACGCATAGGCGCCTTTTTCACCATCGACAAGTTTAATCTTTTTAGTCTTAGTCTTTGGTTTGGGAAAAGTAAATTTCCAGCTTGCACCTACTGCCCTACACCGGCCGCCGGGACAATCGATATTGCCGGCAATGGCCTCAAGCATAAAGATCGCCCGTTCTGTTTGTACGCCGTTATAGTGCATTACCGCGCCGCGATAGCTGATGCATACGCTTGGTTTGGCTCGTCCATAAGCAAGGGCGATGTTTCGGATCTTATCTGCAGGGACGCCGCTAATCTTCTGAGCCCACTGAGGCGTGTACTGTGCCAAGTGGGATTTTAGTTCATCAACAGTGACATTCGTATAAGTTTCGATGAACTCCTTGTCAACGATACCGTTTTGCAGAAGGACATTGGACATAGCCAGAACAACCGCCAGGTCTGTCCCAGGCTTGATTGGAACCCACTCTGTAGATTTCGCAGCGGTGTTCGACAATCGCACATCAAAAGTGTACATCGGCACTCCACGGGCCTTTGCGGCAATACAGCGCTGGGCCATAGGCACGTGATTGGTATGGCATTCCAAGACGTTACTTCCGAAGTTAAGTATGCATTTAGTTTTGTCAAAGTCCCAGTTGTCATAATGGCCACCCCAAGTCAGTTCCTGTGCCGTCCACTTGGCGGATTCACAAATACTGGTGTGGTTGCCGATTGTACCTGTTCCATAGGCTGTCAGGAAATAATCCTTTACGATCTTTCCGTCGCTGCCTTTCATCCGGCCGTAGTGAAACATGAACTTTTCCGGATGTCCCTCGTCGCGGAGAGTTTTGAGGCCTTTTACTTTGCGTCCGGCGATATCACCCCCGTTAATGAGCAGGTTCAGTGCGTCATCCCATGATATTTTTTGCCATTTACCTTCGCCCCGTTTGCCCGTACGTTTGAGTGGGAAAAGAAGCCGGTCAGTGTTGTAAAGGACATTGACACCAGCCTGGCCGCGTGAACAAAGTTTGCCATTGGTACGAGGCAATTTGTGATTGCCCTCGATTTTAGCGAGACGCCCATCTTCCACATAGCCGATGATCCCATCACGTGTTACACATTGCCAGCATGCCGAAGGTACGGCTTTGCGTTCCCTGCCCGTCTCGAATGAAAAGTCTCTGCCTGCTTCATCAAGTTTGACAGTGCCCGCAAGAGCAGCACCAGTACCTAACCCGGCGGCAGCAAGCCCTGAACCGGCCGTGCCGAGTTTCAAGAAATTTCTTCGTGTTACAGTTGACATTTTTTTTATCCTTTCATTTATAAATTGGCCGGTTAGCTCAGTGGAAGAGCTTGTCCGCCCATAACAATAACATAACGCATAGCCAGGGTTCCGACTAAAACCAGAACCGCAGCAACTACTTGAACAGTGCGGCTTGTCCGCTGCTTTGCTAAAACCAGAAGCGGGACAATCAAGCCGATAATAAGATAGACCCAGATGAACAGAAAACCATAGCTGCCTGAGAAAACAATCTCTGCAGCGGCCGCTTTTTCGCCACTGCTCCATACAAGGGTCAGCACCTCAGCTAATGCCAGCACCAGGTCCACGCCTACGGCAACAGCAAGAGCGTTGGAGAGGACACGAATCTGGTTGGTATCGGCTGAGCCGGAAAGAAGTAAAACCACCGCAAGACCGGAAGCAATTGCAGATGCCAGGAAAATTACGGGTACTAACGCAGAGTGCCATAGTACATGCCCGTGCATCTGATATAACAGCATACCGGAGTAAAAGCCCACCATCAAGGCAAATACAAATCCCAGACAAGCTAAAGGCCGTGTTTTTTCAGCTTTACCTATAATATGCAAAAACGCATATAGCACTGAGATAGCCATGAATATGTTGATTACCCAGACTCCCCAGGAAGCAACACTTGCGGGGTTGAAATAGAAAAACATGTTCAGGAACCGCATAGGCTGGCCTAACTCGATGACCAGGCACAGCAACCCCGGGGCAAGCAAGAGTGGAGCGGCAATGGCGGCGGTTTTTTGCACTTTGGCATATTTTGGGCCGCCGAAAAGATGGAAACTGGCCGCTGTAAAAAATGCGCCCGCTCCTAAGCCACTCAGGAAGAAATAGATTACTATCAGAGCACCCATCGCTTCGTGATGCTCAACATTGTACAAGATTACCTGGTCCATTTCAGACCTCCTTTCTAATACGTCCCGCGATGCCAGTATCTAAGGCAATATAGAAAACGCGGGGCTCAGTTCCGAGTTCTGGTTTGAGTACCTGGACAGACTCCCTGGCAACGAGTTTAGCCACCTCACTGGTTGGGTCGTTCAAGTCGCCGAAAATCCGTGCCCTACCCTGGCAAGTGTTGACACACGCAGGAACTACGCCTTCGTCAACACGATGCTCACAGAAAGTGCACTTATTAACAATCTTTTTGTCCGGGTGCAGAAAGCGAGCGTCATAGGGGCACGCCGCCATGCAGAGTTTGCATCCGATGCATCGTTCCGCATGAATCAGGATGACGCCATCTTCCCTCTGGTAGGACGCCGTGGTCGGGCAGGCTTCCACGCAGGCTGGGTGCTCGCAGTGGTTACACAGGCGAGGCAGGAAATGACGCTGTACATTGGGAAATTTTCCGCGCTCGGTCTGTTTGACCCACGATCGCCATACACTCAGCGGCACTTTGTTCTCACTCTTGCAGGCCACTGAGCAAGCATGGCAGCCGATACATCTCCTTAAATCAATCACCATGACATAGCGTTTCTGCTTTTTAGCTGATTCGCTGCCTGCCAAGGCTTTTCCCGCGCCGGCACAGACAACTAAAGCACCTAAAGCGCCTGCTTTCAGTGCTTCTCGACGTCCCAAAGGACGCTCGTGCTCAGCGCTACACTGCCCTAAGTTAGTTTTTTCTCTTTCCTTCATCTTTATCACCTTTCAATTTAATAATGGTTTGCAAATGACTTATCTTCTTCCAATCTATGAGTCATATATTTTTGCAGGAAACTCAAAAACTTGTTCTTAATACGAAACGCAGTAACAATGGAACCCGAAACACTGGCTTTCCCGGCAAAAAAAGCTGCGTCTGCATCCATCCGGCCCGAAAAAATCTCCCAAAAGACCTGTTCGTCGGCTTGAATCCTGACATCAAAAGGCCCATCGGTGTAGGGATGAACCTGCACACCCTGTTTATTCAATTTAATTATGAATGAACGTTCGGTGTCTGTGGCACTGAAAACTACAGTGGTGTCTTTGAGCCTGGCAGTATTCTCGATGAATTGTGGGTCATTGTTCATTACATCGAGAAGTTGGCTCAATTCATGGAGGATATCATCATCGGACCAATCACAACGGTAATTTTCAAATGCTCCTTTATCAGTTTCTGTCTGTTTCGCAAGAGGCACAACAGGGCAGGAACTGACATCTTCATTTGTGTGTGACATATTCGGTGCTTCATAAACCCATCCAGCTTTTCCGAGAAACCAACCATTGCAGAGTCCGCCTGGAGATATCGCTTTTAGCTCTTCGGCTGCGTCGTTACAATGCATGCGATTGTCCAGTACATCCCTGTAAATACACACAATACGGTCAGTATGATTGCACTGAGGCAGGATTCGAATTGTGTCGATGCCTGCCTGGGCCAACTGTGGAAGATACTCTACCAGGCAATAGGTCGATGCCGAAAGTGTTCGTGGGCCATCGATGCGAAACATGGGCCTGTTGCCTGCATTTAATATCATTCCTTCGGGATAACGCTGACAAAGCTTTCCGCAATCATCTTCACTATGTCCAAGTGAGCGCACCGTTTGGCAAATGCCGGATATTCCAACCGGTATATGCCCATGGGCTATAAGCTCTGTAGCTGCGGTGCATCTCCTGGCAATGGAGGCGGTTGATTTAAAATCAAGTTCACAAGGCAACATTATTCTCTCGACCTTATGCTCTGCCAGAATATTGGCAGTAACTGAGTTATATACATTAAGAAACACACCGGTTACAGCATGGTACTTCCGGGCAAGTCCGAGAAATGCAGGGCTGTTGATCTCTATGTGCTGTATGCGCCGGGCCATATCCATGAAAGCACGATACTGCTTTTCGGTTCTTACGAGAGTCAAAGAAGATATATATACTTTTTTGCCGGCTTGTACAAGCTTATCATAAAGCCTGTTCAAGAGGTCAGGCGAGAAGCATGTACGAAGTGGACACGTTGTCTCTCCCAGATATACATAATCCACTGGACACTGAGCCAGTGCACGATAGAAACTTTCAAGTTTTTCCCTGCCCCAATGTGAGGGGGCAGGACCAACAGATATTTTCATATTTTAACCTTTACCAAGTGCACCAAGGGAACTTGCCATTCCCTCCATGACATAATCCATCGGTACGTCTTTATATTTCTGAGGTCCAAAGTTTTCCTTTTTGCTGAGCGAATCGATCGCTTCTCGCCAGGTGCTTGTAACTAACTTAATGTATGCCAGAGACCTTTGCCTGCCTTCGATTTTTATGATGTCCACGCCGGCTTCGGCGAGTTTGTCCAATACGGGTAAAGCGTTGAGGCAACAAGGGTTCTGGAAGGCGTACGACCAGCGACCCACAGCAGGATTATAATACTTTCCTTTACATGGTGTTGGATACGTATGCTTTTCCGTAGCAGCAAAGTCGTTAATCAGTACACCGTTGAGCTTCAGGCTCAGATGATTTTCCTCAGTTTCTTCGAACTGTACAAATTCTGCCGGTGCACAGGCCCCGATGCTATGTGCGCTGGCTCCGGTAATGAAGGACGACAAACAACACCTGCCATCATAATTGGCACACAAAACACCGAAGACCATTACCTCCAGCAGCACATCTGTTTCACGGCGCAAAGCGGCAATCTGTTCAAGTGAAAGCACCCTTGGAAGTATTATGCAACTGACACCAAACTCTTCGTAGTAAAACCGAATAGCCGCCGGATCCGCTACTCCAGCAATGCAACTGAGGTGAACATCCAGATTCGGGTGCCTATTACGCGCATACTCAAGTACCGCCAAATCCGCTACTATCACGGCATCGGCACCAACCTCATCGGCATTATCAACGGCACGAAAACATTGTTTTAGTTGAATATCCGTTGGATATGTGTTCACTGTTACATGAACCATGCAGTGGCGTTGATGGGCATAATCTACCGCCTCGGCGGCTTCATTAAGGGAGAAATTCAAGCCAGGCAGATTTCGCAGGTTCGTTGCCGACTGAAATCCAATATAGACCGAATCTGCGCCGGCATCTACCGCAGCAATTAAAGACGGCAGATTACCAGCAGGTGCATTCAGTTGAACCTTGTTTTTGCTACGCATGTGATTCCCTGTCTATGGGAAGAGTAAATGAAAATGTTGTCCCTTTATCCTGCTCACTTTCAACCCAGATCTTTCCGTCGTGTGTGTTGAGTATCTGCTTGACAATTGATAATCCCAGCCCGGTACCTTCCACTGCCTCGGCCTTGACATTATCAGCGCGATAGAACTCCTCAAAAATGTGTGGTACGGCCTCTACAGGAATTCCAACACCATTGTCCTGTATTTTTACCAAAACTTCATTACCCGTATTCGACATGTCGACTTTCACCTGTCCGCTTACAATTGCGTATTTAACGGCATTTGCCACAAGATTACCAATAAGCTCGTGGATTGCATCTGCATTGCCGTAAACCGCCGGCAAATTCGCCGGAAAGTTCTGCTCCAGTATCAAGCTTTTCTCCACGATGTGTGGTTCCAATTCTTCGAAGACTTGTCGAACGATTTCTTTAAGTTGCACCGCTGACTTTGGTATCTTCCTTGTAGCCTTGATTCTCGAAAGACTAAGCAGGTCCCTGACCAAATCTCCGAGGTACTCACTCTTGTGCTGTGCCCGTTGAACCATATCTAAGGATTTTTCGGGTATCGAACCGGTAAACCCTTGAGTGACTAATTTAAGACAACTGGTAATCATACCAGCCGGCCCGGCTAAATCATGTGCGACCCTCATGACATATCGTGATTTTACATGGTCCTGCTCCGCAAGCACTGCATTACTCTCGGCCAACTGCCTTTCCCGCTCGTGTAATCTTTCCGATATCGAAGCCGCAAGGTAAGAGGCAATAACAAGCGTTGTAACAATTGAAAATACTGCTATAGCCACGAACGTCCAGTTGTTATAAAGCTCGAAAGGTAAAAGCCCTCCGATATGGTGATGCCTTAACAGGCCCTTAAATTCAGCTATTGCCACTCCAGCTATGCAAATTGAAGCGAACAAAACCTGTAAGCCCACTTTGCGCTCTGGCAGCAGTATAGCGGCAATAATTACGTGAAACAGATAATAAGGAATAAATGGATTTTCTATTCCTCCACCATAGTGCATCAGAAAAGTAAGTGCCAGAATATCTATTCCAACTTGCAACAAAGCAAATCTGCCACCCCATTTATCCACGGGTTGAATCTTGCGAGCCAGAACTAGAAAGCCGACGTTGTAGAGGGCTATGGAGATAGCGATGACCACTAAAGGCAGAACTGCAAACTCCAACCGCAGCAGGAAATGGCCAACCGCTACAAAAACCAATACTCCAGCTGCCGCTAACCATCGCAGTCGAATAAACCAGCATATTCTCGCGGATGCTTCCTCCGGCATTAGTGGTGGGTTTAAAATTCCCACGCTTGTGTCTCCTTATAGCGTTGCATAAATTAATACCCCTCTGCCCTTATATCGGAAGCTTTATATTGCTAATCAATGCTGTGTTTTTCGATGATATTGCCTCCTCCTTGAGCTTAGAGAGAGGTTTTTTAATATTGAGTTTCAAATATGCCGCATAGAGTTCGACCTCATACGTAGCATTTTCATCCAGGCATGGATCGATTTCAAGCGTTCTGTATTTTCTAGAGTCAACACCGTGAAGCCTGAATATCCAACTTAGAATCAACCGCCTGAGTCCTTTGACCGAGAGCAACTCGGCATAGTCGCTTAAAGACGCGTCGGTTCTTAAATCATATATCCAGCAGTTCCCACCCGGTGCCGTCACTCTCGCGCATTCTCGGATTCCCTGAATGGGATTATTCCAATGATGCATTGAAAGGGTGCTGACAACTAAATCAAACTGCCCATCAGAGAAAGGTAAATCCTGTACGTCCCCCCTGACAAGAGATATTTTTGAAGAATCAGTATCTTCGAGTTTTCGCTTTGAAGTACCATATTTTTCCTGCTCCGTTAGCTTTTTTGCGATCTTGAGCATCTTTCTGCTAAGGTCACAGCCTACAAGATCCAGGTCAGGATTTTGCCGGGTAATTTCAAGCAGTAAGTGTCCGGGGCCGGTCCCAATATCCAATACTTTGCCGGATTTCAGCGTAGCAGTAATTTCCGAAGCTACTTTCTTATGAAAATCTTGAAGTCCGGGGCTTGCGACCTTATCGTAGAGTACAGCGATAGGGCCGGGTATTTGTTGCGGTAGAAAAGACCGAATTTTTTGATACCAACCTGACAAAAGCATCATCTCTTTCGCTATTTATATTACCATTTCAAGCACATTTTAAAGTTCTGCCGGCAACGCCTGAATCTGCTCATAAGTGAACACCGGGCCGTCACGGCATACGTATTTACTGCCGATGTTGCACCGACCGCACAGACCGATACCGCACTTCATTCGCATCTCAAGGGAAGTTATGATGTCACTTGGCTTAAA
>SDBT01020539.1_pt1 | contig 10328 bp, 15 predicted proteins | sample 2277101 | NCBI WGS metagenome assembly SDBT01 (sample SAMN10404973, study PRJNA504765) | marine sediment metagenome | isolation source: marine sediment core GS10_PC15, 103 cmbsf | place: Arctic Ocean: Southern Knipovich Ridge | collected 2010
CTATACCGCTTGTCGTAACACAGTCTCCTTCCCACAGATTATAACCTGCGGATACTAGTGTACGGATCTCCATTAGAACGGGCCTCCAATTTTATAAGGAATTGTATCTGCAACAGTCCTATACCAGGCATATGAGATGCCACTAGTAGTTGAACCAGACCAAGTGGTAGTATCATCTCCCTTAATATGTGTAACAATATAGTCTGTCCTACCTCGTGAAACATTACGTGCTGTCTGAGAAGCAGTAGAAGAAATATTCTCTCGTATTACGTCTTCTACCGAGACATTGTAATTTCTATTTTGTTTAACCAGTGCGGTAACTGTATCAAAATCACTGGCATAAACTAAAATGTCATCAGACTTTCCCCAAGGAAAGTAATCACCATGATATAATGTCATATACCATGTACCGGTCTCGTTGGGTGTAAATTCTGCTCTATAATGCCCCTCACCAAGTTCCACTACATCTGGATCTATTTGATTACCTACTTCCTCCCCATTCGGCTTAAACAAATCCACAGTAAATGCCGTTGGTGATATGCCAGAAACTAAGGTATTACTTTCATCTGTAACAGAAAAATGCTCATAAATCTTTTTATTTTTAGTTCCAAAAATCATTATTACTCGATATTACATTTTTATTAAAAGAATCTTCGTGTTCTTAATATAGACAGGATGATAAGTCCCTTGTCTTCGGAAATCAACCTGTATAGAAAATAATCCACTTAATTTAGCTGCGTCACTCCCATTAAAAGTTTGATATTTCGTATAAGGCCATACATTAATACATATATTATTCAAATCATTTATTCTTACCCTTGTTTGGCAAAAACTGCTTATTTCGTTTATATTACCTTTAATATCATATGACCAATTCAGAAGATAGCTTCCCAAATCCAGATTTGTATCCATTCTAACTTTTTCTACCCAACTTTCAGAATACGTAATAGATTCCTCTGTACTTTTTCCGATATCTATGCCTGGATCATCTTCATAAACGGTTCCTTGAGATATATGTTTCAATCCATCTTCCCTGTTTAGATCATTCACACCATCATTTATAACTAATGTATCTATAGATACTTGTGTTTTTAAATCATTAGAAGCAGTTATTTCATAAAGTTCATACATATCTGTTAAATTTATTATGGAAGACCCAGGAACTATAATTCCAAGATCTTCCAAAACTTCATCTAATATATTTGTATTTTTGATAACAATAATAACCACTATTCTCTCCACGCCACTTCAATTACCAACATAGGATCTTCTACCTTCGATGCCGATTCAAGATATGACTGTAAATAATCATCTGCACTCACATCAGTGTTAGCTGTGACATCTGAATTTCCAACTGAAGAAGATATATTTAAAGTCGCGATATTCGATGCGCCATCATTTTTTCTTACCCTTACATCGCAGGAACCAGAAGTATCCAATTGTCCGGTCATAGATACAATTGTGGCATTTCTTGCGAGTCTATACCCTGAATTATTTGAGGTCAATGTTCCAGCAGAGTAATTGAGATATTGATTTTTCGTCTGACCCCTTCTACCAAAAGATAAGAACATTCTTTGAACACTCAACCATTTTGATCTTGTTGAATCATAAGTATATAGAATACCATCTTTTATTCCTAATTGACCACCGGCCAAACCAGATACTGGCATGGTGCTTAATTCTGTTAATTCTAATGGTGCATAACCAGAAACAGTTGCATCAAATTTAACTGCGCCGGCATCTACCGTTATAGCTCTCCCTTCTCCAGGACCGCCTTCGTCATATGCTACATCTAGTGTGTTGCCTTCCATTCCAGGAGGTACATCTGTAAGGTTCTCCCAATGGACTTGTGATTGTCCTGACGTTTCTAATTCCGTCTTATCATAATAATTATCTTCTAAATGATAAATATTTTCAAGAGTTAAATAATCCACGCCACTAGTAGTCGATAGATCCGTAGTTCCATCATTTACAACTAAATTCGATTCACTTATAGCAGTTCTAAGATCATCAGATCCAGCTATTTCATCATATGTAAACTGATCATGAAAATTTATAATACCTGTACCTGATACACTTATACCTAAGTCTTCTATTAGGTAGTCAGATACATAATTATTCTTTATAATAACTTTCCACATTTCTGTCATTTGTTTACCTCCGTTTATATTTAAAAAAAGATGAACTCGATCGCCGGCAGGTGGAGTGTAGTCTCCGATAAAGGTAAAATTTACATTATTTCCAGCTGGCGGTGTGTATACCATATTTTAGCCCCCTCACTCTATGAAACATAAACTAGTTTATTGTTAATCTGTTCTCGAAGCACATTCCAACACTATAGATGGATAATCTACTTTATTATTATCTGTTACTTCAACATAACATTTCAATGAATCCCCCTTAACAATATCTTCATCGGGGTCATCAAATATGTCATAAGACTTGTCGACAAGCTCTAATGTTAAAATAACATCATCCTCCGACCCTTTTGTAACCATAAATTTACATGTCGCTAAATTCTTTGACTGAACTGTTACTTTTGTTATAGTACTATCACCAGATATTTTGAATCCTATATTATTTGAATAAATACCATGTGAAACTGCAAGCCATCTTGGTGTATAAATATTTCTATGATTAATCCCATATGATATATGACACTTTCCAACACTCAACCATTTTAATCTTGTTGAATCGTATGAATATGTTATCCCATCTACTGTTCTAAGTCTGTCTACAACATTATCTCTTAGCATTTTAGTATGCAGGCCCCATCCGATATGGAATCGTGTCTGCAGCGGTTCTATACCAGGCATATGAAACGCCGGAAACGGTGGTACCAGACCAGGTAGTATCATCATCCCATTTCATGTGTGTCGTAATGTAATCCGTAATATTTAATGAGACGTTACGTACCATCTGTGAAGCAGTGGAAGAAGCATTCTCTCGCAATACATCTTCGACCATAATATTATATGGCCTGGCAGATTTCACTAATTCATAAATATTCTCAGGATTAATAAATAATTCTTCGCCGGCAGGTAAATAACCTGAACAAGTGGTGTATATAAGATACAATCCAGGTGTTGATACAGAAGCAGTTGATCTATATATCCCCGACACTACTGACGACTCTGTAAGCACACCCGACACCCCTGGAGATAATTCGTTGTCTTCCATATCCCTTAGCTCATATTGTACTACCTGTCCAGAAATAAGATTCCCAGTATCTTCATCGGAAATAGAAGCTGTTATTGGGAATGTCTCATTTGCGTTTACTCTGATCACCTATTCACTATCCTTTTAAATTAATTTTTAGTTGTTCAATAGCAAAACGTTTACTTCCTGATGTAGTCGCATTACCTACAATATAAACATTGTCAGCAAGTTCTAATCCTTTACCGTCTTGACTAACACATAGACGATAACCAGAACGACCTTCTAAATCAAATCCTTCTGTTATATATTTTGTTGTCACTATATTGTCTCCCCAAATTTATCAGATGTGTATTCTATCTCTATCCAAACCAACGAAGCTTCACTTGTATAGTCATCATCCCCATGAGTTGGATCGCGGAAGATTGTAATACCCATAGTGTCTTCTGGGACTATGTTTGTTCCTGATATTGTCATATTAGGACTTTCTAACAACTCATCCTGTATACCTTCTGCGTCATCTAATACATACATAGTATCACCTACATTGCTTATGACTTCATTCGCGTTTGATGCTACCGCATCGTAAGTCATCTGCCATACAACTGTTCCAGCGTCAGTGTTTACTGGTGCCCAGTGAATATGGATATTAAAGTCTGTGCCTTCAGACCAGTCAACAGGTGTATGAAAAGAAGTGTATATTATTTCCGTTATTGACGCACCATTAAACTGTAATACTGGAAAATTACCTATAACTGCTTGTGTAGGCGCTGATGCGCCTAGTTTAACAGTAGATGGTTTTATTATAACGTGTTTCTTTACTGTAACAATCCCCACGCCGTCTGTGTATTCTTTAGTAGCAAAATGATAACTTTGAGTAGGGTCTACGCCGGATACAGTAGAAGTAAAACCTCTAGATCCATCTACCGGAACATATTGTGTGTGATCATCACTTACGGCATGAGCAGAAATATCAGCATCTATTTCAGAACTCAATGTCCCACTAATTGCGACCATTTCTTGCTCAGACAAAAAATCAAAGTCTTCTACCTGATTTTCTCTTATTCTACTACGCGCCATTAATCTTTTCCCTCTATTCGAGTATCATATAATGAAATCTTATATCATCAGCATTGTGCCTTAGGTTTTCGTAGTATTACCATAATTCATTCGGTCTAATCCACTTCATAGGTAATTCTTAATTCGTCAGTTGAATCCGGTCTAATATCACTTAATGTCACTTCATAAAGTCCTGTTTCTTGGAAATCGTCAGGGCTATGTAGAACTTGGCCGTTATATATAACTTCAATCTTACCAGCTTTATATATAGATTGAACCGTATAGATTTGATTAGTTCCGTCTTTAAGCCCTGCTGGTATTTCTGCTAGTATTATTGTGGGCGACTGGACTTTAAGTTTTCGTAGTATCATCATAGTTCATTCACCCTTAAACAAAAAATTCCCGCCATACGTAGCCCAAGCGGGAAAATAAAAAGGTATATTGTAGACTAGTATTCCTCATGTCGTCTTTTTCCTTATTCAATTTTAGGATAAATCAAACTACTTTTCTTCTTTTGATTCGACCTTTTTAGCTTCTCTAAGCTTTGCTGCAGTCTCTTGTCTTGCTCTATCCCTTTCAGCGGCTTTTATCAAACTCTGCACAACATCGATCATAATCTTTTCATTCATCTTTAATTGTGCAATTTCTCCCTGTAACGTGTGAAGTTCTTTCACCTTTCTTTCAATATCATTTCTAAATCTTTCTGTCAGAGTAACTATAAAACCGGCTTCTTCCTTCGTAATTACTTTATCACTCGTTGCCTTTACAACGATCGATCTTAGTCTATTCCTCTCAGCTTTAGATTCTAACATAATGATTTCCCCTTTTACTTTTATTTCATCCCTATTTTAAGATTATTATTAAGTCGTATAGTCATATGGAGTCCAAAAATCATCAGAACTTAGCACATAAACATTCAGGCGATAAGTAATCTCTCCAGCAAAACCAGACCAGGTAGTCACATCAGTATAATTAACTGTCGTATTGATGGGGTGGTCCGCGATAATACTACCAGTTTCCACAATTCCGCCAGATCCTTGGCCGGAACCTCCTATCTCAAAACTATATGCTCCAGAATCAGAACTTTGCCAATTAACGATTGTAGTTCCAAAACCAGGTTTATCGGATATATACGTTCTAGATACAGAGTTAATCGTTATACCTGCAACTATGCCAAAGAAAAAATTTACATTATCCCCGGCTGGAGGAGTATAACTTCCCAAAAAACTGAAATTTACATTATCCCCAGCGGGTGGTGTATAAGACATAGTTTATTCCTCCTTAAGCTTTTACCATAAAAACTATATTTGATCCTTGACTTATGTCAAAGCGAAAAGTTATTCCTGACGTGGTTGTTTCGCCATAATCCTTATCAGCATTCGCACCGTTAACCCCCGTATCAGCGGACAATAGCTGACCATTCACAAAAACATCCATGTTACTACCTTCTTGTCCAGCCGTTGAATCCGGAGTATAGATAATGCTATAAGGTAATGAATATAGCGATCCAGCAGAAATACCCGCTGTCAGCTCTTTAATATACCTCTGGCTAATTCCTAGTGCAGCTATATTTTCAGCATTTTTTATCGCGATATCTAAATCTTCTAGCGAATCAGTAACTGTGTCCCCATCAGTAATGTAATAATTCTGTGTATAATTTCTATTTCCTATTTCATTATTAAAACCATTTACACCAGCCTCTAAACTAGTAATACCCCCCAATATGTAAAAATTTTCAGTACCGGTCCATGTTGGATCAACAACATCATCTAATGCTCCAGTAAAATTCCACAAATCCTCTACATATTGAATTATCTCAACCTCGCCTTCCCAGGAACTTACAAAATCAGTCCTTAACCATTCATACTCATACAATTCACCGAATATTTTCCTTCGAGGGTATATAAATAATACATTGGCGGGGTCTGTGCCAGATAATGTATATGGTTGCCCATTAGCATAGAACTTTGCATACACGTCACTGGTACTTCCAGATCCACCATAATCAACTCCATTATGGAAATATGCATATATTAAATCTCCGCTTCCATTATAAAATTCTGCCTCAGTACTAGTGTCAATAACATCTATACCACATACTTCATAAATACCGCCTTCATCTGGGCCGTCTATGGAAGGATTTGCAGCATATATTGGAAGTCCACGTCTGTCCGTTTGTGTAGAATAAGCTGTAGATATAGGTAATAAATAACCGCCAGACAACGTTACGTCATAACCAGCACCAACATTATCATCTACCACAGGAATAATTATCGTATGTGAGTCCAGAGTAGTCCCTTTAATACCCGAAAGAGTCAGTTGTTTAGTCTCTAAACCTCCAGAAGTTGTAGTAAGAGGATCGAAATATGTACCAGGGTCATCAAACCAATTCGTAGTTCCCTTTAATTGCTTCAACATAGTCCTGATAACATTCATGTCGTGCTCTAGCACATCATCAGCATCTCCAGACGTGGTGGCACCCGTAGGTTCTGCGACTGTTGAAACATTGATATCAGCAATTACATCATCATATGTAGTAGTAGAGCTTATTTGTTCATATTGGGTTAACAAACTCCTCTGTATATTGGCCGGAAACGCCACACACATTGTTGATTGTGTATCACTAACACCATCTACTTCTGCCTGATATACACCTGTTCCAAGAGATGTTAAATTAAGTGACGCTGTGGCTATCCCATTGACATTAGTAAGAACTGGATTGGATGAGAAGTTACCTATGTTATCCCCTGAAATACCAGAAAAAGTTATTGGTGCAGATTCAACTGTATAGCCCTGAGTATCCAGAACTTTAACTATAAGATCTATGGAGGTGCTATTATAGCCAGCAGTTATAGAGTTGTACTGGTAAGAAACACTCGCAATTGTCACAAAACCATATGTTGTAAATGATTTTGCGGCAAAATAAAGTTCTTTTGTGCCTGGAGTCCAGCTCCAATCAGTTACTTTATTTGTAAAACTTGCCCCAAGACCAGTTTTTTCAGTACCATCATACTTTGTTAAAGTTACGAATTCGCCAACATCATACAAATCCACAGCAATAAGTGGTACTTTATCAGCAGAAGACAGCGTCTTTCTTATGCCGACTTTATTATTTACAAGATTAGCGGTCAATGTCCCCAAATAACTAGAAGATGATACTTCTACAGTATCATCGGTCTGAACTTTTACATCAGTAAAACTTTTTCCGCTAAACAATAAATCACCGATGACATCTTTATCAAGTTCGATGTCAACATTATAGGCTGTGCTGCGTATAGTTGCACTACTAGCACACTCATATCCCTGAACTGCCCAACTAGCAGTCCACTGCATAGAAGGGTCGATAATAGGATCGGTCCAGGTGAATATTGTTCCACTCGACATTACAGTTTCTGAGACAATTCCAGAATCACTCAGAAAATGGGCATACACATACTGTGTTTCTTCTTGTATAAACAAAGTACCGGTTACTGTCGTATACGACGGTATTCCGGTTGTTGTAGGTAAAAAAACATCCCACGATGCTGCCCCAGAAGTTGTTATGCCGTTAATGTTCCATAATTTATAATGAGTAGGTATCCATCCAGAAGGCCCCACTAAATCTATTTCGACTTGCGGACATGCTGTTGAAGAAACAACATTAGCATTCGCAACTTGCATGGACAAAGCCGGTGGATAGGACGTATTATACGTTATATAGGTATAATTTGCGCCCATTATGTTTTGAACCTCCTTTTTTATGAATGGGATATAATTAGATACTATCGAATGTAGTTAGCTGGCGGCAACTATTGCTTTACAATATAAGTAATGTTCCGTCCTACTTGGATATTAAACCTAAACGTAACACCACTAGTAGAGGTTTCACCATAATCCCTGTCAGCGTTTGCACCATTAGTACCTGTATCAGCTGCCAGCAACTGCCCATCTACAAAAACATTCATATTGCTGCCTTCTTGCCCGGCCGTTGAATCTGGGGTATAAATAAAAGCTACTGGTACAGGATGCTCCACACCCGCGGTGATGGCGCCTATAACTGACTCCACATATTTATCTCCAATACCCGCATCAATCTGGTTATCGATAGCTTTAAGAGCCAAGTCCAAATCTTCCAACGAGTCGGTAATTATGTCTCCGTCAGTAATATAGTAATTCTGTGTATAATTTCTATTTCCTATTTCATCATTGATAGAACTAATACCGGCCTCTAGATCTGTTTCTGAACCAAGAATGTAATTAGCAGCAGTGTTTGTCCATACCGGAACTATAACACCATTTCCGGCGCCTGTGAAACTCCATAGATTACTGATGTCCTCTATCAGCTCAACATCGCCTTCCCAGGAACTAACGAAATCTGTCCTCGTCCATTCATGTTCCTGCATCTGCGACATTTGTCTTCTTTGAGGGAAAATGAATTTAACAGAAGTTACACCAGTCCCAGATAAAGTAGTCTCTGCATTATTGGCCCAAAATCTAAAATATACATCTGTTCAGGTGCCACATCCACTATAATCAGCACCGTCATACATTTTTGCATAAATAATATTCTCAGAAGGATCGGCGAATTCCGAATCATTACTCATATCAAGGACATCAACGCGACATACATTATCACTGCCAGACTCATCCCAATAGGTCCCAGCATTCGCTATACTTTCAAATATAGGAAGACCTGTCCTGACCGTAGGTAGTGCGTAAGATGTAGTAATAGTCGCCAAAACACCAATAGATGTACCTGACACAGTAAGACCAGCACCAGACGCATCTTCCGTAACAGCTAAAATAATAGTTTTTGAGTCAAGAGTATTACCCTTTATATTCGCGAGACTCATCTGTTTATTTAAGGCGTTTCCAGAGGTCGTATCAAGCGGATTAAAATATTTTCCGGGATCATCATACCAATTAGTACTGCCTTTTAACTGTTTCAAAAGCGTTCTAATAACATTGGTATCCTCTTCTAGAGATCCAGACACTGTAGGCTCGGCTATTGAAGAAGTATTGACACTAAGAATACCATCATCATAAGTGGCAGAACGTCTAATCTGTTCTAATTGTCTAAGTAAACTTCTAGCCATAGTTTTATCTCTTCTTTATAAATTTTGAATTTACATAGTTCTATGCAATTCTAAATCTTTGATTCTACGCCTTAGGATCAAACAAAGGCTATCTTTCCCTGTCCTTGAATTGGCTTCCTGTAAAGAATATTTCAAAAGTTTAATATCCATTATTCCGGGAATAATATCCCTTGCCTTACGCACCGAAAGCTCAACCACATCAGCAATACTCATTTCCTTAACGCTATCTGATGTTTGCACCGGGGGTACTACACCATGTTCGTATCTTGATGATCCCTTCACAGTTTCTACCGCTGTCTTTTCCTTGACGCCCTCATCAGCATTAGATTCGCTATCGATCTCTGTGGATTTCTCTGCATCGTATATAATATTCCATCTGCTTGTATCCGACAGCTTTACATTTCTTAGCCAATCTACAAATTCTTCTCCTTCTGCCAAACTATGCTTAGAGCCATACTGTTCGTATATTTCATCTAAAGATATTTTGACACCTGGACCAATTGTTCTTTTTAATGCATGCGTCCAAGTATGCATTTTATTTTCAATATAACCTTCCACAATGAATCTCCTTTTCTGATAAATTAAATCCCTTCTCCATCGAATGTATCGTCTTTTCCTTTGATCTTGATAATTAAAATATGAAGAATGTTTGAAAGTCTATGTAGTGCTAGTCCTATAAAAAACCAGTCTACATATACATTTAAAAGGTATGTTTTGTCAGTGAATAGTAGTAAAGCAAAAAACAAACCAACCCAAACTGAGGTACAGAATCCACAATCTATAAGATCGTGAAGCCATTTTAAAACTTTACTATTTTTGCCCTTTTCGAAAAGAAAAGCGCGGAAAGGAAAAAAAATAGTTGATTCAACCAAAATTTCTGAAATTGCCTCAATCAACAAAATAGTAAAACAAATCCTAATGAACATAGGCTTCTATCCTATAAACGATTAATTAATTGTTAGTGCCCCAGCACCCCTATGTGAGGGGCACTTTAATTTTATCTATTATAGACTTCTAGCGATTAGACCCATTCCGAGC
>SDBT01020540.1_pt1 | contig 10328 bp, 11 predicted proteins | sample 2277101 | NCBI WGS metagenome assembly SDBT01 (sample SAMN10404973, study PRJNA504765) | marine sediment metagenome | isolation source: marine sediment core GS10_PC15, 103 cmbsf | place: Arctic Ocean: Southern Knipovich Ridge | collected 2010
TCCAGAGGCCGGTAAGACCAGTGGCCTGTGGATTAAAATTAGACGGTGTTAGGTCCAGCGGATTAGCTTTAGTTTGGATAGTGGCTGCTCCTTTTTGCACGCCAATTCCTGTCCAGCCGTCTGAACCGCTCCCTATCTCTATACCCAGGTCCTTCAGTTTATCATTATTTACTTCTACCAATTTGGTTTCAATTAAAATCTGCCTGGGCAGCACATCAATTTCAGCGATTACCTTTTCAATCCTTTCTAAATAGGAAGGGATATCGCTGACTACCAGCGTTTTTGACTTTACCTGCCCCTCTTTGGCAATCAGTCTTTCTCTTTTTTTGAACTCATCTGCCCCAAACGCCCAACCCTTCTGGCCTTTCTCCACCAGGACGGTTATTACTCCCCGCTCTGAAATCTGGTCTTTTAAAGCAGCTGCAACATCTCCGGCATCTATGTACTTGAGTTTAAAAACCCTGATTACTACCGGCTCAACCCCGGCAAGCTCCTGCTCTTCTTTTCTCTTGGCAGTTAATTTTTCAAGGGTAGTAACGATGATTATATTGCCATCGCGTTCACAACCAAAACCATAGGTACTTAAAATAACCTTCAGGGCCTTTTCCCAGGGAACGTCAACCAGCTGGGCAGTAACTGCTCCTTCTACATCCGGACCGGCTATAATGTTTATCCCGCCTTTATCAGCGATAGTCCTCAACACATTCCGGATGTCTGCATCTTTAAAGCTCATTGTAATATGGCCTGGGGCTAACTCTTTTTCGACGTTTAAATCAGATTCTACCACCGGAACTGACTCCTCAGGCACTGGCTCAGCTTTTACCTCAGAGGCTGCCTCAGGCGGCGTTGCCTCGGGCTTCGACGCAAAAGTTCCCTCAGGCCCTACCTTAATTTTTACCTCAAAAACTGCCTCAGGCGCTACCTCGGGCTTTGAGGCAGAAGTTTCTTCAGGCCCTACCCCGCTACCTAACTCAGATTTTTCTGCCGGTATTGATATTATACTCTCAGAACTTCCATCCTCTCCGACTGCTGGCTGGATAACAAAACCGGCCAATATCAAACCTGTAGTAATTGCTACCATCACTGCGAGTTTAGTATTGTGTATTGCCTGCCTTGCCGGCAGGCAGGCGTATTGCATATTGCATTTTAATTTTTTTGACGCATAACGCACGACGCACAACGCACGACGACTAAGATTATCTTCTGGCATTTTATTCCTCCTCAATCAAGATAATAGTGTAATCCTTCTCGTCTTTCGTTAAAATAATACTCTTTTTTGTTACCTCGCTGAGTATAAATCCTCCTATAGAGTCACCTTCCTTGAAAATCTCGCCATTGATTATCGCTAATGAACCTTGCTCCGAGTCAAAGACTATTCCTTCCAGGATTATGTTTTCAATGGATTTTGCTTCTTGTGGAACCAAAAGCCGCATGCCTTTTCCAACCAAAGGAATAAACGGATCCCTCTTGTTTTTACTATCATAAATGAAGCGTTCCCCGGCAGCATAACTATACTGGTTCGCGAGTGTCAACATTACTGTTAGACACCAAACTATCGACCAAAAATTCTTTTTCATTCCTTCACCAAAACAAAAGAACTAACGATAAGTTTAACATTATGCTCGGCTAAATTCTCAGAAGTAGATTTTATCTCCAGGTCATCTATCTTCATTAAGCGGTCTGAATTCTCTATCTCGCTGATAAACTTTCCTAACTGATGATAGCCGGATTTCATATCTATCTCTATCGGCACACCGCTATAGGCCTGTTCTCCCTCCTGCATCTCGCCTTTTATTGTCTCTAATTCCTTAATCCCGGTTATTTTAATATCTTCCTGAGAGGCAAGCGCTGAAAGATGATTTAATATTGAACCGATTTCCTTTTTAGTAGGCAGCCTGGTCTCATATTGGCCAACCTTTTCTTTTAAAACATTAATCCTTGCCTTAAGTTCGCCAATGCTGTCTATCTGTTTATTGACCTCTTTAATATCTTTATTAAGTGCTCCTACTTTTGGTAAAACCTTCCGCACGGCACTTATCTCTGGTTTTAAAAAGAAATAAAAGTAAACCACCAATATAATCGCAATAACCAGAATAGATAGAATTAAAACCTGATTCTTTCCCTTGAGTAATTTAGTTATATTAGTCATATCTATTTTGCTTTTATCCATCCCGGTTCCACATTTGACTGATTATTATCTAGTATCTATCCGTGTCTATTTCTCTTTGAACTGACAGATTACACTAAACTGCATTGCGTCCACATTCTCGCTTTTTATCCTGCGGATTGGCCCTAATTCTATGGTTTTAAAGTCGTTATAAAAATCCTCATTCTGCTTGAGATTCTCCATAAACAGGGTAACCAGATTGATCATCTCCTGGTCTTTATAAGGAACCGCCATGCCGTCCAGCGTCAGAACCCCTCCTTCCTTTGCTTCCTCAAAAGAAAGGTCGCTGAGCCAGGCTCCCATCGGGATTAAATCGCTGATCAGATTCAACTTTTCTGCCCAGAAAAATTTGCGTTTTGCTAATTGGTCTATTACCTTCTTTTTTGATTCGAGCCGCTTAACCTCCGCCTGGAGTTTAACCGCTTCATTCTTAGAAGAAGCTTTGTCCTGCAATTCCTTAGTTAATTTTTTGAACCGGGCCTGATAATGGTGCCTCATCGCAACCAGGCTAAAGCTCAGCACGAATAAAACTATTATGATGCCTGCCCCGAACGGCAAAATAGGGCTCCCCGATAAATCCGGCCCTTTCTTTTTCTGCAATTCCTTTGGTAGAAGATTTATTTCAATCATTATGCGTTGTGTGTTGTGCATTATGCGCTGTGCGTCGTGCGCTATGCGTACTTACGAATACCGAAACTCGGGGGCATTCTGCGAGCCGATAAATCGGCAAACTACTGGCAGAGATCATGCCCCTCTCAATGCCAAGCCAATGGCTATTGTTAATTTCTTTGATACATCAGTCAATTTCTTCTTATCTACAACCGGGTCCAATTCCAGTCCCTTCACAGGGTCCCAGCCAATAATTTCCATTTTCAGATTCTGCTTCAAGGGTTCAACAAAACCGCCGGAGTCTGATAATTCTCCGCTTACGAAGATTTTTCCAATATCCTTTTCAAATTGATTCTCATAATAATCAAAAGAAAGCCGAACCTCCTTGGTTACTTCTTCAACTACCTGTGAGCCAGTATCCGCACCTTCAGTATTGATATTTGTGTCCAAAAAAACATCCCTGGTAAAACAGGATATATTGTCTTTGAGTATGTTTATACTGATTAACCCTGCCTCTAGATTAAGAAGGGCAACTGTGCCGCTAGCCTCCTGGGGGTTAGTCCTCTGAAATGAATTTATCAAGGCAAATGAATCTATGTCAATTAAATTCGGCTTAAGTCCTACAGCCTCCAGAAGTTTAATTCGGTCATCAATAAGGTCTTTCTTTGCCGCTACCAACAGCACCTGTATCTTGCCATCCCGCAGCTCTTTTAAAATCTGGCAGTCTAAAACCACATCATTTATATTAAAAGGGACGTATTTTTCCGCCTCAAACCTGATAGCGCCATCCAGTTCCTCCTTGGTCATCTTAGGAAGTTCAATATATCTGACTATTACTGACTGGCCGGAGACAGATGTATTTACCTCTTTAGAAGTTATTCCGGCTTTATCCATTGCCTTTTTAATAACCTCTGCCAGGGCTGCTCTGTCTTTGGCGCTTCCTGTTGGCTCAATGCCAAAACGTGAGAGCTGAAATGAATTATTCTTTTTAGCCAGCTCAACCACCCTGACCTCGCCAGAGGCAACATCCAGGCCCATACCCGCCTTTTTCTTTAAAGGTCTGATTTTAAACATAAGATAAAGAAGTTTATTCCTCCTGCCAATTACTCATAATAACCGATGGCGGTTCCGATGAATCAATCATACCTGACGGTAGATTATCGACTAAAGTGGGGACCTGGTAAATACTAGGAACCTGCGACCCCATATCTATATGATTAGAGACAAGAGTTCCGGCAATATCGGTTTGTTTTTTTACCTCGATCTCTGTCTCAGCATAGAATGCCCCCATAACATCTATGTTGGCGGTGTCAAATTCGATCTTTCCGGGAGTGACAACTCCAAGAACATGTGAGGTAGGAAATGTGCCGGCAGTAAGGAGGCTAGTATGAATCCTCACATCTTCGTCTGTACCATCTCCTTCAACAACAATTATTCCTGAGCCTGAATAAATAATTGTGCCCCCGCTCATCGCTAAATCCCCGCCCTCAATATATACAATCCCAGAAATGGTAAGATTACCGCTTCCATCAATTGCTATTGCCCCTTCCTCATCGCTATAACTGAATTCAGACTCCGGGGTAATATTAGCTAATTCAGCAAGTTTGGTTTCATCAGAAATTACCAAACCTTTATCCTTTGCGTAGGCAAGATAGCCTGAATAGTCTCCATAGGAATCGCTAAGGCTTGGAAAGGTAATGGCATCGCTAAGGTCATAATCGTTTTCAGTGCCATTATCTGAATAAATACTATCGGCACCTTTATTTCCACCATACCCATCCGTTACGTATACCCCGTCCATTGTCTCCTTATAAGAATCACCTGGGTTATCAGGACTTCCAATAGTTGCAGAACCGCTCAATCCTACTAAACCTTGCTTCACCATCAGAATAGCCCCCAGGCTATACACTTCTTCTTCATTAAAGGTGGTGGTTGGACATGCGGGTATCCGGCTCGATAATGCATCAGAGATCCCCTCATAATTATTCCTGATATCAGCATTCCCTGACATACTAAGTGCGTAGTCCCCAGGGGTTAATCCTATTCCCAATATAAGGACTGACCCGTGAAGCCCAACATTACCGGTTATCAGGCCTCCTCCCATGCCTGAACCACCAAAAATAGCGTTATTCCAGGGAGAAGGATCATATGCTGTAACAGTCGCCGTAACAGTTCTTGTACTATCCCTATATGTCCCTGTTGACTTAACCTTGACTTTCTTCCCAGGCATGTCCACTAACTCAACACTATACGAACCGCCACCTAAGGTAACTTGATCAAATAGCATGTCATTAATTACCGTTATGCCATTAATTTCTTCACTTGGCCAATTCGGATCGGCGGTTTTTACCATGAAATCTTGATGTAATTCACTCAGCGCCCCCTGTAATCCGGCCTCGGCTAAATAAAAAGCATGGGTAGAATTGTTTTGACGGCGGACTAATCTAATCTCAGTACTATGTAATTTGGTAACCGCTACCGCACCTATTCCTAAGACTACCGCAAAGATTAAACTAACAAGCAGGGCGACGCCTCTGACAACTTTTTCTTTTTTCATTAGTTCCTACACCTCACCTCAGTCTGGAGATCAACCTTTATAGACCTATCCCTTACCATATCCTGCATGCCTAAATTAATTGTAACTATGCCGCCAGTTACAGCAAATGTCAAGCCACTAACCTTCTCGGCAATATCAACGGTAGGTGAAGAATCTAAGGGATCGGTATTCGGGTCATGCATAATTTTGCTATCACTTAAGTAGAAACTTCTCTCCTTAGCATCTATGCCGCTGGTATATTCAATTTTAGTATCACTATTAGAAATAATCACACTGCCTGCATCCGCTTCTCTGATACCATTCCTCCCATCTACCCCCCTCACCATCTTCTCCATTGCCAAACTGGCCTTTCTCTGTAAAGGTATCCGTTTACTACAATCTATCCATGCGGTACGGGCCATCAGGTAAAAAGCTAAAGACCCAGCAATCACTATAATTATTATAGCTGAAGCAATTAAAACCTCAACGATTGTAAAAGCTCTGGAGTTAAAATTAATCATAAACGTATTATCCTACCAAGAACTAATTAAACGGGCTAATTAAAGTAACCAAATCCTCGCTTTGTTGACCTGTCCCCAACCATTTCTTTTCGTCCCAGGTAATAGTTACGGTAACTTTTAGATTATTATTCTCCGAGGCAACACTGGTAGTTATGACATCATTAAGTAATTCATCCGTTCCGATGGCATCATCAACGTCCAGTTTATCCGACCTTGGGGTATCTATCCACTTATAAATAATATCAGAATAATCTTGTGCTTTTATCCATTCCATTTCGGCTCTAAGTAAATTCATAGCCTTCATTCGATGCTTGGCCTTAGCGCCGCCAATTTTACTAAGCACAAAAATATTCGACAAGGAAATAATAACTATTCCTAATATTGCTGCTGAGATAATTACCTCAACCAGGGTAAAAGCTTTTTTATCAGATTTCAATAATTTCATTCTGCAACTCAATGGATATCACATTGGACTTCATAATCATCATAAAGCTTACCAGATTTTCCTCCCCCAGTATAAGAATATGTACCGCCACCTGGACAGGATGGTAATGTGCTATCTCTTAAATAGTCATCCCAGCTGGATTGATTAGCTGCGACATCTGTGCCTGATGCTATATTATTGTCTAACGCCCACTGTTCTATTGCTGCCTCAATCATCGCCATATTGCCCTTACAGGCATTTTCCTCGGCACCCTCCCTGGCCTTTATCATATTCGGTATGGCAATACCCGCCAACAATCCCAGAATAGCAACTACTATAAGGATTTCCACCAATGTAAATGAGTTTTTTTTATACATCTTACCTCCCTTGCATTATGCTCAAAACTATAACATATTGAGGCGGATATATCAAGTAATTTTTCGTCCTGGAACTAAAAAGATACGCTAAATAAACGTGTAGCGGGTTGGCCGGTTGGCGGGTTATAGCAAGTGGGAGCTTGGGGACATTCTGTGAGTGGGAGGATCCACACCGGGCGGAGGGGCCCGCGAGCGGAATGTCACCGAGCAACCCCACTGATTTGTAAGTGTCTAATAAAACCATATCTTTTCTTCAACCGGCCAACCCGCAAACCCGCTAACAGGCCAACCCGTTAACCGAATCTGCGTTTACGGGTAGTAAAAAAGGGATAGTTTTCACTACCCCTTTTTGTCTGATTTATTATGAAAACACGGGCCTGTTAATGCCCAAGCTCAGGGCAATCAACTATCACTCTTCCGCTGTCCAAAATCCAGGCTGAATACTCATAGCTAGCATCCCCGGGATGCGCAGGGCAATAGACATTTGAGGCACCGAGATAAGCATCTTCTACTACGCCTTTATCTCGCACTCCGGTTGCTATCTTGCTCCCCGATGAGGCACTACCATAATAGTTCTGCATCTCTTCAACCGACAAATCCATTTTTATAGCCCAGGTAGATATTGCCTTTGTAACCTCTCCCCTATTGGCCCTGCAGGTATCTTCAATCGCTGCGCCTCTGGCCTTTATCATATTTGGCACAGCAACAGCAAGAAGCAGACTTAAAATTGCAACTACTATTATAATTTCAACTAATGTAAATGCTCTTTTATCCATTGTGTTGATCAACCTTATACTATTCTAAATATTAAGAATTTCTTAAAGCAACCTACCTATTATAAAAAAACAGCCCGGGGTTTACCCCAGGCTGTTTTTTGTAATTCATTTTATACTTCATCACTAAATGTGAGCAGCAACAGGACAGGTGACTGTTATCTTCCCATTGGCGTCAACTGTAGAGGTATAGTGCTGAGTATTATCCGAAGGACAAACTGCAGCTTTTGGATCAAAATATATTTCGATGCTGTCTCCAGAGAGAGTGCTTATGTCCTTTGTGGCAGGATCTGCGCCAAACTTTGCCTGCATCGCAGCAATAGTCTCATTTTCCTTCGTTGCCCAAATCCTTATCGCATCTGCGATTACCGCCCTGTTCATTTTGCAGGCGGTTTCCGCTGACCCTTCCCTGGCCTTTATCAGGTTGGGAATGGCAATCGCTGCTAACAAACCAAGAATTGCTACTACTATTAAAATTTCAACAAGTGTAAAAGCTTTGCTATTTCGTATTAATCTCATCATTTTCTCTATTCACCCCCTTTAGCAAAAGTTATCACAAAATCAGTTTATTGTCAAGAAAAATCATTGAGCTTTGCTGAAAAGCTACTTCAGAGACCTCTGATTACACAGATGACAACGAAGTTGTCATTGCGAGGAGTCCGCCGTAGGCGGACGACGAAGCAATCTCTGTTTTTGAGATTGCTTCGGTCGCGGAGTTTACCCTGAGCAAAGTCGAAGGGCTCCCTCGCAATGACGCGTAGGATTTCCGCTAACCGGCCAACCCGCTAACCAACTAATCTGTGTTATTATTTTTTCACATCTGAACAAGCTCTGATATTTTAAATATCGGCAGATACATACATACAACAATCCCGCCGATGACTATCCCTAAAAATGCTATTATCAATGGCTCAATCATTGAAGTGAGACCTGAGACAGCCGCATCCACCTGTTCATCATAAAAATCGGCAATCTTACTGAGCATCTTTTCAAGTTCGCCGGTCTTTTCTCCCACACCAATCATCCTTACTACCATCGGCGGAAATACCCCGCTTCTGGCCAACGGCTCTGAGATATTTTCTCCTTCACGAATGCTATTTCGGGCATTTTCTACGGCAATCTCCACAACCCTGTTCCCTGAAGTCTTGGCTACAATCTCCAGGGCCTTTAAAATGGGCACGCCGCTTTTTACTAAGGTTGAGAGGGTCCTTGAAAACCTGCTCACTGCTACCTTCCTGAGCAGTGTGCCAAAAACAGGCAATTTTAATTTAAGCCGGTCAAATCCTAATTTCCCCTGAGGCGTCTTGATGTACCGGCTAAAAAGAAAAAGGATTACAATCAATCCTGCCGCTGCCAGTAGAAAATAATGCCTTAGAAAATCACTTAATGAAAGTAACATCTGGGTGGGCAGGGGTAATGCCGCGCCAAATCCTTCATAGATGCCTTTAAATACCGGGACCACATTAATAATAAGAAAAAGGGTAATGCCTGTCGCTATAATGGTTATTACCGCTGGATAGACCAGAGCAGCCTTTACCTTGCGGATTAATGCGCCGGTCTTTTCTAAATACCCGGCTAATCTATCAAGGATTAAATCCAGGGTCCCGCTGGACTCCCCGGCCCTTACCATACTTACAAAAAGTGTAGAAAAAACTCTGGGGTATTTGCTGAATGCCTCTGATAAGCTGCTCCCGCCTTCAACGTCATCCCGAATACCGGATATTATAGTCCTGAACTTCTTATTTTCAACCTGCTCGCATAAGATATCCAGCCCCTGAACCAGAGCTATACCCGCATCTACCATAGTAGCCAACTGCCGGGAAAATATAATCAAATCATCGGACTTTATTCTTCCGCCCTTTGACCCGGCGCCTTTCTTTCCTGCCTTTTCTTCATTGACGGAGATAATCACCAATTCTTTTTCCCTTAAAGAAGCAACCAGGGAGGCAATATTGTTCGCCTCTGCAGAACCATTGACTGTCTGTCCATTCTTATCTTTGGCTACATATTTAAAAGATGGCACGCTATCTCCCTTCAACGATTAACTAAATTGTTAATTGGTTAGCGAGTTAGCCAGTTAGCGGGTTAGCGGGTTGGCCGGTTGGAGGAAAAATACCATTCATTAGGTATTTAAAAACAGGCTAACCGGCAAACAGGCTAACCGGCAAAACCAGTTAGCAATTTTACTCTTCACTAGTTATTCTCAACACCTCTTCTAGGGTGGTCATACCGCGCTTAAACTTCTCTATGGCGCTTTCTCTGAGTAACTTCATACCTTTACTGCGGGCATATCTTTCTATCTCATCAGAGGAAACCCTGTTAATGATTAAATCTCTTACGTGGTCATCAATGGTCAAAACCTCCAGGGTCCCCATCCTGCCATAGTAGCCGGTTTGATTGCACATCTTGCATCCTTTCCCGTGATAAAATTCCTTTTTCTCGCCGGGCTTGAACTTTAGCCCCATCCTGTCCAGGACCTCCTGAGGAATCTTAACCGGCTCCTTACAGCTTGGACAGATCCTGCGGCATAGACGCTGGGCCGCCACCATAATCAGGGAAGAGGCAATCAAAAATGGCTCAACCCCCATATCAATAAGCCGGGTAGGAGCGCTAGAGGCATCATTTGTATGCAGGGTCGAAAAGACAATCTGGCCGGTAAGAGAGGCCTTGATAGCTGTATCCGCAGTCTCAAAATCTCTTATTTCACCGACCAATATTACATCAGGACTCTGGCGTAATATTGACTTCAGCCCGCTGGCAAAATTAAGCCCAATGTTACTTCTTACCTGCATCTGGCTTATACCGTTAATACGATATTCCACCGGGTCTTCAACCGTCATTATATTTTTATCAGGAGTATTCAACTGATTAAGGATTGAATAAAGCGTGGTTGATTTTCCACAACCGGTAGGACCGGTAAT